>Ga0233425_10008393_pt1 | contig 13770 bp, 12 predicted proteins | sample Watercolumn_Towu_2_FD_181712 | JGI IMG/M metagenome (GOLD analysis project Ga0233425, IMG submission 181712) | Freshwater microbial communities from Lake Towuti, South Sulawesi, Indonesia - Watercolumn_Towuti2014_140_MG | ecosystem: Environmental > Aquatic > Freshwater > Lake | place...
GGTCCAGCAGGGCCGTTTGCGCCGCCGGGCCGAAATAGCGGATGCGCAGGCCCCGGTCGGCGAAGGCATCGGCCAGTGCCCGGTTCTCCGCCAATACGGCCGCATCGGCGGAATCGTCCGCCAACAGCACCGACACCTTGCGCCAGCGGCCCCGGGTGTCGCGGCCGCCGTAGCCATAGGCTTCACAGAGCTCCAGCAGACTGGAAAGACAGGCTTCCAGTTGCCGGGGACTATCGGCCACGGGAATCACCAGCACGAAGCCGTGGCGCCGGTCCGGCGCGCCGGAGGCGGCGATCAGGTCTTCCAGGCGGCGCCAGGCAGCCTGGTAGGCAGGCAGCAGCCTGTCGTTGAAGCCCCCCTCCCAGAGCGCGGCCTCGGCCCGGGCGATGGCCTGGCGCTGGGCGGCGAATTGCGCTTCGAGGTCGGCGAGCCCGGATTCAGCGTGCTGACAGGTAGCTGGGGAAGGCATGCTTGTCCAACAGGATTTCGATGAGGTTGAGACCGCCGGTGAGGTCCGCCCGCTCGAACAGGTCGTCCAGGTCGGCTTCCGTCTCCACCCGATGGTGCTTCATGCCGAAGGCCGCCGCCAGCAGGCCGAAATCCGGATTCACGAAGTCGCAGTCGATGTAGCGCTCGCCGTAGAGCTGGAACTGGTTCTTGCGTATGAGGCTCATGCTGCCGTTGTTGATGACCACGGTGTTGAGGGCCAGGCCGTAGTTCACGGCGGTCATCAATTCCATGCCGCACATCTGGAAGCCGCCGTCGCCCAGGATGGCGAAGGCGGGCGCGTCCTTGAAGAAGAACTTGGCGCCGATGGCGGCGGGGATGGCGTGGCCCAGGGAGGAGATGCCGCTGTTGGGGAAGTAGTGGTTGGCGTGGGAGACGTCCAGGAAACTCTGGGCGAAGACGATGTTGTCGTCGAAGATGAGGGCGTCCTCGGGGAAACGCCGGGCCAGGCCCTGGAAGAAGGTCTCCATGAGGCGGAACCTGGCCCGCTGGGCGGCCTGGACCTCATCCGGCGCATCCTGCGCCTGGCGGTGGCCGGCCAGACGGTCCAAGTCCTTGGCCGGGCAATTCGCCAGCAGGTCCAACAGCTCACCGGCCACCTCGCGGATGTCGCCGTGGACCGCCACTTCCGGCCGGAACACCTTGCCCAGCTGGGCCGCGTCCCGGTCCACCTGGGCCAGGCGCTTGCCTTCCAGCAGCCTGGCGTCCCAGAGGTAACTGGTGCGCTCGTTGAAGCCGGCGCCGAGGAGGACCACCAGGTCTGCCTGGTCGGCGATGTAGCGGTAGGCGCCGCCATTGGAGGTGACGCCCAGGCAGCCCAGGGCCAGCTCCGAGCCCTCCGGTACCACGCCCTTGCCCTTCAGGCTGGTGGCCACGGGGATGTTCAGGGCCTCGGCCAGCCGGGTCACCTCGCCCCGGGCGCCGGCGCGGATGCAGCCGTAGCCGGCGACGATGACCGGATAGCGGGCCTCGCGGATGAGCCGGGCCAGTTCCGGCACGGGGCCGGCCTGTGCCGGGGTGGGCGCGGGGGCGTGGGGAATGTGGACCTGCTCCAGCACCGCCGCGTCCACCAGCTCCTTCTGCACGTTGTAGGGAATGGACAGCAGCACCGGGCCGGGATCGGGGCCCAGCAGGGCGCGGGCGGCCTGGTTCAGCACCTGGCCCAGGTAGTCAGTGCGCTCGACCAGCTTGCGGTAGCGGGTGAGGCCGGCGAACAGGGCCACCTGGTCGATGGCGCCACCCTCGCCGGCGCTCTCCTGGAGGCCGCCCTTGCCGAAGATGTAGGTGGAGGTCTCGCCGGTGATCACCAGCACCGGCAGGCGGTCGGCGTAGGCGTTGGCGATACCGGTCACCAGGTTGGTGGCCCCGGGGCCGGCGGTGGCGATGCAGGCCGCCACCCGGTGGGAGGCCCGGGCATAGCCCCCGGCCATGAAGGCCGCACCCTGCTCGTGCTTCACCAGCACGCTCTTTATTCCGGAACCGTGGAGGCGGTCGTAGATCGGCAGCACGTGGGCGCCCGGCATGCCGAAGAGGACTTCGACGCCCAGGCGTTCCAGGTAACGGACGATCAGTTCGCTGACGGTGATATTCATGACTCGCGGGCGGCAGGAATTGCGGTTCGCCGGCCCGGCGCGCGGAAAGGGAGGGAATTTGAGCACAAGACGCGCCGGGCGGGAACCGGAAAAGCAGTTCGAAAGGCGACGGGCGCCCAGCCGTCCTACAATCGCCCGCCATGACCCAGCCCGGCCTTCCTCCCCAGCCCGTCTCCCGATCCGTCGTCGTGGTCCTGGGCTCCGGCCGCAGCGGTACTTCCCTGCTCATGCAGGTGCTGGCCGCCCTGGGGATGCGGGTGTCGGAAGAAATGATCGAGGCCCGCCGCGACAACCCCCGGGGGTTCCACGAGGACGCACGCATCGTCCGCATCCAGGCGGACCTGCTCAGGCAACTGGGGGCCTGGCCTTACCACCCCCTGCCAGCGGACTGGTTGGACGCGCCCGCGACGGCCACCGCCGCACGGGCGCTGCAAGACGTGCTGCACGACCGCCTGGGCAGGGATCAGGGCACCTGGGGCTTCAAGGACCCCCGCACCGCCTCGTTCCTGCCCTTGTGGCGGCGGCTCTTTGCCGCGGAAGGCGTGACGCCCAGGTATGTGCTGGCCCAGCGCGAGCCGGGCAGCATCATCCGCTCCTTCAGGGAGGCCTACGCGACGGACGGGGGAATGGCCGAGCGGGTCTGGCTGCGACGCACCTGCGACGCGCTTTGGCATACGCGCGCCGATTGCCACCTCGTGCACTACGAAGACTGGTTCGTGCGGGCGCGGGAAGTGACCGAAGACCTGGCGCGCTTCACCGGCCTGGGCGAGGGCGCCGCGGTCTCACTGGAAACCCTCGTCAGGCCGGACCTGAACCGTTCCGGCGGCGCGGGCCACGTTCTCCGCGATCCGCATGCCCGCGCCCTGAACGCGGCATTGGAGTCCTGCCGGGGCGACGCCTTCGACCGCGAGCGCCTGCTGCAGACCGTCGAAACCTGCCGCCGTCATATGGACGAGCATCCTGCCCCGGTTCGATGAAAACGCCGAAGCCGGCCCGTCAGGCCGACGGCGTCATGATGCAACACGGGGCAGGCGCCCCGTGGTTTTCATTGGCTCTGTTCGCGATGAGGATGGATATCGTGGAGATGACCGATGTAGTGGCCTTCCCCCTTTCGTAAAGGGGGACTGAGGGGGATTTAACCCGGACTCGGTTCGCGCCAGCCTTCAGAAATCCTCCCTACCCCCCTTTAAGAAAGGGGGGGGCACGGTACCAAGCGGTTATCGCCGATCCACAGTTAACGCGAATTGAGCCTTCTTTTTCCTGTCCTCAACGCCAGCCCCGGTGTCCGCCATGGCCGTAGCCATGGCCATTACGATCGAAGTCATGCTTCTCGGCGCGGATCTCGCGGGAAGCTTCGTCAAGGCGGCGGTCCAGGTCCAGCCATTCGTCGCGGCTGAGGCGGCCGTCGGCCAGGTAGTGGCGCTCCACCCTTTCGATCTGGCGTTGGTCGCGCAGCAGGTCGCGGGCTTCATGCCGGGTCAATTGGCCCGAACGCAGACCTTCGTGGATTCGGTCCATCTGCCGGGCCTGGCGTTCATCCACCGTGGCGACGCCCCACCTGGGCGGGCAATAGGCTGCCGGCTGGAAGGGGCGGGGGTGGCCATGTGGGACGGGGCCGGCATGCGGGAAACCGGTGCTGAATTGGAAGCCCCGGGTGTCGGCCTGGCTGGCGCCGGCGCCGAGGGTCAGGGCGGTCAGGGCGGCAAGGCCCAGGATCTTGCGGATGCGTGAGGTTTTCATGGTCGACTCCTTGATCTCGATTGCCGGCACTCGAATTCACGGAGCCGGTGATGTGCACTCTAGGAATCGCCTGTTAGGCGGGCGTGTCGGAACTGTGTGCGGTTGTAACGAGTCGTTACCGCGGGTGGACCCTCAGGCCTGGCCGCCGGCCTTGGCCTCCAGTTCCTCCCAGCGCCCCAGCAAGGCCAGCAGGGCCTCCTCGATCTCCGCCGCACGCTGGTGCAGGGCGGCGGAGCGGACGTGGTCGGCATACACCGCCGGGTCGGCCATGTGCCCCGCGATCTCCGTCTGTTCGGCTTCCAGGGCCGTGATCTGTCCGGGCAGGGCTTCCAGTTCCTTCTGTTCCTTGAAACTCAGGCCGGACTTTTTCGGCTTGGGCGGTGGTGAGCCGGCGGGCTTGGAGGGCAGGGCCCTGGCCGGCTGAACGTCGGCCACTGCCTGCCGCCCGCGCCAGGCCAGCCAGTCGGCGTAGCCGCCGGGGATTTCCAGCAGCTTGCCGTCGCCGGCGAAGACGATGGACTGGGTCACCACGTTATCCAGGAAGGCGCGGTCGTGGGAAACCAGGATGACCGTGCCGGCGTAGTCCTGGAGCAGTTGCTCCAGCAGTTCCAGGGTGTCGATGTCCAGGTCGTTGGTAGGCTCGTCCAGCACCAGGATGTTGGCGGGACGGGCGAACAGGCGGGCCAGCAGCAGGCGGTTGCGCTCGCCGCCGGACAGCGCCGAGACCTTGGCCCGCGCGCGTTCGGCGGGGAAGAGGAATTCCTCCAGGTAGCCGATGACGTGCTGCTTCTGGCCGCCGATGTCGACGTAGTCCGAGCCCGGGGAGATGGTGTCGATGAGGGTGGCGTCGTCGTCGAGCTGGTTGCGGAACTGGTCGAAATAGGCCACTTCCTGGCGGGTGCCGCGCCGGATGCGGCCCTGGTCCGGCTCGATCTCGCCCAGGATGAGCTTGATCAGGGTGGTCTTGCCGGCGCCGTTCGGGCCGATGAGGCCCAGCTTGTCACCGCGCAGGATGCGGGTGGAGAAGTCGCGGATAAGAGTCCTTGTCTTTGCGGCGGTTCGGCCATTGTAGGTGGTGCCGGACACCCTCTCCCCACCCCGGCCCTCCCCGCCTGCGGGGAGGGAGGATGCTCCTCCCCCGCTGGCGGGGGAGGTTGGGAGGGGGAGAACCCCGTCTCCGCTGTCGCGCTGACCGCTCGGCGCCTCGGAAGGAACGGAATAGCTCACCTGCTCGAATTCCGCGATGAGCTTGCCGGAACGTTCCCCCGCATCCAGGGCGAAGCCCACCTGGCCCAGGCGTTCCCGGCGGGCCGAGCGTTCCCGGCGCAGGGCCTCCAGGCGGCGCACACGGCCTTCGTTGCGGGTGCGGCGGGCCTCGATGCCCTTGCGGATCCAGACTTCCTCCTGCTTCCAGAACTTGTCGAACTTGCGGTTCTGGGCGGCTTCCACCTCCAGTTGCTCGGCCTTCCTGGCCTGGTAGGCGGAGAAATTGCCCGGGTACTGGCGCAGCTGGCCCCGGTCCAGTTCGACGATGCGATTCGCGACCCGGTCCAGGAAGGCCCGGTCGTGGGTGATGAACAGCAGGGCGCCGGGGAATTCGGCGAGCAGGTTTTCCAGCCACTCGATGGCGGTGAAATCCAGGTGGTTGGTGGGCTCGTCCAGCAGCAGCAGTTCTGGCTCCGAGGCCAGGGCGCGGGCCAGGGCGACACGCTTCTTGGTGCCGCCGGAGAGGGTGTCCACCTGCGCGTCGGCGTCCAGGCCCAGGCGGGCGATGGTTTCCTCCACCCGGCTGTTCAGGCGCCAGACGTCGTGGACTTCCAGTTCGTGGGACAGGCGCTCCAGTTCGGCCAGGGCCTGGCTCTCGCCGCCAGCGGCGGCGTGAGCCGCCGCGTGGTAGTCGGCGAGCAGCCCGCGCGCAGGGCCGGCGCCCTCCGCCACCGCCTCGAAGACGCTGTGGCCGGGACTGAAGACGGGCTCCTGGGCCATGAAGGCCAGGCGCAGATCGGGCTTGCGCCAGAGCATGCCGTCATCGGCCGCCACCTGTCCCGCCAGGACCTTCAGCAGGCTGGATTTGCCCGCGCCGTTGCGGCCGATCAGGCCGATGCGCTCGCCCTTGTCGATGACCAGGCTGGCACCGTCCAGCAGGGGCCAGTGGCCGAAGGCCAGAAAGACGCGATCCAGGGTCAGGTAGGGCATGCCGGTGTAGACGCCGCGGCGTCATGCGTCACGGCGGAGGAAGGTGAGGTGAGTGGCGGCGGAGTATGCGAACTAAAACGAACCGTGGGCCTGTCCGGAATAGGTGTGCTCGTGCCGTTCCTGGCAGGCGACGCAGCGGGTGGCCATGGGATTGGCCAGCAGGCGGGCGGCGGGAATGTTGGCGCCGCAATCGTCGCACAGGCCGAAATCCGGCGAATCCAGCCGCGCGGCCGCCGCTTCCATGGCCTGGAGCGCGCGCACCTCATGATCCATGCGCGCCGCGGCCAGGTCACCCAGGGTGACCGCCAGCGCCTCGTCGGCGCTGTCTCCGGAGGATTTTCCCAGCACCGCGGCGTATTGGGTCTGGCCGCTTTCCTCCAGGGCAGCCTTCAGGCCCCGCAGCAGCTTGGTGCGCTGTTCGTCGAGGGCGGCACGGATGGCAAGGCGGTCTTTCTTGGTCAGATGGCTCATGAGATGCACTCGGTTAACGGAGGGGTATGTCTGAATTATTGGTGGCGGTCCGCGCGGCTTCAAGGCCGAGTCGATCGATTTCCGCCAGCAGTTCGGCCGCATGGGTGGCCGGGGACACGTCGTCAAACACCCGGGCAATGCGGCCGCGGGCATCGATCAGGTAAGTGTGGCGCTTGGCGAAGCGCGCCAGTCCGAAATCCCATAGCGCGCCATAGGCCCGGGCCACGGCGCCGTCCCGGTCGGACAACAGGGGGAAGGGAAGGGCATGGTGTTGGGCGAAGGCCGCATGGCTGGTCGCGTCGTCCAGGGACACGCCCAGCAGGACCACGTCGCGGCGCCTGAACTCGGCGAAGGCGTCGCGCAGGCCGCAGGCCTCGACGGTACAGCCCGGGGTCGCGTCCTTGGGGTAGAAATAGAGCACCAGCCATCGCCCGGCGGCATCCTCCAGGCGGTGGATGCGGCCTTCGGCATCGCGCAATGCGAACGCCGGTGCGGCGGCCCCGGGGTCGGGAGGTTCGCCGCGCCCTGCCCAGCGCACGGCCAGGAATGCCGCGCCGGCCAGGGCGGCCAGGATCAGGAGAAGTTTGCCCAAGGGTTGCCCCGCGAGGGAGGGTGGGGAGTGGAGGTCTGCGGTAGAATCGCGCCCCATTATGCCCCCGTAGCTCAGTGGATAGAGCATCCCCCTCCTAAGGGGAGGGTCACACGTTCGATTCGTGTCGGGGGCGCCAGATTACCGGCGTTCGGGCGGGCTAAGCCGGCTGGTAGGCGACCAGTTCCGCGAGCTTGGCCAGGGCCGAGCCGGAGGCGATGACCGTCCTGGCCCGCTCTACCCCCTCCTCCAGGCTGTCCGTCACGCCCGCCGCGTAGATGGCGGCACCGGCGTTCAGGGCGACGATGTCGCGCTCCGGCCCCGGGGCGTTGTCCAGGGCGCGCAGCAGCTTCTCCTTCGAGTCCTCCACGGTGTCCACGCGCAGGGCGGTGATGTCGTGGGTCTTGAAGCCGAATTGCTCGGGACGCAGGGTGTATTCGCGGACTTCGCCATCCCGCAGCTCCCCCACCAGGGTCTCGCCGGAGATGGAGATCTCGTCCAGTCCCTCGCGCCCATGCACGATGAGCACGCGCTCGCTGTAAAGGCGTTGCAGCACGCGCACCTGGATGCCCACCAGGTCGGGGTGGAATACGCCCATCACCTGGTTGGGCGCACCGGCCGGATTGGTCAGCGGCCCCAGGATGTTGAACAGGGTGCGGATGCCCAGTTCCCGACGTACCGGCGCCGCATGTTTCATAGCGCCGTGGAAGTTGGGGGCGAACATGAAGCCCAGGCCCACGTCCTCGATGCAGCGGGCCACCTGCTCGGGCGTCATGTTGATGTTCACGCCCAGCGCCTCCAGCACATCGGCGCTGCCGGATTTCGACGATACCGAGCGGCCGCCGTGCTTGGCCACCCGCGCGCCGGCGGCGGCGGCGACGAAGGCGGCGGCCGTGGAGATGTTGAAGGTGTGGGCGGCGTCGCCCCCGGTGCCGCAGGTGTCCACCAGGCGGAAGGTTTCGGTCACCGGCACCTTGGTGGCGAACTCGCGCATCACCATGGCGGCGGCGGCGATCTCGCCGATGCTCTCCTTCTTCACGCGCAGGCCGGTGATGAGGGCGGCGATCAGCACCGGGCTCATCTCGCCGGTCATGATCTGGCGCATGAGGCTGAGCATCTCGTCGTGGAAGATCTCGCGGTGCTCGATGATGCGGGTCAGGGCGTCTTGCGGTTTCATGGCCGCGGTTCCTCCAGGAAGTTCTTGAGCAGTTGGTGGCCGTGTTCGGTCAAAATGGATTCGGGATGGAACTGCACGCCTTCCACCGCCAGGGTCTTGTGGCGCACCCCCATGATCTCGCCGTCGTCCGTCCAGGCGGTGATCTCCAGGCAATCCGGCAGGGTCTCGCGCTCGATGACCAGGGAATGGTAGCGGGTGGCCGTGAAGGGATTAGGCAGACCGCGGAACACGCCCTTGCCGGCATGGTGGATGGGCGAGGTCTTGCCGTGCATCAGTTCCCTGGCGTGCACGATGCGGCCGCCGAAGGCCTGGCCGATGCTCTGATGCCCCAGGCAGACGCCCAGGAGGGGGATGTGGCCGGAGAAACGCTTGATCACCGGCACCGACACGCCCGCCTCGTTGGGGGTGCACGGGCCGGGCGAGATGACAATGCGCTCGGGCCGCATGGCCTCGATCGCCTCCAGGGTGATCTCGTCATTGCGATGCACCCGCACGTCCTCCCCCAGTTCGCCGAAATACTGCACCAGGTTGTAGGTGAAGGAGTCGTAGTTGTCGATCATCAGCAGCATGGCGCCGGAATCCTTAGCTGGGTGCGCGCTGCCGCGCGCGGAATTCCCGCATTTTCATGCAGATCGCGCGTGGTTGAAACCGATTAGACGGAATGGCGTGACCTTCCTCGTGAGCAGCGACAGCATGCATCCCTCCGGCGTAAACGCTTTCATTCCGGTCACGGCCGCTGTACCAGGGCGGGAACCGGCCTGTAAGGCAGGCGATAGTTTCCCGGATGATATTTCGGCTTGGCCGGGCAGGACCTGATGGGGCCACGGTTATTTCTTAAGCCATGACTTGCCGTGAATACCCAACATTAATACTCAGGTTTAATCTGGCTTATGACGTTTGCCGACGATTTATCACACAATCCACCCCGCAGCGCACAATGCGCGTTCATTACGACCCGGACCCATCCGGAGGAGACGACCGATGAACTATGAAGCGTTTTACCGCCGTTCCATCGATGCGCCCGAGGCATTCTGGGGAGAGCAGGCCCGGCTCATCGACTGGCACCGTCCCCCGGAACGAATCCTGGATTACAGCAAGCCGCCCTTCCGCAAATGGTTCGTGGGCGGTGAGACCAACCTCTGCCACAACGCGGTGGACCGGCATCTGGCCGGCCGCGCCGACCAGCCGGCACTGATCTACCTCTCCACGGAAACCGGCGAGGAGAAGCAATACACCTACGCCGAACTGCACCGGGAAGTGAACCGCTGTGCCGCCGTGCTGCAGAGCCTGGGCGTGCAAAAGGGCGAGCGGGTGGTGATCTACATGCCCATGATCGCCGAGTCCATCTTCTGTGTGCTGGCCTGCGCCCGCCTGGGGGCGGTGCATTCGGTGGTGTTCGGCGGTTTCGCCGCCCACAACCTGGCCCTGCGCATCGACGACGCCAAGCCCTGCCTCTTGATCTGCGCCGATGCCGGCATGCGCGGCGGCAAGGCCGTGCCCTACAAGCACCTGGTGGACGAGGCCATCAAGGAAGCGAAGTTCCCCCCCGCCAAGGTGCTCATCGTCGACCGCGGCCTGGACCCGGACATGCGCCGCGTCGCCGGCCGGGACGAGGACTACTGGGACCTGCGCGACGAATACCGGGACGCCGAGGTGCCCGTCGCCTGGCTGGAGTCCAACGAGCCCAGCTACATCCTCTACACCAGCGGCACCACCGGCAAGCCCAAGGGGGTACAGCGGGACGTGGGCGGCTACGCGGTGGCCCTGGCCGCCACCATGAAGTACGTCTACAACGCCAACCCCGGCGAGACCATGTTCACCACCTCGGACATCGGCTGGGTGGTGGGCCACAGCTACATCATCTACGGGCCCCTGATCCACGGCATGACCACCATCGTCTACGAGGGCCTGCCCATCCGTCCCGATCCGGGCATCTGGTGGAAGATCGTGCAGGAGCACCAGGTCACCACCATGTTCTCCTCGCCCACCGCCATCCGGGTGCTGAAGAAGCAGGACCCGGCCTGGCTGAAGAAGTACGACCTGAAGAGCCTGCGCACCCTGTTCCTGGCCGGCGAACCCCTGGACGAGCCCACTTCCCGCTGGATCAGCGAGGGCCTGGGCGTGCCGGTGCTGGACCACTACTGGCAGACGGAAACCGGCTGGGCCATGCTCAGTTACCTGCCCGGCGTGGAGTTGAAACCCAACCGCTTCGGTTCCCCCGGCTTCCCCGCCTACGGCTTCAATATCAAGGTGGTGAACGAGATGACCGCCGCCGAGTGCGGCCCCGAGGAGAAGGGCGTGCTCACCGTGGTGCCGCCCCTGCCGCCCGGCTGCCTGACCACCGTGTGGGGCGACGACCAGCGCTTCATCAACAGCTACTTCGGCCACTTCGAGAAGGAGATGCTGTATTCCTCCTCCGACTGGGCCGTGCGCGACAAGGACGGCTACTTCTTCATCCTGGGCCGCACCGACGACGTCATCAACACCGCCGGCCACCGCCTGGGCACCCGGGAGATCGAGGAAGCCCTGCAAGCTCACCCGGCCATCGCCGAGGTGGCGGTGGTGGGGCTGGCCGACGAGCTCAAGGGCCAGGTGCCGGTGGGCTTCTGCACGGTGAAGGATCCGACCTTGATCGCCAGCGCGGAGGGCCGCGCCGAGCTGGAGAAATCCTGCATCGCCAAGGTCGCGGAACTGCTGGGGGCGGTCGCCAAGCCCCACAAGCTCCATTTCGTCACCGCCCTGCCCAAGACCCGTTCCGGCAAGCTCCTGCGCCGTTCGATCCAGGCGCTGGCGGAGGGGCGGGAGACGGGCGATCTGTCCACCCTGGACGATCCCAACGCCCTGGAGGAGATCCGGAAAGCGGTGGGCAAGTGACGGTGGTTTTCCTCCCCCTTTGAAAAAGCCCCCTTTCGGGGATAAAGGGGATCGAGGGGGATTTGGCAATGGTTGAGGTTCAGCAAGCCGCTGAGAAATCCCCCCTAGCCCCCCTTTTCCAAAGGGGGGAACCTACAAGACTTGAGGACATGACATGACAACACCCGCCTCCGCCGGCACCAGGTTCCGCGCCGCCGTCGACGCCGAGAAGCCGCTCCAGGTGGTCGGCGCCATCAACGCCTATGCCGCCCTGCTGGCCGAGCATTCCGGCTTCAAGGCCCTTTATCTCTCCGGGGGCGGCGTGGCCGCCAGTTCCTGCGGCATTCCCGACCTGGGCATCACCACCCTGGAAGACGTGCTGGTGGACGCCCGCCGCATCACCGACGTCACTTCCCTGCCGCTGTTGGTGGACATCGACACCGGCTGGGGCGGCGCCTTCAACATCGCCCGGGCCGTGCGCGCCCTCACCCGGGCCGGTGTCGCGGCGGTGCACATCGAGGACCAGGTCATGCAGAAGCGCTGCGGCCACCGGCCCGGCAAGGCCATCGTGTCGCAAGCGGAAATGGTGGACCGGGTCAAGGCAGCGGTGGACGCCAGAATCGATTCCGAATTTGTCATCATGGCCCGCACCGACGCCCTCCAGGCCGAAGGGCTCCAGGCCGCCATCGACCGGGCCTGCGCCTGCGTCGAGGCCGGCGCCGACATGATCTTCCCCGAGGCCATGACCCAACTGGACCAGTACGCCGCCTTTTCCCAGGCGGTGCAGGTGCCCATCCTGGCCAACATCACCGAGTTCGGCGCCACGCCGCTGTATTCCGTGGATGAACTGCGGGAAGTGGGGGTGGGCCTGGTGCTCTATCCCCTGTCCGCCTTCCGCGCCATGGCCAAGGCGGCATTGGGCGTGTACGGCGCCATCCGCCGGGACGGCCACCAGAAGAACGTGGTGGAGGCCATGCAGACGCGCATGGAGCTGTACGACCACCTGGGCTACCACGTTTTCGAACAGAAGCTGGATGCGCTGTTCGCACAGGGTGACAAAGCCTGATCCCGCCACCCCCTCCCCCTTGAGGGGGGAGGGTTGGGGTGGGGGTGAAACGCTGGCACACATGAGGCGGGTCGCTACCCCCATCCCGGCCTTCCCCCATCGAGGGGGAAGGAGACAACCCGCCGCACGATGAATTCGATGTATCGCAAGGAGACGACATGAGCGAAACCACCCCAAACCCGGCCGGTCCCAAGCCGAAGAAGTCCGTGGCCCTGTCCGGCGTCATGGCCGGCAACACCGCCCTGTGCACCGTGGGCCGCACCGGCAACGACCTGCACTACCGCGGCTACGACATCCTGGACATCGCCGACGTGTGCGAATTCGAGGAAGTCGCCCACCTGCTGATCCACGGCCACTTCCCCAACCGGGAGGAGCTCAAGGCCTACAAGACCAAGCTCCAGGGCCTGCGCAGCCTGCCCACGGTGGTGAAGAATGTGCTGGAGCAACTCCCCGCCGCCACCCACCCCATGGACGTCATGCGCACCGCCGTGTCCACCCTGGGCTGCGTGCTGCCGGAAGAGGAGAAGCAGCCCATCCTGGGCGCCCGCCACATCGCCGACCGGCTCATCGCCAGCCTGGGCTCGGCCCTGGTGTACTGGTACCACTACAGCCAGAACGGCCGGCGCATCGAGGTGGAGACCGAGGATGATTCCATCGGCGGCCACTTCCTGCGCCTGCTGCATGGCAAGACCCCGCCGGAGATCTGGGTGCGGGCCATGCACACCTCCCTGATCCTCTACGCCGAGCATGAGTTCAACGCCTCCACCTTCACCGGCCGGGTCATCGCCGGCACCGGCTCGGACATATACTCCGCCATCACCGGCGCCATCGGCGCCCTGCGCGGGCCCAAGCACGGCGGCGCCAACGAGGCCGCCTTCGGCATCCAGAGCCGCTATGACACGCCGGACGAGGCGGAAGCCGACATCCGCATGCGGGTGCTTGAGAAGAAGGAAGTCATCATCGGCTTCGGCCACCCGGTCTATACCCTCGCCGATCCGCGCAACAAGGTGATCAAGGCGGTGGCCAAGCGCCTGGCCGACGCCAACGGCAACCACAAGCTCTACAACGTGGCGGACCGGTTGGAAGCGGTGATGTGGGAGAGCAAGAAGATGTTCCCCAACCTGGATTGGTTCAGCTCCGTCTCCTACGCCATGATGGGCGTGCCCACCGCCATGTTCACGCCGCTGTTCATCATCTCCCGCACCACCGGCTGGGCCGCCCACGTCATCGAGCAGCGCCTCGACGGCAAGATCATCCGGCCGTCGGCCAACTACACCGGGCCCGAAGATCTGAAGTTCGTGCCCATTGACCAAAGACCCTGATTCCACCCCTCCCTACCCCCCTTTGGAAAAGGGGGGCCAGGGGGGATTCCCAGGCTTGCCAGCCGCGCATCCGCTTCTGAATCCCCCTCGGTCCCCTTTATCCCCGAAAGGGGGCTTTTCCAAAGGGGGAAGAAATTCTCGAAAACCCGCAACCTGAGGAACCCGCCCATGTCCGCCCACGACATCCGCTCCGCCGAGCGCCCCCCTTTCGACACTCTCCTGCAATCCATGGCCGACTACGTCATGGACTACGACGC
>Ga0233425_10008394_pt1 | contig 13769 bp, 13 predicted proteins | sample Watercolumn_Towu_2_FD_181712 | JGI IMG/M metagenome (GOLD analysis project Ga0233425, IMG submission 181712) | Freshwater microbial communities from Lake Towuti, South Sulawesi, Indonesia - Watercolumn_Towuti2014_140_MG | ecosystem: Environmental > Aquatic > Freshwater > Lake | place...
CCGGTCGAGGGGCGCCCCGCACGGCCTCGAGGATGCGGCCGACCGCGCCCGTGCCCACGAACACGTCGACCTCGGGCAGCTCGGCCGCCAGTTGGTCGCCGTAGCGTTGGGTGAGGCACCCGGTCACGATGAGCCTCTGGCGCTTCCGCCGGATGCGCGCCAGGTCGAGCACCGCGTCGATGGACTCGGTCTTGGCGTCGCCGATGAAGCCGCAGGTGTTGACCAGCAGCACGTCGGCACTCTTCGGGTCGTCGCAGGGCTCGAACCCCTCCTGCACCAGCAGGCCGGCCATGTTCTCGGCGTCGACGTCGTTCTTGGGGCAGCCCAGGCGAAGCAGGAAGAAGCGGCGGGGGCGGGTCATGCGGGACCTTGTCAGGGCGTGGGGGGGAAGAGCAGCTGCCAGCAGGCGTGGACTGCGGTGCAGTCCGTCGCGTCGGCAGCGCACGTGAGCGCGTCGTCACCGGGGTCCGTGCCGACCGATTCGCAGCTGTGCAGGCAGGTCTCCATGGTGTCCTCTTCGGGGCACGCCTCGACGACGTCGGTGCAGAAGGCGTCGCAGTCGCCACCCCCGCCGCCGCCGCCCGGGTCCGACGCGACGTCGTCGCCGCCCGCGGTCTTTCCGCTGTCGGTCTCGCAGCCGGAGCCGAGCGCGAGCACCGCGCACGCGAAGAGCAGTCCCAGCACCCTGCGAAGCACCATGGGTCACCTCCTGGTCGCGTCTACCTGCCCTGTGGGTTCGACAGGTCGTGCACCCGCACGCCGTCGGGGATCTTCACGTCGAAGGCCTCGCGCGCGATGGGCGCCGTGGCGATGGCCGACAGCTCGAGGCGGTTCACGTTGCCCGTGCTCTCGACGATCTCGAGGCGGTCGACCTCGAAGGGCGCCTTCTGCAGGCCGAGGGTCAGCTTCGTGTAGGCCGCGCCCTTCTCCCTGGGCACCACCACCAACTCGGCGCGCGCGCCCAGGTCCTTGAACTCCTTCACCTCGAACTCGTCGGTCACCTTGCCCGCGCCCACCAGGAAGCGCAGGGGTCCGGCCAGCGACGACCCGCGCACGGCCAGCTTGTAGGCCAGCTGATCGGCGGGCAGGTACTGCACCAGCACCGCCCCGTCGCTCACGTAGAACATGGGGTCGGGCTCGCGGTAGTCGAAGCGCATGAGGCCGGGCTTCTTCAGGTACAGCTTGCCCCGGCGCTCGATCGACAGCCCCGAGTCGGTCTTGACCGCGGTCTGGTGGAAGTCGGCGGTGAGATCCGTGATGCCGTCGACGCGCGCCTGCAGCTTGGCGAGGGCGATCCCGACGGTCCACCCCTCGACCGCGCTCGGGGTCGGTTTCCCGGCCGGGGCAGGCTGGAAGAACGCCAGGAACAGGAGCAGCGAGGTCATGTCACCCTCCGAAGCGGACGCATCATACCGGATTTCGACGTGGGGAGGAGCGCCGTATTCGGGCGGGCGCTCGCGGCCGGGGTCACGGAATGAAGAACACCACCGACCCCACGAAGCGGTCGTCGCGGCCGACCTTGGGGTTCTGCTCGAAGCCGACCTCGACGCCGAAGAACTTGTAGATGTAGCCGACGCCGGCCGACAGGGAGTGGCGACCGCCGGCGGGCTTGTCGTAGCGGTAGCCCGCGCGCAGGCTGGCGGCCCCGGCGATGAAGTACTCGGCGCCCACGGCGTAGATCATCGACATCTCGGGCCGCGTGTCGAAGTCGAAGGTGGTGTCGAAGGCCACGATGAAGGACTCCTGCCCCACCGACACGCCCGTGGTGAGCGCGCGCGGGGTCAGGCCCTTCCGGGGGCTGAACAGGTTGTGCCCCACCACGCCCACGTTGACCATCTGCTGGATGCTGACGAGGGCGCCGAAGGTGGCGTCGTGGAGGGTGCCGACCGCGGCGTTCAGGTACTTGTACTCGCCGCCGAGGTACAGGCCCACGGCCCCGGCCTGGAAGCCCGTGGAGGCGGCCACCAGGGCGTTGTGGAGCGAGGCCGGGGCGCCGGTCGAGCTGCCCAGTTGGCCGCGGTGGAAGGTGTAGGCGCCGCCGATGGCGAAGGCGTGGTTGGTGCTGCTGTCGACCAGCGAGACCGTGGTCTGGTGCTCGGTCGCGCCGCGCCAGTACTGGTAGTTGCCCTCGATCATGTACTGGTACACGAGCGACATGCCGGCCGGGTTGGAGGCGACCGCCGCCGTGCCGTTCGCGAACGCGTGCGTGGCCCCCGACAGGGCCAACTGGCGCGTGGTTCCGGGGAGCTGCTGCGCCGGGGCCGGCGTCGCGCCCAAGAGCGCGAGCGTCGCGGCCAGCACCGGGATGAATCGCATCTTCGGGCCTCCACCCGCCGGACGAGTCGGTCCCCAAGATACCGGAGGGCGGAACCCGGGTCAAATGAGGGGCTTTCGGCGGTTGCACGCGGCCCCCCGCTTCCCTACAATCTTTCGCGGTTCGAACCTCGCGGGCGGTCCGGATGAGGGGTGGGCTCCTGGACGCGCGGGTGCACGTGGGTGCGTGGCGGCAGCTCGAGCCGCCGCCGCCCGCGATCGCCCTCGACGAGGCGCTGCGGCTGTACCGGCTGCTGCGCTACCAGGGTCTGCTGCTCGCTCCCACCTCGGCCTCCGGCAACGGCGAGCTCGTCGCGGCCGCGCGCGGGTGGGGCGGGCGTCCGGCCCTGCGGCTGGCGTGGTGGGTCGATCCCCGCGACGACGGCGCGCTCGGTGCGCTCCAGGTGGCCATGGAGCACGTGGCCCTGGTGCACCTGCACCCCGCCCTGGTCCAGACGCCCCTGTCCGATCCCCGCTGGCGCGCCTTCGTGCAGATCGCGGCCGACGCGGGCCGGCCCGTACGAGTCGACTGCGGCCCGGGCGATCCGCGCGAGACCTGCGCCGGCGTGCTCGCGCTGGTCGAGCGTCATCCGGGGGTCTCGTTCCTGCTGGCCTGCCAGGGGGGCCACGCGCCCGAGCTGATGCTGGGCGTGCTGTCCCAGCTGTCCGAGCGCGCCCTGCCCAACGTGCACCTGGGCACCGAGGGGCTGCGCGAGCACTGGCTGATCCGCGCCGCCGTGGAGCGCCTCGGGCCCGGGCGGGTGGTGTTCGGCAGCGCCTATCCCTACACCCACCCCGAGGTGGTGCGCGCGGCCGTCGATCACGCCGGGCTCTCGTCGGTCGAGCGCCACCTGGTGCTGGGTGGCACGCTCAACCAACTGCTGCCCGCCGACCTGCGCTTCGAGGCCACCGGGCCGGCCCCGGGCGAGGGCACGTCCCTGCCCGCGCGCATCGAGGCCGGGCCTTCGTCGCCCGCCCCGCCCCCGCTCGATGCGCGGCTGCTCGACCTGGTCGACCAGGGCACGGTGGTGTTCGATCGGGAGCACCGCGTGCGCGCCTGGAACCGCCGCATGGAGGAGGTCACCGGCGTGCCCCGCGACGCCGTGCTGGGGCGCGACGCCTACGAGGAGTTCCCCTTCCTGGTCGAGAAGGGCGTCGACGCGCTGATCGCCGCCGCGTTCGGCGGGCAGGTGGTCGAATCGGGCACGGTGCGCTTCTCGGTGCCCCGCACCGGGCGCTCGGGCTACCGCCGCAGCCGCCTGGTGCCCTTGCTCGACGACGCCGGCGAGGTCTCCCGAGTGGTCGAGATCGTCACCTTCGTGTCCGAGGGCGACGAGATCCCCGCCTCCGACGCCGCGCCGGGCGGCACCTCGCCCCTGGCGGTGCTGGCCGACGGCCTGGCCTCGCGCCTGTCGAACCAGCTGGGCGTCGTGCTCGGCTACGCACAGGCGCTGGTGCCCGACCTGCGCGGCGATCCCGCGACGGCGCGGGCCCTGGCCGTGATCGAAGACGCCACGCGCAAGGCCTTCGACCTGACCAAGACGCTGTTCTCGCTGGCGCGCGTCCAGGTCGCCGCCCAGGAGATCCTGCGCCTCGACGACGTGGTGACGTACACCGTCGACGCCTACCGGCTGCGCGCGGCCGGCGGGCCGACCATCGACGTGGCCTGCGCCGACGCGCTGCCGCCCGTGCGCGGCAACGAGGGCCAGCTCCGCGAGGCGCTCCTGCAGGTCTTGAAGAACGCCCACGAGGCGGTCGAAGGCCGCCCCGACGGGCGCATCGAGATCCGTCTCGATCGCGTCGACCTGGCCGAGGGGCTCGACACCGGGGCGCTGGCGTTGCCCAGGGGCCGCTTCGTGCGCGTGTCGGTGCGCGACACCGGGCCGGGCATCCCCGACGACATCCGGGGGAGCGTGCGCCTGCCCTTCTTCACCACCAAGGGCCGCCAGCGCCTGGGCCTCGGCCTCACCGTGGTCGAGAACGCGCTCAAGGCCTGCGGCGGCGCGTCGCTCATCCGCAGCGAGCCGGGCCACGGCACCACGGTCGACCTGTACTTCCCGGCCAACGGCTGACGCCGGCGCTCACCAAGCTTGAGACCGCCGTAAAAAAAGGCCGAACAGGCCTGATTGCTCTCCGGTGCGAGGCTTCCGAGCGCCGGAGAGACAATCGAAGCCTCCGAGAGGTCTTCGCGTGGCGCCAGGCGCGCGCCAGGGGGCACAGACGCCACGAGAGGGGCAGGGTTGCCCCTCTCATGGGTAGGCCTGTTCGGACCTTTTTACGGGGACCACAATTTTCGAGCAGGGGCGGCGGGGCCGCACCCCGGGCGGTCACCAGAGCACGCCGCCGTAGCCGACGCCCATGCGGAACACGTCGTCGGGCAGCTCCCGGTAGCTGGTGGTGTACTCCAGGACGTGGCCCCGGGTGACCCCGCGCGCGCGCGCGTAACCAGCGGCGGCGGCCAGGGCCCCGGCGCCGCACGCGTTCTGCCGTTCGGCCGACTCGGGCACGATGGCGTCGGCCTCGACCGCCTCGCACAGGGCCAGCATGCGGGCGTCGTTCTCCTCCATCCAGCGCCGGCCCGAGGGGCCCTCGCCGGCCGGCAACGTGCCGTAGCTGCGACCGTAGTGCGTCAGGTCGGTGCTCGCCACCACCACCACCGGCTCGTCGGGGGCGATGGCGTCGGCCAGCAGGGCCCCGAAGCGGGCGGCCCCGCCGGACGGCGGCACGGCGATGGGCACGATGCGCGCGTCCGGCATCAGCAGGCGGATCATGGGGCACTGCACCTCGAGGGAGTGCTCGTCGGCGTGGGCGTCGGCGTCGACCTCGAGCGCTTCGCCCAGGGCGTCGGCCAGGCGCGCGGCCAGGGCCTCGTCGACGGGAAGGGGCCCGGCGGGCGTGGACCACGCACCCGCGGGATCGAGGGTGGGCCGTCGCACCCCCCAGCGGTGCACGGCGCCCAGGAGGATCAGCGTGGCGGGGTCGCTCCGGACGCGGATGGTCTCGAACACGCGCGCGGCCACGCGCCCGGAGAACACCCACCCCGCGTGGGGCACCGCCGCGGCCGTCACGCGAACGGGCACGGCGGGCGGCGCGAAGCCCTGCACGAAGCCGGACACCTGCGCCCGCACGTCGCCCCGGTAGAAGGCCGGCGCGGCGGGGCGTCGAAGCGGCGCGGACATGGCGCCCCCCCTTCCTCTTTCGACGCCCCGATGATACACCAGACGGGCACCGGACAGGAGCACCCCCCATGGACGATCGCGTCGAGCGCCTGCTGCAGAAGGCGTGGGCCTTCCTCGACTCGAAGCACGCCGCCGAGGCAGAGGCCGCCTTCGAGGAGGCCGCGTCCCTGTCGCCCCAGCCCGCGCGCGTGTGGACCGAGGTGGGCGTGGCGCACTTCAAGCGCGGCTCGCTGCCCGACGCCGAGGCCTGCTTCCGCCGCGCGCTGGCGCTCGACGAAGGGTTCCTGACCGCCTGGAACAACCTGGGCCGGGTGCTGATCGACCGGGAGCCCAAGGAGGCCCTGGGGTGCTTCAAGAAGGTGCTGGCCGTCGATGGGCGCAACGCCCGCGCGTGGCTGAACAGCGCGCGCGTCATGGTGAGGCTCGAGCGCTGGGAGCAGGCCCTCGGCTGCCTCGACGAGGCCGCCCGCTGCCAGCCGAACGACCCCGAGATCGGCTTCGAGCGCGGCAAGGCCCTGCGCGCGGCCGGCAAGAAGGCCGAGGGGCTGGCGGTGCTCCGCGAGACGCTGGCCCTCCGCAACGCCTATCACGAGTGCCGCCTGGCCTATGCGCGCGCCCTCGACGACGACGGCGACCTGCCCGGCGCCCTGGCCCAGTACGAGACGGCCTGCGCGGCCCGCGCCGGCGACCCCGAGCCCCGGCTGCTCAGGGGCGACGTGCTCTTGAGGCTCGGCCGCGCCAACGACGCGCGCGTGTGCTTCGACGAGGCCCGCGGGCTCGACAAGGACTCGGCGGGCGCCTGGGAGGGCCTGGGCCGCGCGCTGATCGCCCTGGGCGAGGAGCCCCGCGGGCGCCTGAACCTGGGCACGGGGCGCATGCTGGCGGGCGACCTGGAGGCCGCCCTGGCCGAGATCGACCGGGCCCTCGCGCTGGAGCCCGACCTGTCCGAGGCCCACGCCAACCGGGGCGGCGTGCTGAAGCGCCTGGGCCGCCAGGACGACGCGGCCGCGGCCTACCGCGCCGCGCTCGCGAAGGATCCCAACGCCGTGACCGTCCTGCAGAACCTGGGGCTGCTGCTCACCGTGGACATGGGCCGCTGGGACGAGGGCCTCGACGTGCTGCGCCAGCTGGTGCGCCTCGACCCCTCGCGCTGGTTCAAGCTGCCGCCCGAGGTGCGCTCGCGGGTGGACCAGGCCTGACGCCGCTCGTCGCTCCGATTCGGGGCAGGTGCGAGACCTGCCCCTACTTCATCGCCAGGTGCAGCTGCTTGAGCCCCAACAGCTCCTCGCGCAGCCGGATGGCCGCCTCGAAGTCCAGGTCCTGGGCCGCGCGCTTCATGTCGGCCTCGACCTGCCATAGGGTCTGCTCCAGCTCGGCCAGGCTGCCGAAGTCGGGGGGCGGCGGGATCGAGATGCGTTCGTCGGGGCCCGTGCGCTCGTCGAAGAGCGGCGTGACGGGTCGGACGATGCCGCGCGGCGTGATGCCGTGCTCGGCGTTGAAGGCCTGCTGGATGCCGCGCCGGCGGTTGGTCTCCTGGATGGCCCGCGCCATCGAGCCCGTGACGCGATCGGCGTACAGGATGACGCGCCCCTCCAGGTTTCGCGCCGCGCGGCCGCACACCTGCACCAGCGAGCGCTCGGAGCGCAGGAAGCCCTCCTTGTCGGCGTCGAGGATGGCCACCAGCGACACCTCGGGCAGGTCGAGCCCCTCGCGCAGCAGGTTGATGCCGACCAGCACGTCGAAGAGGCCCCGGCGCAGGTCGTAGATGAGCCGCGCCCGCTCCAGGGTGTCGACGTCGCTGTGCAGGTAGCGCACGCGCACCCCGAGCCCGGCGTAGTACTCGGTCAGGTCCTCGGCCATGCGCTTGGTGAGGGTGGTGACCAGCACGCGCTCGTTCTTCGAGGCGCGCAGGCGGATCTCGCCGTACAGGTCGTCGACCTGGTCGGTCACCGGCCGGATCTCGATCTCGGGGTCGAGCAGCCCGGTCGGACGGATGACCTGCTGCACCACGCGCCCCCCGGCCTGCTCCAGCTCGTAGTCGGCGGGCGTGGCCGAGGCGTACAGCACCTGGCGGGTGCGCTCGCGGAACTCGTCGAAGGTCAGCGGCCGGTTGTCGAGGGCCGAGGGCAGGCGGAAGCCGAAGTCGACCAGGGTCTCCTTGCGCGAGCGGTCGCCGCGGAACATGGCCGCCACCTGGGGCACCGTGGCGTGGCTCTCGTCGACGACCAGCACGAAGTCGTCGGGGAAGAAGTCGAGCAGCGTATAGGGCGGCTGGCCCGCCGCGCGCCCGGTCAGGTGCCGCGAGTAGTTCTCGATGCCCGCGCAGAAGCCGATGTTCTCGAGCATCTCCAGGTCGTACGTCACGCGCTGCCTCAGGCGCTCGGCGGCCAGCAGCTTGCCCGCGGCTTCCAGTTCCTCGAGGCGCGCCTTCGACTCCTCGCGGATGGCCGCCACCGCCGCCTTCATGCGCGCGGCCGACACGGCGTAGTGCGACTGGGGGTAGACCACCGTGGCCGACAGCGTGCGCAGGGGCGTGCCGCGCAGGGGATCGATCTCCTGGATGCGATCGATCTCGTCGCCGAAGAACTCGAGGCGCAGGGCGCGCTGCTCGAACGAGGGCGGGTAGATCTCGAGCACGTCGCCCTTGGCCCGGAACGTGCCGCGGTGGAAGTCGTGCTCGTTGCGCGTGTACTGCAGGTCGGTCAGCCGGCGCATGACCTCTTCGCGCGTGACGCCCAGCCCCGTGTGCAGCGGCACCGCCAGCCCGCGGTACTCGCCCACGTCGCCGATGCCGTAGATGCACGACACCGAGGCCACGATGATCACGTCGCGCCGCTCCATCAACGCGACCGTCGCCGCGTGACGCAGGCGGTCGATCTCGTCGTTGATGTGGCTCTCCTTCTCGATGTACGTGTCGGTGGACGGCACGTACGCCTCGGGCTGGTAGTAGTCGTAGTAGCTGACGAAGTACTCGACGGCGTTGTCGGGGAAGAAGGCCTTCAGCTCACGGTAGAGCTGCGCCGCGAGCGTCTTGTTGTGGCTGATGACCAGCGTGGGCCGGTTCACGCGCTCGACGACGTTGGCCAGCGTGAACGTCTTGCCCGAGCCGGTGACCCCCAGGAGCACCTGGTGGGACAGCCCCTGCTGGAGCCCTTCGACCAGGGCGGCGATGGCCTGGGGCTGGTCGCCCGCGGGCGCGTAGTCCGAGACGAGGCGGAAGCGATCCATGGCGGACCGGGGGGCGGGCGTCGAGGTCGCGGCTACTGCTTGAACAGCGTGATGGAGTACTCGCACGGCATGCAGAAGTGGCCCTGGCCCTCCCACGGCAGGCAGAACGAGCGGCCGGGGCAGCCCTCGTGCGGGTTGCACGCGATGCTGTCGCCGGGCGGCACGAACCACAGGCCGTCGGCCTCGAAGCAGCCCTCGGTGCCCTTGTCGCACTTGGGCAGGCACCACCTGGTGTTGGTGGCCGCGTAGGGCACGCACACCTCGTCGGCCGAGCAGGCGGTGACCGTCTTCTTGCACGACGTGAGGCAGAAGAAGCCGGCCTTGTACTCGGTGCAGGCGTCGCCGTTGGAGCACGGGTTCGTGCACTGGCGCGAGCACACGTCGCCGAGCACGGGCAGGCAGATGTCGGCGCCGACCGTGTCGCAGGCCGCGGGGTTGGTGCTGCAGCCCACGAACAGCTCGCGCTCCTGGTCCTCGACCTTGACGCAGGCCAGCTTCTGGTCGTCGCCCGCCAGCGCATAGGGGGTGCAGAGCGAGCCGCCGGGGCAGTCGTCGTCGGTGAGGCAGTCGCGGGTGCAGCGCGGCTGGGCGCCCTCGAACGACAGGCACATCAGGTCGACGCAGTCGGGGTGCTTGCCCGCTTCGACAGCGCACGAGTAGTTGGTGCAGGTGAGGGGGTCGGCCAGGTTGCAGTTCTCTTTGAGCACCTTGTCGAACGCGCACTCCTGGAGCATGCGGTCTTCCTGGCAGCCCGCGGCGAGGGCGAGGAGCAGGAGCGACGGGAGCGCGAAGGCGGCGGTACGAGAGGTCATGGGCGCTACCCTACAACGGATTCCGAGAGATTCAATCATAGGCCCCGAGGCGTGTCAAGGCGCGGCGGCCGGCGGATTCGCCGTGGGCCCGGGGGGTGCACGGGCGACGTCCGTGGGGCGACGCGACGGGCTCCTCGGCCGGAGGAGCGCGCGGCTACAGGATGGTCTGCAGCTTGAGCGACAGCGGCAGGTTGCCCGTGACCTTGAGCTTCTTGGTCGAGAAGGCCATCATCGGGTTCAGCTTCTTGGCCAGGATGGCCTCGAAGTCCTCGGCCGAGATCTCGAGGGTGCAGTCGGGCTTGTCGAACTTGCCGGCGGCCGTGGCCGGGGTCTTGCAGTCGACGTACCACTCACCGGCGCCGGCGATGTTGAACTGGAACACGCCGTTGATCGACTTGACCTTGGCCGGGTTGCTGGCGATGAGCTCGGGCACCTTGTTCTCGAAGTACTCGCGCGTGGTCGTCATGGCGGAGGATCCTCCTCGGTGAATGGTTCACGCACCGCGTCAATGGAAGCATGACGCAACGGGGCATGTCAAGCCGCAAGGTCGCACCGCGTCGAACCCCGGCGGGGCACGGGCTTGACGATTGCACTCATTGTGGTATTAAAATACCTGTAATGCGGTCCACGATCGGATCGTTGGTGGGAGGTGCCCATGCCGGTTCGCAAGATCATCCGTATCGACGAAGCGTTGTGCAATGGCTGCGGGGAGTGCGTGATCGACTGCGCCGAGGGCGCGCTGAAGATCGTGGACGGCAAGGCGCGCGTGGTGCGCGACTCGTTCTGCGACGGGATGGGGGCCTGCCTGGGCTCTTGCCCCACGGGGGCCCTGACGATCATCGAGCGTGAGGCCGATGACTTCGACGAGGCGGCGGTGCAGGCCCACCTGGCCGAGCTCGACGCCGCGTCGGCGCCTCCGCCCGCCGCGCCGGCCCCCCTCTTCGGCGGCCACGGCGCCCACGGCTTCGGGGGGTGCCCGGGCAGCCGCGCGCAGGTGTTCGAGACCGCGGCCTCCTCGGCGGCCTCGGACGCCCCGGCGCCGCGGAGCGAGCTGACGCAGTGGCCCATCCAGCTGCGCCTGGTCCCGTTCGAGGGCCCCCTGTACGCCAACCGCGACCTGGTGCTGCTGGCCGACTGCATCCCGGCGGCCTACCCCGACGTGCAGCGCGGCCTGATCCGCGGGCGCACCATCGCCCTGTCGTGCCCCAAGCTCGACGACCCGCGCCCGACCGTCGAAAAGCTGGCGCGCATCTTCCAGAACCCGCTCCGGTCGATCTCGGTAGCCATCATGGAGGTGCCGTGCTGCAATGGGCTGGTCAGCCAGGCCCAGCAGGCCCTGGCGCTGATCGGCAAGCGCGTGCCCATCGAGGTGATCCGCGTGGGGCTGCGGGGCGACCTGCTGGAGCGCTACACGGTGTGAGGCCTGCCATGACGGGGTTGCTGCTCGTTCCGCCCGTGCTCTCCTTCCTGCTGCTCGGGGCCCACTTCTACCGCTCGGCGAACGACGCGCTCGTGGTCGTGGCCGGGGTCCTCGCGGTGCTGGCGTGCGTGCCGCGCCGCTGGGCCGTGCGCGTCGCCCAACTGGGGCTGGCGGCCGGCGCGGTCGAGTGGGCGCGGGCCACCTGGGCCTTCGCCGAGGTGCGTGCCGCCATGGGGCTGCCCTGGCTGCGCCTGGTGCTCATCCTGGGCGGCGTGGCGCTGTTCACGCTGCTGTCGGCGCTGGTGTACCGGTCGTCGCGCCTCTCGGCCCGCCTGGGCGGAGGAAGCGCGGCGTGAAGCCGGCCGACCGCCCCGCCCCCGCGGCCCCCGACCGCTCGTGGCTGACGCCCGCCCTGGCGGCGGCCCTGGCGGGCGCCGTGCTGACGGTGGTGCACGGGAAGGTCGCCCGCCCCATGCTGCTGCTCGAGCGCTTCGCCCCCGGTTGGGGCGCGCTGGAGATCGCCGGCCTGATGGCCTGGGCCGCCTTCGTCGCGCGGCGTATGGGCGACGCTCGCGCCGCACGACGCTGGAGGCCGCGCGTCTGGCGGCTGTTCTCCGTGGCCTTCTTCGGCCAGCTGCTCCTGGGGTTGGTCGGCGTCGAGCGCTGCCTGATGTCGGGCACGCTGCACCTGCCCGTTCCGGCCGTCATCCTGGCCGGTCCGGCGTGGCGCGGCGGCGGCTGGTTCATGCTGGGGCTGCTGGCGACGACCCTGGTGCTGGTGGGCCCGGCGTGGTGCAGCCACCTGTGCTACCTGGGCGCCTGGGACGACACCGCGTCGCGCGCCCGGCGCACCCCCGCCGCGCTCCCCCGCTGGGCCCGACCGGGCCGCCCGCTGCTCCTGGCCCTCACGGTGGGGGTGGCGGCGCTCCTGCGAGTGCTGGGCGCCCCGACCGCGTCGGCGGCGTGGCTGGGGGGCGCGTTCGGGCTGGGCGGCGTGGCCGTGATGCTGCTGGCCTCCCGGCGGCTGGGCACCATGGCGCACTGCACCGCGTGGTGCCCGGTGGGGTGGGTGACCGCGCTGGCCGGCCGGCTGCACCCGCTGAAGGTGCGCTTCGGCCCGGGCTGCACCGACTGCCTGGTGTGCACCGCGGCCTGCCGCTTCGACGCCCTGGCGCCCGACGACGTGGCGCGCCGGCGCGTGGGGTTCTCGTGCACGCTGTGCGGCGACTGCGTGGGCGCATGCCGGCACTCGGCGCTGGCGTTCTCGTTCCCGGGCCTCGGGGCCCTGGGCGCGCGCCGGCTTTTCCTGGTGCTGGTCGTGGGGCTGCACGCGGCGTTCCTCGGGCTCGCCCGCATCTGACCGCGGCGCGCGGCTCCGGCGCCCCACGGGTTCCCCGCACGCGCGAAACGTGCTACACGGAGACGCGCAACGCGGCGAGGAGGACACCCTGCACCCCCGCATCACCGAGCTCGAGGATCACCTGAAGCGCTGGCCGAGGGTCGTGGTGGCCTACTCCGGCGGCGTCGACTCCACCTTCCTGGCCGCGGTGGCCCACCGCGCGCTCGGCCGCGCCGCGCTTGCGGTGACGCTCATCACCGAGTCCGACGCGCACGACGAGATGGAGTTCGCCGTCGCCACGGCCCGCACCCTGGGCCTCAACCACCGCGTCGAGCGCGCCCCCTGGCTGGCCATCCCCGGGGTGGCCGCCAACCCGCTCGACCGCTGCTACCGCTGCAAGCGGCACCTGTTCGGGTTGCTGCAGGGGCTGGCCGAGGCCGAGGGCGCCGTGGTGCTCGAGGGCAGCAACGCCGACGACGTGACCGATTACCGGCCCGGCATGCGCGCGGTGCAGGAGCTCGACGTGCAGAGCCCGCTGCTGCAGCTGGGCTTCGTGAAGTCCGAGATCCGCGAGCTGTCGCGGCTGCTGGGCCTGCCCAGCGCCGACCGCCCCAGCATGGCGTGCCTGGCCTCGCGCTTCCCCTTCGGGGCCACCATCACCGAGGACACGCTGCAGCAGGTCGACCGGGCCGAGCGGGCCCTGCGCGAGCTGGGGCTGCCCGTGGTGCGGGTGCGCCACCACGGCGACACGGCGCGGGTCGAGGTGGCGCCGCAGGATCTGCCGGCGGCGTTCGCGAACCGCGAGAGCGTGGCCTCGCGCCTGCGCGCGCTGGGCTACTCCCACGTGGCCCTCGATCTCGAGGGCTACCGCACCGGCTCCATGAACCCCCGTCCGCAGAGGGGCTGAGCCATGCACGACGATCGACTCCGCGAGCTGCTGGAGCGCGTGGCCTCGGGCCAGCTGCCGACGGGCGACGCCCTCGAGCGCCTGCGCACCTTCCCCCTCGACGACCTGGGCTTCGCGCAGCTCGACACGCACCGCCCGCTTCGCCAGGGCATGATCGAGGCCGTGTACGCTTCCGGCAAGACGGCCGAGCAGGTAGCGGCCATCCTCGAACGCTCGTTGCTGGCCCACGGCGCCGCCCTGGCCACGCGCGTCTCGCCCGCCACCGCCGAGGTCGTGCAGCAGCGGCTGACGGGCTTCCAGTACTCGGCGACCGGCCACCTGGTGTGGCGCCACGACCACCCGCCGGCGCCCCACGGCCTGGTGGCGGTGGTGGCCGCGGGCACCTCCGACCTGCCCGTGATGGAGGAGGCCGCGCTGACCCTCGAGTTCTTCGGCGACCGCGTGCTGCGCGTGACCGACGTGGGCGTGTCGGGCCTGCACCGCCTGGTGCCCCACGTGCCCCGGCTGCGCGAGGCGCGCGCGGTGGTCGTGGTGGCCGGCATGGAGGGCGCCCTGCCCAGCGTGATCGGCG
>Ga0233425_10008395_pt1 | contig 13767 bp, 16 predicted proteins | sample Watercolumn_Towu_2_FD_181712 | JGI IMG/M metagenome (GOLD analysis project Ga0233425, IMG submission 181712) | Freshwater microbial communities from Lake Towuti, South Sulawesi, Indonesia - Watercolumn_Towuti2014_140_MG | ecosystem: Environmental > Aquatic > Freshwater > Lake | place...
CTCGGTGCGCGGCGAGCCCCGCTTCCTGCCGGCGCTCTTGGTGCACAGCGTGCTCTCGTGCCCGCGCATCTCGGCGGTGCCGGGCAGCGCCCTGGGCATGGCCTGGGTCGGCGGCAAGGTGATCCCGGTGGCGCGCCTCGACGAGCGCGGCGCGCACCTGGTGGTGTGCCTCGCCGCCGGCGAGGTCGTGGGGCTCGCGGGCGTCGAGGTCCAGCGCTCCGGCTTCTTCGACCCGAGCGAGGACGGCGTGCTGTGCGACGGCGTGACGGTGCGACCCCTGGACGTGGCGCGTGAGCTCGAGCGCGCTGAGAGCGGGGCCGCGTGAGCCGCGCGCTCCGGCTCCTGGATTCGCTGCGCGAGGCGCTGGGCGGCCCGGAGCGCCCGGAGCGTCCGACCAGCGTGGACGACGCGCTCTTGTTCCGCGCCTGCGCCAACGCCGAGCGCGCGGCGGAGTCGGCGCTCGGCGCGAGCCAGGCCGCGGGCGCGAGCTCAGCGCAGCAGAAGAGCGCGCTCGACGCCGCCGTCGACGCGGTGAAGCTCTTGTTCACGCGCGCGCGGGAGGCGCGCTCGAGCCTCGCGCAGGCCCGCGAGGCCCTCGAGGCCATCCGCCTGGTGGCGCTCAACGCGGGCCTGGAGGGCGCGCGCCTGGGTGACCCGGCGGGCAAACCGCTGGTGCTCATCGCGGAGGACATCCGCGCGCAGGCGAACCGCGCGCTCTCGGCCCTCGATCAGCACTCGGTCGCCCTCGACCAGATGGACAAGGACCGCGACAAGCTGCGCGAGCAGGTGGACGGCGCGCAGCAGCGCACCTCGGAGGTCGCGCGGGATCTGTTGCAGACTCAGGCCACGCAGCGTGACGTGTCGAAGGCGCTCGGCGAGGTCGCCACGCGCATGAAGCAGGTCACGCGCACCGACGCGGAGACCGCGCGCCTGGTGGCGGACGCTGCGGACAACGCGCGCGCGTTGGTCGGCGCGCTGACCTCGCTCGCGGCCCGGCCGCACCGCGCCGCGCTCTTGGGCTCGCTCGGCCCTGCCCTGGGGCCCTTGGCCAAGCTCCTGCGCGAGCAGTACCGCGGTGAGCCTGGCGGCGAGCCGTGAAGCAGTACGAGCTCGACGCGCTCCTGGCCGACGAAATCGAGCGACGCCGCGCCCTGCTCGCGGCGGAGCGCGTGGACCTCGGCGAGGCCCGCGCGGCGCTCCACACGCTGCGCGGCTCCGCGGCCATGGCGGGTTACGCCGATCTCTCGCTGGTCTTGGCCCAGTGCTCGGGGCGGTTGCGCGCCGGCGACTCCGGCGCAGCCCGGGACGCGGCGGCGCTCCTCGGCAAGGCGCTGGAGCGCTTGCGAAAAGGCCTCCCGCCCTTCGACACGCGCTGGCCCGAGCCGCCGCCCGGGCTCGGGCCCTCGAGCGTCGAGCCCGCGTACCGCGCCGAGTACCTGGGCGAGCTCCGGGAGCGCGTGGGCGAGCTCGAGGCCGCGCTCCAGAGCGCGCCCGACGCGGAGGCGCTCGCGCGCGCGGCGCGCGCCGTCCACTCGCTGAAGGGCACTGCAGCCGCCGTCGGGGACGACCTCACGGCGTGGTACTGCCACGGGCTCGAGAGCTTCCTGAGGCGTGAGGGCGCCGAGCCCGGCGCGCTGCTCTCGGAGCTGCCGCGTCACGTGAGCATGCTCGCCAACTTGGGCGAGGACGCCGAAAGCGCCCTCGAGACGCTGCGCGCCGCGCGGCAGACGCGACGACCCTCGGTCGCACCGGCGTCCACGCGCCGAGTGAGCGTCCCCCCGGAGGAGGACACCGGTGAGCACACGGTGCGCGTGCAAGGCGTGTCGCTCGAGCGCGTGCTCGAGCGCATCGAGCTCATGCGCCTGGCGCAGGACGAGGTGTCGAGCGCTGCGTCCACGGCGGAGCGAGAGGTCGGGCGTCTGCGCGAGCTCCGCTCGGCCGTCGCGGAGGCGCTGCGCTTGCTGGGTCCGCCGCGACCGTGGGGCCCGCCGGCCAAGGCCCTCGCGACACTCGACGCCGTGGCCCGCTCCTTGGCGCTCACGGCGGACGATCTCGCGCAGGGCAGCGCGCTCGGCCGCAAGGGCGCCGAGCGGCTGAAGAGCGCCGCGACCGACGTGCGCCGCGAGATCGCGCTGGTGCGCAGGACCAACCTCTCCACCCTGCTGTCGAAGATAGGCGCCGCGGCGGAGCGCCTGGGGGAGCGCGAGGGCCGCGCCGTGCGCGTGCTGGTGAACGCCAGCGACGCCCCGGTCGAGCGCGAGGTCGCGGAGCGCCTGGCCGACCCGCTGATGCAGCTCGCGCGCAACGCCCTGGCCCACGGCATCGAGCCCGAAGCGGAGCGTCGCGCGCGCGGCAAAGACCCGGTGGGCACCTTGATGCTGGGTGCCGAGCGCGCCGGGGACTGGCTCCGCATCGTGGTCGAGGACGATGGCCGAGGTGTGGACATCGAATCCGTGAGGAGCTCCGCCGTCGAGCGAGGCTCCATCAGCGCCGAGGCCGCGCGCGCGGCGAGCGACGACGAGCTGCTCGCGCTCCTGTTCGTGCCGGGCCTGACCACGCGGCGGGAAGCGGATCTGCTCGCAGGTCGCGGCGTCGGCCTCGACCTCGCGCTGAACGCGGTGCGGCGTCTCGGGGGCACCATCCGGCTCACTCGCCGCGCGGGCGGGGGTCTCACCGCCACGCTCGAGCTCCCGAGCGAACGCTGGACGACGGACGTGCTCTGGGTCCGCGCGGGCGCGTGGCAGCTCGCGCTGCCGGTGAGCTTCAGCGGCGCGCTGTCGCGCGCGGATCCGGACAAGCCTCCGGTGTCACTGCTCAGCTGTCTGGGCGAGGCGTGCACCACACCCCCGGCGCTGTCGCTCGAGCTCGCGTTGCGCGGCATCCCCACCGTCAGCGTCGGAATCGACGCGGTCGGCGAGGTGGAGGAGTGCAACTTGCGCCCGCTGCCCACCCTGCTCGCGCAGAGCGGCCCGTTCAGCGGGGCCATCCTGCGCGGAGACGGCTCGCTCTACTTGGCCCTCGACGCTGCGCTGCTCGCGGTGCGAGCCTGGGCCCTGGCATGATCATCGAGGCGATGTCGCCCCGCGACCGCGAGCGCGTCGCGGAGCTCGCGCGCCGCGCCGACCAAGCCATCGACCTCGACACGGAGATGGCTCGAGCTTGGAGCCGCCTGTCCGTCGCCCGCGAGACCGCGGGCGACGAAGCGGTCGGCGTGCTCTTGGTCTGGGCCGTGGCCGACGAGCTCCACGTCATCAACGTGGCCACCCACCCGGATTTCCGGCGCCGCGGCGTAGCCCGCGCGCTGCTCGGCGCCGAGCTCGCACGAGCCGCGCGCGATCGGGTGCGACTCGTGCTACTGGAGGTCCGCCGCTCGAACCGGGCGGCCATCCAGCTCTACCGGACTCTCGGCTTCTCGACGCTGGCGGTGCGGCGGGGCTACTACGCGGACAACTCCGAGGACGCCATCGAGATGATGCTCGCCATCGACCCCACGACCGGTCGCTTCTTGCCCGGCAGCGACGAGGTGGAGCTCGACTGACATGCTGGCGCGCGCACAGCTCACCGCCCCGCTCTTGCGTCGCGAGAGCATCGGCGACGCCTACCACGTGCTCACCTTCGACGTGGGCAAGGATCTCGGCGCGGCGCCCGGCCACTTCGTGATGGTGCGGGGCGCCGAGTGGGGCGACGCCCCCCTCTTGCCGCGACCCATGAGCTACCTCGGCGGTGGCGCGACGCCTTCGATTCTGATCAAGGTGGTCGGGGAGGGCACCACGCGCATGGCGCGCGCCGAGCCCGGCGAGCCGTTCTCGCTGCTCGGGCCGCTGGGCGTGCCCTGGCGCGCACCCGGCGCCGGCCGCAGGCCCATCCTCGTCGCGGGCGGCGTCGGCGTTGCGCCGTTGATCTTCCTGGCGCGTGCCCTGGCCGCCGGCGGCAAGAAGCCCGTCGCGATCTACGGCGGGCGCACCAAGAAGGACCTCCCCCTGGACGACGAGCTCTCCGCGCTGTGCGAGCTCCACGTCACGACCGAAGACGGCTCGCGCGGCACGGCGGGCCGTGTCACCGACGTGCTCGACGGCTTGCTCGCCGAGGACGCCGAGGTCTTCACCTGCGGGCCCGATCGCATGATGGCCGCGGTCGCCGGCATCTGCGCACGCCGCGACGTGCCCTGCGAGGTCTCCGTCGAGACGCCGATGGCCTGCGGCTACGGCGTGTGCCTGGGCTGCCCGCTGCCGTCGAGCGACGGCGGCTACGTGTATGCCTGCACGCAAGGTCCGTGCATGGACGCTCGCCGCATCGATTGGAGCCGAGCATGAGCCGGCTCGCGGTCAAGGTCGGCGCCCTCGAGCTCAGGAACCCGGTGCTCACCGCGTCGGGCACCTTCGGCTACGGGCTCGAGTACGACGACTTCTTCGACGTCGCCGAGCTCGGCGGCATCTGCACCAAGGGCTTGAGCCTCGCGCCCCGCGCCGGCAACCCCCCGGAGCGCATCTGCGAGACGCCGGCCAGCATGCTGAACGCCATCGGCCTCGCCAACGTGGGCGTCGAGGCCTTCTGCCGCGAGAAGCTGCCCAAGCTCCGCGAGCGCGGCGTGACCGTGGTAGCGAACATCTTCGCCAGCAGCACCGAGGACTTCGTCGCCATCGCGGAGCGGCTCGAAGCCGAGGCCGGCGTGCACGCGCTGGAGCTCAACGTGTCCTGCCCGAACGTGTCCCACGGGGGCATCGAGTTCGGGAAGGATCCCAGGCTCGCGGCGCAGGTCACCGCCGCGGTGCGCAAGGCGTCGAAGCTCCCGCTCTGGGTGAAGATGAGCCCCGAGGCGGGCGACATCGTGGCGGTCGCGAAGGCCTGCGAGGACGCGGGCGCCGACGCGCTCACCGCCATCAACACCATCCGCGGCATGACCATCGACGTCGACGCCGAGCGCCCGCGCCTCGCGAACCGCACCGGCGGCTTCAGCGGCCCCGCGCTCCGACCCATCGCTCTGCGCATCGTCTGGGATCTCGCGGGCGCGGTCTCCATCCCCATCATCGGCATCGGCGGCATCTCCACCTGGCGCGACGCGGTGGAGTTCCTGCTCGCGGGCGCCACGGCCATCCAGGTCGGCACCGCGAGCTTCGCCGACCCGTGCGCAGCGAAGAAAGTGCTCGACGGCCTGGCGAGCTACTGCGAGAAGAAGAGCACGACCGCGGCGGCGCTCGTCGGCCGCGCGCGAGGCTGAGGCGATGAGACGAACGCTGCTCTTCCTGCTCACGGCTCCGCTCCTCGCGGGCTGCCCCGCGCAGGGCCAGGGCGGCGGGCAAGAAGGCCAGAACCAGCCGAGCCCCAACGCGAGCATCTTGCCGGCACCCCTGGCGTCCGCCACGGAGCCCTCGGCCGCGCAGAAGCCCGACGCCGCTCGCGGCGGCATCCCCGCCGACTCCGCGGGCCGCCTGATGGTGCCCGAGGCGGGCCCGCCCGATCCGACTCCTTTCCGCGACGACGAGGCGCTTCCGCGCGACACCATCAGCGCCAAAGACGGCCTGGGTGTCACGCTCGACGCCAGCTTCAAGTGGCTCGACCTCCCGGGCCCGAACGCCGTCCCCGAGCTCTCGAACGACGCCTTGAAGAAGGCACGCGAGAAGACGGCGCTGAAGCTGACCATCGATCTAGCGCCGGCTGGGCGCATGCGCTTCGCGCTCGCTTCGGCGAGCTTCCCGCTCCCGCAGGGCGCGGAGCTCCGCGCGATGAGCGAGCACTACGGCCACGTCCTGGTCTGGCCCAACGGCAACGCCTACCGCGTCGTGCGCGCGGGCATGCTGCGCGCGCTGCTCTCGGAGCGGCGCGCCGACGCGCTGCCGGTCTCCCGCGTGAACGCCGACCTCAAAGGCAAGGGCAAGTTCCTCGGGCTCGAGACCACGAAGCTGGAGGTGAAGTCCCCGGTCGGCGAGCTCAGCCTCGAGAGCGCCAACGTCCCCAACCTCGGGCGCGCCGGCGAGCTCCTGTGCCGCCTGCTGCTGGACCTCGTGGCGGTGGACCCCGGGAGCAGCGTGTGCGCGGACGCTTTCGTCCCGCTCAGGGCAGAGCTGCGCTGGCCGAAGGGCGGCAAGCTCTCGTTCGAGGTCGCGGCCCTCGCGCGCAAGCCCGAGCTCCCGTTCGGCAACCTGTTCGTGCCACCGGCCGGAGCGGAGCTGCGCGCGGGCGAGCTCCCGCCTCAGGCGGCCGGAGTGCTCTTCACCCGCGACGATCTCGCGGGGTTTCACAGCAAGCCCGGCGCGGTGGACCCACCCGCGAAAGACGCGCCGGGTGAGGGCCTGGTCGCGGTGAACCGCACGGATTCGGTGCGCTACGTGCTGGTGGACGGCGTCCCGGTGGCGTGGGTCCGCCCGCAGTCGGAGGTGCTCCTCCTGGGCCTGCTCCCCGGCCGCTACTCGGTCTCGTGGCGCGACTTTCTGGGCGGGCAGATCGAGCCGCCCAAGATCGTGAGCATCCCCGCGCGCGTGGTCGCGGGCGCGGAGCCGGACGCCGGCGCGCCGCCACCGTGAGCTCGCTTCACGCCTGACCGAGCGGCCGCGCAACGAGGTCGTAGTCGGCGGGCCCGTAGCTCACGTTCTCGACGCCCGCGTTCGCGAGGCCGAGGCGCGCCTGGTCCGCGGCCATCTCGACGACCTCGAAGCGCGTCGAGAGCAGCCAGAACTCGTCCTCGCTCACCGGCGGCAGATCGGCCAGCCGCTTCTCGAGCGCCTCGCTGTCCTCGCGATCCAGCACCAGCTCCGACGCCGGTCCGTCGTGATCGGTGGACTCGAAGAGCGCGTCCCAGGCGAAGGCCGTCGGGTTGAAAGCAAGGTACACCTCCTCGAAGCACACTTGCCAGTCGCGCGCATCCTGCGACGGCACCCGCCAGAAGCACGGCAGCGCACGCCGCACGACCTCTCCGAAGTAGGCTCCGACGCTGCGCGTGACGAGCTCGAGGAGCTCGGGGCGTTCGCGCACGTTGTCCCGAGCCTGCCGGAGGTAGTGGTCGAGGAGCGGCAGCGTCTCCGGCGTGTAGTCGAGCTCGGTCCCCACCGCGCGGACCACGTACTCGCGCGCGGCCTCGGCGAGCTCGACGATGGGCTCGGGCGGGAGCGCGAGGTCCTCGGGGTCGGTCACGCCCGGAGCCTAGCCCCAAAACCGCCCTGTTCGCCCGCTCCGGTCGCGGTCCTGACCCGAGAAGCCCTTGCGGGCACCGCCAGATCGGACGAGATATTCGACAAGGCGTTCCGACCACCCCGGGGTGCCGTGTTAGATTCGGTCCCCCTCCCCACGCCGATGCGTCTCGGAATCCTCAGCGACATCCACGCCAACTACGAAGCGCTGAGCGCGGCCGTGGAGGCGTTCAAGAGCGAGAGCATCACCGAGTACTACTGCTTGGGCGACACGGTGGGCTACGGCGGCTCGCCCAACGAGTGCGCCGACGTGGTGCGCGACCTGGTCAAGTCGACCATCCTCGGCAACCACGACGCCGCGGTCGCGGGCCGCATGGACTACTCGTACTACTACGAGGCCGCCCGCCACGCCCTGGACACCCACGCGCAGCTCTTGTCGAAGGAGAACACCGACTGGCTACGCGGGCTGCCGTACCAGATCCGCCTCGACGCCGTCGAGGTGCTGCTCTGCCACGGCTCGCCGGTGCGCCTGGAGGAGTTCGAGTACATCTTCGCGCCCGAGCAAGCCCGCGAGTGCCTGCCCATCTACGATGAGCTGGCGCACATCACGCTGATCGGCCACTCCCACCTGTGCAAGGTGTTCGCTCTCACGCGCAACACGGTCGAGGAGCTGCCCCCCGTCGACTTCGACCTCGAGCCGGGCAAGAAGTACATCGTCAGCGTCGGCTCCATCGGCCAGCCCCGCGACTACGACAACCGCGCGAGCTACACCGTCTACGACACGCAGAAGAAGCGCTTCGAGTTCAAGCGCGTCGAGTACGACATCGAGACGGCCGCGGAGAAGGTGCTGCGTGCGAAGCTCGAGCGGAACTTCGCGCACCGGTTGTTCATCGGGGTTTAGGCCTCCACGGCCCAGTCCGTCCCGCTCGTCCCGTCGCGCAGGCTCACGCCTAGAGCCGCGAGCTCCTGACGGATGGCGTCTGCTCGCGCGAAGTCCTTGGCGTTCCGCGCCGCGCTTCGCTCCGCGATCTTCGCCTCGATGTCGGCAGCGGAGAGCCCGCGCAGGCGCATCCTGCGCTCGCGCGTGCGCGTGGCGTATTCCTCCCGGCTCGCCTGCAAGAGCCCGAGCTGCCTGCCGAGGGCCTCGAGCAGACCCAGCGCCTCCGCGCCCACGGCGCGCGCGCCCGCCACGAACGCAGCGTCCTTCCGGCGCTTCTGCGCCAGGTCGCAGACGTCGTTGCCGAGCCGCGCGATCTCGCCGAGCTCCGCCAGCGCGACGCTGGTGTTCAGGTCCTCGTCCAGCCCGTCCTGCGCCCGCTGCATCGCCTTGCCCAGCGCGACGCGCGGCTCGCCGAGCTCGGGCGCGAGCTTCTGCGGCACCTCGCCCGCTTCGGCGCTGAGCTCCGCCAGCCGCCCGAGCGTCGCGTACACGTAGTCCACACGGCGCTCCGCCTCGTCCACGCCGGGGAAGACCACTCGGCCGCTCTCCAGCTTGTCGGTGTCGAACTGGATGGGCCCGCGGTAGTGCACGGTGAGCAGGAACCAGCGGAACGCCTCGGGGTCGTTGCGCTCGAGCACGTCGCGCACGGTCACGAAGTTCCCGAGCGACTTGCTCATCTTGTCCTTGTCCACGTTCACGAAGCCGTTGTGCATCCAGGCCCGGGCGAAGTCCCCGAGCGCGGGCTCCGCGGCCTCGCTCTGCGCGATCTCGTTCTCGTGGTGGGGGAAGATCAGGTCCATGCCGCCGGCGTGGATGTCGAAGCCGTGGCCCAGGTACTTGCCGCTCATGGCGGAGCACTCGATGTGCCAGCCCGGGCGCCCGTGACCCCAGGGGCTCTTCCAACCCCACTCGTCCTCGGGCGCGCCCTTCCAGAGCGCGAAGTCCAGCGGGTCGCGCTTGCTCTCGTCCTTCTCCACGCGCGCGCCGGAGACCAGCTCGTCGATGCGGCGGCGCGAGAGCTTGCCGTAACCGGGGAAGCTGCGCACCGAGAAGTAGACGTCGCGGGTGCCGCCCGGCATCTCGACCACGTAGGCCGCGCCCTGCTCCACGAGCTTCTGCACGATCTCGAAGATCTCCGGCAGGTGATCGCTCACCTTCGGCTCGTGCGTCGGGCTCTGGCAGCCGACCGCGCCGATCTGGTCCTTGTAGACCTGGGCCATGCGCTCGGAGAGCGCGAGGGGCGTCTCGCCGTTCTCCTTGGCGCGGGCCAGTATCTTGTCGTCGATGTCGGTGATGTTCCGAACGTACGTGACCTCGTAGCCGCGGGCGCCGAGGTGCCGCACCAGGACGTCGAAGGCGACGGCGGCGCGGGCGTGGCCGGCGTGCGGCACGTCGTAGACGGTGGGCCCGCAGCAATACACGCCGACCTTCATGTCGTGCCGCGGGGTGAGCGGCTCCACGTTTCGGCTCAGCGTGTTGTAGATGCGGACCGTGGGCATGCGGGCGGGAAACCTACCACACCCATGGGTCGCGACGCGGGCCGCCCCGGTACTCGCCGGCCCGCAGGCGCTCGCGGGGCGGCGAGCGGAAGCCCTGCCAGCTCCGCCGCGAGCCGCGCTCACGACCCAGCATGAACGGGCGGATCGCGAGCAGCCCGAGCACGAAGCCGCCCAGGTGGGCGAAGAACGCGACGCCTCCCGAGCTCCCGCGCGAGAGCGACGCGACGCCACGCAGCAGGTTCCACGCGAACCACTCACCGACCACGAACCAGGCCGGGAAGACCAGGAACACTCCGAAGAAGAACCAGAGCGGGAAGATCGGGTTCAGGACCACGATGGGGGCGCGCGGGAAGAGCACCAAGTAGCCGCCGAGCACGCCGGCGATGGCGCCCGAGGCGCCGACCATGGGCACGACGCTGGTCGGATCGACGGCCACCTGCGCGGCGGCGGCAGCCAGGCCCGCGGCGAAGTAGAACGCGAGGAAGCGCCCGCGCCCCAGCGCGTCCTCGATGTTGTCGCCGAAGACCCAGAGGAAGAGCATGTTCCCGAACAGGTGCTCCCAGCCGCCGTGCATGAACATGCTCGTCAGCAGCGTGACGCTGTCCGCGAGCGGGTCGGAGAGCAGGCGCGCCGGGACCAGCCCGTAACCGGAGATCACCCAGCTGCCGCCTGCCCGGAGCAGGGTCCACTCCACCAGCCAAGCCGCGACGTTGGCCGCGATCAAGGCGAGCGTGACCACCGGGAAGGAACGCCGGGGGTTCTGGTCACGAACGGGGATCATCGGGCGACGCCGGCCACCGTAAGTCGCGATCAGCGGCCGCGCGAGGGCTCCGGCGGTGGTACCGTCCCCGGACCATGCCGGCGCGCCCGACCCCGCTGCTCCTCGGCCTCGCGGCCGTGGCCGCGGCCTGCGCGGGCAGCAGCTTCGACGGGCAGACCTTCAAGAACGGCGAGCTCGCGTTCCGGGTGGGGCCCGTTCCGGGCGAGTGGGAGCAGATCCAGGCCGAGAACACCCTGATCGCCTTCCGCGATCGCGAGGACGCCACGACCGTCGCGCTGAACGGCCGCTGCGGCAAGGACGGCGACGACGTCCCGCTCGAGTCCTTGACCCACCACTTGTTCCTGCAGTTCACCGATCGTCAGGTCACGCGCCAGGAGAAGCTCGCCCTCGACGGGCGCGAGGCGCTGCGCACCGAGCTGCGCGCGAAGCTCGACGGGGTGCCCAAGCACTTCGTGGTCGTGGTGCTCAAGAAGGACGGCTGCGTCTACGACTTCCTGCGCATCGGCAGCGACGAGACCGGCGTCGAGGAGTTCGAGCGCTTCGTGCGCGGCTTCGCCACCCTGAGCTGAGCCATGACGGACACGAGCGACACAGAGCCCACCTCCGGCCGCGCCAGCATGCTGCCGCGCCCGGTGGAGGAGCCGGCGTTCTCGCTGCGCTTCCTCGGCTTCCTCGATCACCTGGGCATGGTCGCGCAGATGACCGCGCGCACCTTCCGCGCGCTGTTCAAGCGCCCCTTCGAGGGACGCGCCATCATCACGCAGCTCGAGTCGCTGGGGGTGCGCTCCCTCGGCATCGTGGTGGTGACGAGCGTGTTCATCGGCATGGTCATGGCGGTGCAGTTCGCCTTCGGCCTGCGCAAGTTCGGCGGCATGGAGTACACGGGACGCGTCATCGGCCTGTCCTTCGCCCGCGAGCTCGCACCGACCTTGACCGCCGTCATCGTCGGCGGGCGCATCGGCGCGGGCATGGCCGCCGAGGTGGGCTCCATGGCGGTGACCGAGCAGATCGACGCGCTGCGCGCCCTGGGCGCCGACCCGTACAAGAAGCTGGTCTTGCCCCGCGTGTTCGCCTCGGTGCTCGTGATGCCGGTGCTCGGCGCCCTGGCCCTGGTCTTGGGCTTCGCCGGCGCGATGATGATCACCGACTTCCAGTTCGGCATCCCGGCGAGCTTCTTCTTCTACAGCGCGCTCGGCACGGTCACGATGAAAGACTTCCTGAGCGGCATGATGAAGACGCCGTTCTTCGGCGCCATCATCGCGCTCGTGGGCTGCCACTTCGGGATGATCACGCGCGGCGGAACCGAAGGCGTCGGCAACAGCACGACGCGCACGGTCGTGGTGGTCTCGATCTCGATCTTGATCGCCGACTTCTTCCTGACCAAGCTGTCCATCGCTCTGATGCCGGGTTTCTGATGCGCACGCGCCTGCTGCTCTCGACCCTCGTCCTCGCGGGCTGTGCCGCGGAGGAGAGCCACCCCGCGGAGTACCAGAACCCCGACGCTTCGATGCCCATCCCGCGCACCTGCGACGAGGCCCGTAAGGGCGAGGTGAAACAGGGCAACGCCATCTGGCTCGCGGGGGCGCCCGCCGGCTGCGGCGCCGTCGGGCAGCAGTGCCCCATCTTCGACGTCGACGCCTTCGCTTCGGTGTGCAAGCTCGGCACGCCGTATGGCGAGTGCCAAGCCGTGGGCTGGATGGTGCTCTGTGACCTCGACGCGGGGCTGACCGATGCCGCCACGGACTAGCCGTCGGCTTGACAAGGGTCGCTGCCCCCCTACGATTCGCGTGGAGCGGGACGCGTGAGCACTGCCAAGTCCATCAGGGTCTCGACCCGTCGCCGGGCGCGCCCCGAAGCGCGCCGCAAGGACGGCCTGCTCACCACGGGCGACATGGCGCGGCTGTCGCAGAACACGCTGCGCACGGTGCGCTTCTACGAGGAGGCCGGCTTGCTCGAGCCGCTGCAGCGCACCGGCGGCGGCCACCGCTTGTTCCCGATGCGCGAGCTGCGCAAGCTGCTCCTGATCAGCGACCTGCGCGCGGCCGGCTTCGCCCTCGAGGAGATCCGCGACATCCTGGAGCTCAAGCACCGCTCGCGTTCCGGCTCGCTGGCCTCCAAGGAGATCGTCGCGCGCTTGAAGGAGCACGTCGAGCTGATGAACACACGCATCGCGCTCCTGCGCCGGCTCTCCTCGGAGCTCGACGCAGCGAAGAATCACCTCACGGCCTGCACGAAGTGCGACGACGTGAAGCGCTTCCCCGGCGAGTGCGGAACGTGCGACACCTTGAGGGGCAACGGCGGCCTCCCGGACGCGCTCGGGGTGCTGTGGGGCATCGACACCTGAGGCTCGAGTGGCGCTGCCGCGAGTGTTCACGCCCGCCGAAGTCGACGCGCTCATCCCGCGGCTGAAGGAGCTCGTGGGCGAGCAGCTCCGGAGGCAGAGCGTGGTGGAGGAGGGCTTGGCCGAGCTCGCGCGAGCCGCCGGCGGCTTGCCCGGGAGCCTGTCCCCGACGGACGACGACCCGGCCGAGATCGCCCGACTGAAGGCCGAGCTGACCAGCCGAATCCGCGCCTACGACGAAGGCTGGCGGGAGGTTCAGGCCCTCGGCGCGGTGGTGAAGGACCCGCAAATCGGTCTGCTCGACTTCTACGGCAGCGTGGACGGGAAGCTGGTCTGGTTGTGCTGGCGCTACGGCGAGGAGTCCCTGCGCTATTGGCACGAGCTCGACGCCGGGTACACGGGGCGGCGGCCACTGCGCCCCGAGTCGCGCGGGCGGGTCTGGAACTGAGCCATGGATCGCGCGGCGGCCGAGCGAGCCATTGCCGACTTCCTGCGCGCGCTGGGGCGCGACCCGCGCCTCGAGCCCGAGCTCGCGGACACGCCGAAGCGCGTCGCCGAGGCCTTCGCGGACGAGCTCCTCACCGGCTACGCCATCGACCTGGGCGCGCTCCTCCGCGAAGGCTCGCCGCCCACCAAGGCCAGCTCCGGCATCGTGGTGGTCCGCGACATCGCCGTCGCGACGGTGTGCCCGCACCACCTGCTCTCGTCTCTCGGGCATGCCACCGTCGCGTACCGGCCCGGCCAGCGCGTGCTCGGCCTGGGCACGATTGCGCGCCTGGTCGACGCTTGCTCGCGGCGCCTGGCTCTCCAGGAGCAGATCGGCGAGCAGGTCGTGGAGGCGCTGGTCGAGCTGGGCGGCGCGCGCGGAGCGTTCTGTCAGATCACGCTCCGGCACAGCTGCCTGAGCGCGCGAGGCTCGCGCAAGGCGGACGCCACGGTGCGCACGCAGGCGAGCGCCGGGGACCTGGCCGACCCAGCCTGCGCCCGGGAGCTCGACCTCGCGCTGCGCGCGGAGCTCTCGCCGTGACCCTCGCCGTGCTGACGGGCGCGAGCCGGGGCATCGGCCGGGCGACGGCGCTCCG
>Ga0233425_10008396_pt1 | contig 13766 bp, 9 predicted proteins | sample Watercolumn_Towu_2_FD_181712 | JGI IMG/M metagenome (GOLD analysis project Ga0233425, IMG submission 181712) | Freshwater microbial communities from Lake Towuti, South Sulawesi, Indonesia - Watercolumn_Towuti2014_140_MG | ecosystem: Environmental > Aquatic > Freshwater > Lake | place: Indonesia...
GACCGCGCGCGGTTGAACCTCGAAAACGTCGAACTGGGCCTGGGCACGCGCCATTTCATCGCCCGCGAGCGCTACTACGCTTATATCGCCTGCACGCGCGCCCGCGAGCGCCTCGTGCTCACGTGCGCCCGCCGCGACGCGCGCGACCGTGCGCTCAACCCGTCGCCCTTCATCGCCCACCTGCAACGGTTGTTCCCCGGCCTCGAGCTCGAGTCGGCGCCCGCGACATCGGACTGGACGCTGGGCGAGCACCGCTGCGAGCTCATCCCGGCGTTGCTCGAGGGCCAGGACGCCGGCTCCGCGCGCCGCGGGGGGGGGGGAACGGTCTGCGCAGCGCGCGCCCCGGCCGGGCTGGCGGAAGCGGTCGGCGCGCTGCCCATGATCACTCCCGCGGGCCCGCACGAGCGGTTGCTGCCCGCGGTGGCCGAAGCGCTCTACGGCCCCACCCTCAAGACCTCGGTCAGCCGGCTGGAACAATTTGCCGCCTGCCCGTTCAAGTTCTTCGCGCAATCCGGGCTGGGCGCGGAAGAACGCGAGCAATTCGTCATCGACTGGCGGCAGCGCGGGAGCTTCCAGCACTTGATTCTGGCCCAATTCCATCAGGCGGTGAGCGCCGAAGGGCGCGTGTGGCGCGACCTGACCCCCATCGAGGCGCGCGAGCGGATCGCGCGCGTCGCCGAACAGGAGGCCGTCAAGTTTGGGGCCGGCCTGTTCCAGGCGGACGATCAGAGCCTGTTCACGGCCCACAGCCTGAGCCTGGCGCTGCAGGATTTCATCGAGATCATCGTCACCTGGATGCGCGAGAGCTACCACTTCAACCCGCGCGCCGTCGAGTTGCCGTTCGGCGGCAAAGACGCGCTGCTGCCGGCGTGGGAGTTGGACCTGGGCGACGGCCATCGCATGGCTTTCCGGGGCGTCATTGACCGCGTGGACATGGCCACGGACCCGGGCACGGGGCAGTGCCAGTGCGTCGTGCTCGATTACAAATCCAGCGCCAGGAAGGTCGAGCCGGTCTTGATGGAGCACGGCATCCAGATGCAACTACCGGCCTACCTGGCCGCGCTGCGCCGGCTCCCCGGGCTCGAGGCTGTCCTGGGCACGGCCCGCCCCGCGCCCACCGGCGTCTTCTACGTCGCCCTCCGCGGCGCCTATGAGCGTGGCACCAACCGCGAGGAAGTCCGCACCGTAGCGTCCGACGCGCGCCGGGACGCGTTCCAGCATCGCGGTCGGTTCCGGATCGCGGCCCTCCCGTTGCTGGACAGTCAGAGCGCGCAAGGCGGCCAGAGCCGCCAGTTCAGTTGCCCCCCCACGGGAAAGCCCAGCGGGAACTATCACGACCCCATGACGGACGAGGAGTTCGAGGCCATGCTGGACGGCGTCGAGAATCGGCTCCGCCTGTTGGGTCGTGGCATCTTCGCCGGCGTGGCCAAGGTGGACCCGTACTTCCGCAGCGCGAGCGACATCGCCTGCCACAAGTGCGATTATCGCGCGATCTGCCGCATCGATCCCTGGGCCCATGCCTACCGCCGGCTCGAGGGCGCCAGGCCGCGCGCGGCGGAACCTGCTTCGCCGGCCGATTGACCGAGGGACGGCTACAACAAATCCACCGGGTCGATATCGACCGTGAAGGTCAGGTCCTCGGGCAAACTCAGCCTCGAGGTCAGGTCGGAGAGCACCCGGCTCAGGTGCGACATCTGCCGCGTGCGCAGCATGACCTGGTGCCGGTAGAACGTCTCCGCGCGCAACAGCGGCGCGGGGGCGGGCCCGGCCAGGATGAGGTCCTTCCACCCGGCCAGCGCCTTCTCGAGCTCCCGCTTCAGGTGGTCGGCGGCGAAGCTCACCTTGTCCTCGTTGCGGCCTTTGAGCGTCACCAACGCCACGCGGCTCACGGGCGGGTATTTCAACTGCGAGCGCGCCCCAATCTCCTCCTCGTAGAACCCGGGGTAATCATGCCGCCGCGCAAACTGGATCGCGGGGTGAAACGGCGTGAACGTCTGCACCACCACCTCGCCTTCGACGTCCCCGCGCCCCGCCCGGCCCGAGACCTGCGTGAGCAACTGAAACGTCTGTTCCCCCGCGCGAAAGTCCGGCAGATGGAGGCTCAGGTCCGCGTAGATGATTCCCACCAGGGTTACGTTCGGGAAGTGCAGGCCCTTGGCGATCATCTGCGTGCCGACCAGAATGTCGATTTTGCCGGTCCGAAAATCGCCGAGCACGCGCCGGTAATCCTCTTTGCGCTTGAGGGTGTCGGAGTCCATGCGCTCGATCGCGGCGCGCGCAAACAACTTGCGCAGGGTGCTCTCGACTTTCTCGGTGCCCAGCCCGGCGTAGCGGATCGCCGGGTTGCGGCACTTCGGCTCGGGACAGACCGCCGGGGCCGGCGCGGCGTGCCCGCAAATATGACAGCAAATGCTCTGCCGGGCCCGATGGTAGGTCAGCGCCACGCTGCAATTGGGACAGCCCGCCACGTAACCGCACCTCGGACACTGAAGGGACGTCGAGTAACCGCGCCGGTTGAGAAACAAGATCACCTGTTCCTTCTTCTCGAGCCGCTGCGTGATGGCCTCCTGGAGCAACCGCGAAAAGACGGGCGTGCCCTGGTTGGCACGCACCTCGCGGCGCATATCCACCACGCGCACCAGCGGCAGCTTCTGGTCGTCCACCCGCGTCCGCAGTTCCAACAGCCGGTACTTGCCGCGCTGGGCGTTGTAGTAACTCTCGAGCGACGGCGTGGCCGACCCCAGCACCACCACCGCTCCTTCCCGCTGGCCGCGCACCACCGCCACGTCGCGCGCGTGATAGCGCGGCGCCTCTTCCTGTTTGTACGAATGCTCGTGTTCTTCATCCACGATGACCAGCCCGAGCGGCTCGACCGGGGCGAAAATCGCCGAGCGCGCCCCAATCACGATGCGCGCGCGGCCCTGGCGGATCTTGTGCCATTCATCGTGGCGCTCGCCCGCCGAGAGATGGCTGTGCAGCACCGCCACGAGCGTGCGCACCGGCCCGGTGCTGAAGCGCGCCTTGAACCGCTCGACGGTCTGCGGTGTCAGCGAGATCTCGGGTACCAGGACAATCGCGCCTTCGCCGCGCTCGAGGGCATGCGCGATGCTCTGAAGATAAACCTCCGTCTTGCCGCTGCCCGTCACACCGTGCAGCAGGAACACCGCCGAGCGGCCACCCGCATCAGCCGGTGTCCCCAGCGCCGGCGTCCTGGCCATCGCGGCAGTGATCTGTTCGAGGGCGGCGGCCTGTTCCGGGTTTGGCGCCAGCGGTTGAGTGGGGAGAATCTGCTCACGCGCGTACGGATCGCGTTCACTGATGCGCGGCGCGACCTCGATCAGGCCCTTGTCCTCGAGCCGCCGCACGGTTTCCGCGGTCGTCCGCGTGCGCTCCAACAGTTCCTGGAGCGGGATTTCCCGCGCCTGGACAACCTCCTCGAGAACCTCCGCCTGCCGGGCCGTGAGCTCGGGGGTTTCGCCGGCCGCAGGGCGGGCGCGCACCGTCAATCGCTCACGCCAGCCCGCCTCCTCGCGCCGCACCGCCTCGGGCAGCACACTCTTGAGCGCCGTCTCGACAGGGCAGCAATAATACTCGGCGATCCAACGCGCCAGCGCGAGGACCTTCGGCGTCACCAGGCTCTGCACGCCGACGACCTTGAGGATGGGCCGCAGGTTCGTGCGGGGCGACGTCTCGACCAACCCGGTGACGCACCCCATCACCCGCCGCGGGCCGAACGCGACCTGCACGCGGCTGCCCACCTCGATCTGCCCGGCCAACTCGGCGGGAATCAGGTAGTCGAACTCCTTGCGGAGCGCGATCTCGAGCGTCACGCGTGCAACCATGCCACCGTCGAGGGTTCAAGCTTGGCAGCAGCGAGTCAAGCCGGAGCGCGGCGGGGTGGCTGGGTGGTTCCTCTCCCGAACTGACTTCCACCCTCGGCCCGCCGCGCCCCGCTCACTCACCCACCCACGACAGGAACCGCTCGACGGCCGCGCGGCCATAGACAGGCTGCCGCATTTGTTTGCCCTTGACAAACGGCCGACCGGGCTTGAACCCCAACTGCTTGAGCATCCGGCGAATGGCAGCCAGTTCGTCACTGGACCCGGCCACGAACCGGAGTTCGTCGCCCTTCTTGTAAGCCCCGTAGCCCTCGCTGTCCTTGCGCGCGGTGTTCTGGCGGCGCGCATAGCCGTTGCGCCGAAACAACCCCGTCAATGCGCGCGCCGCGGCCAGGTCCTGGTCACGGAGCTCACCGCGGCGCACCGCCGACGCGAGCACAACCGCGCGGGCCCCATCAGCGGCAGCCTGCCGGCCTGAAGCCGCCTTACGACGGGTTGAGCGTGCCGTAGGTGATCGCATCGATCGCCTTCCCCGACCCGTCTTTGATGGTGCGGGTCTTCTCGTCGAAATGGCAGGTAATGCCCAGGCGATCCGACATCTCGCCCAGACAGATCACCGTGTGGACGCGCACGGCGATGTCGATGCCCGCGTTGGGCTGTTTGTTGGCGCGGATCGACTCGACCCAGTTGGTCTCGTGCACGCCCACGTCTTCGACCGGGACGAGATTCTCGTACCGTTCCGGTTCCACTTCTTCCGAGAACGGCCGCTCGGGCTTGAGGTCGAGCCGGTTGCCGCCGATCTCGAGCGTCGCCTGGTGGCCGCGGATGATGTCCGGCAGCCCGCGCTCGTTCACCGAACTGCTGATCACCATCAGCGTCAGGCCGCTGGGGAACTCCGCGATGAGCGACATGCACTCCGGGCTGTCCCGCATCGGTGTGCCCGGTGTGTTCTTGTCGGTCATGACCTTGTGGGTGCCGATGGCCGCGACGCGGAGGGGGAACTCGGGCGCGCCCGTCGCCTTCACCAGCGGATGCAGCCGGTGCGGGAATAGGTCGCCGAGCAAACCCGCGCAGTACGGGTAATACTTGCGCCAGCGGAAGAAGTGATCCGGGGTGAATTCCGCGCGGGTTTTGATCTTGGGCCCGAGCCACTCGTTCCAGTTCACACTGCCCGCCTTCAAATCCTGGTCGATCTTGTAGTTCCACTCCCCCTCGCGCGTGTTGCGCATGTACGAGCCCTGGCCAAGCACCAACGGCCCCAACTTGCCCGCGGCGCACAGTTCCGCCGCTTTCAACCACTTGGCATCCGAACAACCCTGCGCGCCGACCTGGAAGATCTTGCCCGTGCTCTTGGCCGTCTCGTAAACCTCCCACGCCTCGGTCAAGTACCGGGTCATCGGTTTCTCGACATAGATGTGCTTGCCGGCCTTCATCGTGTCGATGGCCACCCTGGCGTGCCAGTGATCGACCGTGGCGCAAATCACCGCATCGATATCCTTCTGGTCCAACAACTTGCGATAATCGTCGTAGGTCTTACAGTCCCCGCCGATGATCGCCTTCGCGCTTTCACGCCGCTTCTCCCAAAGATCGCACACCCCAACCAACGCCGCGTTGTTCTTGTCGGCGTTTTCCTTCATCTTGTTCACGTGCAACGTGCCCTGCGGCCCCACGCCGACGAAGCCCACCGCGATCCGGTCGTTGGCGCCGATGACCCGGCCTGGCGACGGCGCCTGGTTCTGGCCATATACGGGGGTCTTGAACAGGTTCACGGTCGCCACGGCCGCGGCTGCGGTCGCGGTTTTCTTGATGAAGTTGCGGCGGGTGTCCGTGCCGGTGCCTGGCTGGGGGTGTTGGATGTCCATAACGGAATGTTCTAATGTCAAAGTTACGATTGGACGCAGCCTACTGGGATTTGCTTCAGCGTCAACCCCTCGTTTGGGAACATCCGCCGAAAGCGCCCCCCCAAAAAAACAGTTGACGGCCTGCTGTGTGACAGTTATCATACAGTCAGTGTTTAATTGAATTGCCATCATGCTGCACTTTCAGATCGACCCGCACTCAGGCATCCCCGTCTATCGCCAGATGATGGACCAGGTGAAGTACTATGTCGCCTCCGGCGCCCTGCATGGCGGTGATCAACTGCCTTCCATTCGCGAACTGGCCCAGACGCTCGCCGTGAACCCAACGACCGTGGTCAAGGCCTACTCGGAACTCGAGCACGAGCGCGTCATCGAGATGCGGCACGGCAAAGGCGCTTTTGTTACCCAGACCCCGCCCAGCCTCACGACCGCCGAGCGCGAGAAGGCGCTGCGGCGCCTCTGCCGCCAACTGGCCATCGAAGCCCGCCAGATGGGCGCGCCGCTGCCGCAAGTGCTCCGCATCCTCGAAGCCGAACTGGCGGCCCTGGGCGGTGAGGCCGCCGAGCCCGTGGTGCCGCTGAAACTCGCCGTCCTGGCCAATCACTGACCGAGCTATGGATTGCACCATCGAGGCCCGAAACCTCTGCAAATCGTTTCGCGGAGGCGTGGTGGCCGTCAACGGCCTGGACCTCGAGGTGTCCCGTGGCGCGGTGTTCGGTTTGATCGGCCGCAACGGCGCGGGCAAGACCACCACCCTGCGCTTGTTGCTGGGTTTGCTGCGGCCGGACTCCGGCACGGCGCGCATCCTGGGGGCGGATTTCTGGACCGCGGCGCGCACGGTGCGCCAGCGCGTGGGCTACGTGGCACAGCGCCAGCAGCTTCCCGGTTGGATGACGCTCGAGGAACTCTGCCGTTACGCCGCCCACTTCTACGACAGTTGGGACAAGGACCTCGCCGCCGACCTGGCGCGGCGCTGGGAATTGCCCGGGCAACGGCCCGTCGCCAGGCTCTCGGGCGGCGAACAGCGACAAGCGGCCATTCTCCTCGCGTTGAGCGCGCGCCCCGAGGTCCTCCTGCTGGACGAGCCGGCCGCGGGCCTGGACGCCATCGCGCGCCGCTCGCTGCTCTCCTGCCTCGTCGAAGCGGTGACGCGCGGGCATGGCTGCACGATCCTCCTGAGCACCCACCTCATCACGGACCTCGAGCGCGTGGCCGACCACATTGGCATCATGGACCGCGGGCGTCTGACCACTTCGGCCCGGTTGGAGGACCTGCTGCAGACGACCAAACGCGTGCAGGTCGTGTTCGACGAATCCTCGCCGCCGGCGGGCTTCGTTGTGCCCGGGGCCGCTCGCACCCAGGTGGCGGGCCCGGTGGTAACCGCCATTACGCGCCTCACCTCCGAGGCCCAACTCGACCCGCTGCGCCAGATGCCCGGCGCGCGCCTGAACGTTTTCCCGCTGAACCTCGAGGAAATCTTTATCGAGCTTTTTGACCAGCGGCGGCGCGACACCGCCCTGGATGACACGGGCGCGCCCCCTCCGCACGAGGCCCTCGAGTGGGCCGCGCGCGGCCCCGCGGGCGGCCCCCCGGACTTCAACCCATGACCCGCACTTCAGCAAACGAGAAAGGCAATGTTGTGAAATCGATTACATTCTGGCACCGAGGACTCCGCGGACTGGCGCTGCTGGCAGCGCTCGCGGCAGTGGTCTGCACCGTCAACACCCAACCCGCCACCGGCGGTGACGCCGATACCCCGCGCATCTCGTCTATTCGGATCGACCGGGGCGACGTGGCCGTCGTGGTCCATGTGCCCGCCGGGGTCAAAAAAGTCACCCTCGAGTCGCGCACGCGCCTGGGTGCCGGCGCCTGGCGGCCCATCGCGGTGCAACGGGTGGACGGCACAGCCAAGGACCTGACGTTCCGGTTCACGCGCTCGGAGAAAACCGAAGTGCTGCGCGTGCGCGGCGATGCGCAGGAGGCGCTGCCCGCCTCCTTCTATGCGGGCACGAACACGTTCAACGGCCAGGGTAGTGCCAACCCGCCCGCGGCGGTGAGTCCCACCGCCGGCGCGGAGGGCGCGGTGCGCGACACGACGATGGGGACGCCGACCAACGAGAGCGCCACGCGTGATGTGGTCGAATCCGACATCTGGAAGCTTCGCGGCGACACGCTCTACTTCTTCAACCAGTACCGCGGGTTGCAGGTCATCGATCTGAGCGCGCCGGACGCTCCCACGCTCACCGGCACCCTCTTCATGCCAGCCGCCGGGGAGCAGATGTACGTCCTGGATGACCATCACGTGCTGCTGATGGCGCGGAACGGCTGCGGCTACGGCGCGGATGAAGGCAGCGCGGCGGTCGTGGTGGAAGTCGGCAACGGCGCTCCGCGGATCGTGGCGAGCGCGCCCGTGCCCGGCTATATCCAGGAAAGCCGGTTGGTCGGCACGGCGCTCTACGTGGCCTCGCAGTCCTACCGCAAGATCGTCATCCCCGGCAAACCCGACACGGGCGCCGGTGAACAATGGGAGTGGGGCTCGGTGGTTTCTTCCATCGACCTGTCCGATCCCACCGCGCCCGTTTCCCGCACCACGCTCTGGTACCCCGGCTACGGCAACGTCATCATGGCGACCGACCGTTTTCTCTTCGTCGTGACGCAGAACGTGGGCAATTGGTGGCAATCCACGGTTGCCATCGTCGAGATCGCCGCCGCGGATGGCACGATGGTTCCCCGGAGCACGGTCGCGCCGGCGGGCCGCGTGGCCGACAAGTTCAAGCTCAATATGGCCGGCGACGTCTTCACGGTCGTTTCTGACGATTGGCGCACGAGCCGCGTCAGCGTGCTCGAGACCTTCTCGCTGGCTGACCCGGCCGCGCCCCGACGCTTGGGCCGGCTCGAGGTCGGGCATGGCGAGGGCCTGTTCGCGACTCGGTTCGATGGCAACAAAGTGTATATCGTGACATTCCTGCGCATCGACCCGCTCTGGGTGGTGGACCTGTCTGACCCCGCCAACCCCAGGATCGCCGGGAAGCTGGATACACCGGGCTGGTCCACCTACATCCAGCCGCTGGGCGATCGCCTCGTGACCATCGGCATCGACAACTCCAACAGTTGGAAGGTTGCCGTCTCGCTCTTCGACGTGCGCGATCCCGCCAACCCCGGCCTCCTGGCCAAGGTGCCCCTCGGCGAGAATAGCTCCTGGAGCGAAGCCAACTATGATGAAAAGGCGCTCACCGTCCTGCCCGGCGCGGGGCTGATCCTCGTTCCCTACGCAACGTGGTCCACCAACGGCTATGCTTCCCGCGTGCAGTTGATCGACCTCGGCGCGGATACGCTCACCGCCCGAGGGGTGATCGAACACAGCTTCCAACCCCGCCGCGCGACCGTCCACCAGGCGCGCATCGTTTCCATCTCGGGGCGCGAGTTGCTCGGTGTCAACGCCACCGACCGCGATCATCCCGTGGTCAGCGCCCAACTGGACCTGTCCTGGGCCGTCAACCGCGTCGTCGCGAGTGGCGAGTTCCTCGTCGAAATCAGCGACGCCGCCACCTGGTACGGCGCCCCCAACGCCTGGCTGCGCGTCGTGAGCGCCAGCGACCCCGAACGGGTCTTGAACCGGCTGGAACTCACCAACGGTCTGCCTCTCCTGGGCGCCAGCGCCCGCGACGGGAAACTTTACCTGGCCCAGGGCGAAAGCGGGAACGTCTGGTGGCGGGTTCCCGTGGCGGAGACCGGTGACGGCCAGGGCGGCGCCGCCTCCAACAAAGTGTCGCTGGTGCTGACCGTGTTCGATCTCGCGCAACTACCGGCCCTGGCGCCCTCGGCGCAGACCACGGCGGCCATCGATCCGCTGGGCTGGGGCGTCGCCCTCCAGCCGCTCTGGCCCAAGCCGGGCCTGTTGGTCTGGTCCGGCGGTGGCTACTACATGTGGGCCTGGGGGCTCGATGGGCCGGCCCGACGGGGCATCGCCACCGATATGGTCTGGTGGCCTTGGTGGGGCGGTGGCGGTGGCGGACGACTGCTTGCCTTCGATGTCGCCAACGCCAGCGCGCCCAAGTTCGTCTCCGATACCGACCTCACCAGCAGCACCAACGGCTGGTGGAGCTTCAGCAGCGCCTTTGCCACCGATGGCCTGGTCTATTCGAGTCATCAGGGCTCCGAGTTCCTGCCGGACGTCCAATGGCCCGGCCAACCCAAGCCCACCCCCATCGTGATCGTCAACCCGGATGGCTCGACCACCACCAACATCCCGCCCGTGGGCATTTGGGTCACGCGCTACTACCTGGATGTGGTGGATTACGCCGATCCCCTCAACCCCACCGTGCGCAAGCCGGTGAACATCCCCGGCGCCTTGCAGGGCCTCTCCCATGGCGGCGCACTCCTCTACACCACTGGCCCGCATTGGGACACCGCCTGGACCACGGATTGGACCGAGTACCTCGATGCCAGCGCGTATGACGGCGTCGCCGTCTCGCTGGTCACTTCGCGCAAACTGGCCAACTCGTGGCCGCGGCCGCTCCTGGTCCAAGGCCCGACGATCTGGCTGGGCAACGGGACCACCAGCGAACTCGAGGCCTGGGCCGTGAACAACAGCGGTCAGTTCGCCCAATTGGGGGCCACCAAACTCGCGCTGCCCGCGCAGAACCTCGCCGCGTTCGGCAACCTGCTGGCGGTGCAACTCAATGCCAGCATCGAGCTCTACGACGTGACGCAACCCGCCCTTCCGGCCCGGGTCGGCGGCGGATCGCCCGCAGGCTGCCTCTGGCCCGACCTGGGCCGGGCCACAGGCTCGCTCACGGACGGCCTCTGGGTCCCGCTCCAGGACTATGGTCTCTTTCGAGTCAGCCTGGGCGCCAAACCATAGTCAACGACATGGTGTGGGCGGTTCATTAATAAGGATGCGACCGGCGCGACTAAGCCTCAGATGTGAGCTGGCCAGCGCTGGCCGCTGCGAGCGTAGCATAGGGCCTATGTTCGATCACTGAGACCTTCATGACGCGTGTTGCTAGTTGGGTTACGAAGGTGATGGCGGGGCCTCCCGGGCCGCCGCCACCACCTCGAGGTTGGGGCAGGGCCGCGCTTCCGCCGCGGCCCTGCCTTGGCCCCGCCCGCCGTGCCTTCACGCTCGTCGAACTCCTGACGGTGATTGCGATCATCGCCGTGCTCGCCACACTCCTGCTCACCGCCCTGACCGCCGCGCAGAAGAAGTCCCGCCAGGCCCGCTGCACCGCCAACCTGCATCAGCTCAGCCTCGCCCTGAACATGTACATGGACGACTTCAGCCAGCGCGCCCGCCGCCTCGACCCGCTCGCCCAGACCAAGTACCTGCCCAACCGCGACGTGCTGATCTGCCCCCAGGACCGCACCGCCATGTGGGGGAACCTGGTCTCGGGTGATCCGCTCGCCCTGGCCCAGCTCCAGATGGGCGGTTCCCGGGCGGGAGACTCCGGTCCGGCGATGCCGCCCACCCACACAGCGGCCGAGGACGAACCGCTGCACTCCTCCTATCTACACCCTTTGCCCTGGGACGATGCCGCGTGGGAGAAGCTCATGAAGGCCGGCAGTTTGGCGGGCGTCGCGGCCTGCCAACTCCATGGCTTGGGGAAAGCCGATCCGGTTATGCCCTCGATCTACGACTTCGAGGGTCTCGTGCTCCGCGCGCAACGCGACGGCGCCGTCGTGCGCAGGAAAGTCTTTTGGACGGGCGGTGCGCAGAACCTCGTGCTGGGACCCTCGACGAGCGATTCGGGTGAATCGACACCGGCCTCCACAGCCTCGATGCTCGTCCCGTTCGTTCTCCCTCCCTGGCCGTTGTTCGTGGACGACCCGCCCCAGTAACCTCGACCCCGTGCCTCCCAAGCCCGCACCGCCCATCCCGAGCGACGTGGTGATCCGTCCTTTCCCGGCGGAGACCGCCTCGATGGCCCAGCGCCGGCGCGGCGCCGCGGTCTGGCGCGGACTTTTGTGGTGCGAATGGTTCTCGCACGCGAAGCTGCTGCTCATGGTCCTCGCGGCCTGGCTGCTCTGCGTCTGGGTGCTGCCCTTCTTCACGCATCCCGGGTGGATCCTGCTGCTGGGCGGGCTTTACGCCCTGGTAGCCGGGCCGATCTTCGGGGGCGACGATGTGGTCGAGGGATGCGAGGAGTTCTCGTTCGCCCTCCCCGCCACGCGCTCCCAGCGATACCTGGCCCGGTTGATCGTCGGCGGCGGCAGCCTCCTGGCTCTGACCTTGCTCGACCTGCTGGCGTTGGGCCTCGACTTGTCCCAAACCCTCGCTCGGCTCTACCTCCAAACGGGCTTGATCAAGCCGGTTCAAGTCGCTCACCCGGGCGTGCTCTACGGTCTGGTGGTCGCGGTTCCCTGCGCCGTCTTCGCTTTCGCGTTCGCCGGCGCGGCGGTCACGCACTCGCGCGGCCATGTGCTGACGATCTGGTTCTGGGGCGGATTGCTCGCCCTCGTGGCGCTGCGCGCGGGCCTGCAGTATGAACAGCTCATGTGGAACAAGTTCAACGGCCTGGTAGCCTGCCCGCTCCTGCTCATCGCGGGAACGGGCGCCTTGGCCGCCGGCTGGTGGCACTACTGCCGCAAAGAGGTTGGCCCGCCCGCCGCGCCGCTCGAACTGCCCGTTCATTGGTGGCTCTGGACGTTGCTCTTCCTCCTGGGCATCGCCCTGGCGATGGTCCTGGTCTCCTGGCTCGCCCGCCAGGTGCCCGCTTTCCTGAGCGCGGTCTGAGCAACCCCCGCACGGACCGTTACTTCGGCAAGAGCGCGAGCAAATCCGGGTGCGGCCGCGCGATCACATGCGCGGCAATAAGCTTGCCAAGGCTGCCCACCGACTTCGCCCCGGCATCCACCGCCGCCTGCACCGCCGCCACGTCGCCACGCACCATCACCGTGACGTACGCCGCGCCGATCTTCTCCTTCCCGACCAGCGTGACATTTGCCGCTTTGAGCATCGTGTCGGTCGCCTCGAGCACGGCCGTCAGGCCTTGCGTCTCGAGAATGCCCAGGGCGGGCTCGTTGGTATTCATAAGCTTGCTTTCGGTTTGGGGAAAGTCGGAGGGCAGGAATTGATCCCGACCGCCGTACAATGGGTTCACCGCGTTCGGAAAATGCAGCAACCGTTCGAGCGCCGCGTCCGGCCGTGCTAGACAATGGGTCACGGCCGAGGCGCCAAGCCGCGTGGCCGTTTGCTCCGCCGCCGCCAGCGCGGCGCTCACCGCCGAAACCGTCCCGGCCACGCGCAGCATCAAGTTCTGGTTGCCCGTCGTTTCGATCCCCAGCAACCGCACCCCGGCCGTCTTGACCGTCGCGTCCGCCGCCATGGCGGCGATGCTCAGGAACGGGATTTCGGCGAAACCCAGCGCTTGCTCTTTCTCACTCATGATCGCGAGAACGGCACTCGCATTTCACGAGACGTCCGTCGGTTCTCCCTCTCCCGTCCGACGGGAGAGGGCCGGGGTGAGGGTCTCCCTCGCCCATCTGATGGGAGAGGGCTGGGGTGAGGGTCCGAGTCTTATCCATGCGACGCGCGTTCGCCATGCCCTCAACGGGCGGGCCCTTCATCGCACAGTCCCTCGCCGCGCGCAAACAGATTCGGCGCGTTTGTGCTTGCGTTGAACGTTCTCTTATGATAAGTTTGCAATGTCGTATTCGCATCAACCATACGTGCGTCTTATGTGTTCAAAACTGTTCCATCATCATTCCCTCGCGGCTGCACTGACCCTCATCGCCGTCGCGGGGCTTCCTGCGTCCTGGTCTGCCGAGAGAACCTGGATCGGTCCATCGGGCGGCGACTGGTTCAACCCCGGCCACTGGGACCCTGCGGGCGTGCCGGAGGCCACGGACACCATCCATCTGAACGGCAGCCCCGCCCTGTCCGCTCCCATCACCATCGGTGGGACGTTGAACTGGACCGGCGGGATGCTTGGGCCGGGGACTTTCACGGTGGCGCCCGGCGGGGTCTTGAACATCACCGGGCCAGAAGAGAAAGCCATGCTCAGCCTCGAACTGCGCAATCGCGGCACAGTCAACTGGAGCGGCTCGGGCGGTTTGACCGCGTATGCAC
>Ga0233425_10008397_pt1 | contig 13766 bp, 10 predicted proteins | sample Watercolumn_Towu_2_FD_181712 | JGI IMG/M metagenome (GOLD analysis project Ga0233425, IMG submission 181712) | Freshwater microbial communities from Lake Towuti, South Sulawesi, Indonesia - Watercolumn_Towuti2014_140_MG | ecosystem: Environmental > Aquatic > Freshwater > Lake | place...
GGTGGTAGACTACCACGTTGATAGGCTGGAGGTGTAAGTGCAGTGATGCATTCAGCTGACCAGTACTAATCGGCCGTGCGGCTTGACCCTTATTTCTCTTCCCTCCTGTTGTCAAAAAAACAGCTTGACAACTTTCAGTTCTTTGAAGTATATTATCTTCTCTGGAAATTAAGGTTTCCGGTGGTATTGCCGGTGGGGCCACACCCGTTCCCATTTCGAACACGGAAGTTAAGCCCACCATGGCCGATGATACTTGGATCGTGAGGTCCTGGGAAAGTAGGTAGCTGCCGGATTAATAATAAAAGGCTCCGATTATTCGGGGCCTTTTTGTTTTCTCCTGATCGATTGGAATAATTTAAAGATGAAAATAATAGCGTCCATGTATACACTGATACTGTCACTCTGGACAGGCGGTATCTTTATGTTCACCTTCATAGTAACACCTGTTATATTCCGATCCTACTCCCGTGATGCAGCAGGTGATATTGTGGGAAAACTTTTCCCGATGTATTTTCTCTTCTGTATTGCTGTGGCTGCCGCTGCACTTGTTACCCTGCTTCTTATGACAGAATACAGATCAACGACAAAATATATCATCTCGATCATTCTTGTAATCTTGGCGCTTTGCAGTTCCATATACCTGAAGTTCTATCTGCATCCGGAGATCGTGTCGGTAAAACAGCAGATAGCTTCGTTCGAGACAGTCTCAGCGGAGGATCCTTTGAGGAAGAAATTCAGGTCGCTTCATGCAAAGAGCGCTGTCCTTAATCTTGCCATGCTCGCAGACGGCCTGACACTTCTGCTCATGGGCTTAGGTTTCAGGAGGGGACAATGAAGGCCAATTTTGAAACGGTCGACTATTCTGCGAAATATTATTGCGCTATATTAAAGAATCCTCTGCCCCAGCGATGGGGTGGCAAGTTTGTGCAGGTCAGCAGAGGCGAAACCGAATACATCATATTTGCGCCGAAGGAATTCGCTGCTTATCATGCAGATATAGTCAAGCATTTCTGCGATGAGAGGTGCATTGACGGTACATACAACCATACCGAAAAGAGATTTGATATCGTCGATCCTGCCTGGACCATTACCGGCGGCGGAAAGTTCGAGATTGACAGAGCGCAAAGAACAATAAGGCTATTCGACAACTCTTTGGCCTACGGAAAATATGATCGTAGGGGACTGAGGGAAAAACTGGCAAGGGGCCAGGGATTCATAGACTATTCTGTGACAATGGAGTAGGGAAATCCTCAGGCTTACATTAATAATGTTTTGATGTAGCAGCATTCGCTCGATTTACAAATTATCACATTTTATGATATAAATATTGCTCACTTGGGGAGTCGTCCAATGGCAGGACGGTAGACTCTGGATCTGCTTATAGGGGTTCGAATCCTCTCTCCCCAGCCAAACGCGGTCCCATCGTCTAGCGGCCTAGGACGTGGCCCTCTCAAGGCTAAAACACGGGTTCGATTCCCGTTGGGACCGCCAAACTTCATTGAATATCAAGAGATTATACGGCGACACTTTCTTCCTTCTTCTCTGACTGTAGTAAAAATGTAGTAGTCTCCAGCTTTGCCACTGCATCTCTCAGATTATCCACATTTAGATGAGCATATCTCTTTGTCATGCGAAGATCCTTATGCCCTGCAAGGACTGAAATCGTATGAAGGTCCACTCCCTGCTGCCTGAGATAGCTGCAATAACAATGGCGTAAGTCATGCCAGAAAAATAGTTATTCCAGATACAGGGTCAAAGGCCGTGCCTGCCCTTTATGCGTGCTGAAGGCGAAGAGATTAAAGCAGTAAGTGCATTTATCATGAGGATGAAGACATGAAGAGAACAAAGACCCCTGCATCCGGCGCATCAATCATTTGCTTTTGGTCGCCTATTGCTTTTTTGACATAATATGTTCCGTTAAACTCTTCCAGATATATGACCATCGGATCTGGATCTGCCAAGCCTTGCGGATTGTCAGCGCCTATTTCGATCTGGGAGCCCCTCATGCGGCAGAAAGCCCCCTGCTTGATCAGTGAATGACAGAACCTTCCGACAGTGAGAGGCGTTTCGACAATAGGCTGAGGCTTATGCATATAACATTTCTGCCCCTTCTTGTTCATATCGTTGCAATACTGCTCAGCATTGAGCCCTCTTAGGTCTCCTGCCCGCCTGATATCTTCAGGCCGCAACATGATTGAAAATCTTTTATCAGCCTCTGAGTGACTTAGATGCGCCATTCTCAATGCTTCGTCATAGGATATTGTTGGCCTCGGCTGCTCGAACTGCTCATCAGAAGCCGGGGTATGTGGCTCCTCTTGAATCTGCCTTGTTATCGCAGGCTCTTCATCTGCGACAGGCCCTGTGGATTCACCCGATGGGCTTGCAGTTGCCGGGCGCCCACTTAATGGCCTTGAAGTTCTCCCTCTTCGGACAGGGACAGAATCATCGCTGCCTTCTTCGACCGTATTGCTCATCCGGCCAGAACTGTATCTTTTTAAGTCATCATCAGAAAAAGACATGACCTCCTCTGCATAGCAATGCCCAACTAACAAAAACAGTCCCAACGCAATTATAGTGATCTTCACAGCCCCTCCTTAACATATTGGAAATTAGTATTAACGGTGCACAATTATATCAGAACTCCATTTCCTGTGCAGGCCGGTTTTTGCTATCTAAAATACCTTGTTTTTCATTGATATAACATATTATTATTTCTCAATTTTCTTGCATGCTATAAACAAATGACAGGGAGGGGAATGAGTCAGACGCCTGAGGAGAAGGCCCGTGAAGTCATAGACAGACTGCTCGAAAAGGCAGGCTGGGCTGTCCAGGATTTCAAGCATATCAACCTCCGCGTCAAAAGGCGCCATTTGAAGCTTATAAACAGATATGCTGGGTGAAAATTATATAAAGAGGGGGCAACTTCGGGGCTATATCTTTGAAGTGGTCATCCGTCAACTACTGAAAAAGAACGGTTGGTCTCTTCTTAACAGAGAAGAGATCGATAGAGTGAGGATTCACAATAATTATCAAATTGAAATAAAAGGAAGAGGCACGTGGCATCAAATTGATACACCCTGCGTATTTTCTCGAAGAATCCCCTTTACATTTCCACTGAGATTGTTAGTAGAAGCCAAATACTATAGCAAGGAACTTCAAAAAGATAAAATCCGGTCATACATTGGTGTTGTGAAGGATATATCCGAGAATTATTTTATAGATGATACCCACACAACTGCATCTCAGTTAAGGTATAACGATATAGCAGTTTTTTTCTCCGCAACTGGCTTTCAGGAAGAGGCGGTAAACTTGGCTTTTGCTCACGGGATAAAAACTATTTCCTATCGAACCAATCCTCAAATGGCTGCAATTAAGAATGACATTGCAGATTTGGAAACAAGAGGACATTACTGTTCTCAGACTCTTGGGCGAGGCAGGCAAATAGCTTTCATGAAAGATCTAGAAGACGTATTGGAAGCGACAAATGATCAAGAGATGGCGCCTTTTCTGGGAACATATGGCGGGAATGATGTTACTAAAGAAATTTTGTTGCAGTTGCGGGAAGACTTGAATGGCTTAACTACAAACTTCATGGGTATATCGGCTTCAGGAGAACTATTGCACTTTATTGGGCGGGCGCCATTTCCGGAAGAATTGTTTGAGGAAACTGACGAACAGCATTGCAGGGTTTACTATGAGGATGTAAATCACCGAGGAATTCCGATGTGGCTTCAATTTTCTGAAGACAGGCAAAACAGGAAATTCTTTTTCGATGTCCCCGCGGGCTTGGAGGAAATAATTCTGAGGGGTGGCGATGTGCTAAATGCAAAAGGGCATTTTTTTGAGACAATATCTGTATCATTTATCATAGGCAATATGCTGCGATCCTTGGCGTTAAAGATTGATAAAGAATGGTTGGCAAGGCTGAAGGGTAGAAAAGTTGGCTGATCTACAGAACGGGCTCTCAAGATGAAATTATCGACTGTAAGAATTCTTAATTTCCGGTCTTGTCGGGACATCTCTTTCGATGTAGATAATATGCACGCGCTGGTGGGCGCCAACAATGCGGGCAAGTCATCGATACTCCGTGCCTTAGACTTTCTCTTCAATCCAAGCACTAAGTCCTTGAACGAGGAATCTTTTTGGGACATGGATACGGGTTTGGAAATCCGCGTAGAAGCAGTTTTTACAAATCTTACGGACAAAGAAAAGGAAGAGTTAGGCGCATGTTTGAAGGCGGACGACACATTTCATATGGCGCGTTCAGCAAAAATGGGTGGAAAGACCGGGGAGGCTGAGATGGAGTTTGAACTCGGCGCAGATAAGATTGTAATAGGCCAGCACTACAAGAAACCGGTGCCCGAGCCTGTGTGGCTTCAAGAGGCCAATATTAACAGTGCCAATATCAAAGAATGGTGGAAAAACAAAGATATGTTGGCTGTAGGCGGCCTGAGTTTTGTTGATTTCATTGGCGGGTTATCCAAAGAGCCAAAAGTGGGCGACTGGAAAGAGAAGGCAAAGGAGTTTATCACGTCTCATCAGGACAAAATCCCAATGCAGGACGCATGGATTGATAATCCCAAAGGTTATGCCAATGTGCTAAAGGGAAGTCTACCATTCTTTATTTTGGTGCCAGCTGTGCGCGATGTTAGCGAAGAGGCTAAGGGAACTAAGAGCAGCCCCTTCGGGAAGCTATTATTTGCGATTCTTGATACTGTTGAACAGGAAAAAAGAGCAAAGATCGAGGGCATTTTATCGGAAGTCTCCAATCAAATGAATCGTTCAGGTGGAGCCGAGCGAGTTCCCCTCATTGCTGAAACCGAGAAACGACTTAATGCGCTATTGAATGATTTTTTTGTTGGCTGTGATTTAGAAATTGAATTCCAGACACCTACGCTTGAAGTTCTTCTCAGCGCGCCTAAGCTATATGTGGACGATGGCTTTAGAAATGCTATTGAAAACAAAGGCCACGGGTTGCAAAGGGCCATTATCTTCACCATCTTAAGGCGTTATGCGGAATACATAACAAGTGCGATTGAGGGTAAAAAGCGCAATCTTATACTCGCAGTTGAAGAGCCAGAGCTCTATATGCATCCGCAAGCGCAGCGAACTATCAGGAAGGTTTTCCGTAAAATAGCAGAGAACGGCGATCAAGTGCTTTTTTCAACTCATTCATCCCTTCTTGTCGATGTAGCCTATTTTGATGAGATAATTCGGTTGGAAAGCTGTTGTGAGAGCATAGGCCACAAAAGGACAACCGTTAGCAAGGCATGGCAATTACCAATGACCCGAATGATTCAGGACTTGGAAGTACGTTTCCCGAGCTTAAGAGGCAAGGCCACTCCAGACTCAATGCGTGATCTATATTCGCATGCATACAATCCTCGACGTAACGAAGGCTTTTTTGCCTCTAAAATAATTCTGGTTGAGGGACTTACTGAGGAGTACAGTCTTCCGATTTATGGCGACGCTATCCCAGGCTGTTCTTTTGATCCTCAAGGAATAAGTGTTATAGAGAGTGGCGGCAAGGGTGCTATGGATCGACTTTTTAGAATATTTAATGAACTTCATATCCCCTGCTACATTCTTTTTGATTATGATCGCGGTAATGCCGATAAGAATATTATTGACAAATCAAAGGAACTTCTTGCTCTCGGAGGAGAAAGTAAAGCTGAGCCAAAAGATCTGTTTGTTGCCGATAAGGTAGCATGCTTTCAAGAAAAGTGGGAAACACAGTTAAAAAACGAAATCCCGGATACAGACAAGTTAGTAACTGAAGCCCGGAAAGAATTGGGTCTGAGTGATGACACAGGTAAACCGCTCATTGCAAGATATGTCGCGCGAAAGCTTACTGCACTCAGCCCGCCTTTAGTTCCACCAAGTATAAAGACAATTATTGAAAGGGCAGTTTCGGTTAAGTGGGCCGAGAGCTGTTTGAAGGAGGATGCATGAGCTGCTATCCCTGCTTGAGGAGATTAAGTGTCTCGACTAACTGACCTCATTGCCCAAGTCAAGGCTAAAGACCCTCAAATGGGCGCAGATTTAGAGCGTGAGTACAAGGCGCTGTCTTCGCGTCTATCTTTCGGCCTGAATTTCGAGCGGCATCGCCCGGAGGCTGTGGAACTGCCGCAGCGGCCTATCCGCAAGGGGGACAAGGTGCGCGTGCTGCCGGAGCGTGGTTCGACTAAGAAAGGCGACCAGAGGCTCTGGCAGGTGAAGGCCATCAACAAATGCGGTGATGGCAAGGTAGCCGATTTGGAATTGCTGGGCGCTGAAGAGGTGCAGACAATGACTGTAACATTGGATGATTTGGCCGTCGTAGCCGAGTTCCGCGACACCATCTATCCGGGTTTGGTCAGCACAGGCAAAGTGCAGCGCGGCGGGGATAAACCTTTCCACACGGTCATCAACGGCGAGAACTATCACGTCCTAAAGGCGTTGACCTACACGCATCGCGGCAAGGTGGATGCCATCTATATCGACCCTCCATACAACACGGGAGCGAAAGACTGGAAGTACAACAACGATTACGTCGAGGGGGACGACCTGTATCGCCACAGCAAGTGGCTGGCAATGATGGAGCGCCGCTTGCTAATCGCAAAGGAGCTGCTCAATCCAGCGGATTCTGCGCTGATCGTGACCATCGACGAAAAGGAATATCTGCGGCTTGGACTATTACTTGAACAGATATTCCCAGAATCTGCAGCTAAGGAGTCTGGGATTCAGATGGTGACTAGTGTAATAAATAGCGGTGGACCTACGCGAGCAGGACGAGTAACTCGAGTTGACGAATATTTATTCCTTGTCATGTTCGGCGCACAACGTGTTATTCCAACCGGCGATTCTATGCTCACAATGAGTAATGAAGGCAAAGGCGCGGTGGCGACAAAGGCACCGCCAGCAATATGGCATTCACTGTTACGCGGTGGAGAGGGGGCTCGCCGGAAAGACAGTAAAAATCTTTTTTATCCGGTTTACGTGAATGAAACTATAGGAAGAATTGTCGCCGTCGGAGAGCCCATTCCTCTTGAAACTGACAGGGATAGCGTGCCCGTACCGAAAGGCTTGCGCGCAATTTGGCCGATACGTTCGGACCAGTCAGAGGGGCGCTGGCGGATATCTGCTGCTGTGTTACGAAAAAAATTGACTGAAAAGCATGCGAAGCTCGGTGGCTTTACACCAGATACTAATACTTATCGCATTAACTATCTTGTGCCCGCAAATGAGCGCCGGTTGAAAACAGGCGAAATAGTCGTCGTCGGAGAAGATGAAAGAGGAGATCTGATTCTAAAACATGCTAAAGATATTAGTCGTGTTGAGCCACCGAAAACAGTATGGAATCGTCAGTCGCACAATGCTAGAGCATATGGAACCGATCTCCTAACTGACTTTGTCCCTGGTAGGCGTTTTCCGTTTCCCAAGTCACTGTACGCAGTTGAGGATGCATTGCGTTACTTTGTTGCGAATAAGCCGGGAGCCGTTGTTTTGGACTTCTTTGCAGGCTCCGGCACCACTGCCCACGCTGTGATGAGGCTGAACCGTCAAGATGGTGGCAGTCGTCAGTGCATTTCGATTACCAACAACGAAGTCGCTGCAATAGAGCAAGAAGTCCTTCGCAAGAAGAAATTGCGCCCCGGCGATGCCGAATGGGAAAAACATGGCATATGTGATTATATCACCAAGCCTCGCGTGCAAGCGGCCATTACCGGTAAAACCCCGGAGGGTGAAGCAATCAAGGGCTATTACAAGTTCACCGATGAATTCCCGATGGCTGATGGCTTCGAGGAAAACGCGGAATTCTTCACTCTCACTTACGAAACACCTATTTCCGTCAACCACAACCGTGCTTTTGCCCGTATTGCGCCGCTGCTGTGGCTGCGCGCAGGTAGTCGAGGCAGACGCATCGACAAATTGCCGGACGCCGGGTGGGAAGTAGTTGATGCCTACGGGCTGCTGGTGGACATGGACAGTGCCGCACCATTCATCAAGGCGGTGGGTAAGGCTAAAGACCTACGCGTAGCCTTCATCGTAACCGACGACGACCGCCGCTTTCAGGCCATTGCACGCCGCCTGCCTGATGGCGTGGAGCCGATACGCCTATACGAGTCTTACTTAACCAATTTCAGTTTTGCAAATGGAGAATGACAGATGAAGTTCACGCTGAAAGATTATCAGGCCGATGCGGTGCGCGAAGCATTGACCAACTTGAAGAAAGCGCGTAAACGCTGGCATGAAGATGCGGACAAGCACGCCTTTTCACTGACCGCTGTAACCGGAGCAGGCAAGACCGTGATGGCCGCAGCCGCGTTCGAGGCGCTTTTCCACGGCAATGATGAATACGACTTCGATGCCGACCCTGGCGCGGTGGTGATCTGGTTCAGTGATGACCCGGCCCTGAATGAACAGACCCGTTTCCGTCTGATGGAGGCCTCTGACCGAATCCGCCATACAGATATGGTTGTGGTCGAACATCCCTTCAGCCGATCCAAATTCGAGGCTAAGAAAATATATTTTCTAAACACACAAAAGCTGGGTAAGAATAGCCTGCTTGTACGTGGTTTCGAGGGGGAAGACCTGTTTATAGATTCACGGCCTGACGCGCTGGCTTTCACCATTTGGGACACGATCCGCAACACCATTGAAGACCCGGAGTTGACGCTATATCTGGTACTGGATGAAGCGCACCGAGGAATGGGAGACCCAAGCAAAGCAGATGTTAGCGCCAAGAGCACAATTGTCCAGCGGCTTATCAATGGCGCAAGTGGTGTGCCGGGCATCCCGGTGGTGTGGGGTATTTCTGCTACGGTAGAGCGCTTCAAGAGGGCCATGGAAGGCGCACAAAAGCGTATCACCCTACCGGATGTGGTGGTGGACTCGATCAAGGTACAGGAATCGGGCCTCATCAAAGATACCATCATACTCGACATTCCTGATGAGGTGGGTGATTTCGACACGGTGCTGGTCCGCCGCGCCACCGACAAACTGAAAGAATCAACCAAGGCCTGGGCTGAATATGCCAAACAACAGGATGAGGCGCATACTGTCATTCCGTTGATGGTATTGCAGGCGCCCAATACGCCCGACCCGAATGATATTGGCCGCGCCCTAGACACTATATATAAAGAATGGCCTGAGTTGCCGGTCGGCAGCGTGGCGCATGTATTCGGTGAGCACACCACCCAGCAGTTCGGCAATCGCAGCGTGCCTTATATCTCGCCTGAGCACGTGCAGGATTCAACGTGGGTGCGCGTGCTTATTGCGAAAGACGCCATCAGCACTGGATGGGATTGCCCGCGCGCCGAGGTGATGGTGTCTTTCCGCCCGGCGGTTGATCGCACTCACATCACTCAGTTAATCGGCCGTATGGTTCGCTCGCCACTGGCTCGCAGAATTCCCGGCGATGACCGCCTCAACTCGGTGGACTGCCTCTTGCCGAAATTCAATGTCAAGACTGTGAACGAAGTAGTCGATGCATTAATGAAAGGGGATGACACACTGCCGCCGCCCGGTGGACGCGTACTCATCAACCCGGAGGAAATGAAGCCTAACCCCGCAGCCTCGCAGGCTGTATGGGACAAGTTCGAATCCCTGCCGGCACAGACACGGCCTCAACGCAGCGCCAAACTCGCGAAGCGATTAACGGCTCTGGCGCATGAACTTGCCGCTGATGACATCTTGCCAAAAGCCGGCAAGTTAGCTCACGCAGAGATGCACAAAGTATTAGATGAGGCACAGAAGAACTTTATGGCACAAATCGATGCTAAGCGTAAAGCTGTGTTGACAGTTGACGGCAAGACGGTTGTGGCAGACATGAAAGGACAATCTAAGAGCTTCGATGATTTCTTGGAGGCCGCCGACATGGCCGTAATTGATGACGCGTACCGGCGTGCTGCGCGCATCTTCAGCCCGGATATTTCCCGTACGTATGTCGATGCCCTCGCATACAGGTCTGCAAAACCTGACGAGACAGATGAATTCGAGGAAGCTCTTGTTGACGCTCGCGTCTCCATTGCAGCACTCGGTTTGGTGACGGAAGTGCAGCCATATTTTGATGGTGAGGCAGACAAGCTGGCCAAGGCTTGGCTTGATAAATTCAGTGCGGCCATTAAGCGTCTACCGCACGATCGGCAGGAGTCTTATCGCCAGATAAGGGAGATGAGCACTGAGCCCCAGGATATCGAATTGGTTAAGCCGGAGGCCAAGTTCGAGCCAACAAAATTACGTGAGAAAGATAATGAAACGCTTCTTCCGGCTTACAAGAGTCACCTTCTTTGCGATGCGGAGGGCAAGTACCCCGCATTACTAAATGCTTGGGAAGAGAAAGTCTTGGAGAGCGAGATGAAACGAGAAAGCTTCATTTTTTGGTATCGCAATCCGCAGCAGCCGGGACAATCATCGCTCGGTATTGCTTACCTCTCTACTAGCGATCAATACGGCATTATTCGCCCGGATTTCATCTTCTTTTCCACTCAATCAGATGGCTCCGTAGTCGCCGACATAGTTGACCCGCACGGTCTCCATTTTGCCGACGCATTACCCAAACTGCAGGGGCTTGCCTTGTATGCTGATAGGCATGCAAAGGTTTACCGCCGTATCGAATCCGTTGCAGAGGCAAAGGGAAAACTACGCGTGCTTGATTTGAAAAACGAAGCTGTACGTGAAGGCATTGCCGCTGCGAAGGATGCAGCAAGCCTCTTTGCTGGACCTCTGGCGAGGGATTACTGAAGTATAAGGCTGTAACGGTCGCCTGATGAATGTGTATATTGAATTACGAAAATGAGGGATATGAAACTGCTTTCATTTGAAGAAGCTATTGCGCAATCGGAAGATGGAAAGAGCCGCCATCTCTTTCTGGGTAACGGCTTCAGTATTGCCTGCCGACCTGACATCTTCGTATATGGCAAGCTTTTTGAGCGCGCCGATTTCTCTCGATTATCATCTTCGGCGAGAAAAGCCTTTGAAGCCTTATCAACTACTGACTTTGAAAAGGTTATCAAGGCGTTGCGTGATGCAAGTCGACTTTTGAGCGTCTATGCGGGGGCATCTGAAGATTTGAGAACCCTCATGAAGCAAGATGCTGATGGCGTGCGCGATGTATTGGTGCAAACGATAGCGTCAAGTCATCCGGAAATGCCATCGGACATTACGGATGCCGAATATGGTTTTTGTCGTCGATTTCTTTGTCAATTTAAGACAACGTACACAGTCAATTATGATCTGCTCCTCTATTGGACTCAAATGCACACTACCCAAGGTATCGCGCCAAATTCAGATGACGGTTTTAGAAAACCAGAGGATGATTTTGAAGCTTTATATGTAACATGGGAACCGCATCAAGCCCATGATCAAAACACATGGTATCTTCATGGCGCACTGCATGTGTTCGATGCCGGGATTGAAATTCAAAAATATACATGGGTAAATACAGGCATCCGCTTAATAGAACAAATTCGCGATGCCCTCAGCCGTGATTACTATCCTCTATTTGTAGCCGAAGGAACAAGTGATGAAAAGCTTGAGCGCATTCGTCATAGCGATTATCTTGCTAAGGCATACAGAAGCTTTTCTGAAATACAAGGAAGTCTGTTTGTATACGGTCATTCATTGGCTGTGAATGACGAACATTATCTTAAGCGTATTGAACAGGGGAAGCTCAGTGCTGTTTATGTTGGGCTATATGGTGATCCAAAATCTGATAGTAACAGGGCAATTATCAAGCGTGCATTGCTTATGCAGGAACGTAGAAGATCAGGGCGTAAACTTGAGATATATTTCTATGATGCTGAATCCGCACATGTATGGCGGTAAAACGAGGCATGTCCGACCAATCTAATGCTAAGCATTGCAGAGGATTTGGGAGAGGAAGAGTGAGGAATAGACGGATGCAGGCACTATTAACTTCATGAGTTAGGCGGATCAGTATGCAGACTAAAACATCAATAAAGAAGGTTGGCACAATCTTTTCCGGTAACCGAATTGAGCTGCCTGAAAGGCCGGGAGTTTATGCCTTTTGGTGGATAGGCAGCAAAGATAGATTATTAGCAGCTAATCGTCATGTCGTTTTGAAAGGGCCAGGTGAGCGGCCAGTTGATGTAAAGTTTCGTGACTGGTGGCCGCCAGAATTGGAATATCCGTGCCTTTATGTCGGCAAGTCAACAAACATTAAAAAACGCTTTTCACTACATATAAAAAGAGATAGCACTGGACGCCTTCATCAGATACCTGCTACAAATGAAAAACAGAAACCTGTTACTACGAGTTGCCAGCTCAGGTACGGCATAGAACATATTTTTAAAGATCATCCTTCTCCGCTGGAGATCATTTTTCAATATGTTGGATTTTCGTACACTACTGATTTTAATGAGGATGCCATCGCCGAGAGATTCTTTACAGAGGATCGGCTGATTGGCACATGGAAGCCTTGGTTTAATATTGATTCTGAGAGGTAACAGTAAGAAGTTACTGCGAATTATTAGCTGTATTAAAAAGGAGGCTTATTGTGAGCATGGGATTGAATGAGTTGGTAGTAGGGGCTCTTGGCGTTGGCATAGGGTGCACTCTGAGCTTTGCGAAGAGTTACTTTGGATCATTTGCCAGCGAACTTGGGAAAAGTCATGCGACAGCAGTTGATGCTGATATTGGTAAGCTTCTGGAGTCGGGGAAACCTTTTACATTGCGCCTCAGCGACCTTAAAGCTGATGTTTCCAGTTTGCCCTCAAAGAGCGACTTTGCATGGCATAACCTTTTATTTGGTGATACGCCAGCCTCCTGCAGCATTATTGCTGGAGACTCCAACATTCTTCGATTAGCAAATAAGCAATATGGACCATCCCTTTATATCAGACGAGCTTTTTCCACAGCTGAAGCATACCTGAAAAATAATGTTGGAGATGGGCCGACTATTCCTTTATCTTTCAGTCATCCGATAATGAAGGCCAGCCAGCACGAAAGTCATTTAATTCTGGGTGGGCCTATTGCAAATATTACGACAAGGTCTATTTGCGGATATGAGATGAAACATTGCGAAAGAACACCTGATAAGCAAGTTCCTGTTTTTCAAGGATTGCTACCGTTTGGATTTTATTGTGGGAATGAAAATGGCTTGGGTTATTGGGGAGATAAGGAAATTAAAGTATTGCGCTGGAATGAAGATGGCAGCGAAGAATCTCTTTTGAGATATGGAATTTTAAAACGTGGCTCCAATAATCCAATTGAACCGCCAATAGAAAACGGCCGTCTTGCTGGAGATATGCTAATGGTAATAAGACTTCCTAACAGCTCATCAGGATATTTTACGATTATAGGAGGGATGCACGGCTACAGTTTAAAGGCTTTTTTTGATGATATAGAAGGCAATATGACAAAGCTCTCAGAGATGGTTGGAAATGCCAAATATTTTCAAGCACTTATACCAGCGGAAGTTGTTGCCGGTGGCCAGGCTACCATGAATTGGAAAGGCTGGCCGAACTGGCGCCCAGAATTCGCAGTGCTAAATGAGCATGACTTTATCAAGAAATAGCTGAAGAGACAGAAAAGTTCCGGCAGGCATGCCGAAATGAACATCCACGACATACTGAAGGCAATAGACTCTATCAGAAATATCGACAGTGCATGGGTTGGTCCTCTCCGCCTTCAGCTTGACGACCTCCTCAGGATCTGGCAGGGGAGGTATTATTTTGAATCGCAGTTCTGACTTGTGCTATTGGTCTCTGCATACATTCTTTTATGTTCAACGATTGGTCAGGTATAATACTGCCATTCCTTTA
>Ga0233425_10008398_pt1 | contig 13765 bp, 7 predicted proteins | sample Watercolumn_Towu_2_FD_181712 | JGI IMG/M metagenome (GOLD analysis project Ga0233425, IMG submission 181712) | Freshwater microbial communities from Lake Towuti, South Sulawesi, Indonesia - Watercolumn_Towuti2014_140_MG | ecosystem: Environmental > Aquatic > Freshwater > Lake | place: Indonesia...
GCCAGGTTTGGAGCCGAGTCAAAGGCCAGGATGTTGGCTTGGTCGCACCCGAGTGGCTCGCCTATGGCGGCCGGCGACTTTGGACAGACCAAGCCGAGGAAGGCACTTGGCGCACGACCATCAAGTTCCTGGCCCGCGATCGTAATGGCGGCGGGCGCCTGCCCGTGGTGGACGTGCTGGACAGCGAATTGTTGCCGGCCTGGGACGAACAGGATGTGGTATTCACATGCACCCCAACCAAGAAGAGCAAGATGACCGCCGTAGTGGCGGTTCCCCGCGACAGGCTGCAGAAAGCGTTAAATCAATTGATGACCGGACCAGGCACTGCCGAAATCCTGGCTTTGGCCAAGCAACCGCCCAAGAACGCGATCACGGCGCCGCCGGAGCTGCTTTCGCGAGAGTTCACTGTCCAAACGGACGGACTCTTTCGCTGGAGCAGTCCCTTTGCGAAGAATGACTTGCTGATCGCTTGCGTGTTGACCCGGAACGCCGTGCTGGTCGTCAGTACGCGACCCCATCACGAAGATCCGGCGCGCGACCTCCCCGGACAGCTTACCGCGTTGAATCGCGCCGACGGCAAGAAACTCTGGGAAGTGAACCTTCCAGCCCGCGTGGTTCACAACGGCCTGGCCGTGGCGAGCGATGGGAGCATCGTCCTGACGTTGATGGACGGGCAGGTGGTTTGTATCGGAATAGGAGCCCGGTGAACTCGACATTTATGAAAACGATCCTTTGCCTGCCTTTGACCGTGTTGCTGGGCCTGGTTCCTGCCCTTGTGGCGCAGGACGCCGGGCAACGGCCCAAACCGCTCCGGATTTGCTGGATTGGAAGCAGTTCGCTGCCATTGACTTTGCGAACCATGACCCTGCGTCTGATTGAGGCAACAGGCAAATACCAGGCGGCCACTGACGAAAAGGAAGGACCTGGCTATACCCGCCTCGATCAATTCGTCACGCAAGCCGGCTTGTATGAAAGCTGGTGCGCCAAGCACCTGCCGGCTATCGAGAAGGGCCGATACGATTACGTGGTGATCCAGACGATTGGCTGGTGGGGGCTTTCCCCTGAAGAACAAGATCGGCTGCTCCTGAAAACCCTTCCGGCTCTGTGTCAAAGGATCCAGCGAACCGGGGCGCAGGTAATTCTGTACGACAAATACTCGGATCGAGAGCATGCGAATGAAAAGGACCCGCGTGCCAGGACTTGGGTGGGGCGATATCCTAACGGCGAGCGCTTCAATTATCTCCTGCACGTGATGGCGGCCAAACACGCCGGCCTGCGCAAGATAACCTTCGGCGGTTCGGCGATACTCGACCTGTTGCAAGATGAGCACTTTGCCGGGTTGAAGTATTTGTTTCACGGCGGGTCCTCCGCCGGCGGCGGCGGCGGACACCCCGGGGTCATGGGGAATTACATGAACGCCTGCGTGCTCAGTTACCTCATGACGGGCGTTGACCCGGTTGGCAACCCGCTGAGAAAAATTGACATGGGGGACTGGATCCAGCAGGCCTTCCGTGATGAACCTCAAAAAGGCGGGCAGGCCTTCTACGACGCCCAGAAAGGCCGGATCAAGGACGGCTTTCTGGAATTGACGGATGCGGAGGCAAAAACTCTTCAGCAAACAGCGATGAACGCACATCGCCAGTGGGACGAAATACTCCAGGCCAACCTGTCCAGCGACGCGACCTTCGCGAAAACCATGCAGGAGATCAGGAAGATCCAGGGTGAAGTTGACAAGGCGGAGGCTTACGGCTTGTCGCCCAAAGCCATTGCTGCCATGCGCCAGGCCACCGCTAAAAAGGAATTGGCGGTGAGCAAGGAGCGATTGAGCCAACTGTTGACGGATATTCAAACCAAACCGCCGAAAGCGCTGATGAAAGCTTGCGACAAATTTGCCCCGCTTGATCAGCGCAAGGGCATCCAACAAGCCTGCATTCTTTATTGGAATCAAAACAACAACAAGCTCCGGGATGATGTGTTTTTTCAATGCCGTCTTTACGCGGAGAAAGTCAAAAAGGAAGGGCCTCCGGAGGAAGCGGAGCGCATGGCACGTGTGACAGCGTGGTTTGAAGAAATCATCGCCTGGCCTGGCTACAAGGTCCTGCTCAATAAAATGGCCGGAGAGCAACAGAAAGCTTTCCTGTCGATGCTGCGGGTCACTGGCCCCGGCAAGCGCAGATCCCCTCTGCTTGCTGCCGCGGTGGACAAGGCGATGGACCATCCGGAAACCATGATCCAGGTCTGGGACATGTACCTGAGGGTCTTGACCGACCCGAACCTGCTTGACCGCTTGAAAGAAACCCGTTTTGCCGACCCGACCTGGCTTGAAGTGGATAAGGAGTTCGCAAAGCAGTTGCCTGACACGAAAAAGACCTCGGGAGAACAAAAGTGACCAAGCATATCGTTCCAATCCTTGGTTGGCTAACTGCGGGTATCCTGTACGCGCAGGATGAGGTCACACCCGGTGAGCTAATCATTGAGCGTCCAACGCTCATCTCGCTGGGTTTTGAGTGGCGGATCGGCGGCGATGCCAACGGCAACGCCACTGCGTTTGTGCGGTACCGCCGTTCGGCGGAGACGGCGTGGCATGACTACCTGCCGCTCTACCGAATCGGGTTGGGATTGCGCGTCCAGAACTCCATGATCGGGCGGGGCGCATTCTACAGCATCCCTGACGCCCTGGCGGGCAGCATCATGGACCTGCAGCCAGGCACCGAATACGAGGTGCGGCTGGAACTGCGCGATCCTGACGGTGTCGCCGGCGAAGCCGTCAGGACGCTGAAGTTGAAGACGCGCTCTGAACCAGCCCTGCCGGCATCGGCTGTGGAAGTGCGTCATGTATATCCGCCTAATTACACGGGCGAGAAAGAAAAGCCATTCTTTGAGGATAATCAAGAGGCTCGACATTATCGAATATCGAACAACACGCGGCAAAATGAAACTCATGATGACCACATTCGGAATGGTCGGCGCCTTGCTGGCCGGTAGTCTGCAAGCGCAGGAGAGACAAATGCAGGACCTGTTGCGCCCGTGGCTGGATGTAACCTGCCAGAAAACGGAGGGCACGGATAGCAATGTTCGGGAGTTCGTGGCTAAAACGATCCCTGAAATTCAGGCGGCGGTGCCAAGGCAACTCGCGGCGCCTGTCCGGACGAGACACCGCATCCTGGTGATAACCACCAGCACGATGGGAGCCTTGCATGCCCCAGGGGCAGCCGGTCTGTTGGTGCTTTTGCGTGAGGCTGGAAAGCTGCACGGCATGCTGGAATTCTCGGAAGTCTATACTGACCGTGCTCTCGATCGCGCCTCGCTTGGCAAATATGATGTTGTGGTGCTGAACAATATCAGCCAGCAATTCGGCAATGCAGATTTCTACAATAAGGTCCTGCCCGAATATGTCCGGCGCGGCGGCGGACTGCTGGCCGTGCACGGCGCTGCGCTCTTATTCCGCGCACAACCTGAGGCAGAGTACAATACGATGCTGGGCGGATTTACGACCGCCAATCCAGTGCACCCTAGCAATCACGACGTAGTTTTTCCCGTGAAGCAGCTTGATCCGGATCACCCGTTGAGCGCTGGATTTCGCGGCACGACGCAGACTTGCTCAACGAAAGGGCAGGTGCTCCTCGGCCAAACACGGAAGCTGTTCGACCTCAACTTTAAAGCCCCGGACACGCTGGCGGATGAGTTGTACACGTTCCATCCGCAAGCCAATCGTGATGGCTCAAGCCGGGTGATAATTGCGGTGGACCGAGAGAAGATGGCGGGCATGCCAGTCCACCCGGAATATCCCGCTGGCACCCCAGAATTTGGGTATGCGCTCGCTTGGATCAAACGTTATGGTCAGGGCCGGATGTTCTACACCCAACTCGGTCATAACTTTTCGGTGTTTTCTGTTCTCTGCGTGGCGCATATGCTGATAGATGGACTGCAATACGCAGCCGGCGATTTGCGGGTGCCCGAGGCGCCCGTGGCAGACAATACAAGATAATGAAATGAATAATACCCTTCTGCTCAGCCTTGCCATTAGCCTCGCCTGCGCGTCCGCATCCGCGGCGGTAGAAGCACCGCGGGAAAAAACCGAAGCGAAGACTCAAGCACCAACCGGAAAACTAACGCCCGCCAGGAGATGGCCGATCACTGCCGCGTGGGACAAGACCATCTTTGTCTCGAAGACATCCGCGACGCTGCAAACAGGCCCCATGTCTCTCTTGCCCCGTGGCTCCGCGCTGCTCGACCGGGTTACTCAAGCCCTGCAGGAGCTTGGCTGCGACCAGGTTCGCGGCACGACCGGGTGGTTTTGTTATCCTCGGCGCGCTGTCGCCGAACTGGAGCCGCCCAAGGACGGGAAGGCGACCTGGGATTTCGCTCTCATGGATCAAAAGCTGGAGGGATTCTTCAAAGCCACTGCCGGCCACTCGGTGCTCCTCACTTTCTGTACGATCCCGCAATGGATGTTTATAACCGAGAAGCCGGTCCCCTATCCCGACGATCCCGACCAGGTGGCTTGGAACTACAGGCAGGGAACGGAATTCCGGGATCCCACCTTGAAGGAAGTGGCGGACTATTTTGCGCGCGTGACAAGCTGGTATACCAAGGGGGGATTCACAGATGAATATGGGAAGTTCCATCGATCCGATCACTCTTACACGATTGACTACTATGGAGTTCTCAACGAGCCCGACATTGAACACAAGATGACTCCGGAGACCTATACGCGCGTCTACGACGCCATCGTGGCGGCTGTGCGCAAAGTCCAACCCCGGATGAAATTCGTCGGCTTGTCTCTGGCCTATCCCTCCAGGCAGCCGCGGTATTTTGAATACTTCCTGAATCCGAAAAACCACAAAGCCGGCATTCCCATTGACCTGATTTCTTATCACTTCTATGCCACGCCGGGCGGAGACGAGGGCCCGGAAGTGCAGCAATACACAGTCTTCGCTCAAGCTGACGGCTTTCTCAATACGGTCCGATACGTGGAGTTGATCCGGCAGCGTCTGGCGCCAAAGACCATGACCTATCTCGAGGAACTGGGAGCTATACCGGCCGGTGACCTTGCGGTGCCGCGCCAGCCGATCCCGGATTCGTGGTGGAATCTCTCTGGAGCACTGTATGCCTACCTCTACGGAAATCTGGCGGCGTTGGGCATTGACCTCGCAGGCGCCTCTCAGTTGATCGGTTTCCCCGGTCAGTTTCCAGGTGTTTCGATGGTGGATTGGAACACCGGGCAACCCAACGCCCGTTACTGGGTATTGAAGCTGATTCACGACAACTTCGGGCCGGGAGACAAGCTGGTGGAAACCACTTCCTCCACACCTTGCGTCTATGCCCAGGGCTTCATTTCTCGTAATGGAAGCCGGAAGCTCCTGCTGGTGAACAAGCGGGACCGGAGTTTCGACCTGGCGATTCCCGGAGGCGCGGGGGCCGAAGTTGCGTATGTTGATCAGTCAACAGGCTTCCAACCGCCGGCCACGGGCCGACTGCAAGGCGACAGGATCAGCTTGCAAGGATTGGCTGTTACGGTGGTGAATCTTCCCCGGTGATGGTGAACTGGAAAACCCAATGAGCCTCAGTATATGAAACGAGGAATCTCGAATCGAAGCGCGTTGTATAAGTCCGCAATGGTGCAGTTGGCAATGAATCGAACTGTCCTGATGCTCGCGGCTTTGGCGACCGTAGCTCAAGCCCAAGATGCCGTATCGCCGGGGGAGTTGCTTGTGGAGCGTCCAACGCTCATCTCGCTGGGTTTTGAGTGGCGGATCGGCGGCGATGCCAACGGCAACGCCACTGCTGTCGTGCGCTACCGCCAAGCGGCGGAGGCGGCGTGGCATGACTACCTGCCGCTCTACCGAATCGGGTTGGGATTGCGCGTCCAAAACTCCATGATCGGGCGAGGCGCGTTCTACACCATCCCTGACGCCCTGGCGGGCAGCATCATGGACCTGCAGCCAGGCACCGAATACGAGGTGCGGCTGGAACTGCGCGATCCTGACGGTGTCGCCGGCGAAGCCGTCAGGACGCTGAAGTTGAAGACGCGCTCTGAACCAGCCCTGCCGGCATTGCCTGTGGAAGTGCGTCACGTTTATCCGCCTGATTACACCGGCGAGAAAGAAAAGCCATTCTTTGAAAACCTCATGCATGCCGTGAATGGTTATCCGCCCATCTGCGACACCTATCAGACCATCCATCCCAATGCGGCCAGGCCCGGAACCGTGATCAAGATGCACGCGGGTGTCCATGCCTACGACAACAGGCTCTATTGGAAGGATGCCCGGCCGCAGTTTAGTTATTGGCTGCATGGAACCATCACACTCGTGGCCAATGGCACGCCGGAACATCCCATCTATATTGTTGGAGCCGGAGATGGAGAGGCCATTCTGGACGGCAGGGGATGCCACAACCTGCTCAACGTCCGCTCGGCGGATTACCTGCACTTTGAGGGCTTGATCATTCGCAACACGGACATCGCCTTCTTCGGCGGTTTTCAGGGCGAACGCGGCGGTGGCAACAAGGGCCTGACGGTCAGGAACTGCTGGATCGAGAATGTCGTTTACGGTTTCCTTGCCCAGGATGGCCGCAGCGAAGATTTCACCCTTTCGGACAATGTAATCCTCGGACGCAATCCCGCCGACCGCCTCGCCCCATTCGGGCGGACGATCGCCGGTTACGCCGTCACTTTGGCCGGCCAGGGCCACGCGGTCTGCCATAACTACGCCGCCAACTTCTGGGATGGCATTGATGTCTTCACCAGCAGCCTGGCCGATCCCCGTTACGGCCAGCAGAGCCGGGCCATTGATTTCTACAATAACGATATTCATAATTGCATTGATCAGTTCATCGAGGCCGATGGCGGCTATGCAAACTTGCGTATGTTGCGCAATCGTTGCTTCAATTGCTCCAGCCAGCCGCTCTCCGTTCAGCCCGTGCATGCCGGCCCGGTTTACTGGATACGCAACCTCGTCTGGAATGCTTGCGGTGGCAAAATGACTCTCAAGAACAACAACGGCGCCCAGGTCCTGCTCTTCCTGCACAACACCTCGTCCACGCATATGAAAATGCCTCCGAACAACGGACAAACGCCCGAGCAGGGTACCTGGATCATCCAGAACAACCTCTCGATCGGTCCGCGGAACCTCGGCAACATCCGCGTGAATTACCCCGAGGGTCGCTGGAATCCGAAGACCGGGCGGGCCGACATCCCGGCCGCTGATGCCCCGGTCGTGGAATTCTGTGAGGGCACCGCTAATCCCAGCCACATCATTGATCACAACGCCTATACCAGCGGAATCGCGGGCGAGGTTTGGATGGTTGGGAAGTCCCGGTTTCCCTCGCTTGTAGCGCTGCGAGAAGCGACCGGTTATGAAAAACACAGTCTCTTGGTCAATGGCTACGAGGTCTTCGCCAATGCGCCAGAACCTCCGCATGCCAGGCTGGACGGCCCCTTGGTTCTTCCTCAGCAGGTGGATCTGCGTTTGAAGCCAGGCACCGCTCCCGTTGATGCGGGGGCGAGAATCGCCGGGATCAATGATGCTTTTACCGGCAAGGCCCCCGACATTGGGGCCTACGAGTTGAATCAGCCACTGCCTGTTTATGGGCCGCGCCCCGGCCCCTACTTGCAGCGGCTTGAAGACCTGCGGCATGGAAAATACCTGCCGGTTACCACTACGAAGGCGGAAGAGGACTCCTCCCGGAATCCAAACACCAAAAAGAAACCGCAACAATGAAACTTGCATCCATCAAGATCATCGTCTCCCTGGCCCTGGCGCTCGTCGTCGTTGACTTGTCCCGGCCTGTCCATGCGGCCAACGCCAATCCGGCGAAAGATATTCTCCAGAAAGCCGGACTCGCTGGTGGCGTGGCCTGCATTGCGCCGGCCGGCGACGGCGAAACGGCTCTTACTCTGGCCCGGCAACCGCGCTGGTTGGTTTATGCCAGTGATCCCGATCCGGCCAAGGTGGAGTCGCTTCGCGCCAAAGCGGTGGCAGCGGGAGTGCTGGGCCGGTCGCTGTATGTGGAACGATCCGGCGTGGACCGGTTGCCGTTTGCGGATAACCTGGTTGATCTCGTCATTGCCACCGGCACCACGCCGCAGGCTGAATTGCTTCGCGTGCTCACCCCCGTGCGCGGGCGGGCGATCATCGGAGACAAAACGCTCACGAAACCGGCCTTGCCCGGGGCAGATGATTGGACGCACCGGTTGCACGGGCCGGACAACAACCCGGTCTCAGCCGATACCTCATTTAGGATGCCGGCGCGGTTGCAGTATTTGGCGATGCCGATGCAGACCAGTTTTCAAGGTTCACTGCTTGTGGCCAACGGTCGGCGCATCGAGTTGTCCGACTGGGTGTCGAAAAAACCGGACCGCAACGCCGTTGCCGGCAAGTTGCTGGCCCGCAGTCTCTACAACGGCCAGGTGTTGTGGGAGCGGGAACTTCCCAAGGTAATCGAGGCGGACGAACCGATTGTGGCGCTGGACGGCGACCGGATTTACCTCGCGGCGGACGATGCGTGCCATGTGCGGGTGATGGATGCGGAGACCGGCGCAGAACTGCCCGCGCTGACGGTCGGCAACGGCGCGTTGCGCGTGAAATGGCTTGGGATCGAAAACGGACGGCTCTATACCTTGGTCGGAATGCCCTTGCCGGCGCGACCCGCGTTGTCTTTCGTCACGCATAACCGGGACATCCGGCAAAAGCGCGCCGAGGCCGGGCACTCCATCATCGCCTGGGACCTGCAGGCCGGTCGCGCGCTCTGGCGGCATGAAGAGTCGGCGACGATTGACTACCGGACCATCGCGGTGCGCCACGGGCGGACGTATTTTTACAGCGAGAAGACCCGGTTGGCCTGCCTTGACCCGGCCGGGAAACTCGCTTGGGAGAACCGACAGGTCGAGTCACTGACACGCCCCAACCGCATTGTGAACGTCAACATCGAGTCCGTCCCAACCCTGATCGTTGGACCGGCGGGGGTGCTGCGCCTGGCAGTGCCGGGCGGCCAGGAGGGTTTGTTGTTCAGCACGACCGACGGTAAACTTCTTTGGAAAGACCAACGGCGTGCGCCGAACAGCTTCTTTGTGGATGACCGGTATTACGGGCCGAAGTCGTTCTACGAATCAGCGACGGGCAAGGAACTTGGCGAGGCGAGTCACGAAGGGGGCGGGTGCGGCATGGTGACGTGGGTGCCGGGCATGCAAGCGGGCCTCAGCCATGTGGCGCTGGGGATGAAATCGCCGTGCGGCGTTGGCGCGTATGCGGCGGGCGGGATGGTGCTGTTTGCGCCAAGCCAGTGCGATTGCTGGCCACATTTGCGCGGCGCGGCGGGATTTATCGCAGCGGGGGAACTGATACCCGCGCATCCGTTGGAGACTGGTGCGGCACTGGCCCCGATGCTCGCGGCCAAGTCCAATGACTGGCCCCAATATCGGGGGAACGTCTGGCGCACCGGCGAGGCGGCCATATCCCTTGGCCAGTCTGCCCAGGTTCGCTGGGTGGCCAAAGCCGTCCAAAGTCTGCCGGTGCCAGCGGGGCATGAACTGCAGCGGATGGAATGGCTTGACCGGCCCACACCACCGGTTACCGCCGGCGGTCTGGCTTTCTATGGGGTGAGCGATGGTTCGCTGCGCGCGGTAAAAACAGTGGATGGCCAACCCGCGTGGACATTTTGGACCGGTGGCGCGGTGTTGACCTCGCCGGCGGTTTCCGGCGGGCGCGTGTATGCCGGGAGTGCCGATGGATGGGTGTATTGCCTTGACGCGGCGACCGGTCAACTGGCGTGGCGCTGGCGTGGGGCGCCGGCAGAGCGGCGCATTATGATTTACGGAAAATTGATGAGCAGTTGGCCGGTGACGGCGGTTCTGGTTGACCAGGGCGTCCTGTATGGCGTGGCAGGCCAGTGGATGCAGAACGGCTCCGTCACCTTCGCTCTGGACGCGACTACTGGAAAACCGCACTGGCAGACTTGGACCGGGCCCAATTGGGATGGACGCAAGTTCCTGCAAGGCGAGAATCCTGGGTTCGGTCCGGCGGGGCAACTTGCATTGGTCGGCAACAATCTCTGGGTGCGGACGTACTTGGGCCTCCCTGCCGCCTTCGAAAAGGCGACCGGCCGTCGGGTGCATCCCACGGACGAACTCATTCAACTCCAAGCCAGACAGGAATGGAGTTTCGGGGTGCGCCTGGCGACGGCCGGCCAGGACATCCTCGTGGTCAACGACCGCCTGGTTTTGCAGGGCGGCCAGCCGCTCTTGGTCAATCCCGATATCCGCCATGACAAGTCTGCCGCGCGGTTCATTGCGTATTACCTCAACGAGCGGGGTCAGATTCCCGTCAAACCGCTTTCCCGTCCTGCCATTCCCAGTAGCCAGGTTGCGCCAGCAATCTCCGGCAAACAGCTTCTCATAGTCGGCGGCATTGGCCGCTCCTGGCGCAGCGAGAATTCGACCATCGGCCTGAGCCTTTGGTCGCTCGATGTCTGGCAGAAGGAGTTCGAATCCGCAACATCCGAAGGCGGCGTGGCGGACGATGAGGCCGCTGACGCAAGCGCGAAGGCGGGAAAGAAGAAGTGGGAAGCCCGCAAATCCAGCCCTGCCGAGCAGGACCTCAGGAGCGGCTTCTGCCTCGCCTTGGATATGAAGAAGGCGATCTGGCGGGCGGACAGTGCCGACATCAGTGCGATCGCCCTTGGTCCCGATGCAGCGGTGGCGGTGGTTGGCGAGCCAAAGACGAAAGGCAAACTCCGATATGGTGAATCGCCTGCGTACGAGGGATGGAAGTTAATCGCCTTCGATCGGGCGAGCGGCAAAGAACGCTGGAGTGCAGCCCTGCCGGGGGAGCCGGTTTTCAATGGTCTTGCTCCCGCAGGCGATGGGTCGTGGGTGGTGACATTGCGCGACGGCGCTTTGGCGATCGTGTCTGGCGCCAGGGCAAGCGCCCGCTAGCAGAGGAACAATTCCTATCCTAACATGCGAACCAAGATGAAATTATTCTGCAACTCACTGGCAGTTTTATTCTCTGGAGTCATGCTCACCGCGACAGGCGCCATCCCCGCACCGCGGTATAACGTGCTCTTCCTCCCCTGTGACGATCTCAATCCGCACCTGGGCTGCTTCGGTAACACCGTTGTCCAAAGCCCTAACATAGATCGGCTCGCCGCCGCTGGCGTGCGATTTACCAGGACCTATTCTCAATTCGCCTCGTGTCTGCCCTCACGAGCCTCATTCTTGAGCGGCTGGTACCCGGACTACTCGAGAGTCCTGGATTTTTCGCCAAAGGCTCGCGACGGCCGGATGAAGGATGTCGTCTATCTGCCGCAGCTTTTCCGTAATCAGGGTTATTTCACGGCCCGGCTTGACAAGGTGTTTCACATCAATGCCGACGATCCCGCTTCCTGGGACCTAAGCGAGGAACCACTCCCCGGGCCAAAGGTGACTTGGGAGGCGCGCGAAATCGAGGCGCTCGGCTGGCAGTCTCGCGTTCTGAAAGAGGGACGCTACGAGCACGTCAATGGCGAAAAGGGCATCTACGCCGTCCTCGACGTGGAAGATGAGCAGCTTTTTGACGGCATGAAAACGAAGCGCGCCATTCAAATCATGGAACAATCGGTGAAGAGTGGAAAATCATTCTTCCTGGCCTGCGGCTATCGCCGGCCGCACCAGCCCTGGATTGCACCCAGCAAGTATTTTGATCTATACCCGCCCGAGAAAATCGTGCTCCCGCCGCCTCATCCAGACGATACCCAACGCCTTCCGGAGAAAGACCACCGCGAGATGCTGGTGCATTACTACGCCACCATTACCTACCTGGACGCGCAGGTGGGCCACTTGCTCGAGGCGCTCGACCGCCTGAAGCTTCGCGAGCAAACCATCGTGGTGTTGTTCGGGGATAACGGTTATTGCCTCGGCGAACGGAATGGGCATTTCGGCAAGGGCAACCTGTGGGAGCGTTCCCTCTGGGTGCCGCTGATTATCTCTCTGCCCGGGGCGGCGCGGAACGGCCAAGCTTGCTCACGCTCGGTCGGGTTGATCGACCTCTATCCTACGTTGGTCGAATTATGCGGCCTGCCCCAACCCAAAAGCGGACTCCAGGGACGAAGCCTCGTACCCTTTTTGCACGGAGATAATCCAGCCTGGCAAGATCAGACAATTTCTGTCTATCCCCTAAAGAAAGGTAGTCTTGCTTGGTCCGTTCGCACGGACCGCTACCGCTACACGGAAGACAGCGAAGGTGTGCCGGTCGCGCTTATTGACTACCGTGATGATCCTTACGAGTGGAAGAACCTGGTCAATGAGCCACATCATGCCGGCACGCTGGCGGAGCTGAAAAAGGCGATAGAAATTCATCGGCAAAAGTATCGCAACCAGTGACCCTCATGTGCAGAAACCTGCTAGATCAAAGTAGCAGAATCAGTCGAAGCCTTGTGGCTCTGCTGGTTTGCCTTGTTGGCTGCGGTTCATGGCTTCTGGCCGCCAATGAACCCCCAGCTCAAACAACCTGGGCCTTCGTTCCGACCACGGCGGCCAAACCGGCGCTGGACCTGCGCTCCCTCAACGAACCCATGGCCGGACAGTCCGGCTTCGTCCGCCGCAGCTCCGCCGGCGACGAATTTGTGCTCGGCGATGGCACGCCCGTCCGTTTTTGGGGCGTCAATGCGAATGTCACGCGCTTCAGCGATGCGGACCTCGAGCGCCATGCCCGTTGGCTTGCCGGCCTGGGCGTCAACATGGTCCGCATCAGCGGCTCAACGATCCAATCAAAGCAGCCTCTTTCGCAAGTAACCGACACGGCTGAAGATTCGCTGCGGAACATCTGGCGGGCCGCGGCAGCCATGAAACGGCAGGGAATCTATCTCACCCTTCACCACTATTGGGCAAAGGGCAGCGGGGCGGATGTGACTCGCTGGGGAATTGAAGGTTACACCGGCAAAACCGAGCTTTGGGGGTTGCTCTTTTTTAATCCCCAGCTTCAGGCCGGCTACCGCACCTGGCTCAGGAAGCTCTATACAGAGAAGAATCCCTTCACCGGCATTCCGCTAGCGCAGGACCCTGTGGTCGGACTTATCATCCTGCAAAATGAAGACAGCCTGTTGTTCTGGACCAGCCGGGGCATCAGACCGCCACAGAAAGCACTGCTCGCCCGATTATTTGCCGAGTGGCTTGGGAAAGAATACGGGAGCCTCGACGCGGCCTTCAAGCGATGGAATGGACCCGGGCTGGAGGGCGATCAGCCCGAGAAAGGCATTGTGACGCTTCTGGATATTGGTCAGGCAGTTGTTCCGAAGGCCGGCGTGCGCGCAAGGCGAATCACGGATCAGTACCGGTTCTTTGTCGAAACCATGCGGCGTTTTAACAGCGAGACTGCGAAATACCTTCGCGAGGAACTGGGTTGCCGCCAGTTGATTTGTGCCGGGAACTGGCGGACCGCCAACGACACCCTGATGCTGGATGCCGAGCGGTACGCCGACACCGCCAATGACGTCATCGCCAAGAATCACTACTTCAATGGGATTCATGAGGGGCCGACCCGGACTTACGCGGTGAGCGCGGGAGATCTTATGACCGACCGCAGCAGCTTGATGGAGCCCTGGGCGCTGCCACTGAACATGAAGCACGTAGCCGGGCATCCTAACATTATTACCGAGAGCACCTGGACACATCCAAACCAGTATCAATCCGAAGCGGCGTTCCTGGCTGCTGCATACGGGTCGCTCAGCGGACTGGACGGCTTCTTTTGGTTTGGCGTCGGTGGAACGAGCGTGCCAGAGTACGAGCCGC
>Ga0233425_10008399_pt1 | contig 13765 bp, 12 predicted proteins | sample Watercolumn_Towu_2_FD_181712 | JGI IMG/M metagenome (GOLD analysis project Ga0233425, IMG submission 181712) | Freshwater microbial communities from Lake Towuti, South Sulawesi, Indonesia - Watercolumn_Towuti2014_140_MG | ecosystem: Environmental > Aquatic > Freshwater > Lake | place...
TTCAACGGTATCGTGGGCGGCATTCTCGCCGGGCCGGCACCGGCGCCGCGGACCTATCTGCCCGACGTCAACGAGGACCTCGAGAGGATCCTCGCGCGAGCGCTGGCGAGGGACCCCGAGCGGCGCTACCAGCGCGTCGCCGACTTCCTCGACGACCTCCTCGCGTTCAGGGGTGAGCTCTCGCACGGGATCGCGGCCGACACTCCGCTCACCGCCGCTTTCGACGTGCGGACCTCGGCTCTGCCGCCGACTCCGACCAAGCCCGCCGGGACGTGGCTCCCGGCCGTGCCGGCCGAGCCGCCCGAGGACGAGGAAGATGACGATGACGGGGACGAGCCGACCATGCTCGAGGACCCCTCGCTCATCGAAGAGGTCTCGGCCGAGGAGCTGATCGAAGGCTCGGTGGAGCATCAGGTCCAGCGGTTCCCGAAGTTCTCGGAGCCGTCAGGCTCTCAGGAGGTGACCATGCCACGACCCGGCGACACGCATGGGCCCTCGGGAGCACCCGAGGCCGAGGAGGTCTCGCAGAACCTCTCGCTCGCCAAGACGACGGTCGCGCCGCCGACGGGGCCTGTGATCCCACCGATGCCGCAACCCGGAGGGAGGCCGGCGCCGTCCTGGCCCGTCGCCGGGCCGCCCGTCTCCGCTCCGAGGCAGTTCCCATCAACTCCACCCGGGGGTGCTCCGGGACCAGGCGGAGCGGACTTCACCGCGACCAAGCTCCTCGAGCCGTCGCCGACGCAGGACGCCACGGAGTCGATGGACGAGCCATTTCCCGATCCGACGCAGGTCTATCGTCCGTCCTCGGGGCAGGTGGTGTCACCTCGTCTCGGTTCCGGCGCTTCGGTCCCGGGATTCGGCGGCCCCGGGATTGGAGGCCCCGGGATCGGCGGTCCTGGCCCCGGCGTGCCCGCCCCAGGAACACCTGTGTTCGCCTCCCAGGCGGCGCCGGGCCCGCGTCAGAGCGGGCCGCTCCAGGCCATGCCCGCTGCTCCCGCCGGGCGGGCATCGACCTTCGGCCAGCCGCAGCCGGGCGCGCCACCGGTCCAGGCACCTGCCGGCAAGGCGGTGAAACAGAGGTCGAAGGGTGGAAGGATCGTCCTGATCTTCATCGGGCTGATCCTGTTCCTCGGGATCGCGGGAGGTGCGGCCACCGCGCTGCTCTGGGTCTTCGTGTGGAGTGAGGACGCGGGAGGCACCGAGACAGTGGCGGCGGTCGAAACCGACGCCGCGGCTGTGATCCAGTCCCCGGACGCGGGGGTCGCCGCCAGCCGGGTCGACGCAGCGGTCGTCACGCCTCCTCCTCCGCCCACACCGGTGCCGGATGCCGCGACCGTCGCACCGCCGGTGGTCGCGGACGCCGCGGCAGCTCCGACGATCGAAGTCGGCGAGGCCGGCGCGGCGCCGGGCGAAGCTGGCCCGCCCGTCGAGCCGCCACTGCCCGAACCAGCGCCAATCGAGCCGCTGCCACCCGAGCCAGTGCCCACCGAGCCGCTGCCGCCCGAACCAGTACCCGTCGAGCCGCCGCCGCCGACGGCAGCGACCGTGGACGACGCCGTGGTCGAGGCCGCGCTCGGACCCCTCTCGGATCGCGTGCGCCGGTGTACCCGGATCGAGGATGGCTACCACCCTCGCGAGCTGGAGCTCCACATGAACGTGAGACCAGACGGCCACCTGAACCTCAGGGGCATCACGCCGCCCACCCCGGTCCGTGTGATCCGATGCATCGGGGGGGTGGTCCGTGAGGTCTCGCTCCCCGTCGCCGGCGGTGATCGGACTGTCCTCAGCTACACGTACAGGCTGCGGTAGGCCGGTCGCATGACTCCATGAAACTTCGCTGGGTGTTGCTCCTCGTCCCCGCCGCCGCCGTGGCCGAGATCGCGGCTCACGAGGTGATCCACGCACGCGTGCCGGCCGAGGGGGACTTCGAGCGCGCGGCAGTTGTCGTCCGGCGGGAGTACCGTGACGGAGACCTCGTCGTGGTGGCGCCGCTCTGGCTGGCCAATGCGCGGCGGGCGCTCGGGCCCGAGGTCATGCCGCGACGCGACCAGGCTCGCCCCGACGAGGCGATCTATCGCCGGCTCTGGGAGGTTTCGACCCGCGGTGCGAGGGCGTCCGAGTCGGACGGGCTCGCGCCGGACCTCGAGCAGACCTTCGGCCGGGTCACGCTGCGGCGCTTTCCCATGACCCCGCGCGCACGGGTTCTGTTCGATTTCATCGAGGCACAGCCGCGCGCCGAGGTCTTCGAGGTGAGTGGCGGTCGGGTGCGGCCGTGCTCCCGGCACGGGCTCCGTTCGAGGTGCGAGCCGGGCGGACGCGAGCAGTGGGTCGGCACCGAGACCATCTCGGACCTCGACCACCGACCGCGCAGATGCGTCTGGGCCCACCCGCTCTCGCGCGGCCGGGTCCTCCGCTTGCACTACCCCCGGGTCCCGCGCGGCCGCACGCTCGAGGGCCACACGGCGACCGACTACGTCGTGGGACGCCACTGCGGCCAGGCTCCGGTGGACCTGGCGGTGGAGATCGACGGCGAGGTCGTCCTGAACGTCCAGCACCACGACTGCGGCGGGTGGACCTCGTGGCAGGACTTCTCGGTCGAGGTCCCTGACGGCCCGGGGACGGCGGACGTCGCGTTCCTCGTCTCGGCGCCGGACCCGGAGGGGCGGCACTTCTGCTTCCAGGCGCAGATGCGGAGCCCGCCGTGACATGAAACCGCTCCACATGTACATCATGGCCGCCACGCTGGCCGGCAGCCTGTTCGCCACCCTGGTGATGACCGCGGACGACGTCGGCTTCGCCCGCGACGAGGGGTTCTACTACCGGGCGTCGCTCCGCTACCAGGAGTGGTTCGATCGGCTCTTCGAGGACCCGTCGGCAGCCCTGACCCGCGAGTCCGTCGACCGCTACTGGTCGGCCAACCACGAGCACCCGGTGCTGATGAAGACCCTTTTCGGGTTCTCCTGGCGGGTCTTCCACCGCGACCTCGGGTGGCTCCGGCCGTCGACCGCATTGCGATTGCCCGGCATGCTGATGGCGGCTTTATGCGTGTTCCTGGCCGTCCTGTGGGGGGCGCGGCTCCACGGTCCTGTCGCCGGGCTCGCCGCGGGCGTGCTGCTCGCGGCCCAGCCGCGGTTCTTCTTCCACGCGCACCTGGCGTGCTTCGACGTCCCCGTGACCGCGATGTGGATCGCAACGGTCTACGCCTACTGGAAGGCGCAACGCTCGAAGCGGTGGGCCGTGGCGTGCGGCCTGATCTGGGGCCTCTGCCTGTGCACGAAGCTCAACGCGTTCTTCATTCCGCCCATGCTCGTGGCCCACCACCTCGCGATGCTCTGGTGGGAGCGGCGCAACGGCGATCGTTCGCGGCCCGTGGTCCCGCTCTCGCTCGTGTGGATGGCGGTGCTCGGCCCGCTCGTGTTCTTCGCGCACTGGCCGTGGATCTGGTTCGACCCCGTGGCGCGGATCGGGTTCTACCTTGGTTTCCACCGCGCGCACCCCTACTACAACATCGAATACTTCGGCACGACGTACTTCCGCGCGCCGGGCCCCGTCTCGTTCCCGTTCGTCATGACGGCGCTGACGTTGCCCGCCACGACCCTGCTCCTGACGCTGCTCGGGATGGGGGCGAGGATCCGGGGGTGGTTCGGGAGAGGGAGCGGGAGAGGGAGCGGGAGCGGGGGAGGGGACACGCTGCTGCTCGTCATGTGCGTGTTGTGGCCGATGGCCATCATCGCGTGGCCCACGGTCCCCAAGTTCGGAGGCACGAAGCACTGGCTGCCGGCCATGCCCGTGGCGGCCATGTTCGCCGGGCTCGGGCTCCGGCTCGTCGCACAGGGTCTGGTCGACGGGTTCGCCGCCCGGGCGAGACGGTCCGCTCGGACCGTTCTCGCCGGGTCGCTGGCGCTCCTGCTGATCGCGCCGGCCGTGCGCGAGACCGTGGCGTCGCACCCGTTCGCGCTGACGCACTACAACGTGCTCATCGGCGGAGCTCCGGGCGCCGCGGACGCGGGGCTCAACCGGCAGTACTGGGGCTACACCACGGGGAGCCTCGTCGAGTGGTTCAACGCGAACGTCGAGCCGAGCGGATCGGTGTTCTTCCACGACACGGCGTACGACTCGTTCCAGATGTACCGCGACGACGGGTCGCTCCGGCGCGACATCCGCTGGGGCTCCACAGACGACGCCGACATCGCCATCGTGCACCACGAGCAGCACATGGCCCACGTGGAGTACGAGATCTGGGAGCGCTTCGACACGACCGTCCCGATCCGCGTGCTCTCGCACGAGGGTGTACCGGTCATCTCGATCTACGAACGGAATATCCGGGCGGACCGCGGACGGCCTTGACGCCGGCCCGGTCGTGCGCCAGCATCGAGATCCTGGCCATGGCAGCGACACGTCAGCGATGCATGCTCCGGGTAGCCGCCGGTCCGAACCGGGGGAAGGAGGTGCTCGTCACGGGCGAACGCTTCCGCGTGGGTAAGAGCCTGGACAACGACCTCGTCCTGGCCGACGAGACGGTCTCGCGTCATCACGTGGACATCGTTCAGGAGGGAGGCGGGTTCGTCGTCCGCGACATGGGCTCGACCAATGGAACCATCGTGGACGGGGCGCGGATACGCGAGGCGTTCCTGCGCTCGGGAGCCACGATCACGATCGGCCGGGTCCGCATCCAGGTCCACATCCCGGTAGAGCGGCTCGACGACGAGGCGGGCCAGGACCCTCGGACCACCCAGTTCGACTCGACCCTGACCTTCCGCGAGAGCAAGGAGAAGTGGGTCCAGGAGTTCGAGCGGCGGTACGTGGCCTGGGTCCTCAAGGAGGCGGAAGGGAACATCTCGAGCGCGGCCCGCCTGGCCGAGATGGACCGGAAATATCTCCACAAGCTGAAGAAGAAGCACGGTCTGTAGAATCCTCCGAACATGAACGACACCACGGTACGGCTCAAAGATGTGACGAAGCGGTATGTCGTCGATGCCGACGTCCACCCGGCGCTCCACCACGTCTCGCTCGATATCGAACGGGGCGAGTTCGTCGGGATCATGGGACAGTCGGGGTCCGGCAAGACCACGCTGCTCAACCTCGTCGGCGGGCTCGATCGAGCATACGAGGGCAAGGTCGAGGTGAACGGTCGCGACCTCGCACGGCTCGGGGACTCCGACCTCTCGGCCCTGCGCAACAGATCGATCGGGTTCGTGTTCCAGAGCTACCACCTCCTCCCCGGGCGAACCTGCGGCGAGAACGTCGCCCTGCCGGCGCTCTTCCACCGCGAGCCGGTCCAGGACCTCGAGCGGCGCGTGGACGAGGTCCTGCGCCAGGTGGGCCTGCTCGATCGCAAGAAGGACGTGCCCGGGAACCTCTCGGGCGGTCAGAAGCAGCGGATCGCGATCGCGCGGGCCATGCTGCTCCGGCCTGGGCTCCTGCTCTGCGACGAGCCGACGGGCAACCTCGATCAGAAGACCGGTGAGGAGCTCATGGGCACGCTGCGCGAGCTCGCGGGGAAGCACGAGATGACGGTGGTCCTGGTCACCCACGAGGTCCACGTGGCATCGGCTTGCGACCGGATCGTCCGGCTCCGCGACGGGCGAGTGGTCGCCGGGGACGGAGGAGACGCATGAGGACCTCCTCGCTCGGCCGGCTGGTCTTCCAGAGCATCTGGCGATCGCGCGGCAGCCTGATGCTCGCGGCCTTCGGTGTCGCGGTGGGCATCGCGGCCTTCGCCTTCTTCCTCTCGCTGCGCGGCGGCCTCCTGGTGGCGGTCGGGCAGATCTTCCCGACCGAGCGGCTCGAGGTCGTGGCCGGCTCGTCGGGCGGCTCGGCCCTGAGCTTCCTCGGCGGCGCGGCTCCGGCGCTCGACGACGAGGACCTCGAGAGGATCAAGCGCATCGACGGCGTGGCGGACGCCCAGCCCAGGCTGCGGTTCGGCTTCCCGGTCAAGGCGTGGGGCGGCGAGGAGATCCTGGCGGGCACGCGGTACACCGAGCTCATCGGCGACGGCGTCCCGGCGGCGCTCGTGACCGACCTGCCCGAGTCCGCGGAGTTCGCCGACGTCTCGAAGACCTCCAGCAACCGCCCGTGCACGAACGACACGTCCTGCCCGCGCGGCGAGTACTGCGACGCCGGCGGCGACGAGCCACGTTGCCAGAAGACCATCCCGGCGTTGATCTCGCCCTTCCTCCTCGAGGTCTACAACAACTACCTCGCCCCCGGCGGCGGCTTGCCGCAGCTCAACCGGTGGATCTTCGATCGAGCGCGCGGCCTGACGTTCCACGTGCGCCTCGGCGAGTCGTACCTGGGCCGGGCCACCTGCGGGGGCCGCGCCGACTGCCGCCCGCGCGACGTGACGATGCGGCTCGCCGGCATGAGCCGCGACGCCGTCGAGCTCGGCGTCACCGTGCCCATCGAGTACGTGCGCCGGTGGAACCAGGAGTACGGCGACGGCGAAGCCGCGCAGAGCTATGCGAGCATCGCGGTCAGCGCCGAGAACGACGCCGGGGTGACGTCGGTCGTCGCACGGCTCCGGCGTGAGGGCTTCGAGGTCCCGGCGAGCCGCGCACAGCAGGCCGGGCTGACAATCACGATCATCACGGCCATCCTGACCCTGACGGCCGTGCTCATCATCCTCGTGGCTGCGGTGAATATCGCGCACACGTTCTTCACGCTCGTGCACGAACGCCGGCAGGAGATCGGGCTCTACCGCGCCCTCGGCGCGAGCCGCGCCGACGTGCGCAACATCCTGCTCGTCGAGGCGGCGGTCGTCGGGTTCGCCTCGGGCGTTGCCGGCCTGCTCCTGGCCGTGGGCGCGACGCTGATCTGCGACTGGGCGTGGGACGAGCAAGTCCCGACGTTCCCGTACAAGCCCGAGACGCTGTTCGCGTTCTCGCCTATGCTCGTGCTCGCCTCGGTGGGCTTCGCCGTGCTCTGCTGCCTCGTGGGCGCGTACCTCCCGGCGCGCCGCGCCGCGCGCCTCGACCCCGCCCGCACGCTCATCGAATGAATGATGAGTGATGAATGATGAATGATGAGTGATGAATGATGAATGATGAACACTGCGAATTGAAGGCTGACGGCTGGAAACTGAAGCTCAGGGACAGGACTCGAGGACGGTCCCGTCGAACCGGATGCACAGCTCGGTGCCGGTCCCGTGCTCGCCGGTCGTTCCGCGGATGACGTCGGGAGGCACGACCTCGAGGTAGTTGATGCCCGGGCCCGCTGTGCGGCCCTCGACGGCACCGGGCTCGAAATCGGCTGCCTCTGCATTCCAGGTGAAGCTGATGATGCCCGAGCCGCGTGCGACAGCTTCCGGGTCGCCCACCCCGACGACAATATCCACCACGCCGTCATCCGTGATGTCGGTCAACAGGAGGACATTGAGCCTGTGGGTCTCGGTCTCGTGGACGATAGTCAAACCAGAACACATCGAGTCGAACGCATAGATCACGGAGTACGGTTCGCCCGAGGCGACATCGGTGCCATTGGCGAGGGCGACTGCCTCGAGGGAACCGTCTCCGTCCACGTCGCCCATGCTCGCATCGGCGATGAGTGCATCCTCGAACCACCAGTCGCAGACGGATGTACCTCTGTCGAAGATCTCGAGCACATGACCTTCCGTGAAATCGACCCGGAACCGGCACTCTCCGCCCTCGCAGAACGGCATCGTATCGGGACATTCCCGCGCGACCCACTCCGGGCACACAAGACCAGGGGGGACCGCGCACTCCGTGACGGCGTCTGGACCGTCGCAGAGGACCTCTCCGACCGTACAGGTCGCTGGGCACTCGCATGCCCCGTCCTCGCAGATCTGTCCGTCGGGGCACGGCTCGGACTGGATGGACGTGCAGCCGTCCTCGTCCGTGATGCAGGTGGCGAACGAGAGCTCCGAGTCGCACCACGGAGGGTTCCAGGGATGGCACATATATGTGCAGAGGGGCCGGCACGCTCCACCTTCGCAGTACTCGCCGTCGCCACACCTGTCATCGAACCGGTCGAGGCACGGGTCCGTGTCGAGGTACCCGCACTGGAACCAGGATTGGGCGTCGTCACTACAGAAGAACCCCTCGACGTCGCAGTCGTCGGTGCACCCGATGCACACGCCGTCGATGCAGTCCTCACCCGGGTTGCAGGGACGCTCCGGATCGCACTCATCGACACACGCTCCCCCGACGCACACCTGGTTGTCCGAGCAATAGTGCTCATCGGACCGTTCGGCGCAGCCGTCGCCGTCGTAGTCGTCACAGTCGTACCAGGAGAGGGCGGTCAGGCCACAGGCACGCTCTCCTGGAAAGCACTCGTCCCCGCAGGAGACGACCGGGACACACTCCCGGCGGTCGCACATCATGCCGGCGCTCGCGCAGTCCTCGCAGACCTCGCCGGGGCGGCCGCACGCCGTGTCGCCGAGACCGTTGCTGCATTCGAGCCCGTCCGCGGTGCAGCAGCCCTCGCAGCGGGTGGGGGAGCACAGGCACGTCCCGCCCGGGGCGCACTCCGTGCCTCGCGGGCAGTCCGCGTCCGACGTGCACTCCGCATCCGGCGGTCGCCCGAACGACTGATAGCACCCCGCGATGAGCAGAAGCAGGGCGGCTGTCGTCCTCGAGAGCGATAGTGGTCTGGTCATCTCGTCGAACCTCTCTTCCGAAGCATACACCACCTCGGTATCCCAGAGCCCTCGCGTGTGCGGTTCCCCACAACCGGGTTGCGGTCGAGCGCGGCATCCCCGGTGGACGTCGTGGACCGTGTGGACGAAGTGGACCTGTCCACTCGGTCCACAAAATCGCACCTGCCCCCCGTCGCTTCGATATACTTTGTACATGAACATCACCCCGGCCGCCCCCCGTGCGTTCCTCCTCCTTCTCGCAGCATGCGGATCGCTGGCCGTCACGTGCAGCGACAACGACTGGCGGGACGGAGGCGACGGCGGCGGAGACAGCGACGCCGACGTGGACAGCGACATCGATGCCGACACGGACACCGACGGTGATTCTGACGACACCGGCGCCGACGCCGATGCGGATGACGACGGGGCAGCCGAGAACGATGTGCACGCCAGCCCGTGGGACCGCGACGACGCGGACTCGAGCGGCGTCAGGATCGAGGACGACGAGCTGACACTCGAATCGACCGTCGATGAAGACCCGGGCGTCTGGATCGCGAACACCGGAGAGAGCACGGTATCGCGGCTCCATGCCGACACCGGGGTCGAGATCGGACGCTATCCCTCGGTCCTGCTCGACGGGACGAACCACGCGCAGGCGCTGACCGAGCCCTGCGTGATGGAGACCAACGGGAACTGCCCGTCGCGGACCGCGATCGATTTCGTGGGGAACTGCTACGTCGCCAACCGCGGCTTCGGGCACCAGGGCACGCTCACCAAGATCGCGCGGCACGAGCGCGACTGCATCGACCGCAACGGGAACGGCCGGATCGACACCTCGCGCGACGCCGATGGGAACGGCCGCATCGACACGGGCAACCCCGAGGAGTTCTTCCCCGACGACGAGTGCGTGCTCTGGACCATCGATGTCGGCAGGGCCGACGAGCGCCCGCGCGCGCTGGCCGTTGCGCCGTCCGGCGAGGACCCCTCGGGCCCCGGGAACGTCTGGGTGGGCCTGAACGCGGCGCACAGCACGATCGAGGTCTCGCCAGATGGCGACGTGCTTCGCACTCTCCCGCTCCCCATCCAGCCGTATGGCGCCGTGGCGTCCAAGTACCTCGGGCTGGTCTGGTTCACGTCCGCCGCCTGGCAGGACCCGAGCCGATCGTCGTGGCTCGACGACGCGAGGTACCGCGACAACCCGCCGGCCATCTGCTCCGTGAACTTCCGGACCGGCGAGGTCAGCCCGCGCATCCTGGTGGCGCCAGACGCGCCGTGCCAGGGCGCGTACGGCATCGGCGCCGATTCCGAGGGCCGCGTCTGGGTGGGAGCCGAGCAGTGCCCCGCCGCATTCCGGTACGACCCGACCGACGAGTCGTGGATGTACGTGGACCTCTCATGGAGCGGGGTCCGGCACGGCCTGACCCGCGGGATCGTCGGCGACCGGGACGGACGGATCTGGGTCGCGCACTCGCACTGCAACAACGGCCTGGACGGCGGCCCGGACTGCGGCCTCGTCACCAGCTTCGACGCAGAGACCGGCGGCGACCAGGTGCACTACAGGATCGACGGCGCCGTGGGCTCCATCGGAGTGGACCTCGACTACCTGGGGAGGCTGTGGGCGGTGAACTTCGACACCAACTCCGCGTCACGCATCGATAGCCTGTCAGGCGAGGTCGAGACCTACCCCGTTGGAACCCACCCGTACACATACAGCGACTTCACCGGATACAGCCTGCTCACGCAGTTCCCGAGAGGGTACTACCGCAACGTGTTCGAGGTGTGTCCAGACGCGGACTGGGTCGGCGCGCAGGTCGATGCGTCGGTCCCGGCCGGCACCGAGGTCCACCTCAGGGTGCGCGTGGCAGACGACAGGGCGAGCCTGGCGACGGCCGAGTGGTACGGACCCTGGACGTCGTTCCCCGCGAACCTGGACGCGCCGCCGGGCCCCGTGCCGGACGGAGCCGTGCTCGAGTTCGAGATCACCCTCATCGCGGACGGCGCGCTCGTCACTCCGACCGTCAGGGACCTCGTCCTCACCTACGACTGCCCTGTGGGTTGAGCCACATCGGGGACCGGGACGCCGAGGGTCGATGACGAAGCTGCGCAAGTGGGCCGAGCCAATCGATGTGAAGGACGCCGAGCGGTGCTTCAGCCGTTTCGTGCGTCATGTGACGAGAAGCCGGGGGAGCGGCGGCGGCGCCGAGGGGCGCACGGACGACACGACCGTGGTCGCCTCGCCGAACCGCCCTCCGCGGCGCGAGGACGAGGACACGACCACGATCCGGACCACGCTGGACGAGCCATCGGTGAACGAGATCAGCAAACGACGGCTGCTCGGACAGCCGGACATCGGCGCGTTCATGGACGCGCAGGACCGCAAGAGCTTCCTCGTCGCGCTCACCGCGCTCTACCGGCACGGTCACCTCGAGGACGTTGCGGCCGAAGTCGAGCGGGTGCGCAGCACGTACTCGAGCGACGTCGAGCTCCACGGAGCGCTCGCCGACTTCTTCCTCGAGCGCGGCGACCTTCCGCGCGCGGTCGACCTGCTATTTTTCATGATCGACGCCTACTTCGAGCGGGCCGACGTCGCCGCGGCGCGCCGGTGCCTCGAGCGCGTCCGCGCCCTCGACCCCGGCCACCGCCGGCTCAAGAGCTTCGAGAAGATCCTCACCGTCGAGGTCGCGTCGCGGAGCGCGAGGCGGGAGTAGCCACATCCACAGCCCACCAAGAGGGCAGGTGATCGTGTCTACGTGTGCCCGAGACTGCGGATGCTTCGTGGTGGTCCAGATGCTCGTGGCGGCAACTCGAGGACGGCGACGACGCTTCGATGATAGTATCCATCGTGAATGGACTGGGCCTGCCGCAGGCGATGTGATGTGGAGACGGAACCCCGGTTGCCGCGTATTCCGATGTGTACTACCCTCAGAGGTATGAAAGCCAAGACATCCATCACCCTCCCCGTGGACGTATTGCAGCTCACCGATGCGCTCGTCGCCGACCGCGTTTGCGGGAACCGTTCGGAGCTTATCGAGCGGGCATTGCGGGAGTTCTTCGCCGCTCGTGAGCGTGAGCAGCGTGACCAGAGCGACCTGCGGATACTGAACACCAACGCCGACCGGCTCAACACAGAGGCCGCCGACGTGCTGACCTACCAGGTCGAGCCGTGAGACGCGGTCAGCTCTATCGTGTCCGGAGAGGAGGCTCGCGCTCGGGGGACCCTCGGAGGTCCCGGGTCTTCGTCGTCGTGAGCCGGCAGGTGCTCATCGACTCGAAGTACTCCACGGTCATCTGCGCTCCGGTCTTCTCGACCCACGACGGCCTCTCCACGCAAGTCGAGGTGGGGACCGACGAGGGCCTGAAGCACTGCAGCAGCATCCACTGCGACCAGCTCGTGAGCTTGCCGAAAGCGGCGCTGAGCGACTTCGTGGGCGCGCTCTCGCCCGCCAAGACCCGGGATGTCGACGCGGCGCTCGCCGTGGCGCTGGAGATCAATCCTCTCGCGACCGCCTGACACGACCTCTCCCCACGGCGCTTCGTCGCGCGTCGCAAACCGGGGAAGATGCCCCCATCATTGACTTGATGGGCAGGGTCGGCGGTCCGCCGCCTTCACCGAACCGAGACCTGGTTCGGCGAGAGCGTCACGAGCTTGCCACGCAGGGTCGAGACGTCAAATCGGGCAAGGAACATCAGGACCAGTGCCACTTCGTCGGCCGACGAGAGATTTCCCTGGCGCAAGAAGAGCAGCGTGGCAACGTCCGAGGGCGGGAATCGTACCGGATTCGTCAGGTGGTGGTCGCGAGTGATGAGAATCGCGTCCGCCCTCATCGCCTTGGCCCACACCGTCTTGTCGGAAACGGCGCGATCGGCGGTCTCCGCCTCATGCTCGACGTCCCAGCCCTGCTCGCGGAGCGCTCTGGCAAGTGCCAGGCTGACATTCTCGTCGATGACGGCTCTCATTCAGGATGCAAAGGGCAGGGGCTTCTCCGCGCACAACCAGGCAGCGAACTCGAGGCTCGCCCGGATGTCCTCGGGACGGAGCCGTGAAAAGTTCGTGAGGATCGTCTCCTCGTCATCGCCTGCTGCGAGATGGCTGAGGATGACCTGGACAGGGACGCGCGTCCCGGCGATGCACGGCTCGCCGCCACAGATGTCCGGGTCCGAGACGATTCGCGAGTGCATGAGGTAAGCGTAGGCGCCGAGGATTCGACCGTCAAGCTCGCAGTAGCACGTTTCCCCCTCACCGGCGAGAGGGGCCGGGAATGAGGGCAACCCCGAAAACTCGGCGCGCCCGTACGCTCCACTCGCCGAGCGGCGAGCCGCACGCGCCGGAGGATGTGTCCGCAGGAGACCAGCCATCGAGCCCGTCGGCTCCTATATCAAAGCCGCCGTTCGTGATCATCTCCATGGTGCAGTCGTCGCTGCACGTGCCGCTGTCCTCGTACCCGAAGGCGCACTCGTCGTCTCCGCAGGTCCCGCAGTCGTCGTAGCAGGTCCGTGCCGTCTCGTCGTGAGTGCACAGGTCGTCACCGCACACAGCAGGGCAGTCGTCCTCGCAGGACTCGGCGGTTTCATCGTGGGTGCAGAACGTGTCGCCGCACACTGCGGGGCAGTCGGTGTCGTTCGCCGACGTGCAGCCCGCCGGGCAGCACGCTACATCGTCGGCGTTGCCGTAAATGGTATCGGTGTTGTCCATGCAGCAGTCGTAGTCTTTGGCCGGGGTACAGCAGGCGCCGCAGACCTCATCGGAGTCGACCTCGTCGCACGCCCCGGCGCCGTCGCAGGTCTCCTCGTCGCGGCAGAAGAACGAGCCCTCGCATGATTTGCCCTCATCTGCGTTGTTGTTTGCGCACACTCCCGCGTCTATGTCGCAGGAGTCGTCGGTGCAGGGATTGTCGTCGTCGCAGCGGTCGTCACCGATCTCGTCGCACTCGGGCTCGCCCTCGGCGTCGGCCTCCTCGTCACCATCGACGTCGGCCGCGTCACGAGACATCTGCGACTGAGGTGACGGCCTCGTTCTGAGCGCGAGACGGTGTGCGGCGGCACTGGGGCGAGAGTCGCCGGAGTGCGAGGCGCGGAGCCCCTGATCGTCGGCTTCGCCGACAGGCTGCAGGCTACAGACTACAGGCTTCAGTGCGAAAACCTGGCATGGCTCAGCCTCTGACTCTTCGCCTT
>Ga0233425_10008400_pt1 | contig 13763 bp, 11 predicted proteins | sample Watercolumn_Towu_2_FD_181712 | JGI IMG/M metagenome (GOLD analysis project Ga0233425, IMG submission 181712) | Freshwater microbial communities from Lake Towuti, South Sulawesi, Indonesia - Watercolumn_Towuti2014_140_MG | ecosystem: Environmental > Aquatic > Freshwater > Lake | place...
TGGAACACCCTGCATCCGATGGGAACCTCCGGCAACTGCTTGTCTGTTGTAGGCCATGTGACCTCACGCGGCGAAAGGCCCGCGCCGCATCGGGTGACGCGGCCTACAACATCTGCCCAACGGTTTCAACTGCACCCGGCCGGAACAAGCCGCTTGCCAAGCGAGTCCACCGCTGTTATACGTAGGCCCGTAAATTGGCGGGGGTGACTTGGTTGAGCCGTGGCCGTGTGGAAATTTTTGCGCGGCGAATTGCTGATGATTATCAATCGCGTCGCCGTTGATTTACGCGAGCAGTGGAGCCGTCGTGGCGGAACTGGCAGACGCGCTGGACTCAAAATCCAGTGGTAGCGATACCGTGTGGGTTCGATTCCCTCCGACGGCACCATTATTTTCGATAATATATTTATGAACAAACCGACCAACACACGCACGCCCGCGCCGATGCGCGGGGCCGACATCGTCATCAAATGCCTCGAAAACGAAGGCGTTGAGGTGGTGTTCGCCTACCCCGGCGGGACGAGCATGGAGATGCACCAGTCGTTCTCCCGCTCCCAAAAGATTCGCGTCGTGTTGCCCCGCCACGAACAGGGTGGCATTTTTGCCGCCAGTGGGTACGCCCGTTCGTCCGGCAAGGTCGGCGTCTGTATGGCCACCAGCGGCCCCGGCGCGACCAATCTCATCAGCGGCCTTGCTGATGCCTATATAGATTCCATTCCGCTCGTTGCGATGACGGGGCAGGTTCCGCGTCCCATGATTGGACGCGGCGCGTTCCAGGAAACCGACTTCTTCGGCATGACCCTGCCGATGGTCAAACACAGTTACCTTGTGATGTCCATCGAGGATCTTCCGCGTATCATCAAGGAAGCGTTTTACATCGCTTCCACCGGCCGCCCCGGCCCGGTCGTCATTGACATTCCAAAGGACATCCAACAAGCCACCTGCGAACCGGTGTTCACGGAGGAACTCCACCTGCGCGGTTACCATCCCGAAAAGAATGCCAGTCACGCCGACGTCGAGAAGATCGCCGCGTTGATCGCCAAGAGCGAACGCCCCATCCTTTACTGTGGCGGCGGCATTATCTCCGCCAACGCCACGCAGGACCTGCGCGAGTTCATCGCGAAGACACGCATCCCGGTCACCACCACGCTGATGGGCATTGGCTCCTTCCCGCAAAACGACTCACTCTCCCTGCACTGGCTCGGCATGCACGGCACCGTGTACGCCAACCGTGCCGTTGACAACTGCGACCTCCTCCTCGCCTTCGGCGTCCGCTTCGACGACCGCGTTACCGGCAACGTCCGCGAATTCGCCAAACACGCCACCATCGTCCACGTCGACATTGACGCCAGCGAACTGAACAAAAACAAGTCGGCTCACTTACCCATCCAAGCCGACATCAAAGACACGCTTCAACAGCTCAACAAGATCGTTAAGCCACGGAAACACGATGCCTGGCTCGCCCAGATCGCCACGTGGAAGAAAGAGTTTCCCCTCCGCTACAAGGTCACCGACGAAGTTCTCCGTTCCCAGTACGTTCGCGAGTTCCTCGACGGCGACACCGACCAGATCATCATGCCGCAATACGCCATCGAGTTGCTCGACCAACTCACCAAGGGCGACGCCATTGTCACCACCGGCGTCGGCCAGCACCAGATGTGGACGGCCCAGTATTACCTCTTCAAACAAGTCCGCCGCCTCATCACCTCCGGCGGACTCGGCGCGATGGGCTTCGGATATCCCGCCGCCCTCGGCGCCAAGGTTGCCTTCCCCAATAAACAGGTCATTGACATTGACGGCGACGGCTCGTTCCAGATGAACATTCAGGAACTCGCCACCGCCCACATCGAGCGCATCGCCGCCAAGGCGATGATCCTCAACAACCAACACCTCGGCATGGTCGTCCAATGGGAAGACCGTTTCTACCAGTCCAACCGCGGCAACACCTACCTCGGCGACCCGCGCAACCCGCACAACATCTACCCCGACTTCGTCGCCATCGCCAAAGGCTACAACGTCCCCGCCGAACGCGTCACCCGCAAACGCGACCTCAAAGCCGCCATGCAACGGATGCTCGACTCCAAGGAACCGTACGTCCTCGACGTCATCACGCCCTACACCGAGCACGTCCTGCCGATGATCCCCTCCGGCAAGACCGTTCACGACATCATCATCGAATGACCCTCGCTGGCGTCAAACCCATCACCGTCACCCTGCCCTGACAGACGGACCAAACCGAACGAAACTCCGACGGAACACGGATGGAACATTTTTTGGGCATGTCGAATGAAATGGACAACGCGACGCGCAACGTTCCCGCTGGCGCGCCCGTCGAGCACAAGTTCCCGGACGGTTTCAACGCGCACTGGATTCGCGTAACCGCCGGCCGCGATTGCACGGCAACAGCAACTTTCAAATACAAATGAACAAAAAACTACTCCTCATCATTCTAGGCGCGGCTTGCTGGACGACCAGCCGCGCCGCCACCGAAGTCAGCGGAATTTACCCGCACCTTGCGATGTTTAACAACGAAGGCGAGTGCGGCACGGGCGCCGTCGTACCGTGGGCGGATCGGCTCTGGGTAATCACTTACGGGCCGCATCTGCCGAAAGGCTCGTCGGACAAACTTTACGAAATTACGCCGGACCTGAAGCAGATCATTCGACCGGAAAGCATCGGCGGCACGCCCGCGAACCGGATGATTCACCGCGAGTCGCAACAACTCTTTATCGGGCCGTACGCAATCAACGCGAAAGGCAATGTACGCACAATTCCGTACTCGGAGATGTTTGGGCGGCACACCGGTAATGCGCGCCATCTCACCGATCCCGCCGGCAAGATTTATTATGCGACGATGGAAGAAGGTATTTACGAGGTGAACACGAAGAACCTTGCCGTGAAGGAATTGTTCGCGGACGAGCAGGTCAAAAAAGGGCGGCACGCTGACTTGCCGGGGTATCACGGCAAAGGATTTTATTCAGGGCAAGGCCGCCTCGTTTACGCCAACAATGGCGAACACGGCAAGGATGCCACTTCCAATCCCGACGCGACGGCTGGCTGCCTCGCCGAGTGGGACGGCAACGCGGAAAAATGGCGGATCGTGCGCCGTAACCAATTTACTGAAGTGACCGGCCCCGGCGGCATCTACGGCAACGAACATCCGGACACCGATCCGATTTGGAGCATCGGCTGGGATAATCGCTCGCTGATCCTGATGTTGCTCGATGGCGGCAAATGGCACGCGTACCGGCTACCCAAGGCATCACACGCATACGACGGCGCACACGGCTGGCACACGGAGTGGCCGCGCATCCGCGACATTGGCGAGAAGGATTTATTGATGACGATGCACGGTATGTTCTGGCGGTTCCCCAGAACTTTCTCCGCGAAAAATTCCGCCGGCGTCGCGCCGCGCTCGACATACCTCAAGGTCATCGGTGATTTTTGCCGATGGAACGACCGCGTCGTTTTCGGTTGCGATGACTCAGCCAAGAACGAGTTCTACAACAAACGCAAAGCAAAAGGAAATCTCGCCGCCGCCGGGCAATCACAGTCGAACCTTTGGTTTGTGAAACCGGAGCAACTCGACCGCCTCGGCGCGCCCCTTGGTCGCGGCGCGGTCTGGCTCAAAGAAAAAGTCAAAGCCAACGAACCATCTGATCCGTTCCTCTTCTCCGGGTTTACTTATCGCGGCGTCCACCTCGTCGCCGACGAGCCGACAACATTCACGTTCGAAGTGGACGCGCAAGGCAACGGCGAGTGGACAAAACTCCGCGACGTCGAAGTGAAAAACTACACGTGGATCGATTTCCCGGCAGACCAAAAAGGAGCGTGGGTCCGCGTTCGCATCAATCGCGACTGCCCCAAGACGACAGCGTTTTTCCAGTACGCCAACGCCTATCCGGAGACCAGCGACGCCCCGGAAATTTTCAACGGCGTCGCCACGACGGACGACCGGAACATCACCAAGGGCTTGCTTCATGCGCGCGGCGACAACAAACGCACGCTCAGCGTCCTCACGAAAGACGGCTACTACGAACTTGATGGCGACTTGAAATTGCGCCGCGTGAACGACCCGGAAGCGGCCCAACGTGTCGCCAAGAGCGCGGCAATTCCGCGGGACGTGATAGTGGTTGATTCCGCCTCGGCATTGTATGTGGACGAGTCGGGCAAGCGATGGCGATTTCCGGCGGACGCCGACGGCGTCGCGGATCAACGCGCCGAACGCGAGATCTCCACGGAACGCGACGTTTTCAATTGCGCCGGCACGTTCTACGAGTTGCCGGCAAATTCTTCCGGTGGCTTTGGAAAAATTCGCCCGATTTCCACGCACAACCGGCCCATCCAGGACTTCGCCTCATATCGCGGCGTGTTTGTGATCAGCGGCATCTCCAGCAATGGCGCGCACATCGTCCATAGCGATGACGGCGCGGCGGCGCTGTGGGTCGGCGCGTTCGATGATCTCTGGCAATTCGGCAAACCGAGTGGAGACGGCGGCCCGTGGAACAACATGGAAGTCAAGGCCGAGCGGCCGAGCGACCCATTTTTGATGACCGGTTTCGATAAGAAAAGCGTGACGCTGGCCACGAGTTGCGCGGCAAAAATACGCATCGAAGTGGACATTACCGGCAAAGGCGATTGGTATCCATGGAAGACGATCAGCGTCTCATCCATAATGCCGTCGCGATATGAATTTCCCGAAGCGTTCAACGCCTACTGGGTTCGCGTTGTCGCCGACCGGGACTGCGTCGCCACCGCAACCTTCCACTACGATTAAAATCTGCGGAACGGCAACGCTTCTTTCAAGCGGTGAACAATATGGGGGTTGCGGTGGGTTTGGCATCAACGATATTGGTCGCGCCCCAATCGGTGTCGCCGGATGTGTTCGGCGGGACGCCGAACACCGCAGGCCAGCGGCCTGCGCTCCCCATTCCAACGGAATCGTTCCGGCTCAAACCGTATGCCGACGAGCTGCGCAAAGCCGCTCCTGAACTGGCAAAGTATTTGCGCGTTCCATAACCGCGCCAGGGCGGCGAAAGTTAGGTGGAAATTTGCCGGGGACGCATGGGGGCGCATCTGGGCACTGCCACCATCGGTTTGTAGGGCGCGATGCCCCGTGTTGTTTCGGGGTATCGCGCCGCGAGGCTGATTTTCCAACGGCACGGCGCGATACCGAAACGACAGGCATCGCGCCCAACAACATATCGTCCTTGGTGTCAGGGTGGCAGTGCCCAGATGCGCCCGCCGCATGGCTGCCGGCGCTTTTTGCATTGGATTTTGTGGCGGGGACACGGATAATCGCGGCGCACAAAATTTACCAACGAGGTTTTATGAAACGACGTGAATTTCTCCAGGTTATCGGCGGCGGCGCAGTGGCGGCAAGCCTGTCGCCGTCGTTGTTGGCCGCGGCGAAACCGGCGTCGCCGGGAAAAAACACGGATCCGAAATCAGTCGCCGCGCCAAAACTTGCGCCGCGTTTCGGCGATGGCCGGGATTGGTGGTTCGCGAAACGGTTCGGGATGTTTGTGCATTGGGGATTGTATTCCATCCACGGGTTCCACGAGCAGGAACAGTGGCGGGCCCGGGTGCCGCGCGCGGAGTACGTGAAGTTGCGGCAGCAGTGGAACCCGGTAAAATTCAATCCGGATGCGTGGCTCGATTTGATGGAACAGGCGGGGATGAAATACATTTGCCTGACGACGAAACATCACGACGGTTTTTGTTTGTTCGAGAGCAAGCTCACTTCGTTCAACACGATGAACTCGCCGTACGGCAAGGACGTGGTGAGGCAACTCGCGGACGCGTGTCACCGGCGCGGTGTGCCGTTGTGTTTGTATTATTCGATTGCGGATTGGAACCAGAAAAATTATCCGAACCAGGGGCGGCATCACGAGTTGCCGCCGCAGCCGGGCGATGAACCGGATTTGATGAAGTACATCGAGTTCCTGAAAGGCCAGGTCCGCGAGCTGTGCGCGAACTACGGGGAGATTTCCGGTTTCTGGTGGGACATGAACGTGGACAAACACGTTGACCGCTCGATCAACGACATGATCCGCAAACTCCAGCCAACCGCCGTGATCAATGACCGCGGTTACGATGAAGGCGATTTCGGAACGCCGGAACGCGATTTCACGAAGGAAGGCGCGGCGATGTTAAGTTTCGAGAAACGCACGGAGGCGTGCCAGGCCGTCGGCATGGAAAGCTGGGGCTACCGCGTCGGCGAGGATTATTATTCCGACCGGCATCTGGAGCGGAGCATTGATAAATACCTCGCGCGCGACGCGAACTATCTGCTCAACGTCGGCCCGCAAGCGGACGGCACGATCGGACCGAACGAGACGGCGATTCTGCGGCGGATCGGGAAATGGTATCACGCGGTGAAAGAATCGTTCGACGGCGTCGCGCCGTGCTCGCAGTTGACGGCGAACAAGAATGTTTTTCTGACGCGACGGAAAAATACTTTGTATGTCCACCTTCAAACCGATCCGGTCGGCGCGGTGGTGAAGTTAAAACCGCTCGCCACCTTGCCGCGCAAGGCGACGCTGTTGAACAACGGCGCGCCCGTCGAGTGTTCGGCGGAAATGGCGCCGAGCGAACACGTCGAGCAGGGGCGTTATCTCCGGCTGTGCAAATTACCGGTGAACGAGATGAGCAACGCGGTGTTGGTTGTGAAGCTCGAATTTGAGAAGGAATCTGACTTGCTCGGCATGTCCACCTCCACCAGCGAAGGCGATTTACGAATTCGGTAACAGGCGGCGCGGGATGACGGAGAGCGGGCGTGGTTGGCGACACACGTGGTGCGAGCCAGATGGGGAACGAGATGCTTGGGAATGAGGTTGCAAAGTTGGCGCAGAAGGGTGAAACTGCTGCGCGTTGGCTTGGGGTTGGTATGGTTTTGCATAGCCTGCTTTGTGGCAGGTTTCGCCGTCCCAAGCCAACTTCTTTTCTCCGCGTTATCGAAACCCCACCCAACCTGTGGGACGACAGTGTTTCCGGAACATGACGACGCGTCGCGATGGCGCACGCCGCGGGCGGCGGCACACCGGTTCCGGTCAAGTTGGCGCAAAATACGATTGAAATCAGGCCGGCATGTGCGTTGCTAACATTGAAAGTATGATTCGATTCGACAAACTGACGATCAAGGCGCAGGAAACGTTGCAGTCCGCCCACGAGCTGGCGCAGAAACAACACCACTCCGAAGTGGACTGCGAACACCTCCTCGCCGCGCTCATCCAACAGACCGACGGCCTTATCCGTCCGCTGCTGGAAAAACTCGGCCTCGCGCCGGATTCAGTTTTGAAAAAACTCGACGACGAACTGAACCGGCGTCCGCAAGTCCACGGCGAAGTCGAAGTCGCGCTCAGCCGCGCGCTCCGTTCCGCGCTCGACGCGGCGCAATCGCACGCGGATAAACTCAAAGACCAGTTTGTCAGCACCGAGCATTTGCTGTTGGGGCTGGCGGAGCAGAAGAAGATCGCGGCGAAACCCGGCGACATCCTGAAAGCGTTGCGCGACGTGCGCGGCAACGCGACCGTCACCGACCAGAATCCGGAAGACAAATACCAGTCGCTCCAGAAATACGGACGCGACCTGACCGACGAAGCGCGCAAAGGAAAACTCGACCCGGTCATCGGGCGCGACGCGGAAATTCGTCGCCTGATGCAGGTATTGTCGCGACGCACGAAAAACAACCCGGTGTTGATCGGCGATCCCGGCGTCGGCAAGACGGCGATTGTCGAGGGCTTGGCGCGGCGGATCGTGAGCGGCGACGTGCCGGAAGGATTGAAAGACAAACGCGTCGTCGCGATGGACATCGGCGCGATGTTGGCGGGCGCAAAGTATCGCGGCGAGTTCGAGGACCGGCTGAAAGCGTTTCTGAAAGAAGTCATCGCGAGCGAAGGAAAAATTATTTTGTTTATTGACGAACTGCACACGGTCGTCGGCGCGGGCAAGGCCGAGGGCGCGCCGGTGGACGCGGCGAACATGCTCAAGCCGTCGCTCGCGCGCGGCGAGTTGCACACGATCGGCGCGACGACGCTCGACGAGTACCGCAAGTACGTCGAGAAAGACCCGGCGTTGGAGCGGCGGTTCCAGCCGATTCTCGTCGGCGAGCCGACGGTCGAGGACACGATTGCGATTTTACGCGGACTGAAGGAACGATATGAAGTTCATCACGGCGTACGGATTCAGGACGCGGCGTTGGTGGGCGCGGCGGTGTTGTCGCACCGCTACATCAGCGACCGGTTTTTGCCGGACAAGGCGATTGACCTGGTGGACGAAGCGGCGTCGCGGCTGCGGATCGAGTTGGATTCGATGCCGACGGAGATTGACCAGATCGAGCGCCGGGTGATGCAACTGGAAATCGAGAGGACGGCGCTGAAGAAGGAGTCGGACAAGGCGAGCAAGGAGCGCCTCGCGAAATTGGAGCGCGAGCTGGCGGATTTGCAGGAGCAAAGCAAGAAGCTCAAGACGCAATGGCAGAACGAGAAAGGAGTCGTTAACGAGATCCGCGATTTGAAATCGGCCATTGAGCTGTCGAAGGAACAAGTCGAGCAGGCGAAACGGACCGGAGATTTAAGCAAAGCCGCCGAAGTGCAGTACGGTCGTTTGCCGGAGTTGGAGAAGAAATTGAAAGCCGCCGAGGATAAACTCGCGAAGACGCAGAAGTCCGGCGGAATGCTCGCGGAGGAAGTCACGGAGAACGACATCGCCGAGGTCGTGGCGTCGTGGACACATATTCCGGTGACGCGCCTGCTCGAAGGCGAGCGCGAAAAATTATTGCGCATGGAAGAGCGATTAGAGCAGCGTGTCGTTGGACAAAACGAAGGCGTCGTCGCCGTGTCGAACGCGGTGCGACGCGCGCGGAGCGGTTTGCAGGACCCGAATCGCCCGATTGGTTCGTTTATTTTTCTCGGCCCGACCGGTGTCGGCAAAACGGAACTCTCTCGCGCGCTGGCGGAATTTTTGTTCGACGACGAGGCGGCGATGGTGCGGATTGACATGAGCGAGTACATGGAAAAACATACGGTCGCGCGGCTCATCGGCGCGCCGCCGGGTTACGTTGGCTACGAGGAAGGGGGCCAACTGACCGAGGCGGTGCGGCGTCGCCCGTACGCGGTGGTGTTGTTCGATGAAATCGAAAAGGCGCATCACGACGTGTTCAACGCGCTGTTGCAAATTCTCGACGATGGTCGTCTCACCGACGGACAAGGCCGCGTCGTGGATTTCAAGAACACCGTTATTATTATGACGAGCAATATCGGCAGCCAACATTATCAGGATGAGGTTGGTGATATTGAGAAATTGGCGCGCGACGAATTGCGTCGGCAGTTCCGACCGGAATTTTTGAATCGCGTGGACGAGATCATTGTGTTCCGCAAACTCGGCATTGAACAGATCAAGCAGATCGTCGAGATCCAACTCGCGCGCGTCACGAAACGTCTCGCCGACCAACGCATCGCGCTCGCGGTGAGCGACGCGGCGAAGGCGTTGCTCGCGAAGGAGGGTTGCGACCCGGTGTTCGGCGCGCGTCCGCTCAAGCGCGTGATTCAACGCAAGCTGTTGGATTCGTTGTCGCAACAAATTCTCGGCGGCCAATTCAAGGAAGGCGACAAAATCAAAGTTGACGCCGACAAGAAATCCGACGTGCTGACGTTCAACAAATCCTAGCGAACTGTTACTTCTTCAGTTTCAACACGCGCTCGCCGCCACCGCCGGCTCCGCCGAGTTTTGGACGGAGGCTGCGCTCACCTGTTGGCGGCTTCGGCCCACCGATCGGAACGTTCGCCGCCGGTGCGGGTGGCGTGGGAGCCGGAGGCTCTGGCGACGGCGGAGGAGTTGGCACTGCTGCTGGAGGCGTGGGCGGCACGGGTGGCGCCGCGGAGTCTGGTACAAATGATGGAGCCGATGACGGTGTTGCCGCTGCCGGTGTGGGCGGCGGCGGTGTTGCCGGTTTAGGAACGGGTGGTGATGTTTTTGCCGGTTCGATGTCGGCTTTTTTACCGGCGGGAATTTTTATAAATCCACGCGGTTCAGCGCCGGCCGGCGGAGGCGGTGGTGCAGACGGAGGAGTTGACGGCGCAGAAACTTCCGCGACCGGCACGGCGATGTTGGACGGAGGTTGCGCGGTGACGACCGGTGGCGCAGGCGGCGCTTTCGATTCTGGAATGAGCAACGGCGTGGCGACAGGGATCGGTGCGGGGCCGGATGATGGCGGCGGCAACGTCGCGGCCGTGGGTGGATGTGCGTCGAGTACGGTGACTTCGGCGGCAACAGGGCGGGCGTCAACCACAGTGGCGACGGATGGTGAGGCCGGTTTTAGTCCGAGCGGTTTTGCGCCAAGCTTTCCGTGAAATTGGATTTTCGGTTTTGCCGCCGGTTGCGGCGCGGCGGCGGGTGCAGTTTCGAATTCGAAACGGAACGTTGCGGGACCGACGCGGATGTGGTCGTTGTGCTTGATCACCGCGACGGTGACGCGATTGTCGTTGAGGTAGGTGCCGTTGGCCGAGTGCAAATCGAAGAGGCGATAGCCTTCCTCGGTTTTCACGAGCAGCGCGTGATACTTGGAAACGTTTGTATCCTCTACTTGGAGCGTGTTGTCAGGTTTGCGGCCGATGAGCAGCATCGTCTCGATGATTTCAAACGGCGGATTGTCCGGCGCGTCGGGTAGTAGAAATAATTTTGCCATGTCGAAAATCTCCACGCGCATAATACGAAGTCAACAGTGCGGCGTCAAAGCTGTTTCTTCGTTTGTCATTGGCGCAGTTTGCGGCAGGGGCGCGCGCAGTCCGTTCCTACAAGTTTCAAACCGCGCCAATGCTCGTTTGCGTCTTGCCAAGCGCGGCGAAATTTGTTTTGGTAAGGTCGTATTATGCATTTCGTTCCTTCGAGGATGTTCCTGACCAAGGGCGTTGGCACGCACAAGCACGAGTTGCGCAGCTTCGAGATGGCGTTGCGCGACGCGGGTATTCACATGTGCAATCTCGTCCACGTCTCCAGCATCCTGCCGCCGCGCTGCAAAATCATTTCCCGCAAACAAGGCGAACCGCTTCTCCAGCCCGGCCAGATCACTTTTGCCGTCGTCGCGCGTTGTTCCACGAATGAACCACATCGCCTCATCGCCTCCAGCATCGGCGTCGCGCAACCGGCGGAAGAAGACGCCTACGGCTACCTCAGCGAATTTCACGGCTACGGGATGAACGACACATCTGCCGGTAATTTTGCCGAAGAAATGGCCGCCGCGATGCTCGCCTCAACACTCGGCGTCGAATTCAACGAAGACGCGAGTTGGGACGAAAAAGAGCAAGTCTACAAACTTAGCGGCAAAATCGTCCGCACCAGCAACAACACCCAATCCGCCGTTGGCCATCCGCAAGGCCTCTACACGACCGTGATTGCCGCCGCCATCATGTTGTTCTGACGATGAAAAACAGCGTCATCGAAATCCAAGTCCGCGGCGTGTTGCCGACCGCGAACGGTTGCGCCGTCTTCCTCGGCAACGACCAAAAAGTTTTCGTCATCTACGTTGATCATTCCGTTGGTGGCGCCATCACCATGTTTCTGCGTAACACGCCGAAAGAGCGTCCGCTCACGCACGATCTCATCGGCCACATCTTCGCGGGCCTCGGCGTCCGCGTCGAGCGCATTATTATCAACGACCTCAAGAGTGGCACCTACTTCGCGCGCCTCATCCTCCGCGCCGAAAACGAACTCGGCGCCAAGATCGTCGAAATCGACGCTCGCCCCAGCGATTGCATAGCGCTCGCCGTCCAACAAAAAAGCCCTATCTACGTTTCCGAAAAAGTTTTTGCGGCTGTCGAAGATATGAGTGAAGTTCTCAAACGCATGAATCAAGAAGGCGACGCACCGCCGCCCGACGACGAACCGCACGAGTAAACACAAATAACCGAGTAGCCGGGGGAAGAAATTTCCTTGCCGGAACAAAGCCGGAACACGGGTGAAAGGGAACCCTCGGCTACTTTCCCTCCCGCCACCAGGGGCTCTCGATCCAATATACCTGAATCGAATTTCCGATCCGCGCCACCGGTTTCCGCTCCAACAACGACGTGAAAAACCGGCGCGCCTCCGGACTGAAATACACACCGCGCAGATTCGTCAGACTCACCGCCACATAGCCCGGTAACTTCGGGCCGCTCACCCGTTTGTCCGCGAAGAATGGACTACCCGGCAAGTATACACACCGGATTCCGTAATACGCCGGATCCGCGGTCCCAAAATAACTCAAATTGATTTCGCTGACATTGTTTTCATCCATCCATTTCTTCAACCCTTTCAAATCCTGGCCCCAATCCAAATTCGAGTCTACCAAGTACGAATCCCCGCGCGACGGACCACCGGCCACAATATTAAACGCCGCGATACAATCCGGATAAACCAACAACAACTCCGCCGCCATCAGACACGGCGCCAACACCACAAGCCAACGCCGTTGCACAAACGCACCGCACGCCAGCAACAACACGAACGGATAAATCGTCAGCACGTGGCGCAGCCCGATATTCAAGTGCGCCAGCATCGCCACGCCGAGAAACACCGCAATCGGCCACAACAAAAACAACAATGCCCGCCGCTGTAAAATCACTCCCGCCGCCAACACCGCGATCAACGTCACCGGTGTCTTCAACAAAAACGAAACCGGGAAATACCACCACCACCCCATCGAACTATAACGACCGCAACAATAGCTTGCCCGCATCGCCGCCTTCGCCTGGCCGAGCAGAAACCCTTCTGCGTACGCCTGCGGTAATAATCGGTGTTTACAAACGAAACCCGTCGCCGACCGCAACAGCGGCGACGCCGTCCGCACCCGCAAATCGTTCGCAAACTCCGTCGCGAAATGTTCCGTCTTTGTTCCGGCGGTCGTTTCGTATCGGAAACCGTATGCCGCCCAGATCGCGACGTACGTCGAAACAACGAGCAGCGCCGTCACACCGAGCGCGCGCAGCGCGGCCTGCCGGTTTTTCTCGCGCCACGCCCACGCGCCGAGCAGCACGACGACCACCGGCCATAACAACAATGCCGTGAACTTTGACGTCTGCGCTAGCACGAAGAACAGTGTCAGCATCGCGAGGTTGACAGCGCTGAACCGGCGCGTCAGCCGCCACAGAAAATACACCGCGCCGAAACCGAAACAGACGATCGCGAAGTCCGTCGTCACGAGGCCCGCGTGCGCGAGGATGTTTGGCTCGAAACAGAACAGCGCGAGCGCCGCCGTCGCCGCCGTTGTGCCGAACAGTTCGCGCGCCCAACAAAATAACAACACGCCAAGCAACACGCCGAGCAACACATTCATAAGCCGCGCCCGGTACAACATCCAGTCGGCATTATTGTCGTAGTACATAAACTGATGACAAAAATGCCACTGCGGTCCGTTGATCCAAAACATGCTGTTAGTGTCGAATTGAATTCCGTACGAAAGCGCCAGCGGAAACGCCGCCCACATTCGCGCGACCGGCGGATGCTCGGAGTCTATCCGAAAATCGAACCGCGTGAGCGCTGCGTAACCGGCCGTAAGATGTTGCGGTTCGTCCCAAGTTGCGGATTTACGAGTGTAACTTCCGACGGCGAGTGCGATGAATATGGCAGCGAACACGCAGAGTGTCGCCGCAATACGGATACGCTCGGAAAATTTCATCCATACATTGTAGCGTCACAAAGTAATTTCAGCAATACACCCCGGTTATTCGAATCAGTATTTTGTTCCGTCAATGTTCCGTCAGTGTTAGCCCAAGTTCGTCAGTCAAAGG
>Ga0233425_10008401_pt1 | contig 13762 bp, 13 predicted proteins | sample Watercolumn_Towu_2_FD_181712 | JGI IMG/M metagenome (GOLD analysis project Ga0233425, IMG submission 181712) | Freshwater microbial communities from Lake Towuti, South Sulawesi, Indonesia - Watercolumn_Towuti2014_140_MG | ecosystem: Environmental > Aquatic > Freshwater > Lake | place...
TCAATCTGCCATGCGGTGGCCGGGTTGGTTTCAAGACAGGTCACAAACTTCGTGCTGTCGCCTGAGAACTCCACGAACCGGCACAGTTCCGGGCTCAGAATCGTGTCGTCGCACGCGCCGGTGGCGACGTCGTAGAAGAAGATAGAGTCGGCATAGGGCAGAATCAGGTGCGTGCCGTCGGGCGTGGGCTTGAAGTCAGAGAAGGTGAAGGCGTTCCGGGCGTTCTCCGAGTTCCAGGAGTAGGTCGAGAGGAATATCGGGAAGTTCGGGATGGTTCCGGCATGGGTCAGGTTCTGGAGGTCATAGACCTCGCAGGTATTGGAGATATCGCAGGCGACATATGCCTCCTGCTGGTCCGGGCTGATGCGCACGACCCAGGGCTGGGTGCCGGACGGCAGGCGGGCGGCTATCGAGTAGTCGCTGAGGCGCATGACCAAGACGCTGTCCACAAAGCCCAGGGTGATGACCGCGAAGCTGTCGGTGCAGGCAATCCCGCCAGGGTAGTCGCCGACCGGGATGTTGGTGATGACCGATTGCGTGGCCCAGTCATAGACCGTGACGTTGTCGGTCATCCGGTTGGTGAGCAGCACGCGATTGCCGTCCCGGGTGAAGGCCGAGAAGCCCATGAAGTCGCCTTCGGGCGCGATGCCCGGGTCAACGTCGGTCTGGGTGTAGTCAAGGGCAGCGGGCATGAAATCCGCAAGGGTCTTGCCGGGTTTGAGCACGATTCGGTTGAGCATCGGCTCGGCCGAAGCCGTTGTCGAAGTAGCCCGGCTCTCGATCGCCGGATTTGTTCCCGCGACGAGCGCCGCGGCGCAGATTGCGAGCAGAATACTGGATATGGTCTTCATTCATGTCTCCTTGTCAGGGTTCCTTCGGACACAATGGTCCGCACGGTCAAATGTTAGCGGTCAGGGGCGCGAAGTCAAGGCAGCGGGAACAGCAGAACCTTCACCGCGAAGGCACGAAGACACCAAGAGCTTCGTACATATAGGAATCCCGACCGAACCGGAGACTCAGTTGCCGTGGAACCGGGCGGCGATTTGTTCGGCGGCGCGCGGTGTGAACAGGTAGTCCCCGGAGTAGAACGCGATCCCGGATGGGCCGCGGACCGGAAAGCGCAGGCGCGGCGCATCGGGCACCGTCAACCGCGTGCCATCATATGTATAGCCTCGGAAGCCGGAATCGCTGCTGACATAGAACCCGATGCGGTCATGAGCGACATACTCCCGGCCACGGTCGAATGCCACTGAGGTCAGGGTGCTGCCGTCAACGGTTGAGAGGAGTAGAATCCGTTCCTGCCGGGTCACCGCCAGCGCCTGGGCGTCAACCGAAACCGGGCGGCAGAAGTCGAGCTTGAATGTACCGCCATCAAAGCGCCCTCCCCACTTAGCTGCGTTTGCTGACGGCACGATTGCCGGCATGTACCATTGGTCTTCCAGTGTGCGCTCGAATCGTTTGCTGCCGCGCCAGTCGCGGAACTGGAGCGACCGGCCGAACTTGGGGCGCAACTTCGGGTAATTGCCCCCGCTCTTGCAGAACCCGCTGTTGTGGTGGATGGCTTCCCACCGGTAGTCGGCAGCCACCCCCTGCACAGCAAACCCGGACCGGCAGAAGATGACCCGCTCTGTCTCCCAGTTCTCTTCCGGCGCGTATTCCTGCCACAAGACCCGGCCATCACGGGCCGACAGGACGTGGATGTCATTTGCGCGGCAGACCAGGATGAAGGAATCGGCCTGGAATAGACCCAGCGCGCCCTGGTTAGGACTCTTCAGCGTGGTGCGCCACGCTGCGCCCTTGAGGTCAATGCCGAAGAGCTCGAGCAGCGAGTCCGACCGGTTCGAGCGCCGGGCGACGACAAACGCACTTTCCGGGATACAGGTTCGCGGATTTCCTGGTTGGGAGAGGCGGAAGGAGTCGATTGCCCGATTGGCGAAGTTGCTGCGTATCAGCCAATCCGGGGCATTGGCGCGCATGCTCAAAAACGAGCTCTGCCAGAACCCGAGTGCACCGCCGGCCGGCTCTATCACTTCCAGCGTCCGGCCGTCCACGACCGTGCAGTTGTCGCCCACGAAGTCCATCACGCCGTCGCCGGTCACATCTTCGTAGAGCCTGGGGTCCGCGCTCACCAGGGGGACGTCGGCTGCCCGGACCAAGCCTTTGACGCAGCGCACCGGGAGTCGAGCCCGCTCACCGTCGCGCGTGACCACGACCAGGCTGCCATCGCGGTAGTACGTCGGGCGGACCGGGGTTCCCTTCGGGAAGACGTCCTCAGCGTTGTTCAGGTGCGGCCATGCGCCGGTGTGACCGGCTTCGACCGATACGGTGCAGTCAGCAGGGAGAGTGACTTCCGGGCCGGGCGTGATGGCTTCGAGCAGTTTGCTCCAATGTCGCTGGTTCTCGGCGAGCCGCGCCTCGGCCTGGCGGTCCGGCGGCTCGCCGGCGGGAACCAGACCGGCCGAGATGAGCAGGACGCCAAGCATGACTGCTGTTGGCCACAAAGGTCTTTTCTCGTCAGTCATTGGCAAGTATCTACCGGCAGGGAACCAGACTCATTCCCTGGAGTTGAGCGGGCTGCCCAGGGGACAGCGCCCGGTGTTGGCTGGGGGATAGGGATTCGAACCCCAATATGCAGATCCAGAGTCTGCAGTCCTGCCAGTTAGACGATCCCCCAACACCGTTTCGCAGAAGGGGTCTGGGACCGGGGGTCAGGAGTCGGTGCGCGGTCAAGGCCCTGGTCTCTACGCCTTGCTGCAAGGCGTTAAGGATAGTGGAAACGAACGAGGAGTCAAGGAGCAAGTTCCGCATCTCGACAAGCCGCTGAATTCCCGCTAGAATACGGGCGTCTAAAAGACACTATGACACGAGCCAGAGTAGCTGTATTGCGCACTACACCCGAGACGGTCCTTGAGGACCATGTTCGGCTGTTCGACATTGCCGGCGCGAAAGAAGCGCTGGCTCAGGGCAAGACCACGATTCTCAAAGACAACATTTCCTGGCACTACCCGTTCCCGAGCGCCAATACCACGCCCTGGCAGCTTGAAGGCTCGATTCGGGCGCTGCGCGGGCTGGGATTCGACGACCTGGTCTGCGTTCAGAACAAGACCGTGGTCACCAATGCGTTCAAGGGCGAGGACGAGAACCGCTATGTGCCGGTTTTCCGGCACTACAATGTCCCAGTGAGATACAACTTCCGCGACGAGGACATGAAGTGGATACACTTCGAACCCAGGGCGAAGATGCTGGCCCTGCACCACATCTTCGACAAGGGAATCCGGATCCCGGACTACTTCCAGGGCAAGAACATCGTGCATCTGCCGACTGTGAAGTGCCACATCTACACGACCACGACCGGCGCGATGAAGAACGCGTTCGGCGGGCTACTGAGCACCTATCGCCACTACACTCATTCCTGGATTCACGAAACCCTGGTTGACTTGCTGGCAATCCAGAAGGAGATTCACCCCGGCATCTTCGCGGTGATGGACGGCACGACCGCGGGCAACGGCCCGGGACCGAGAATCATGATTCCCACGGTGAAGAACGTGATTCTGGCCGGCGCGGACCAGACCGCGATTGACGCAGTCGCGGCGAAGCTGATGGGTTTCGACCCGATGACTATCGGCTACATCCGGCTCGCGCACGAACATGGGCTGGGCGTGGGGGAGATGAGCGAGATCGAACTGGTCGGCGATGACATCTCGGGCGAGAACTGGCACTTCGCGGTAGGACGGAGCCTGCACAAGTTCCTCGGCTGGCTCTCCTGGTATGGCCCGACCAAGTTCATGCAGAAGCTGCTGTTTCGGACCTTCCTGGTCAACATCTTCAATCTCGTGTCCGAGGTTGAGCATGATGTCTTGCACTGGCCGTTCAAGGAGAAGCACATCTACCGGCGCTGGTGCAAAGAGACGGCCTGGGGGCAGTTGTTTGAGCGGTATGGGAGAGAAGGACACATTGGCGCGTGAGCGCGCCCCAGTCAGAAGTCAGAAGTCAGAACCGAGAGAAGATGGTGTAGGCGCGTGGCGCGCCAAGTTCAAAGTTCAGAATCCAGAGTTCAGAGTCGCCGGAGTTCTGACTTCTGCATTCTGACTTCTGACTTTCCCTGTCTTCGTCTGGTCCCCTCTCTTTGTCTTGACGTCGCCTCATTTCCCGCTATAATCCCACGCTATGGCCAAAACGCTGAAACCGATACCAATCCCCAAGGACGTCACGGTGAAGCTCGAAGGCGAGAAGATGACGTTCAAGGGTAAGCTTGACCAGCTCTCGCTGGATATCCATCCGAAGACCGGGGTGACGGTCGCGGACGGACACATTACCGTCACCGGCAAGGACGCGATTTCCGGGAACTTCGTCGGCTTGATGCGCGCGCTGATCAAGAATCAGCTCACCGGCGTGTCTTCCGGATTCACCAAGGTCCTGGAGGTCCGCGGGATGGGCTATCGCGCCACCAAGGCGAAGGAAGGAATCCAGATTCTGGTCGGGTACAGTCACCCGATAGTCTATGTCCCGCCCAAGGGCATTACGGTGGACTTGAACACGATTCCGAACCCGGACGACCCGAAGACCCAGATAACCGAGATCATCATCAAGGGCGCGGACAAGTTCCTGGTCGGCGAGATTGCCGCCAATCTGCGCCGCCACCGCAAGCCCGACTCGTATCACGGCAAGGGCATCCGGTACAAGGGCGAATACGTGCGCAAGAAGGCCGGGAAGCGGGCAGTCGCGACGCAGCAGTAGAGAACTTGCCGGCAGCTTACGGCTGACAGCCAACAGCCCGCACGAGAGAATTCGAGAGTCCGAAGTTCAACTTCGGACTCTCACGATTTGCGGCAGGCGTGGGGCGTGAAGCGTCAGGCGCCATGCATTCGGCGTCATCGCCGCCGTCCGCGCAGCGGCGGCTGGCCGAGCATTGCGCCCATCCCGCCCTTGCCCATGGTGCGGGCAAGCTCGCGGGCCTGGCGGAACTCCTTTAGCAGGCGATTGACCCCTTCGACCGTGGTGCCGCTGCCCCCGGCAATCCGACGCCGTCTCGACCCGTCCACAATGTCCGGGTCAGTTCTTTCGGACGGCGTCATGGACTGAATCATAGCTTCCAGACGGGTGAACTCGCTTTCATCCACGTCCATGCCCTGCATTCCTGGAACCATGCTCATCAACTTGCTCAGGTTGCCCATCTTGCGCAGGGCCTTCATCTGGGTGAGGAAGTCCTCCAGGTCGAATCTGCCCTTGATGAACTTCTCGGCAAACTTGCGCTGGTCCTGGGCTGCGGTCGCGGCCTGGACCTTCTCAGCCAGGCTCGCCACGTCGCCCATGCCCAGGATGCGCGAGGCGACCCGGTCCGGGTGAAACTCCTCGAGGTCCTCAATCTTCTCGCCGGTGCCGACAAAGTAGACCGGGGCGCCCGATACCTTCTTGACCGAGACCGTGGCGCCGCCCCGTGCATCGCCGTCGAGCTTGGTGACAATGATGCCGGACAGGCCGAGCCGCATATTGAATTCTGTCGCCTGGGCCACCGCGTCCTGGCCGGTCATGCCGTCAACTACCAGCAGGTTGTAGTGCGGTTTGACCTCGTTCCGGATGGCAGTCAATTCACTCATCAGTTCCTCGCTGATGTGAAGCCGGCCCGCGGTATCGAGGATCACGAGGTGGTTGCCGCCGGCCTTGGCCTGTTTCAAGGCCTTACGGCAGGTATCCAGCGCGTCGTCGGTGACCGGGAAGAAGGCGACCCCGGCGCGGACCGCGAGCTGACGGAGCTGCTCCGATGCGGCCGGGCGTTTGACGTCACAGGCCACGAGCAGGGGATTGCGGCCCTTGAACCGGGCGCCGAGTTTGGCCGCGGTCGAGGTCTTGCCGGTGCCCTGCAGGCCAACCAGGCTGACTATCGTCGGGTCGTTGGAGAACGAGAGCTTCTGAGGCTTGCCGCCGAGCAGGTCAACCAGCTCACGGTAGAGCGTGGCGGTAATCAGTTCGCCGGGTTTGACGCTCCGGGCGACCTGTTCCTTTTCGAGCGCGACTTCGAGCGTCTTGATGAATTCCGATGTGACCTTGAGGTTGACGTCGGCCTCGAGCAGCACCATGCGGATTTCCCGGAGCGAATCCGAGACTTCCTTGCCCGAGAGCGCGCCGTAGCCGAGCAGGCGGCGGCGCAGTTTGGTGAACTTGTCGGTCAGGCCTTCGAACACTTGAGTTTCCTGATGACCGCCGCGTAGTCAGGGGCGCGACAGATGGCGCTACCAGAAACTACTACGTCGCAGCCCGCCTCAGCAACCGGCCGGCAGTTGTCGGGCCCGACACCGCCGTCAACCCAGACCTGCGCCCGGCTGCCGGAATCGCTGAGCATTCTGCGTATGTGACGGATGCGGTCCAGGGTTTCAGGCATGAACTTCTGTCCGCCGAAGCCCGGGAATACGCTCATTAGCAGCACGCAGTCGAGGTTGGAGAGAAATGGCTGGAGTGTCTCGACCGGCGTGTCGGGATTGAGCGAGATTCCGGCCTTCTTTCCGGCCCGGGCAATCAAGCCCAGGCAGTCTTCAGGCTTCTCAGTCGCTTCGATGTGAAACACGATCTGGTCAGACTCGGGGAGAAACTTCGGAATCAGCTTCTCAGGTTCATTCACCATCAGATGGCTGTCCAGAGGAAGTCGGGTCGCACCGCGGATGGCTTGGAGCAGCGGCACGCCGAAGCTCAAATTCGGCACGAAGTGGCCGTCCATCACATCGAGGTGAATCCAATCGGCCCCGGCGGCCTCGAGCCGGGCCAATTCCTCGCCGAGCTTCAGGAAGTTGCAGTCGAGGATGGAAGGCGCTACGAGCACGAGAGCCTCACTTGCCGGTCTTGCCTTTGGCCTTGCCCGTCTTTGGCTGCTCCTCGACGGCCTTCTTCGTTCCAGGGGCGGTCGAGGTCTTGCCTTTGGGTTCGGCCGGCTTGGCCGCGCCGGCCCTGGCTACGCTCAGGCGGACGGTATCGCCGGGCGACATGTCGGTCTTCTCGGCTGGGTCCTGGGTCAGCACGGTCCCTGCCGGCTGCGGCGAAGCCGTCTCAGTCACACGGCCGAGGACCAGTCCGCTGTTGATGAGCACGTCCTTTGCCCTTTCCAGCAGCATGCCCTTGAGCAGGGGCATTTCGAGTATGCCCTCTGAACCCATTGATACGGTCAGGTTGACCGCAGACCCCTTCGGTACTTTCAGCCCGGCGCCCGGGTCGGTGCCGATGACCTGGCCTTCCGGAACCCTGGCCGAGTACTGCGAGACTACCTGTCCGACCCGCAACCCGGCGTTCTCGATTGCAGCCTGAGCGCGCTTTGCCGGCAGCTTGAAGACCTGGGGGACCTGGGTCTTCTCCTGTCCGGCGCTGATATCCAACCCGACCGGGCGTCCGGACTTGGTGCGGCTGCCCGAGCGCGGGCGCGTCTCGACAATCTTGCCGACCGGCGCAGAAGTATCGGCGACGTAGCGAACGTCGCCCAGAGCCAGGCCTCTGGTCTTGAGGGACTTCACCGCCTCCTCCTGGGTCATGCCGATGACATCCGGCACTACGACTTCCTTGCCGACCCGAACATGCCAGGGAAGCAGGATGAAGTTGATGAGCAGAACCGCAACCAGGAAGGCGGCCAGTGCGCCAAGCAGAACAAACAGGATGAACCGCCGTTTCTCGGGCGGGCGGGTAGAGGTTCGCAGAGTCTCGCTCATGATTCTCCCAGATGGTCACCGGCCGCAATACGTTTGCCATTGACCAGGTCAATTCCCGACATCAGCTTACCACCTTCCGGCTTCACGCGCAAGAGCCGGATACTGCCGCCCTGGGCTTGGCACAATACGTCCCGGTTGATGACGGCAACATCGCCGGGCGTGCCGTTCTGCTCCGCCACGAGTTCGGAAGCGAGAATCTCCAACCGCTTGCCGTGCAGCAACGTGTAGGCTGCCGGGCTGGGGGATAGTGCGCGGACGAGATTATGAACGCGCGCGGCTGGTTGGTGCCAGTCAATCACCCGCTCCTCTTTGGCGATCTTGGCGGCATAGCTGCCAGGGCCGGACTGCGCGATTCGGATGTAGTCACCGGCTTCAAGCTGCCGCAGGGCTTCGACTGTCAGGCGCGCGCCGACTTCTGCCAGGCGCAGGCTCAGCTCGCCGCCGGTCTCGTCCGGACCGACTTCAGTCGGTTGCTGAAGGATGACGTCACCCTGGTCAATCTTCTCGTTCATCAGGAAGATGCTGACGCCGGTAGTCTTCTCACCAGCCATCAGGGCGCGCTGGATAGGGGCGGCGCCGCGGTAGTTGGGCAACAGAGACGGGTGGATATTGAGACAGCCTCGGGGTTGGACCGTAAGGACGGCGGGTTTGAGAATGAACCGGTAGGCGGCCAGGACCATGACATCGGCCCGCAATTCACGCAGTTGGGCGATGAACTCGGGTGCATTGGGGTCCTCGGGTTCGAGAACCGCGATGCCCGACTGCTGCGCCGCAGCCTTGACCGGACTCGGTTGCAGGGCCAGACCCCGGCCTCTGGGCTTCTCCGGAGTGGTGACCGCAGCCGCGAGTTCAAACCCGGCAGCCGAAAGCGCAGTCAGGGCCGGAACGCCGAACTCCGAAGTCCCGAAGAAGACTACGCGCACGACTGCTTCTCCAGTTCGGCCAGCGCTGCCTTCAGCAGCTTGCGCCGGGACGGGGAGAGGTGGTCGATGAACAGGACGCCGTTCAGGTGGTCGACTTCATGCAGCAGCGCGCGCGCCAGCGTGCCCTCGGCGTCGACCTTGACCGGTCTGCCTCGGGGGTTGACCGCGAGCACTCTGACTTTGGCCGGGCGTTTGAGGACCTCGGAGATGCCGGGCAGAGAAAGGCAGCCTTCGGAGCGCTCGACCTCGCCTTTGCACTCGACTACCTCGGGATTGAGCAGAATCAGAGGGTCCTGGTCAACGCCGATGGTTCGCGGATTGACCGCGATGACCGCGTGCAGCTCGCCGATCTGGTTCGCGGCCAGGGCCAGGCCGTCTTCCCGGGCCATCAGGGTAGCCAAAAGGTCGGCGATCAACTGCTCGGTCTCAGGCGTTACCTTCTCGACCGGCGCGGCCTTCTTGCGCAACGCCTCGCTGCCATAGACCAGGACCGGCCGAATCCTGCCTTTGACCTTCTTCAACCTTCTCTTCCTGGTCCCTTGCTCCCTCAATCGCTACTTCTGCTCACCACCCGCTTTGTACGATACCGATGCGCGGTCAACTTCGATCTCCGTGCCCTCGGCGATCTTCACGAAGATGGTGCTTTCCTTCAGCCGGGTGATGATGCCATGCACACCGCCGAGCACGACCACGCGGTCGCCGGCCTTCAGGGCGGCAAGCATCGCCATGTGCTTCTTGCGCTGGCGCTGCTGGGGCATAATGAGCAGGAAATAGAACACCACGAAAATCAGGAGTATCGGGAGCAATCCGGTGATGAAGCTGCCGGCTGAGGGCGGGGGGGGCGGGGTCTGGGCCGGCGTCGCGGGCGAGGTTCCCTGAACTGGCGCCGCACCCTGGGCCGGGGCTGCCTGGGCTGCCGGTGCCGTGCCCTGCGCCGGGGCGGTCTGGACCGCGCTGCCGGCAGCCGGAGGGGTCGTTGGAGCGGCCTGCTGGGCATAGGCCAGGGCCAGTCCGAGCATCACCAACAGGATAATCGTCTTCTTCATTTGTTTCCTTTCTTCCGGCCTGGGCCGGGCTTGGTCTTCTTCCGATAGAGCGCGCTGTTCCGAATCAATCTCAGTACCGGCTGTGGCAGCATCTCGTCCACGCTCAGTCCGCGGGCAATCCGGTTGCGAATCTCAGTCGAACTGATTTCTATCTGCCGGACCGCAAGGCGGCGGGCCGGGACAATTCCTTTGACGCTGTGGGCGCCGGGCCGGGTAATGACAATCAGCCGGGCAAGGCCGGGCAGGCGCTCCGGCTGTTTCCATGTTCTCAGTTCCCGAAACTGGTCAGCGCCGATTGTCAGGAACAGCTCATCCTGTGCATGGCGAGACCTGAGCTGTTCCAGCGTCTCCACGGTATACGAGAGGCCGGGTCGCCGGGCCTCGATGTCCGAGAGCACGAATCCCGGATGGCCGGCGATGGCCGCTTTGAGCATTCGACGACGCAGGGCAAACGGTGCAACGCATCGCTTGTGCGGCGGGCGCGATGCAGGCATGAAGATAACGCGGTCCAATTCGAGTTTCTCCTTGATGTCCTGCGCGATGAGCAGATGACCGGTGTGCACCGGGTCGAACGCGCCGCCGAGTATGCCGATCTTCACCTGTGAGCGCCTCCGGCCGGGTGGCCGGCAGGTTGCCGGTGCATCAGTTCTTCATCCGGGCCAGCCGGTCGGCGGCGAGCTTTCGGACCTTCGGGTCAGATGCCGAGGCGACCAGGTCCTCATATCCCTGGCGGGCCTTGCCCTTGTCACCGGTTTCGTCGTAGGCGATGAAAAGCTGGAGTTTGACATCCGGGATCAGCGATGCCTTGGGATAGGTCTGGAGAATGTGCTCCAGATAGACCCGGGCCGACGCGTACTCACCGGACCGGGCGTACAGCACTGCCGCGTCGTATTCCTTGCGGGCATAGCGCGCAGCGATGTCGGCCTCCATCGCGTCAATCTCACTGAGGAACTGCGATTCAGGATACTGCTCCCGGAACAGGTCAATCAGGTCCTGGGCCTTTTTCAAGCCTGACTGGTCAAGTGCCATTCTGGGCACGGCCTTGAGATAGCTCTGCGCGGTCTTGAACCGGGCCTCCTCAGCGAATCGGGAACTGGGATAGTTCGTGACCAGAAACTCGAATTCGAGTTGGGCCTGCGGGTATTCCTTCTTGCGCAGATAGGTCTCGGCCAGATAGAACTGCGCCTCCATCGCGTAGCGGGTGGTCGCGTAGTCGTAGGTTATCTGCTGGAAGGTCGTGATCGCCTTTGGATACTGCTTTGCGTCGAGCTGCTTCATGCCCAGGTCCATCAGCTCCTGCGGGCCGAGCTTTGTCAGGTCGATCACGGGCTGAGGGGGGTGGCAGGAAACTGCAAGGAAAGCCAGAATGCAGAATCGGCGGCAGAGGGCGCGCATCTACATCCTTCTCACGACTTCCTTGATTAGCGCGGTGAGCGGCTTCTCTGCATCGGCGGCCCTGGCGAGCACGTCTTCAAGGCTCGTGGCGCACATCGCGTCGGGCAGGCCCATGTCGGTAATGACCGAGAAGCCAAGCACCTTCAGGCCAATCTGCTTCGCGACAATCACTTCCGGCACGGTGCTCATGCCGACCATGTCCGCCCCAAGATAGCGGCACATGCGGTATTCGGCCGCAGTCTCGAGGTTAGGGCCGGAGAGCGCGAGATACACTCCGCGCTGAAGCGTCAGTTTGAGGTCCCGCGCCGCCTGTATTGCGAGTTCCTGCAAGGTCCTCGTGTAGCAGTTGTACATGTCCGGGAAGCGCGGGCCGTCGCCGGGTTCGTTCCGGCCGCGCAAAGGGTTGTCGCCGAGCAGATTTATGTGGTCGGTTATCAGCGCGACCTCCCCGGAACGGAACTGCGGGTTCACTCCGCCGGCGGCATTCGAGACTATCAGCGTGTGGCAGCCAAGCGCTTTCATCACCCGAACCGGAAACGTGATACCGGCCATGTCGTAGCCTTCATAGTAGTGGAACCGTCCCTGCATCGCGCAGACTTTCTTGCCGCTCAGCGTTCCCAGAATCAGTCGCCCGGCATGACTCTCGACGCTCGGGACCAGGAAGTTCGGTATCTCGGAATAGGGGAGAGCGACGCAGGCGTCAATCTCGGTTGCCAGTCTGCCCAGCCCGGTACCCAGTATGAGCCCGATGTCCGGGCGGAAGTCCGCCCTGGCCTTGATTGAGGCTACGCTGGCGGCGATGAGCTCAGTGCGGGTCGGCATCGGTATTGAGACGAAGCCCGGCTACTTGACGGCTTTCGACTTGTCCTGCGATTCCCAATGTTCAATCAACTTGCCGAAGCTGTCCACGATGCCCCGGATTTCGCTGAGCATGGCCAGTCGCCGGGTCCGAAGCTCCTTGAGCTCTTCGCTCAGGGTCTTGGCCTCTTCATCGGCTTCTCGCACCAATCGCTGAGATTCGAGCCTGGCCTTTTCCAGGATGTTCTTCGCCTCGCTGCCGGCATTGTCCTTCAGCTCCTTGCAGGCCTGCTGGGCCGTGACAAAGGCCTCCTGGAACGCCTTCTCAGTGCGGGTGAAGCCTTCAAGTCGGGCGTTCAACTCCTCAACTTTCTCGGCGAGCAGCGTGCGTTCCTTCCAGAGAGCTTCCATGTCCTTGGCGACCTGCTCGAGAAAACTCTTGACTTCCTTCTCGTCAAGGCCTTTGAACGTGACCTTGCCGAAGGTCTTCTTCCTCATGTCCAAAGGTGTTATCGGCATCGCTGAATTCTAGCAAGATTGACCTGACTGTCAAGGCACTGGCGGCGCCCCGGAATCAGTAATCAGTTATCAGTAATCAGTGATCAGTTCTCCGGGACTAATCGCTGATTGCCAATCACTACTCACTCCCCTCTCCGAAGACCTGGCCGCAGAAGGTGTAGACTTCGCAGTCGCCTTTCTTCCATGCGTCGGGCGCCAGGCCGGCTTTCTGTGAGCTGCACTGGCTGAGATAGGTGTCAACGTCCCACCCGGTCTCGGTCGCGACCTGGGGCAGGAACACGCCTTGTCGCCCGCCTTTCTTGACTACGATGCCGTGCTTGCCGAGCACGATGCTCTTCGCCGGGTCCAGGCAGCGCTGCAACGGGGTGAGCACGGTGACCTCAATGTTAATGTCCTTCAGCTCTTTCGCGTCAACCGGCGGGAATCGGTAGTCTTCGGTTGAGGCCGCGATTGCCATGTCGCGCACGGCCTCATTGAGTGGCTTGATGCCCTCGATGTAGCCGATACAACCCCGCAGGTCGCCGTGCTCCTTGAGTGTAACAAACACACCGCGATATTCCTTGAGTCTTTCGGTCAGAGCAGGGAACTCAGGGACTTTGCCCTTGCGGATGGTAGAGTCCAGCGTCGTCCGCGCGATTCGCAACAGCTCCTCTTGCTCGGTCTTCGTGAGCAAGTCCTTGTCACCGGAATCACCTGCCCCCGAACCCTCTTCCCTGTAGAACGCCACCGCCCCATAACCGACGCAGTACCCGCCGCGCTCGCCGGTGACGTCGTTGGAGTTGGTCCGGTGCAGGACCTGCGCGCGGGTTGCGCCGAGGTCCTTGAGCGTGAGCATCAGCGCGATGACGGGCAGTCCGCCGCAGGCCGAGGCTGACTCGGACTGCAGGGCATCGAACAAGCCTTTGGGGTCGAAGCGCTCGAGATAGCTGAGAGTCAGCGAGTCGGTGTGCTGGCAGTCCTGATAGGAGTCACCGTGGTACAGGTCGCTGGACGCGACAAGCAGGACTTCCTTGCCTTGCGCAGTCGCGGCAAGTGCTTTGGCCAGCTCCTGTAGACGCGGGTAGTCGGTGAAGGCAATCTCGATAGGCACGATCCGGAAGTCCTTCAGAACTTTCTGAAGGAACGGAATCTGCACTTCAATCGAGTGCTCGCGTTCGTGCGCCCGGGGCAGGTCCCGGGTGAGCGTCGTTTGCCTCATCAGTTCGGCCGCGAACTTCTCGTCAATATCCACATTGCCCAGAGGGGTCTTCCACGTGCCTTTGGCATAGACCGCAAACTCGCTGAATCCGACATGATGGCTCGGTCCGAGGATGACAACCGTCTTCGGGCGCAAGCCACTGACGGCCTTGTAGGCATAGGCTGCGGTCGGACCCGAGTAGGGGTAGCCCGCATG
>Ga0233425_10008402_pt1 | contig 13762 bp, 11 predicted proteins | sample Watercolumn_Towu_2_FD_181712 | JGI IMG/M metagenome (GOLD analysis project Ga0233425, IMG submission 181712) | Freshwater microbial communities from Lake Towuti, South Sulawesi, Indonesia - Watercolumn_Towuti2014_140_MG | ecosystem: Environmental > Aquatic > Freshwater > Lake | place...
CCACCAGTCGAGAAGATAGCCTTCGCGAGAATGGCATCCTTCGCATCACGCGTGTAGCTCGTCTGTGCAGGACCATCGAGCTCGATTGTGAGCTCACCTGCGTCGATCGTCACGGTGTCTGGCAGAGTCGATGTCTCCGTGGGGAGAGTGACCTGCGATCCGTAGAGCTGACCATTCACGCCGTAACCGTAGAGGGAGCCGACGGCGAAGAGGTCAGACGATTCCTCGAAGTGGATGATGATCGAATCGCCGGCACCGCCGGTGATGTCGCTCACCACTTCAAAGGTCACCTTGTCGCCTTCGAGGATCGTGAACGGAGGATCGAAGACAACCGTGGCGAAGTCACCCACGAACTGGGCGACGGTGTTTGTGAGGACCGTTCCATCGGAGCGGCGCACTTTCACGTTGATGACGTCTCCGTCACCGACCGTGCTGTTCTGTTCGAAGGTCATCGAGTAGATCGTCTGATCTTCAACAGAGTCCGTGGCGACTTCGAATTTGCCGATCACGACAACCTTGTCACCGACTTCGACCTCATCGGGCGAGATGGTGCGGTAGGTCACCGAGACCGTGCCCGACGTGACTGCCGCGACGCGGAATTGGTTGCCGCGGATCGGGAAGTTGCCGGTCACTGCCTTAGCGTTGCTTGTGAAGTCAGATGCGAGCTCCACTGCCATGCCGTGCTCGGAAGCCGTAACGGCGGACGTCGTGAAGTCCGCTGCGAAGTCGACGGTAACCGTCTTGCATGGGTCGACGACGAGCGTCTTTGTGAAGTGGAGGGGAGCCGTCTGCTCCTGAGAGTCAATCGTGCGCTTGCGCGAGATGCGTGCGCCGTTGATCGCGGCGTACACGCCGCTGATGTCGGTCTCGTCACCGAAACCCTCGTGGAGGAGGGTGATGCCGTTGATCTGGACCGAGTCATCACAGGACGCAGTAAGGTCGAGTGTGAGCATTGTCACACCCTGAGCGCCCTTGGGGAGGGTGTCTCCGACAGGGTTCTTCGAGGAAACAGACACCTCGAGGGTGCCCTTTCCGAGAACAAGGACCGTGTAGCCCTTGAAAACTTCCGTGTCAGAAAACATATCGCCGCCCGCCGTCTTCATATCAGACACGGCGACTGTGTACTCACGGCCGGCCTCCGTCGACTCACCGAGGGTGAGTTCGACAGTCGTCTGGTTGATGAGCGTTGCGCTCGTGACGGGAATCTCAACGGATCCGCTCGTCACGGTGTAGTGACTAGCCGTCGCGGCTGCTGACTGATCGACGGACATGTTGTACGACACCTCGACCGTCGTGGTCGATGTGGCGACGACATCCTTGATCATGGGTTCAGTCGAAACGGGCTCGTCGCCGCAGTCGACACCGTACATAAGACCCTGGTCGACGCGGTTGAGCATCGTGACCATCTCGGCGCGGTTCATCGGATCGCCGGGGCGCACTTTGCCCGTGTTGCCGTCACCCTGGAGGACGCAGTGATCGGCCGCCGTTTGAATGGCGTCCGTGTACCACTGGCCCGAGGGGTTATCGACGAATTGCGGGGCCTCGCCGGTCCACTCAAGACCGAATGAACGGTTGATGAGGGACGCAGCCTCCGCGCGATTGACGTTGGCATTCGGACGTGCATAGCAGTTTGTCTTGCCGTAGCAGTCCTTGTCGCCCTTCAGGTAGCCGGCTTCTGCAGCCGCCTCCATGTAGGCGTAAGCCCAGTGTGTGGGTGGAACGTCGACGAAGCTTGGCTGAGCGGGAGTGCTCGAGGAATCAAGACCGCCGTTGAGTTCGACAATCATTTTGACGAACTCTGCGCGTGTCGCCTGGTCGGCGCCACGGAAGCGGGCCTGTCCCGAGTCGAGAACGCCCTTAGCAAGCATTGCATCGACTGATTCCTTGTACCAAGCGCTTCCGGAGACATCGCTGTAGTAGGCAAGGGCCGGCGCAATCTGCGTCAGCGTCATTGCTGCAACCGCGATTCCCGAAAGGACTTTCTTAAAACGTGAAAGGTCCATAGGAAACAGGGAAAAGAAAAGGAAATAAAAACAATGGAAGGAACACACTCCGCACGCATCATCTCTCACCTGTCATGAGAGGGAGGGGAAAAAATTCTCCTCGTCTCCTTAATTCTAAAGAGTGAAATCACGAAAGCTGGTGAAAGATCGTCTTCTCCATTGCAGAGGTGAGTGTTCAGTACCGATCCTCATATATTGAGGATGGAAAACTGCATACCTATATATAAGGTGCAGGTGCCGAGTTGTGAATGAACGAATCAGTACGTGAGGCCATCACTCCGGAAGACCGGAGCGGGCTTGGGGAGATCCTACTGAAGAGGCAAATTGCTCCGCAAGACCCAAAGATGCCACAGACTGCATTCCAGAGAACGCTAAAAGAGGGAGCCCGTTACACCTCCCGGCGCAAAACGTCGGCTTTTACGCAGAGGAAAATGGCTGTTTGGCGCCCCACAGGAGAACGGAACCCTGTTTTTTACCTGAAATTCCATGAATAAAAATGTATTGCAAAAACGCCCTTTTTTGGCGGAAGTGGTATTAATGGGTCTATTGAAGTGTTCTTTATGAAAAGAACATTGTACATTTTTTGTACTCAATACCGATTCCCCTCTCCACTTTTTGGCTTATGGATGAGCTTTTGTCCCTCTTTTGTATCTTTAAGCTCAAATCCATGTTTTTCGATTTCCACACGCAGTCTGTCGGACTCCGCGAAGTTCTTCTCCCCTCGTGCACGCTCACGGTCAGAAAGCAGCTTTTGGACATCGGCCGATACTTCCATCGCTTCAGGCGCAAAGCAGCCGAAGGTCTTTTGAACCAATTCGACAAATTCCCTTGGAGCTCTCTTCAAAGATGCACGAGTCGTGTTCATCGCATCGAACAGTGCCGCAAGAGCCGCAGGCGTATTGAGATCATCATCCATCGCTTCACGAAAACCTTTATCAAACTCCCCGATCTCTCTGATCTCTTCAGACTCCCCGATCTCCTTTTCCTGCTCCCCCATCCACTCCACCACTTTTCTCCGCGCTTTCGCCGCATCTTCAAGGCCCTTCCAACTGAACTTCAGGTTGGTCCGGTAATGAACCGAGAGCAGATAGTACCGCAGATCCATCGGACTGAATCCCTTGGAAGTGATGTCAGGGAGTGTGAGCACATTGCCAAGAGTTTTTGACATCTTGGCTTCTCCAAGATCAATGCGTCGGCGATGGAGCCACAATTTTACAAAGGGACTTTTTTGGCTTACAGACTCGCTTTGCGCGATCTCACACTCGTGATGCGGGAAGATGTTGTCTTCGCCGCCGGTATGAATATCGATCTGTGACCCAAGGAGTGCCTTGCTCATCGCAGAGCATTCGATGTGCCAGCCGGGGAATCCTTCGGGCGACTGGCGACTGGCGACTGGCGACTGGGGCGACGGCCATCGCAGAATGTGATCGGCATTCTCTCCGACGCAGAATTTCCAGAGAGCAAAATCCGCGGGATGCTTTTTGTCGGCATCGACTTCGATCCGCGCTCCGCTCTTCACCTTATCTATAGTGTTGCCGGAGAGCGTGCCGTACGGCGTGAGAAGATTTTTCGCAGTGACATCGAAGTAGATGCCGTCGTCTGTAACGTAGGCGAATTTATTTGCGAGGAGCTCTTCGATCATCACAATCATCTCCTTTATATATGCTGTGGCGCGGGGGCGCTCTATAGGTTCCAACATTGAAAGAGCCTTTTCGTCCTCCAAATACTGGTCTGTGTAGCGTTTTGCCACTTCGAGCGGATGGAGCTTTTGCTTCCTCGCTTCCTTTTGAATCTTGTCATCGCCGTGATCAGCATCATGGAGAAGGTGTCCGACATCGGTGATGTTTTTCACGTGCTTCACGGTAAGCCCGTGTCCGGCCTCGAGCCACCGGCGGAGAAGATCTGCGAGTAAAAAGGAGGAGTAGTTGCCGATGTGCGGCCGACCGTAGACCGTGGGGCCGCACGTGTACATGGTCACCACCTTGCCCGAAGGCACAAATGGTTCCTCCTTTTTTGTGAGGGTGTTATAGAGGCGAAGGGACACAAGGAAAGAATAGCGGTTCCCCCTTTCTGGTGCTTACAAAAGGGTCAACGTTGCATCCTGCGATGTCGAGACGTTGACCCCTTCCCGCTGAAGTCTCCCTCAGCGGACTGCAACTGGTCGGTCATTCCTGACCTTTCAGCTGCGGATTTTGTTGGTCCGCGGGCGGAGGAGCAATTTCCTGGCGGTAAACTTCCACGTCATCCGGGGCAATGATCCCCAGTTTGACGCGGCCGCCCTTAATCGCAACGATCTTCACACGAATATTATTCGCGATGAAGATCTCCTCGCCCAACATCCGAGAAAGAACCAACATGGCAAAGTCCTCCGGACTGCCAACCTCCAACCACCGACGGATCCAACCGCTAGCTCGGGAGGTAGCCGCACTGTAAAGCAAAGCAGACTAGTTGCACAAACAAGAAAGATTCCTTTGTTGACTCCAAAAAACCGACACAGAGGACATCCATGCCGGTCTCGGCCAATCTCTCTAATTGAGACTGGCCTGGAGCTTGTGCTTGCCCCCGAATTCCATCGGGGGATCAGCTTCTGCTGCGGCAACCAGCCGCAGCAGCTCTGATCGGATGAAGCGCTCCTGGGCTTCGTCCGATGCCCCCTTTTCGATCAGCTTCAGCAGGCTCAGCCTGAGAAGCACAATCGCGGGGTGGGTGCCCGCTCGAGGATTGCTCCTCATGGTCTTCGCTCCTTTCCTTGGGAGACCATTGCCCTCTGACCACGGTTCCACCGCAGCAACTGGGGCTAAAATCCATCATAGCGTAAATGCTGTTTTATTATCAAGTAATATTATTGGCTTTAGTCAATTTTATGGGCCGCGGCGTCTAACGCAGTTCCTCACTCGAGAAACGATACAGTTTGCCATTAACCACACCAAAAATCATTACTTTTCAGCTTCCATTAGGGCTGAACTCAAATTCAGAAATTGCAAGTTCTCTTAGTCTCAATGTATTAATACGTTAATACATTTCCCCATACCACACTCATAAGTACCTACGCACCTTACCAGATCATGCAACGGTTACGTCTTTACAAAGGTAGACATCTTGTATGGCATTGAGAATCTCAATTCCTTCCACCATGGGCTTCTGGAATGCCTTTCTGCCCGAAATCAATCCCGATCCGCCTGCGCGCTTGTTGATCACCGCAGTCATCACCGCCTGCTGGAGATCATTTTCACCTGAAGCTCCGCCACTGTTGATAAGACCGATCCGGCCCATGTAACAGTTGGCGACCTGGTAGCGCGTGAGGTCGATTGGATGATCTGTCGTAAGTTTTTCATAGATGCGCTTATCCGTTTTTCCGTAACTCGACTCCTGATTGAGCACCGTGTACCCGCCATTATTCTCGGGCAGCTTTTGCTTGATGATATCGGCCTCGATCGTAACGCCGAGATGGTTCGCCTGTCCCGTGAGATCTGCGCTGAGATGATAGTCTTTATCTTTCTTGAAAGCAGAATTCCGGAGGTAACACCAAAGTACGGTAAATAGCCCGAGCTTATGCGCGTGCGCAAACGCCTGACTGACCTCGACGATCTGGCGGCCAGACTCGCTTGAGCCAAAGTAGATTGTCGCGCCCACACCGAGCGCGCCCATATCCTTGGCCTGTTCGACCGTGGCAAACATCACCTGATCAAACTTGTTCGGGTATGTCATGAGTTCGTTGTGATTGAGTTTCACGATGAAAGGAATTTTTTCAGCGTACTTGCGGCTCACCATGCCAAGTACTCCAACCGTCGATGCCACCGCATTGCATCCGCCATCAACTGCGAGCTTCACGATATTCTCCGGATCGAAGTACATGGGGTTCTTCGCAAACGACGCACCGGCGCTGTGTTCGATGCCTTGATCAACCGGGAGAATGGAGAGGTATCCCGTGCCGCCAAGTCGCCCGTGACCGTAGAGAGCCTTGAGCCCCGTGAGAACCTTCGTTGGTCGGTCGGAGATCTTGAAGATCTCATCGACGTGCTTGGGACTGGGGAGATGGAGTGATTCCTTCGGAATTGTTTTGCACTGATGCTGCAGCAGCGTGTCGGCCTCTTGGCCAAGAATGGATCTGATATCGGAGAGACTTCGCATGCCAAGAGAGTAGCAAATTCCCGATGCTTCACCTAACTGCCGACCTCTGTACCAACGTATTAATACATTGGAAATAGGGGCAGCTTTTTCAGCTCCGAGCCCTCTCACTTCCCCAGTTCTCTACGCCACCTTCCTATTCACCACCACCTGCTGCCCGATCGCAAAGAGTGTCGAGACACCCCAGTAAAGCGAGACAGCCATCGGGAATTGCAACGCGAAGAACCCGATCATGAGCGGCAGTCCGTAGAGCATGATGCGCTGTTGCATCTTCTGAGAAGGATCGGTCGTTGCTGCCTGCGACCTCTTCGCCGCTGCTGCAAAAGAAAGCTTCATCTGGAGGAATTGCAAAATCACTAGCAGAGCGGGCATCACGATAATCTCAGGCTTGAGCAAATTGAATCCGAGGAAGTTCGGATCAAGCGTCCATGGCAAGTGATCAAAGATCGAATACAGCAAGTGCCGGGCAAGACCAATGTCGGCTCCGTCGCGCACTGCATAGAAAAGACCGATGAGAATCGGGAACTGGATGAGCATCGGCAGGCACGACTGGAACGGATTCACTTTGTTCTCCTTCCAGAGCTTCATTGTCTCTTCATTGAGACGCTTCGGATCGCCTTTGTACTTTGCCCTGAGCTCCTCGATTTTCGGCTGGAGCTTCTGCATTTTTCGCTGCCCTTCGAGCGCATGCTGAGTGGGGAGGAAGAGCACAAATTTGATGAGAAGCGTGAGGATGATGATCGTGAGTCCCAGGTTATGGCCGGGCAGAATCGATGCGATGAAGACGAGGAGATTGAGGAGCGGCTTACTGACAAACGTGCGGAAAATTTTCGTGAGCGCATTGGGCTCGGTCATCGCAAAACGTGTCGAAAGCTGGCGCGTCTGAGTCCCTTCTTTCACCTCCATGCGCACTTCGTATGTGCCAAGTGTTCCGAACATCGAGTACTTCCACGGCGCAAGACTGATCTGAGTCTCTTTCGTGGGAAGCACATCGACGGTATCGATGCATGGCGCCTCGGCCTCGACCGGTGCAACTGCCGTGAGCGTTCCCGTGCCCGTGACGCGAGAAACCGTAACTGGAAGAAGCGGACAACTTGCGCGGAGCGTAACGCCGGATGCCGTGTGATTTTCGAGAATGAGAACGGGATGATGTCCCATGGAAAACTCCGCGCTCTGAGGCCTCAGCACCAGTCCCGCCTTCACGGACTCCGGACTTGGAGCCGGAAAAAATGTTTTCAGAGCAAACTCGATGACGAGGTACGCGGCGATGAAAATCAGCGCGAATTCGAGGATGGATCTCTTCTTTGGTCCTGCAGCTTGGGGCATGTGCGTGAGAGAAAATGAATGAGCGATTCCGAGTCTCTTCGAAGTTCGGCAAACGCGCAGGTCAGACTAGAGGATCGCGGCAGGAGTAACAACTGTGCAACAACCCTCGTTGGTGCATTGTCTGCGCTTTCTTTGAGCACCAAGCGAAGCGCCTCGCGGCATCTACGGCGCATGCGGTTACGTTTGACTGCGGACTTGTCGAGCTTGCGAGAGGCAATCACGCCGACGTAGAGCGCGGGGTGGTGAGGCTTGGTGTCGGGTCTGCGTGGGGCGCCGCAGAGGATACGCGCGTGGATATGCTTCCCCTTCCACAGTATTCCCTTGCGAAGAACGCCGTCGCAGATTTTTCGCCCCCGAAGACGCAGGAGTTCCATTTCTCTATACTACAGGCATGTCCACTCTCACCGAGGCTCAGGTTCGGCACATCGCCAAGCTCGCGCGATTGAAGTTGAGCGACGAGGAGGTGAAGAAATTCACAACCGAACTCACGTCGATTCTCGCGTACGTGGACATGCTCAAAGAAGTCGACACGAAGAATGTGCCGCCGACGGCGCAGGTAACCGGCCTTCGTAGCATTTTGCGGGAAGACACGCTGCGCCGGCCGACAGACTGGCCCACCCGGGATGAACTGCTTGCAACAAGCCCGCTCCCCATCACCGATCACCACATCGAAACTCCTTCGGCTCACTAATGATGCTCTCCTCGCTCACCATCACCGTGGCGCTGAAAAAATTGCGTGCAAAGGAATGCACGGCAACGGATCTCGTGAAAAGTTGCATCGAGCGGATCGAAAAGGTCGATAACACACTCAATGCTGTCGTCCACCGAAACTTTGATCGAGCCCTAGATGAAGCCAAAAAGATCGATATGAAGGGCGACTACTCCGCCCCGCTTGCGGGTATCCCCTACCTCGCCAAAGACGTGTACTGCGAGAAGGGTGTGCCAACAACAGCGTGCAGTAACGTACTGCGCGACAAGCAGTATTGCCCGCCGTATGACTCAACGACGACGAAGCGACTGAGAGAAGCGGGTGCGATCAGCCTGGGGAAATCAAACACCGACGAGTTCACGATGGGTGCATCGACGGAAACATCCTGTTTTGGTCCCGCCCGAAATCCATGGGATCCGACGCGCACCGCTGGGGGGTCTTCGGGTGGATCTGCTGCGGGGGTGGCCGCCGACGAATGCCTTTTTGCCCTCGGAACAGACACCGGCGGATCGATCCGGCTGCCCGCGGGATTCTGCGGATGCACCGGACTTCGCGTCACCTACGGCCGCACAAGTAGATTTGGGGTCATGAGCATGGCGAGCTCGCTCGATACCATCGGACCGCTGACCAAAACCGTCGAAGATACGGCGCATGTGCTCAAGGTGATCGCTGGCAAGGATCCATACGACGGAACAAGCGGCGATGTGCCCGTCCCCGATTACGCCGCTGGCCTGAAGAACAATCTCAAGGGTGTACGCATCGGGATTCCCGACGAGTATTTCATTGAAGGAATATTGCCGGAAGCCGAAGAAAAAGTGCGCGATGGCATCAAAGTGCTGAGGGAGCTCGGCGCAGAGCTGAAGCAAATCAGTCTGCCACACACGAAGTACGCGCTTGCAACGTATTACGTGCTTGTTCCCTGCGAAGTGAGCAGCAATCTTGCGCGCTACGACGGCGTGCGGTTCGGACATACAGTGAGTGAGCGCGATGACCTGAGAAATTACTACGAAGCAGTCCGCGGTACGGGCTTTAGCCCGGAGGGGAAGCGTCGCATCATGGTCGGAACCTACGCGCTCTCCGCGGGGTACTACGACGCGTACTACAGGCAAGCGCAGCGTGTGCGCACATTGATCATCCGAGATTTTGACGAAGCATTCCGCGAGGTTGATCTGGTCGCAGCCCCCATCTCTCCGGGCGTTGCATTCACGGTTGGCTCGCACGCCAATGATCCCGTGGCGATGTACCTGGAAGACGCGTTCATGGACGGAGCGGTGATGGGTGGTATCCCGGCGATGAGTGTGCAGTGCGGATTTGTGAAGGCACCTGATGCCGATACGCGGCTTCCTGTAGGGCTCCAACTGATGGGACCGCAGTGGGGTGAAGAGGCAGTGCTTCGCGCAGGTCACGCATATCAGACGGCAACGAAGTGGCATCTGGAGAAACCTGTGTTGTGATCCCCTCTCCCCACAGAGGGAGAGGGCTAGGGTGAGGGGGCACTAAAAAGAAATTGTTCATGAATCCGTCAATTGCAAATTATTTGTTCAATGCGAATCCTATGTGTACTACTTTTTCCCTTCCCCTTCAGCCGTATGAACAGCAAGCAATTCCTTCAAGTGGGCGGTGTCATTCTGCTCCTCCTCGGGATCGTCGGCTTCTTCATGCCGAACATCCTCGGAGAGCTTCTGACATTCAATGCCGCGGAAAATTATGCCCACCTCGTTCTGGGTGTTGTCGCACTGCTCGCATCCACGGGCCCCGTGACGATCCAGAAACCCCTCGTCCTCGTCGTGGGACTGGTTGCGCTCTTCTTCGGTGTTGCCGGATTCATGGTTGCGGGTAACGCTGTGCCGAACTTCTTCGGTGTCGTGCACCTCGATAACCCCGTCGACAACGTCCTCCACCTCGTGGTTGGCGTGTGGGCGATCTGGGCCGGCATGAACACAAAGGCTTGAAAGAAGCGCTCATGCAAGGGAAAAGAATCAGGGCGGGCAACCGCCCTTTTTCGTGCAGATGCATGTGCTACCATGGCCCTCCTATGGCTACGAAACTCGAGCAAGCTGTGAGGGACGCAATACCTGACCGCTGGAAAGGCTACGTGAATGCACAGGATGTCGCTCGCCTCATCACCGGCACGTATCCGCGCCTCTTGGGAGGAGACATCCCCACTCTCGTAACCCGGCTGCTGGAATTCCCCACAGCGAACACATTCAATACATCCGATTACATCAACTCGTTCTGCGGAAACGGTAGGGTAGTACAAACACTTCGGGAAACCAACGTACGGGACGGATTCCCTGCCTTCTCGGCAGCGCTCGACGAAATTAATCAAGTCCTCGCTGCTATTAGTCGCAGAGACAGCCTGTCAGAGAAGGACGACAACACACTGCGAGAGCTCCGCAATCAGAGAAATGCGCTCATACGAGCAATTGCCAAGGCTTTGAGTCCGAAGGAGTACCGCCTCGGCGTGCATCGTACCGATTTCTTCGATCAGGCTCCGGACAAGCTGCGCCACATCGGTGAGTTATGGGATCAGCACGTGCATGCAGGGAATGACGGAGTAGAAGGACACGAAGCGCAGGAGGAAATGGGGGTACAGCAACATAACGGCCCGCAAGATCGGACACTGGAACAACAAATGGAAAGCGCCTTCGCGTCACTGCCGCAGCAGCTGCGGGAAGGGATCACGCACCAGATGTTGATGGAAAAGTCATGGTACGGCGCCACCATATACGACACGTTGCGGAGTCGGGCAATTGATCTGATGCGGCAGAAGTGAGATGGCAATTCTCTGCGGCAAGAGGTACAGTCTCCGGCGCGTGACGCAGATCTTTGTGTGCACGTTACGGAGCCATAGCTCAGCTGGTTAGAGCGCTTCCCTGTCACGGAAGAGGTCGCGGGTTCGAGTCCCGTTGGCTCCGCCATCCGCAACTCTCGGTCGATTGAGGAGCAGTATGTACACTTTCCGCAGTGCGGAAAAAGCCACTCCCCACCGCCATTCCCCTCGATTGATATGATCCTCTCAGACTTCGATGAGCTGCTTCGGATGTTCATGAAATTGCCTCTCTGGATCCGGATTGTAGTCATCACCATCCTCATCGCTTGTGTCTTGATCATCTGTATCACGCTTTCATTCATCACCATCCTGGCGTACGGATTTCGCGATGGGTGTTTTAACGGCGGACCCGGATGCGACCTTCCTCTTATCCACAAGCTTGAGATGTTCCTTATACCCGCCAGTGTCTGCCTCCTTATCGCGTCTCTTATTGCCATGATGAAAAGAAGTTTGAAGGGATACCGCTGGTTCGCCCTCTGTGTCGGAGTAACACTCCTCCAGGCACTCATTCCAGGGAATCACTTCTTCTCATTTTTCTGGGAAATGGTCAGAGAATTTTTCTGGTAGGTATAAGAAGTACCAATGTATTAATACATAGGTACTAAGGATGCATGATCTCTATCTGGCACTCAAAGAACGAAAATGATGAGACAGCGGACTGATAAAGTACCCTGTCATACATGCAACAGTCATGGTGAACATCCATGAGAGAATATCGAGAAGAGCGTCTCGAAACTTTAGCGGGAGCCCTGTGTGACCGAGAATCTGCTCGATGTTCATTTTGAATATTGTACCATACTTTAATTTTTTAACAAACCATGGGTTCAGCCCTTATTGAAGATACAAAAGCGGGTTCTTCTTCACGCCGTTGACCTTCACTTCGAAGTGAATGTGGATGCCCGTTGTTCCGTGCACGAGACCGGTGTTGCCCATCCATGCGATCTGCTGCCCACGCTTCACCACATCGCCAACCTTCACGTAGATGTCCCTGTTGTGGGCGTAGAGCGTGACAAGGCCGTTACCGTGATCAACCTCGATGACATTGCCGTAGCCGCCGTTCCATCCAAAGTCGGCTCGAATAATGGTGCCATCTTCGGCGGCGAAAATCGGCCCTCCGCCGCGCGTCTGGATATCCACCGCGTAGTGACGAGCGTTGTAGTACTGGGTGTAGAAGCACGTGTTGCAAGGCATCTGGAAGACTCCCGCCGTCGGCTCGACCTCAGATGGCTCTGCCAAAGCTCGGGAAGGCTGACGTGAGGGAAACTTCGGTTGCACCAAATTTCCACGCGCGAGAGAATCCGCAAAACTCAATTCCTCTGTCGCGCTCGCATCTGGCCGCTGAGCGACGGCGCTTCCGATCGGTTTTCCACCAGGAATGATGAGTTGCTGTCCGGCGACGATGAAGTCTCCGGAGATTTTATTCTGTCGGACGATCTCCTCGGCAGGCACGTCATAGAGCTCGGCGATCCGCGAGAGCATCTGACCACGGCGCACGGTGTGCAGCACGCCGTCGACGGGGAGAATGAATAGTTCCTGGCCCGGCTTGAGAGTGCTCTGTGCGGTCATGCCGTTTGCGAAGCGGATGGTGTCTGGCTGGATGCGATACTCCTGGGCGATCTTTTCGATGCTGTCACCGGACTTCACGGTGTAGAGAATTCCCTCGCTGTAGGCGAGTCTTGATCCCTGCTCACCAAGCGTCGATGACTTCATCAGGAATCCGTCTTCGACAAAGAGAAATTGTGCCGGTGTGTTCTCTTCGAGTTCCGCGAATGGCTGCGAGAGTTCTGCGCGCGGCACGTAAGGAGGAAGCATCGACCCCACGAGGAGTACCGCAAGACAGATGATGCGTACGCGCAGAGATAGCCGACGTTCGATGAGGGAACGCATGAATTCAGGCGAAGGGTTCCTGGAGAATCTTCAGAACTTTCTGCATGTCTTTGTAGCGCTGGAGAGAGTTGAGCAGAACCACGACGTACGTGCGCCCCTTGATGGTGGCAAATGAGAGCAGGCACTGGCGTGCACCGTTCGTGGTGCCGGTCTTTCCGGCAAACACTGGTGAATCTGTGTGGAGCAGTGCGTGCGTGTGCGTGAGGGCGATGACCGTTCCATCGCGGCTTTGGATCTTGGTGCCGCGCATCGAGAGGCGATCGCGAATCTCCTGATGACGAAATGCAAACGATGCAAGCCATGCCACATCGGCGGCGGTCGACCGTTGATCGAGTGCATCGAGACCGGCCGGATTCGAGAAATGCGTCCCCTGCAGACCGAGCATTTCAGCGCGCGCGTTCATCAGTGACACGAACTCCGTGACGGATCCCGCGTGGTGACGCGCGAGAGTTTCAGCGGCGTCGTTGGCGGAGGAGATGAGAAGTGCTGACAGGAGATCGCCGACCGTAAACTGTTTTCCCTTCGGAAGCCTCTCGACGGCGCCGTCGACAGCAGACACGTCATCTGGCACCGTCACCCATTCATTAAGATCTTCATTTTCTGCAATGATAATCGCGGTCATGAGTTTCGTCAGACTTGCCATAGGACGCGCGATGTTCTCGCCCGAGGCGTAAATCACCTGACCGCTCTCAAGATCGCTGATAAGCACCCCAGAAGCCGAAAGGCGGCCCACCTCGAAAGGGGTAGAAGGCTTGAATCCCTTGAGCGGCGACGGCGACGCAACGGGGATGTCGATGATGGGAACTTGCGATGCCGAGGGCACCGCAGGAACAGGCAACATCCCAAACAGGAGTACCCACAGAACGGCGCTGTACA
>Ga0233425_10008403_pt1 | contig 13759 bp, 11 predicted proteins | sample Watercolumn_Towu_2_FD_181712 | JGI IMG/M metagenome (GOLD analysis project Ga0233425, IMG submission 181712) | Freshwater microbial communities from Lake Towuti, South Sulawesi, Indonesia - Watercolumn_Towuti2014_140_MG | ecosystem: Environmental > Aquatic > Freshwater > Lake | place...
GTTTTTTTATATGGTTTCCCGGTAAGTCCCGGAATATATCGTCTCAAAGGAAGAATTCATCGAAATCTTGCCTGCGAACGGATATATTGGCTTAGATTTGACGCCTTAAAAATGTTCTCTATGAAAGTGCTTCTAACCTGTATTCTGATTTGTTTTTTCCTGGCCACTCCCCGGAGCCGGTCGCAGGAAGTGTTGCAATGGCGCGGCGCCGACCGGACCGGGCTGTATAACGAAACAGGGCTGCTGCCGGTATGGCCCGATGGAGGTCCGTCATTACTCTGGGAATGCGACAAGCTGGGGAACGGATATGGTTCCCCGGTGATCACCAGGGACAGAATCTTCGTGAACGGAGAGTTGGACACCGTCAGCTATCTGTTCGCCCTCAGCCGGTCGGGAGAGATTCTGTGGAAAACTGCGATCGGGAAGGAATGGACACTCAATTACCCTGGTTCACGTTCCACCCCTACCGTTGTGGACTCGCTTATCTACGTGACGGCCGGAATGGGAGCTGTGGCCTGCATAAATGCCGGGACGGGTAAAATGAAATGGTCAGCAGACCTTCAGAAAGATTTTCACGGTCGGTTGATCGGTTTCGGTTTCTCCGAATCGGTACCGGTCAATGGCGACCTGGTATACTGTTCCCCCGGAGGTGCGGATACCAACGTGGTGGCTCTCGACCGGTTTTCCGGGAAAATCCGGTGGATCTCCAAAGGGATGGGTGAAGAAACCTCCTATTGTTCACCATTATTGATCCGGCTTCCCGGAAAGGAGATCCTGGTCACCTTCTCGAAAAGCCACCTGCTGGGAATTGACGCCGGAACCGGAGCGCTTCTCTGGTCCCATAAGCAAAACTCCCAGGGAGATGTGCACGCCAATACACCCTGGTTTGAAGATGGATTTATCTATTACATTGCCGGTGACGGGAACGGATCGGTTAAGCTGGAATTAGCTGCCGATGGATTGGGGATCACCGAAATCTGGAGAAATAAAGCCTGCGATGACCTGATGGGCGGCTTTATCAAACTGGATGGATATATCTATACGGCCAGTTACGGAACCAGGCAATGGTATATCCAGGATGCAAATACGGGGGCACTGGTCGATTCGGTCAGGTTCGACAAGGGGACCACCAACTATGCCGACGGCCTGCTTTATCTGTATAACGAAAAAGGGCAGGTCGGGCTCTTCAAACCAGCGGGGCCGAAAATGGACCTGGTCAGCTCCTTTAAGGTCACCCGCGGGACCAAAGCCCATTATGCGCACCCGGTCATCAACCAGGGGATTCTCTACATCCGGCATGGAAAATCATTGCTGGCGTACAATATCAGAAACAGCGAAACAGCGAAATAGTGAAAACTGCAGCTATGAACAGAATACTGATTGCAAGCGGATGTGCACTGTTGATATCCGTTGCCGTAAAATCCCAGGAGTTGTCGCTCGATGATGTCCTGATAAAATATTACCAGGCAAGCGCCATGGAAAACCTGCAAAAGATGAACACGGTCACGGTCACCGGGACCATCGTACAGCAGGACCTGATGCCGTTCAGGATAGTCAAGGTCAGGCCGGATAAATATTTACTGGAATTCGACGCAGTGGATATTACGGCTTACCTTGCATACGACGGGCAAACCGCCTGGATGACCGCTCCATGGACAGGGAATCCAAATCCGCAGGAAATGCCTCCTGACCGTAAAGGAGAGATGAAGGTACGGGCCGACTTTGACGGGATCCTGTACCACTGGAAAGATAAAGGAGTGACATTGGAATTGATTGGCCGGGAAACCTCCGACAGCCTTGATGCATACAGGATCAAACTGATCCGGGTAGACGGAGGCACCGAAAATTACTTTATCGATGCCAGGGACTTTCTCCTGAAGAAACGTACTTACATGCGCAAGATCCGCGGCCAGGATGTGGAAGTGCAGATGTTCTACCTGGATTACCGGAAACAGGACGGGATCCCGTTCCCGTTTGTGACCCGGATCCTTACCAATCAGTTCGCCCAGGAATACCAGGCCGATTCGGTCGAATTTAATTTACCGGTTAATGGAAATATTTTTAAGATGCCTGAAAAATAGCCTCCGGCCTCATCTCACCCCTCACTACTCACCATTTTTGTAATGGTATTCCAGTTCCTGGTTGTCGAAAGTACCCCGAATTCCTTCTCCACGAAATTGTTTGGAAAGCCGTACCGCCCGTTTTTCAGCTCGCCCCGCAGAAATGCATAATATATGCTCATGTTTTTCCGCCATTCACCGTAAAAAAAACGCCGTTCGCCGAAATACTGTTTCCATTGCTGTGTGAGCCGTATACATTTGCGGAAAATCAATCCATCATGACATCCATTTGGCACTTCATTTTATCAGGTGATCTCTGGGACTTCCTGTACAGGATCCTGATTTTGTTGATCTCTCCTGTAGTGAACAGCCTGATCAAGGGTTTCGAACCAATGTACAACACTCTGCGCGAATCGGTATCGGCCGATCCGGTTCTTTTCCTCAGCATTTGTTCGGGTTTTATTCTGTACGGGCTGTATCATCTGATTTGTTATCTCATGCTCCACCGCAGGAGAAAGCAATTCGTCCGATTGTGAGATCTGCTCCGTCTTTCTTCTCATGTTCTTCGCCCTACGCCTTTTGTACCTCTTTCTCCAGGTAATCAGCCAGTAGTTCCAGAAGTTGTTCCTTACGGATCGGCTTGGAGATGTAATTATCACACCCGGCTTCCTCGCTTTTTTTCTGGTCGGTCGACATGGCATAGGCTGTTTGTGCAATGATCGGCAAAGCCGGCCGGATGGCCTTTATTTCTTTCACCAGTTCATATCCATTCGCGTCGGGAAGACGGATATCGAGAAGTATGAGATCAAATGAATCAATTTGCCCATAAAGGTCCCGGAGTTTCTTCCCGCAATCCACCGGAACCACCTCAGCCTGCGTGTGCAATAATATAATCTTGATGTATTCGATATTTGTTTCCTCATCTTCCACCAGCAAAATCCTTTTACCACCCCAGTTGAACTTCCTTTTCAGCGGTTTTGCCCCTGAAATGCGGGTTGGCTCGCCGGGCGAAGCGACACCCTGTGTGAATGGTATGGTAAAAAAGAAGGTGGTTCCGGCGCCCTGCGCCGATTCCACCCGGATGGTCCCGCCCAACAGCGTCAGCGATCCTTTGCAGATGGACAAGCCGAGCCCGGTGCCTCCGTAACGGTGCGGATCTTCGATGTCGGCCTGCCGGAAATGTTCAAAAATTATGGCCTGGTTTTCTGCAGATATCCCGATTCCGGTATCTCTGACATAACAAGTGATCATCCCCTGCGCAGGAGCAAAATATCCAAACCTGATTGAACCGGAGGGGGTGTATTTGATGGCATTGTCGATCAGGTTGGAAAAAACCTGTTTAACAATGTACCGGTCGGTAAATAAAGTGGATTCTTTGTCGGACAGGGATTTCTCTGCAAACAAGGAAAGACCGGTTTTATTGATTTTCTGCAACCGCTGATGAAATACGGTTTTCATCTCATCCAGGACATGATTCAACACAACATTGCTCTGAACGAGCGTCACGGCTCCTGATTCAATCCGGGAAATCTCCAGTAAATCGTTGATGATGTGCATCAGGTCATCGGACCGGGACTGGATGATGGCCGAAAACTTGTTTTTTTCTTCAGTGGTCAGCGTTTCATCCGTGAGCATGCCGGCAAAGCCGACAATGGCATTCATGGGGGTGCGGATCTCATGCGACATGTTGGCCAGGAAAGCCGATTTCAGCCGGTCGCTTTCTTCCGCTTTCTCTTTGGCCTTTTGCAACTGTTCTTCCGCCCTCCGGTGATCGGTGATATCAATCATAGATACTATGATCAGATCCGAACCGGGGATCTTCCCGATGTTCAGGATGGCATCCCTGACCTCTCCCTGTGCATTGACCAGTTTTGTCTCATACCGGGTTGGAGCTTCACCGGAAGGAGTGAACCGGGTAACGAAATACCCCGTCATCCGTTCCAGGCTTTCAGGGGCAACATACCGGATCCATTTAGTTCCTACCAGTTCTTCTGCTTTATACCCCGTAACACGTAAGCACTCTTCATTTGCCATGACAACCGTAGCATCCTTCTGCACAATGATAGTTGCCGTTCCCGTATTGTCAAACAAACTCCGGTAAAGAATCTGGGACTCCCGGAGTTGCTCTTCCCCCTTTTTCCGCTGAGAGATATCTTCCACAAAACCTTCAAAGAACAATGTCTTTCCTGTTAAGTCCCTGATCACATGCGCCGAAATACTTACCCAGACCGGAGAACCATCCTGTTTCTTCCAAACGAGTTCCCTGTTGGCCGCCGAACTGAGCGGTTCGTACTGAGCGATCAATGCAGCTCTCTCATCCGGATTGTTATAGATATCCAGTGCCAGGTTCCGCTTGAGCAGCGTTTCTGTTGACTCATATCCGAGTATATCGGCAAGCCGTTGGTTTGCAATAAGGAAATTTCCTTCCCTGTCCGACTGATAGATCCCTGCAGGTGCATGGCTGAAAATATCCTTGAAACGTTGCTCGGATATTCTCAGCGCCTCTTCACCCCGTTTGTAATTGATATAGAAACTTAACTGGTTGGCAATCGTTTCCAGGATGACGATCGACTGTTTATTGTATGCGGCGGGATTGTCATAGCTTTGAACGACAATGGCTCCGATTATTTTACTGTCAAGGATGAGTGGCACCCCCAGCCATATCTCGGCGCGGGAACCGATCAGGTGTATATCTCCCGACTTTGATAATTGCTGAATTTCCTGTTTGCCTAAAAGCAGCGGTTTCTTCTGCCGGATGACCAGTCCTGTCAGAGATTTCTCTGCAGGCCATTCGGGGATGGAATCTTTTTCATCTTTCTCAAAAGGAGAGGTCAGCAATCCGGTTTTTTCGTCGTAGAATGCCAGGAAAAAGTTGGTGGTATCTATTACTTCTGACAATTCTGCCCTCACAACTTCAAACAGTTCATTCAGATTCTCCGACAGAACAACACCCCGGGCAATATTGTACTGCATGTGCTGGATAGCTTCGGCCTGTTTGCGGTTGGTGATGTCTTCAATGGTTGATAGGATTGCTTTTTCATCCCGGATGGTGATGACTTCACAGGCAAACATTCCGGTCAGGATTTCTCCATTCTTCCTCCGAAACCGGAATTCCCGGTTGGAAACTTTGTTTCCCTGCATCAACGCATTCAGCACAGTTACTCGGTCTTGTTCATTCACCCAAAGTTTCAGATCCATGGTGGTTTTTCCTGCGATCTCCTCCCGGGAATATCCTGAAATGGCATAAAAACTGTCGTTCTCATCCAGGATCATGCCATCGGATGCCCGGGTTATGGTGACGGCATAAGGAGCCAGGTGAAAGGCCTTTGAGAATTTTTCTTCGCTGATAGCGAGAGATTCTTCTGCCAGCTTGCGGGCCGTGATGTCCCGTAAAATGGATCGCGTAAACAGGATCTTTCCCTGATCATCCCTGATTGCGGATGCATTTAGCATGACCGGCAATTTGCTCCCGTTTTTTCTTCGAACCAGTAATTCAAGGTTTTGAACCTCCCCTGTTTCTCTGAACCGGGTCAATCCTTCTCTGAACTTTGTATGACAATCGGGATGATAAATCTGAAAAACCGGTGATCCGATCAGTTCCTCCCTTGAAAAACCAGTTGTTAAAACGGCTGTCCGGTTACATTGCCGGATGGTTGCAGTTTCCACATCCACAGAAAAATACATGTCGGGAGCGTTCTCATACAAATCGGTATATTTTTTCTCGTTCTCGGCCAGTTTCTCCTCAATCTGATGCTGATATGTGATATCGCGCGCCGAGGACAATGCTCCTGTGACATTTCCGGAGGAATCTTTCGCGACCCGGCACCACCACGCGAGAAGCCGTTTTTCCCCATCCTTCCTCCGCTGCCAGCTTTCGACATAAAAAAGATCTTCATTTCCGTTGAACAATGGCTGGACAATATCATATGTCTTTTGCTCACCTTCGAAATAATAGGCAGCTTCTTTGCCAATGACATCCTTCCCGAAAAAATCGATGCCTGCATAGTTGGCCCAGGTGTAAATTTTCCGGGTATCCACCTCCATGATAATATCAGGGACGGAAGCAAGAATGGCTTCGGTTCTTAAAGACAACAGCCTGATTTGTTTCTGTGCCTGTATCAGGCGGATTTCTGCGTCGATCCTGGCCAAGAACTCCCGTTTATTAACGGGCCATACGATGGATCCATCGGCTCCTTTTTCAAGGGCTTTGGCCACCTGGTCGGTTCGTTTATTTACGGAAGTCAGCAGAAGGATATGCACAAAGGGTAAGCTCGGATTTTGTTTGATCTGATAGCAGATATCCTGCACTTTACTATCCCGCAGAAGCATCCCGAGAAGCACCAGATCGGGTTTGATCTTTTCCACAACCTCTAAACATTCTTTGCCCGTAGTCACGGCATGGACTGTATAGCCGGCCTGCCGCAGAATCTTACTTGATTCCTCCAGTTCTTCCGGCACATTCTCAGCAAGGAGAATGGAAAGATGAAGGCTTTTATTCATGGGATTGAAGGCATTGGCAGGAAAGGGATTCGATCAGCAAATCTATAAATATCTGATCTTAAATGCAAAATTCAATATGCCCATTTTCACAGCTTCCAATTATGGCAGATTTTCACCAACTTTGCCGGGATGGAAGGCTACTATCAGAAGAAACTGTCCTCCGGCCGGCTGCAACAGGTCTATGACCTGGCTCCTCCACGTATCAGGCAGTATCTCAGGGCAGAGCTGGATCATGCCCTGGAACACATTTCCGGGGAGGACCTTATTCTGGACCTGGGTTGCGGGTACGGCAGGCAGTTTCCCGATTTATGTGCCCGTGCCCGGTTTGTCGTCGGCATTGATTCGTCGTCCGGAAGCCTTGAGACAGCGCAGGAAAGTTTGTCCGGATTCGCCAATTTCCTGCTGGTTCTGATGAACGCCCGGAAGCTGCAGTTCCCGGCGAATGCTTTTGATGCCGTGCTTTGCCTGCAAAACGGTATTTCAGCATTTCATATCGATCCGCGAAGACTCTTCCGGGAGGCACTCCGCGTGACCCGGCCGGGTGGCACGGTGCTGTTTTCCAGCTATTCGGAGAAGTTCTGGCAGGAGCGGCTTCACTGGTTTCACCTCCAGTCGGAAGCCGGTCTGCTGGGAAAGATAGATCCCGCAAGAACCCGCGACGGTTTTATCGTCTGCGACGACGGTTTCACCGCAACAACCGTTAATGAGGCTGGATTCAGAATGCTCACGGCCGGGCTCCGAAATGTCACCATCAGCATCGAAGAAGTGGACCAGTCCAGCCTGTTCTGCAAAATGGTGAAATGGTGAAGTTTAACACTGGGTATTTATAGGTACATTCATTTCTGAGTGGAAGAGGCTTTCATCACCAATGCAAAAAATTGAGCCCCATAACAAGGTTTAGGGTAAAACAGGCGGAAGTTGAACCATCATGGAAGGGACGCTGGGAATATTGAGAATCCGGACCGTAAATAATACCTGTCATCTTCAGACTGAACAGATCAACTCCCAGACTGCCTCCGAGATCTATAGCCGGGCTCAGGAAATATTTGAGACCAAGTCGCAGGCCAAGATAGGATCCGGGACTCATATTGTCAATCCTGAAATAACTTTTATTGCCATATCCCCCGTCCGAATATAATCCATTGGCCTCTTTTGTTACAGGCAGGCTCATACCCAGATCAACCGACAAAAAGGGTGTGAACTGACGTTTGGTAAAGGAATATGAAATATTGGCAAATACAGGCATAAAGGAGACAGGAAAATTGTCTGACTTGGTTTGTCTGGTATAAGTGTTGGTGAAATGCTTGAAGGTACTTGTAAATCCGCATCCAAGCCCGACAGATAATTTCTGCATGATATAAAACCCTGCCATAAATTTGGCATCCAGTCCGCCCCCTGCGTTTTTAAAGGATATTCCCGGTTTGAATTGCAGGAATAAAGCACGTTTGAAAGGAAGGTACTCCTTGATGATCTTTTGAGAGCGTCTGGTAATCATTCTTCCTTTGCGCACAGAGTCGGAAACAGTCGAATCCTTCCGGAGTTTATAATAACAGGCAGAACCGGGATCAATACTGATCGTTTTTATGATCTTCACAGAATCACTTTGAAAGACTATGCTGTGATTTCCGGTCAGGGCATGTTTGATAACCACCTGATTCAGGGAATTTATTCTGAATGATGTATCATCATATGACAATTTAACCGGGAATTCGGTTCTGATCTTCACCCTTCCCACGGGATGTATACCCAGTTTGTCCTTTTTCTGCCCGAATGAAATTTCGGCAGAGATCAGTATGCTGATGATGATAAAAACTGTGGATATACTTCCTGATCCAAGGTTCCCTTTTTTTGCTTTTGTCTTCATGTCTTTAACCGGATTTATTCACAAACGCGAATTTCGAAAAAAATCCACTATCTGATTTGGCCATCTGATTCGGGTTCTCATTTCCTTCACATAAGCAGCGATCTTGATCAGCCGTAAAAATAATCTCAACAGGTTTTCCGGCTGAATGGGCAATCCCGAATAGTCGTTCTGAAAAATTTTTATCCTCTGATGTGCAGGAGCCGATCTGGCTTTTTGTACATTTAACTCCGTAATTAATAAGGATGAACCATGGAACATTACGAGAAGGTCCTCCGGTTTGACAATGAATTTGAAGCCGAGCGAATGAGGGAGTTCCTGGCGGAACACGGAATCCCGTTTGCCATCATTCCCCGGTTCGATTCGGCACTGGGCGGGATAACCAGTCTGGAGCTGGGATGGGGATACCTGGAGGCGCCGCCACGTTACCGTGATGAGATCGTCGCTGCGTATAAAGAACTTACCGGAAAGACGGTATGAAAAAATTCAGGGAGCAGCCATTACGGTCTGCACCGGAAAAAGCATCTGGTTTTCCGGACGCAGGCAAATCCTTTTAGTCAACAGGCAACACCCCGCCGGGATGCGGAGTGAAGAACCTCAGAATTTAATGTTAAAGCCTGCATTCACCAATCCTATCGTGCCGAAACCTGCTTCTACGAAAAAGTTGAATGTTTTGCCCACCCGGAAGCCGATCGGGGAAAATTGCCCGGCGAAGATAAAAGCGGCATAATCGTCCGTAGTGCCCGCATTCGTTTGCGTTGCGGCAATGATGGTGCCTCCCACATCGGAGCGTGCGTAGACATCCACCCAGGGGGTGGTGACATAATTCACTTTGACGGTAACCATCAGCGACACATAAGTCATGTCGAAGATCCATTCCCCGGTGATTTTGCGCTGCTCGGTGATCTGGTCAGAGGAAAATGCGAACGTGCCGCCCAGTCCCACGTGGCGGGTCAGCCAGTGGTTATACCCCAGCGCAAAACCACCCCAGCTCGTGCCTCTTGAGCTGATCAGGGGATCGATCGGCTGAATGATAACGTCCCAGATCAGGTTTTCCATGACATTTCCCAGGGAGAGTACCGATCCGGCAGTATAACCGGCCCAGATCTCGTTGAATTTCTTCGGTCTGACGAAATTGTCCTACTGACCTGAAGTGCATAACGGCAGAATAGCCGCCAGAACCACTGCTGCCGAAAGAAGCGTAATTTTTTTCATGCGAAATGGTTTTGGTTTCAGCAAATTTACTGATCTGAGAATTAATAACAATCTGACAACTTTTCTACTTTTGTGCACAATCATTCCGTGTCCATGAGATCGCTTCCGAGGTTTTTTCTGCCATTGTTCCTGATCTTTCTCTTCATCGCTGCTTTCTGCACGGTTTTCTCCGGGTACGGGATCGGGTCCATTCCCGGCTGGATCCCTGCAGTTTCACGCTGGATTGTCATAGCGCAGTTGTTTTGGTTCGCCTGCCGGAAAAAATCCCTCACCACCTGGATCCTGGTGTCGATGATAGCCGGGGCCGAATTCGGGCACGACCTCCCGGCGGTCTCCATCCACCTGAACCTGATCAGCCGCATATTCCTGAATCTCATCAAGACCATCATTGCGCCCTTGTTGTTCGGCACGCTGGTGGTGGGTATTGCAGGGCATGCCGACTTGAAGCAGGTTGGCCGGATGGGATGGAAATCCATTGTTTACTTTGAGATCGTCTCCACCATCGCCCTGTTCATTGGTCTGCTTGCCATTCACATCAGCAAAGCAGGAGTTGGAGTGGAACTACCTTCGGAGCTGAGCCAGGGCACACTGCCGGAGGCTCCGAAACAAGGCTGGCAGGACCTGATCCTGCACATATTCCCTGAGAATATCGCCAGGGCTGTGGCCGAAGGGCAGGTGCTCCAGATCGTGGTGTTCAGCATCCTCTTCGGCATTGCGGTAGCTCTGGTCAAAGAGAAGTACCGCGATCCCATGATCCGGTTCGCCACTTCGTTGTCGGAGGTGATGTTCAAGTTCACCAACATGATCATGTATTTTGCCCCGTTCGCGGTGTTTGCTGCGATTGCTTACAGCGTTGGGCATATGGGTATTCAGATCCTGGTGAACCTGTTCCAGTTGCTGGCTACATTGTACATTGCCCTGATCGCATTCATCCTGCTGGTGCTGATCCCCGTGATGTTGTTTTTCCGGATTCCTGTCCGTCCCTTCTTCAAAGCGGTTCTGGAGCCTGCCACGCTGGCATTCGCAACCACCAGCAGCGAGGCAGCCCTGCCTGTTGCCATGGAAAATATGGAACGATTCGGAGTCCCCAGGAAGATAGTGGCTTTTGTCATCCCCACCGGCTACAGTTTCAACCTCGACGGGACCACCCTGTATCTTTCCCTGGCATCCATATTTGTTGCCCAGATTGCCGGCGTGCATCTTTCGCTGGAAACCCAGTTGGTGATGATGCTCACGCTGATGCTGACCAGCAAGGGAGTGGCCGGTGTGCCCCGCGCCTCTCTGGTGATTCTTTTGGGAACCGCCAGCAGTTTCGGCCTCCCGGCCTGGCCCATCTTCATTATCCTGGGCATCGACGAACTGATGGACATGGCCCGTACGGCTACCAATGTCATCGGGAACTGTCTGGCTACGGCCGTCATCGCCCGATGGGAAGGGGAGTTGAAATAAAAGATGTATTTTTGCAAGACCGCTCCAATACGTTCTTAGGTTTGGTCCCGTAGTTCAACTGGATACCTGCCTGCCTGCGGTAGTCAGGCGGGCCTGCCCGGCAGTCAGGCGGGCCTGCCCGGCAGTCAGGCGGGGAATGACAGATTCCGGTTCAACTATCACAAATACGTTCTTTGGTTTGGTCCCGTAGTTCAACTGGATAGAATGACAGATTCCGGTTCTGTTGGTTGGGGGTTCGAGTCCCTCCGGGATCACGTATGGTAAGCTTTACGTGACTTTGAAACAACTGGCCTTGTAAAAAATCCCCTTGGTTGGGGGTTCCCTGCCCGACGGTCAGGCGGGGAGTCCCTCCGGGATCACAGAGGTATGCCTTCCGAGACTTTTTTCGTTTATGCCATCAGAAGTCTTAAGGATGGGAGAATTTATGTCGGCATTTCCGCCGATCCATCCTCCAGATTGAAACAACACAATTCCGGTAAAACACGTTCCACAAAACCTTTTATACCTTGGGAGCTCTTTTATACCGAAGAATCTCCTTCCCGCATCCAAGCCAGAGAACGGGAAAAAAAACTTAAACAAGCCAACGGGAAACGGTTTCTGAAAAGTCTGCTCAATCATTAAATATCCCGTTGGTTGGGGGTTCCCTGCCCGACGGGCAGGCGGGCCTGCCCGCCTGACTGCTGTCTTAGCCCCTTAAATAGTTGGACAGAATTTGGCAAACAGATTAGGTCTAACTAATTTTAGGGCGTATGACAAAAACGAGAAGAACATTTACACCGGAAGAACGATTATCCATTATTCAGGAAGGCCAGAGAGAAGGGCGAAGCGAGACCTGTCGCAAGTACAATTTATCAACTTCCCTTTACGATCGTTGGAAAAGAAAATACCTGGAACACGGGATAGAAGGTTTAAAAAGCAAGTACAAGAAGATTGATCCTGCAGTTCGGGAGCTTCAGGAGGAAAACGAGAGGCTGAAAAGGATCATCGCAAAACAAGCTTTGGAGATCGAAGTAAAAACAGAGCTTTTAAAAAAACTCCTATCGGGTTCAGGAAAAAATGAAGCTGGTCGATCAATATAAACAACAAATCCCGGTCAGGGATCTTTGCTTGTGGACCATGCTGCCCAGCAGTTTGTATTATTACAAACCAACCGCAGGAGCCAAAGGGATCAAACCGAGCAGCCATACCGGCAAAAAGGACGGTAGTATGGTTGCAAATGAACAGGTCGTTGATGACATTAAAACCGTCCTCAGTGGAGATTTTGTCTGCTATGGATATCACAAGGTGACGGTTGAACTGCGGCAGATGAATTATATCATCAATCCTAAGAAAGTGTACCGGTTAATGGATGAGAACAACCTGTTGCTGGGCAAGGTTATCAAAACGAAGGGAAAGCGGCAATGGATTAAACATCGTAAAATTATTGCCAGCAAGCCGCTTGAATATTTATGTCTTGACATCAAATACGTTTGGGTTAAAGGTGAACAACGCTTTTATTATCTGTTGACCGTGCTGGATGTCTATACCCGCAAGGTATTGGCATGGATCCTCCAACGGAGCATAAAACAAATGGATGTAATCCGGCTGCTTCGCAAGCTGGATCTGCAACACAGCCTTAAAGGGGTGAATGTACGCAATGACAACGGCTCCCAGTTAATTGCACATAAAGTGCGGTTCTTTCTGTGAAGCTCCGAAGCCAATCAGGAATTTACCCATATTGCCACCCCGGAGGAAAATGCATATATCGAAGCGTATCACAGCATTTTTGAAAAGGAGGTCATCCAACGGTTTGAATTTGAAAGCTATTATGTAGCAAGTCTAACTACGACCTCTTATGTTGATTTTTACAACAACCGCAGAATACATGGGGGAATCGGATTTAATACCCCTCAGAACAAATGGAATGAATATTATCAGTCAATATCTTCCGATAAGCCACAATCAGCGCAAGTATCGGAGGGAATGTCAAGGGTGCCGGACAGTGCGGGTACTTGTCTTGCCATTGACATACCCGGAGATACGGCTAACTTTGCTGATCAGAAGATGAATGAAACGGGAATAAAACTGGAGGTTAACCATCAATTAGATGCAAACTCTTTTGAAAAAAGTGTCCAACTTATAGGGGGTTAAGACATTGTTATAACTAAGACGCAATACTAGTGACACGAGACAATAGATTTATTTTCTTAAATAAATATATCCTGTTTGTCAAACAAAGATTTTTGTACTGCAATTGCCTATTTATTTTAGGTTTTTCCTATTCCTTGCCTGCTTTCTGTCAAACACACAATATTGTTTTTAATCCTTCTATATTAAGATCAACCTATATCGAGGATTGGAAGATTTGTCATCATGACAGTACTTCATTTGCTTTGAAAAACTATAATGACTCTCACTGGATATGCGGGAGCCTAAAAGATGTAAATAACAATAAATCAAGTATAGGCTGGCTTAGGACACAAATATCTATCAGTGAACCCTATGAGGCCAATGACAATATTGTTATAAAAATAAGAAACCTGCCGGGAGCTTTCGAAGTATTCTGGGATGGGAAAATGTTAGGCAGAAATGGTATAATTGGTAATTCAACTGACTCAGAAATACCGGGCAATACAATTGTTAACATTGATATTAAAAGAGACTCATCCTTTATTGGAACACACACTCTGGCTGT
>Ga0233425_10008404_pt1 | contig 13759 bp, 15 predicted proteins | sample Watercolumn_Towu_2_FD_181712 | JGI IMG/M metagenome (GOLD analysis project Ga0233425, IMG submission 181712) | Freshwater microbial communities from Lake Towuti, South Sulawesi, Indonesia - Watercolumn_Towuti2014_140_MG | ecosystem: Environmental > Aquatic > Freshwater > Lake | place...
TTCTCCTTTCTGGAGCATCCCGACCGACGTCGGCGCCTGGGCCTCTCTCCACTCACCGTCGTGAGATCGACCCATGCGAGCATGATAATCGACAATCGGCGCCGGAGCATTATTCAATTTTTTTTTTGATACCTGCATCGCCGGAGGGTTGCTATCATCCAGCGGTTTCGAGCTGCCTCCAAGGAGTACTCGGGTGTCTGTGATCTCGTTCACGCGTCGGTTCCCGGGGTTCGGTACCGTTCTCTGGTTGTCGATCCCCCTCGCCATGGCTGGCCCGCTCTCGGGCGGATGCACAGGGACCCAGACCCACAGCGGCCCCGTGACCGTGGGAAGGACCGCGAAGGTCAACTACGAGCGAGGAGTCGCGGAGCTCGAGGGCAAGAACATCGACCACGCCCGCAGGTATTTCAAATTCGTACAACGTGAATTTCCTTATAGCCGTTACGCGGCGACCGCCGAGCTCAGGCTGGCCGACTGCGAGTTCGCCGAGGAGAACTGGGCCGAGGCGGCCTCGGCCTACCGGCGGTTCATGCGGCTCCACAGGACCCACCCCGAGGTCGACCACGCCGCGTTCAGGAGAGGGCTGGCCTATCACAAGATGATCCCGTCGGACTGGTTCCTGGTCCCGCCGTCCCACGAACGCGACATGTCGGCGACCCGCGACTCGCTCGCCGAGTTCCAGAGCTTCCTCCAGCGGTACCCCGACAGCCAGTACGCGGACGAAGGGGAGGCCATGGTCCGCGACTGCCTCTCGCGGCTCGCGCAGCACGAGATGTACGTGGCCCGGTTCTACCTCCGCAGGGAGAAGCACCTGGCGGCGATCGGCAGGACCAAGGTCGTCGAGGAGAGGTATGCGAAGTCCGGCCTCGTGCCGGAGGCGATGTTCGTCCGAGCCGAAACCTATCTGAGCATGGACGAGCTCGAGAAGGCCCGGGAGACGTTCCAGGCGCTCGAGGCACGGTATCCGGACAGCCCCGAGGCCGGCCGCGCGAGGGACTACCTGCAGCGCCTCGGCGTCGATGTCCAGCCACCGGCCAGAGACGATGGGGGTAGCGCGACCAGCGACGCGGGCTCGGCCGGCGACAGCGACGACGACGAGACCGGCGGCGACGATGACGGCGTGACCGGCGACTCGGGCGAGGACGACACGGGCGTGGGCACGAGCGATGACGAGCCATAAGGGCAGGATCAGCGAGAAGGACGAGAGGATCACGCAGCTCCTGGCCATCGGCAGGGAACACTACGAGGCCCGGGAGTTCGCCCCGGCCGAGCCGTACCTCCGACTCGTCGCCGAGGCGCTGCCCGACTACGCCGACGTGCAGAACATGCTCGGCGTGACGCTGTACCAGCAGGGGAAGCTCGAGCTCGCCCGCGAGGCATTCGAGTGCGCCCTCAACACCAACCCGCGCTACACCGAGGCCGCGCTGAACCTCGCGGTCACGTACAACGAGCTCGGGAGCTACGCGAAGGGCCGGATCATCCACGAGAGCGTGACTCCGGCGGCCGAGCGCGACATCGATCCCTTTGTCCTCGGCAAGATCGCCAACATGCACGCCGAGATCGCGCGTGCGTACGTGGATGTCCGGCACTACGAGGCTGCCACCGTCCAGTACCGAGAGGCGCTCAGGCTCTGTCCGACCTTCACCGACCTGAGGACCAAGCTCGGTGATGTGCTCCGCGACTCGGGCGACGTCGAGGCCGCGGTGGACGAGTATCACCGCGCCTGCGAGAGCAACCCCCAGTACGTGCCGGCCCGGGTCCACCTCGGCATGGCGCTGTTCATCCTGGGTCGAAATGACGAGGCTCTCGCGGAGTGGGAGAAAGCTCTCGAGATGGATCCGGGCAATCGGCTGGCGCAGACCTCGATCCGCATGGTCCGCAGCATGCGCGCCAAGGGGTCGGAGACATCGGAGAACGAGCCCTGCGGATTGCTGAACATCGATACCGACGCCAGACCCCAGGTCGACCCCACGCCCGGCAACGGAAGAGTCGAGGGCGACGATCCGTAGATACCAGATGATGTCCTGACCGACGGGAGGTGAGCCATGAGAGCCAGCCATGCGGTCATGGCGCTGGCCGTCGCGATCGCAGCCTGCAACGTGTCCGACCGCGCCGATCCCCGACCGGTCCAGGAGGCACCACCACGAGGTGAGCTCCACGTCGAGCAAGACCTGGCCGAGGGCGATTTCCTCCTGCCATCGGGTGCGCTCGGGGACCGGTACGAGGTCGAGGTCGAACGGGGCGACCTGATCGAGATCGTGCTCCAATCCTCTGTCTTCGACACCTACCTCGAGGTCGTCACTCCTGGAGGCCAGGAGCTCGTCAACGACGACTCGCCTGGAACTGTCGGCCAGTCCCGTCTGATCGTCCCGATCCGCGAGGCAGGCAACCTCAAGGTCACAGTCACGAGCTACCGGCCCGACGCACGGGGGAGCTACCGGCTCGACGTCACCCGCCGCGCCGAGGGCGCCGACCTCTCGGCCGCGGCCTTCGCACCTCCCGTCGAGCCGCCGACCGGGTTCATCCCGAACGCGCTCCGCGTCGCCGAGGACGTCCTGGCCTCTCGCGGGCACCACAACTTCGTGCTGCCCTCGGACCCGGACAACCCCGTGTCCGTCCCGCCGCGACCCGGCCTGGTCCCTTCCGTGGTCCCGCAACCCGGCGTGCCAGGGACGCCGCTACCGGGTGTACCGATGCCGGGGACGCCGCTACCGGGTGTACCGATGCCGGGGACGCCGCAACCTGGCGTGCCCGCTCCTCCCTCCCAGGGAGACGTGAGCACACACATCCAGATTGGCGCCCAGATCCAGGGGACACTCGGACCAGGCGACGGAGCGCTGGCCACCGGCGAGCTCCGTGACCTCTACACGTTCGATGGACAGGCCGGCGTTCCTGTGGACATCGAGCTCCAGAGCGCCCAGTTCGACGCCTACCTCATGCTGGTGAGCCCGTCCGGTCAGCAGTGGGAGAACGACGACGCGAACGGGACCATCAACTCGCAGATCTTGATGAGCCTCCCCGAGACCGGGACCTATCGCATCGTGGCGACCTCGTATCGATCCGGCGAGTCGGGCTCCTACCTGCTCAAGCTCCGGACGGGCGCGGGCCAGGGCTCGCTCCCGCCCGCAGGCTTCCCGCAACCCGCAGGCTCGACGCAGAGCCTGAGCGGGAGTCTGGCCCCCGGCGACGAGCGGATGTCGAGCGGAGAGTACCTCGACCGGCACCGGCTCGATTTCCAGGTCGGCCAGGCTATCCAGATCCGCCTCGCCTCGAACGAGTTCGATCCGTACCTCATCGTGCGATCGCCTGGCGGCCGCCAGTGGGACAATGACGATTTCCAACGCGGCTCGCTCGACGCCGGCCTCGATCTCGTGGCGCCGGAGTCGGGACAGTACACCGTGGGCGTGACCTCGTACCGTCCGGGCGGGACCGGCGCCTACACGTTGACGATCACCCTCGCCACGTCGGGGTCAGGGCCGGTTCCGGGCGCACCGATGCCCGTGCCAGGGACGCCTATGCCCACGCCGGTTCCAGGCCTGCCAGGGCCAGTCCCAGCGACCCCGGCGCCCGTGCCGGCACCCGGCATGCCCGTGCCGGCACCCGGCGTGCCGATGCCCGTCCCAGGCAACCCGGCGCCAGCTCCGGTCGGCGCGGGACAGCCCATCCAGGGGACCCTGGCCCAGGGCGATCAGCAGCTCGGGTCCGGCGAGCTCATGGACCCCTACCCGATGGCGCTGCTGGCGGGACAGTCGGTCTCCATCAGGATCGAGTCGTCGCAGTTCGACACGTATCTCATCGTGCGGGCGCCCAGCGGGAGGCAGTGGGACAACGACGACCTGCAACCCGGCAACCTGAACAGCGGGCTGGACCTCACGCTCACGGAGTCCGGGACCTACCAGGTCATCGTGACGTCATACCGCCCGGGCGAGGCCGGGGCCTACACGCTGACCGTGACTCAGGGCGCGATCGCCCAACCTTGGGTCCCGCCGGCCCCGACTCCCGGCCTGCCCGGCACGCCGCAGCCGGCGCCCGGCGCTCCCGCTCCGGGCGCGCCGCGCGTGCAACCCGGCGGCGGACAGGTCTTCGGGATCTACGTGGGGATCACCGAGTACCCCTCGGGCCGGCTGCCCTTGTGCGCGGACGACGCGGTCAAGCTGGCCGAGGACATGCGCCGCGCCGGGCTCCAGACCGAGGCGCAGCAGATCCTGCTGACGGACTCCAACGCAACGCCAGAGCGGGTGCGGCAAGCCTTCGCCGACATGGCGCGCCGCGTGGGTCCGAACGACCTTTTCATCTTCTTCTACTCGGGCCACGGCGCCCAGAGCTCCGAGATGCCCGGCAGTCAGGAGCTGGATCACCGGGAGGAGGCGATCAACCTCGTCGGGGGCGACATCGGGGACGACGAGATGGCGCGCCTTTTCGATCAGGTGAACGCGAGGGTCGCGATCATCGCCCTCGACTCCTGCTTCTCAGGCGGCTTCGCCCGCGACGTCATCGCGCGGCCCAACCGCATGGGCTTCTTCTCGTCCGAGGAGGACCTGACGTCCAACGTGGCGAGCAACTTCCAGGCGGGCGGCTACCTGTCGCACTTCCTGCGCCTCGGCCTCAGAGGCGAGGCCGACACCAACCCGCGCGACGCCCTGCTCACGGCCGGCGAGCTGGCCCACTACCTCTACATGATGTTCGGGACGCACATGCAGGACGTCGAGGCGACGACGACCGATCAGCAACGGAGCAACCAGCACCTGGTGATCGACCGCGGCTCGGTCCGCGTCAACACCCCGCTCGTGAGCTACCGATGAAGAGAGATCTCGGGGGAGGAACTTTTCTGGAGAGAAGTTCCTCCCCCGGACCCCCTCTTCAAAAGACTTCAGACATATTTTTCTTGAGCGTGAGCGTGAGCGTGAGCGAAGTGCCTGCCTCTGCGTGTTCAACTGGCAGAAATTCACGGCAGACACTGACCCACGCCGGTGGTGCCGGAGATGTTGAGGCATTGCTGGTCCGACGGGCAGCTCTCGTGGTTCGCGCACGAGATCAGGCAGCGTGTCGGCGGCATCGACGGGCTCTCGGCGAGCTGGCAGTAGGCGTGGCCCGGGAACCCGTCGTCCGGGCAGGCCGACCCCGGCGGCTCGCCCGGGATGCACTCCGCCGCGCAGATCCCCTGTCCATCGGAGATGATGGCGCAGACCGTCCCGTCCGAGCAGGGCGAGTACCGGTTCGTGCACGTGCACGGCCACCCACTGTTGACCGGGCAGTCCGCCGGGCCGATGTCGAGCCCGGGATCGGTATCGGTGCCGCCGTCGGACGGGTCGTCGCCGTCGCAGCCGGCCAGCGCACACGCGATCGCCAGGATCCACCACCGCACGGCTCCATGCTATCACCGATGAACCGCGCCGCGTAGAACGGTCGGTGCGTGAGGGTGTGGTTCCCGGAAATGGGAGCAGACTGCGGAGCTCGGGGGAGCCCGGCCCCAAAGGGGCCGCGTCCTCCAGCCCAGGGTCGCGCCGAAGGCTCCACCCTGGGTCATCGGACCGCGACAACGACATACCCCGCAGGGGTTGTGGCAGGGGGACCACGACGCAACCCCGTTGGGGTTGAAGGTCATCCGACCTCCTTTCCCCAGGGTAGCGCCGCTGGCGCGGCACAACCCTGGGCTGGAGGACGAAGCCCCGTTGGGGCTCCTGGACATGCCCGATGCGGGAAGGGGAGCAGTGCCCTCCTCAACACCGTCATCCCCCTTCCCGCTTCGGGAAGGGGTACCGAGGGGGATAGGTCTGTCGAGAGCGGCCTTGGCCAGATAGTGGTTCATTGTTTGAATCACATTCGCGTCGACGAGCACCGAGACGTCTTCACGGCCGGTGTTTTTCGACGAGCTCGTCGGCGAACGAGTCGTCCACGGGATCGAAGGGCGATTCGCCCACAGGGTCGCCGGTCTCCTCGGGAACCGCGCACGCGAAAGCCAGCGACAGGACACACAGGACACTCTGATTCGCGATCGATTTCATGACACCTTCCTCTGTTGCCCGTCTCGTGCCATTTCTGATGGGCTGCGTCCCCATCCATGGAGGAAGACGCGGCCGGTCGAGGTTATCTGAGGGTTGTCGACTCCGGGGAGTGATCATTCCCCGGCGTCCCGCAGCGCGTTGGCGCGCAGGCGGGTGCTGAGCCAGTATCCGTGTTCCTGCATGGCCACGATCCGCGGTCCGATGGCATCGATGAGGCCGGCCAGCTTGGCGCGCACGAGGATGGCCACGCTGCCTGTGACCTGGAGGCCGAAGGTCGCGGCGACCCGCCGTCCTCTCCGCTCGTCGATGAGTGCCCTACGGACGGAACGTTCGAGAGCTAGCGTGATGACGGCGGATTCCCCGGGGTCCAGGTACTCGCGCAGCAGTAGCGAAGGTTCGGTAGCGAGCGAGCACACGGTGATCCAAGGAGGCAAGTCGAACAGCAACGCGGCGCTGGCGAGCTTCCGCGCTCCTTCCCGCAACTCCCCAACAACAGTTTCCGGAACGAGGACGGGATCGTGGAAGGAGCGCAGGAGATCGAGGCTCTGGCAGGCGGTCAGGGCGATGAGCGGTCCGGTGTTGACGACGATCGGCTCACTGGCCACGGACATAGCGAAGCTCCTCGGCCCATTCCTCCTCGTCGAGATCGGCGGCCGCAACCCCCAGTCGATGCAGGCCGAGCAGGAAGCTGACGCGGTCGAGTCCACACAGCTCTGCTGCCTTGCCCGACGAGAGACGCCCCATCTCGAAGAGCCTCGCTGCGAGGATGAGCTTCGCCTCGGCGATGAAAGCCTCCGGGGGCTGCCCCGTGGCGATGAGCACGCTCTCGGGAATCTGTATGATCAGCCCTTCCATCGCGTCTGCTCCTGATTCCTTGGTGAGCATATCATGTCCACACACGCCATCCGTGGCCGGGGCGGATGAGGAACGCTTCCTTCCTGGACCCTTCGCTTCCATCGAGAGGTGTCCACCAACCGCGGCCGATCGTCTCCTCACCGCGGCTGAACGTCTCCTCACCGCGGCCGATCGTGACCTCACCTCGCTCGAAATCTCCTCACCGCGTCAGAACGTCACCTCACCGCGGTCGATCATGTCCCAACCAGGGTCGATTTTGTCCCAACCACGGCCGATCGTGACCTCACCGTGGCCGATCACGACCTCACCGTGGCCGATCGTGTCCTCACCACGGCCGATCACGACCTCACCGCGGCCGATCACGACCTCACCGCGGCCGATCACGACCTCACCGCGGCCGATCACGACCTCATCGGGACATTCACCCGATCGATCGCGGTCGTACCCTTCGATGAAGCCGCGGCGGTCGAGCTCGGCCACCGCGCGGACATCCTGAGGCGCAGAGGCACGCCGATCGGTGTGCTCGACACGATGATCGCGGCGCATGCCCTTTCGCTCGATCTCATGCTGGTCACGAACAACACCCAGCACTTCTCTCGGGTGCCGAAGCTGCGCATCGAGAACTGGTTCTGACCCTCGATCACGCGCTATCACTAACGCGTGGTGCCGCGTAGAATGCTCGGCTCATGGAACACTGGCGACCGCTCCTGATCGCCGTGGCCGGGCTCGTCGCCGCGACGCTCGGCCGCGACGCCGGAGCGCAGCGCGAGCTCGTGGCGCGGGCCGTGTCCGAGGCGCGGAGGCTGGGCAACGAGGACGCGCTCGTCCACCTCGCCGAGGAGATCGGCGCCGTGGGCATCGACCAGTGCCTCGGTCACGCGAGCCGGGCCGGCCGGCTGATCTGCGCTCAATCGGCGCGGTACCTCGAGCACCCCTGGCCGGTCCTGGCGGTCCTGGCGACCGTGCTGCGGGACCACGACCGTCAGGTGGCGTCCCGCGCGGCCGAGTCGATGGTCATCATCCTGTCGAGCCTCGACCCCGGCGACCTGGGGCCCGAGGAACCGGACCCTTCGGCGACCGAGGAGCTCCTCCAGGGCCTCAGGGGCCTTGCCGGAGACCGGGACCTCTCGTCCGACATCGTCGCCCAGGTCGTCACCGCGGCCAGCGCCCTGGCCCGCGCGGCCGGAGCTGGGCGGGACGTCGCCCGGGACTCCCTCGCGCACCCCGAGGTCGCCGTCCGGAGGGCCGGTGTCGCGGCCCTCGCCGGGTCGGACGAGACCGAAGACGTCGCCGCGCTCGCCGCCCTGGTCGAGCGCGAGAGCGATCTACTCACCCGTGCCCTCGCCGTGGCGGAGACCTGCGAGGCGACCGCGGCACGCGGACGCGAGATGCCGGAGGCCGTGGTCGAGCAGGCGAGCGTATTGCTCGACGACCGGCGGGTCCGACCGTCGACGGTGGGGCCGCTCCTCGCGTGTCTCGCCCGGGCCTCGACCCCGCAGGTGAGGCCGCTGCGCGAGCAAGCCGCACGTCACCCGAATGCCGGCGCCAGGGCTGCCTGGGCGGCCCTCGTGTCGGACGGTGAGCGATGACGACGAGAGTCGGTCCCTGGGAAGTCGAGACGATCGAGGCCGAGCCTTTCGCGCTCGATGGCGGCGCCATGTTCGGCATCGTGCCTCGCCCGCGGTGGTCCGAGATCCACCAGCCCGACGACGCCGGGCGGATCTCGCTGGCGGCGCGGTGCCTCCTGCTGCGCCACGACGGCGGCGCGGTGGTGCTCGTCGACTCGGGCATGGGCACGCGGTGGCTGGGACGGGCGCTGGAGACCTTCCAGGTCGAGGATCGAGGTGGCATCGCCGCCGCCGTGGCTGCTCGCGGCATCACGAGGGAGTCGGTGACCGACGTGGTCGTCACCCACCTCCACTTCGACCACGCGGGCGGTCTGGTCGAGACCGCCCCGGACCGCAAGCCCAGGCCGACGTTCCCTGCGGCCAGGGTCCACGTCCAGGCCCGCCACTTCGCGTGGGCCAGGTCGCCGTCGCCGCGCGACCGCGGCTCGTTCCGGACCGCGGACTTCGTCCCGATCGAGGAGCAGGGACTGCTCGTGGTGCACGACGGTCCGGGCGAGGTCGTGCCGGACCTGCCCGTCAGGCTCTCGCACGGTCACACGCCGGCCATGCAGATGCCCCTGGTCGTGTCGGGGGATCTGGGAGTCGTGTTCCCTTCGGACCTGATCCCCACGCTGGCGCACGTGCAGCTCCCCTGGGTCATGGCGTACGACAACCAGCCCGTGGTCACGGTCGAGGAGAAGGACGCCCTGCTGGTCGAGGCGTGCGAGCGGTCCTGGATCGTGGTCTCGGACCACGACCCGCGGGTGCCGGCCTATCGCGTCGTCCGAGACGGCGCTCGCTTCGTCCCCGTGCCCTGCGAGCTCTGACACAGCCTCCGGGCGAGGGCCGCGAGCTGTTCGACGGCGAGCGTCTCGGCGCGCCGCGACGGCTCCAGCCCCTCCGCCTCGAGCGCCGCGAGGACGTCGTCGAGGGGGAACGACGCCGAGAGCGCGTTGCGCATGGTCTTGCGGCGCGACGCGAAGGCCGCGTGGACCAGTCTCGCCAGGGCATCCTCGCCGAGGTCGCCGACGCGGGGACGTTCGAGCGGGACGAGGCCGACCACGGCGGACGACACGGCGGGGCGCGGGTGGAAGGACCCGGGCGCGACACGCCACAACCGGGTCACCTCGAACCACGCCTGGCACATCACGCCGAGCACGCCGTATTCCTTCCCGCCCGGCGCGGCGCCGAGCCTGTCGGCGACCTCCGACTGCACCATGACCACGGCTCGACGGATCACGCCGCGCGCCTCGACGACGCGACGGAGCAGTCGTCCGGTGATCTGGTACGGGAGGTTGCCGGCGATCGCCGTCACGCCGCCCGCGGCAGCGGCCACGTAGTCGAAGGACGTCGCGTCGGCATCGACCACCTCGACGCGGCCTCCCCACGACGGGGACTCGGCCCGCAGGAGCCGGACGAGGTCGGGGTCGCGTTCCACCGCCACGACCCTGCCGACCCTGGCAGCGAGGGCCGCGGTGAGGGTGCCGACGCCCGCGCCGATCTCGACGACCTGCTCGATCCCGTCGCGCGCGATCTCGTCGGCCATCCGGGCCACGAGCGCGCGGTTGACGAGGAAGTTCTGCCCCCACGACCGCTTGGGCCGGAGCCCGTGGCGACGGAGCACGGCCCTGGGGTCCTCGATCTCATCGGCCATGGCTCACACCTGGCCCAGGAGCATCCGGACGAGCCACGTGCCGAAGAGGCCGACCGCCAGCCCGACCGCGACCACCTGGACCGTGGTCGTGAAGAGCACGTCGTCGAGCGGCCTGGGCCGGAAGAGCCGGACCCACGACAGGGACCCGCCCACGACGAACAGCACGAAGAAGACGATCCCCATCGGGTTGGCCAGGAACGCGGCGACGACGTCGCCGTGCGCCATGTGCGAGACCGACGTCGTGAGGCCGCACCCCGGGCATCCGTGTCCCGTGACGACCCAGAACGTGCAGGGCGGGAGGCCGAGCCGCTCGTGCGTGCCCATCCCCGTGGACGATGGGGTGATCACGCGGGCCAGGACCAGCACGACCACCGAGCCGACGGCGCCGAGGAGGTACGCCACCCTGTCCGTGGCCGTGGCGCGGTCCGCTTCGTGTTCAGCCTGTCCGATCGCCTCGCTCACGGGTCACAGCATAGCGCAGCAAGGACCTGGCGGGGGCGAGGTTCCGTAAAAGGGGAGGAACTCCAACGTGAGCGTGAGCGTGAGCGTGAGCGTGAGCGGCCAAACCTGTCAGGAACGCTACGGATTCATCAAGGAATGGCCTGTCGTCTGAAATCGAGCTACTGGCGAGTGGAGCAACCATGCAGATCAGGCTGGACCGGGAAATCGCTCACGCTCACGCTCACGCTCACGCTCAGGGGCTCTCCCCTTGACGAGATCCGCACTCCCCTGGCGGGTTGGTCCTTGAAGTTTCTCGACGGACAGGGTATGCGAGACGGACTCGATCACAGCCCGAGCGAATGGCGGATCGAGAAAAGAGGAGGCACACATGAAGGTCAGGATCGATGAGGATCTGTGCACGGCTTGCGAGGAGTGCGCCGAGGCCGTTCCCGAAGTTTTCGAGATGAACGAAGATGGCGAGATGTGCAGGGTGAAGGTGGACACCATCCCCGGCAACCTCGAGGACAAGGTCCAGGAAGCCGCGGACGACTGCCCCGCCGAGGCCATCATCATCGAGTAGCTCTCACCGTCCCCGGTCCAGGCGCCTGAGCACCAGCGCAGCGCCGAGGACGATGGCCGCCAGGAGCGCCCCGGCGCCGAGCCCTTCGTGGGTGGCGGCGGTGCAGGAGCAACCGTCGTCTTCGCCCCCGTCGCCGCTTCCGTCATCGGCGTCGGCGTCTCCGCCGCCGTCACCGTCTCCGTCGGCATCACCGTCGGCGTCGCCATCGCCGTCACCATCCCCGTCGATGTCACCGTCGGCGTCGCCGTCCGGCCCTCCGTCCTCGGTCTCGAGGGTGCAGGTCACCGACTCGGGGTAGGTGACGAGCAGCTCGAAGACCACGGGCCCGAGGTCGTCGATCATGTCGGCCATGCTCTCCTCGAGCAGGGTCCGGTTCGCGTCGGTGGTGTACTCGACGAACCTGTCGGCGACGTGCCCCTCGGCCTCGGTGTCGATGTCGAGGACCATCGGTCCTGCGGTGCAGTCGAGGTCGAAGTCGGCGAGGTCAACGAACTTGATCGTCGGCGTCGTGTGCGTCCGGAAGTAGAGCCGGCCCTGCCCCGGCATCCAGACCAGGTTCCACTGGCTCCTGGGGCCCACGTTGACGCTGTCGAGGATGGAGAAGGCCCTGTCGGGAAGCACGTCCTCGGTCTCCTCGAGCGCGAGCGCCGATGCGCGGACGAACCGGTCGAGCGACCCCATGCCTGTCGGGATCTCCAGGTCGCCACCGAACCCCACGTGCTCGGCGAGGAACGCCACCGAGTCGGCGTACGTGCTGTTGGTCAGCGTGTCGACAACGATGTCGTCGCCCGAGGTGATGACGAGCGCGCCGTCGAGGTACTCGAAGGTGGCGCACTCGCCCGTGACGTCGCAGACCAGGTAGTGGATGGTGGCGAAGAAGCTGGAGACGCGGACGCCGGACGCTCCGTCGACCACCTCGGCCACGGTCCCGAAGTTGTCGAGCATGTACTGCATCCACTGGAGCTCGCCGAGCGCGGGGGCATCGTCTGCCGGCGGGTACTCGGTGTCGTCGAGCCACATCTGCTCGACCACGAGGCCGGCCTCGTTCATGCCGGCCGTGGGGTTCTCGTGGCCGTACTGGTTGATCGTGATGCTGCCGTAGCGCGAGACCCACTCGGCCGGTGTCTGGCCGGGCAGGAGCAGCGCCCGCTTGGCCTCGCCCCTCGAGTTCACGGTGACGTTCGCGCACCCGATGTCCCAGTCGTAGCTGTTCCCCACGGCGTGCTCCTCGTCGAGCGTCACGAGGAACGTCGTGCACGCCCAGGCAGGCGACGCCGCCCACGTGAGCACTGATACCGCGAACAGAGCACTGAGCCGGTGTGTTGTTCGATTCATGATCCCCTCGCGTCGGAGCTCAGTGTACACCGTCGCCGGGGCGGTGTGCGTCGGTGTCCGCGACGCACCTCGCCAGCGCGCCGAAACGATCCGCGAGCGCGGACCGGAACCTCTCGACGTCCTCGGCCGGGACGCACACTTCGAGCCGCACGTCCTCGGCGAAGGACTCCGTGTCGATCACGGCCTCGAGCTCCGCGCAGAGCCGCCGGACGCCTTCGAGGGCTGGATACTCGACCACCAGCCCGACCAGCCGCCACGAGACCTTCTCGCGCACCGCGGCCTCGCTCAAGACCCGCTTCACGGCTCCGGAGTAGGCCCGGACCAGCCCTCCCGTGCCCAGCTTCGTGCCCCCGAAGTAGCGAGTCACGACCACGGCCACGTCGCCGACCCCGGAGTGGAGCAGCACGTCGAGCATCGGGCGTCCGGCCGTGCCGTGGGGCTCGCCGTCGTCGCTCATGCCGACACGCATCGTGCTCCCCGGCGGCCCGGCCACGAAGGCGAAGCAGTTGTGCGTCGCGCCCGGGTGCTCGGCCCGGACCTCGTCGATGAAGGCCTTCGCCTCCTCGACCGTGGCGGCCGGCGCCAGGGTCGCGATGAACCGGCTCCGCCGGATCACGTCCTCGGCCCGCGCCCGTCCCGTTGGAACAGGGTACCTGTCGCTGCCGCTAGGCATGAGGCTCAACCAGTGGTGGACGAGGTGGACGAGGTGGACGAGGTGGTCGCACGAGCACGATTCTACGCCTGGATCAGCCCGCTCAGCTCGTTCAGCACCGCGAGCGAGGCCTCGATGCCATCGGAGCACCGGCCCGGCTTGAAGCGGCAGCGCAGCCGCATGTCGGGCGTGACGCGGTAGGCGCTGCCGGGCCGGGTCACCAGCTCGAGCACTTTTCCCGGCTCGAGCGGCGTGCGGTCGGACAGGTGGACCGTCACGAGCGTGCGTGTGGCATCCACGCCGAGCGCGCCGAGCCGCCGGCTCACGGCCTTGACCTCCATCATCCGGAGCAGGTTCTCGAGCTGGGGCGGCGGCGGGCCGAAGCGGTCGAGCACCTCCGCACCGATCTCCTGCACCTCGAAGACGTCCTCGGCGCCCGCGAGACGCTGATAGAGCGCGAGCCGCTGGCCCGTGTCGGGCACGTGGTCCTCGGGGATGAAGCCAGCCACGTCGAAGTTGAGCTCGGGATCGATGTCGTGCCTCGGCGGCAACCCCTGGATCTCGGCGATCGCCTCCTCGAGGAGCTCGATGTACATCTGGTAGCCCACCGACGCCACCTGGCCCGACTGC
>Ga0233425_10008405_pt1 | contig 13759 bp, 8 predicted proteins | sample Watercolumn_Towu_2_FD_181712 | JGI IMG/M metagenome (GOLD analysis project Ga0233425, IMG submission 181712) | Freshwater microbial communities from Lake Towuti, South Sulawesi, Indonesia - Watercolumn_Towuti2014_140_MG | ecosystem: Environmental > Aquatic > Freshwater > Lake | place: Indonesia...
CGACGTCTGGGCGGTCCAGGTGCCGATGGTGCCATCGCCGTTCAGCTCGGCGGTGTAGACCTCCTCGGCGGTGCTGTCGGCCGAGGTGTAGCCGCCCGCGAGGACGAGGCAGTGGCCGTCGCTCATCACCCCGGCCACGGTGGTGCCGGTGGGCAGCGATGAGGTGGCGGTCCAGCTCCCGACCACGCCGCTGCTGGCGATCGGGGCCGAGTAGACGCTGGTCGAGTACCCCGAACCGGTGTCGATGTAGCCTCCCACCGCGTAGAGGTAGCCGCCCTGGGCCACCAGCCCGAACGAGGATCGGGCCGCGGGCAGGGACGAGGTCGTGCCGCCGGCGCTGATCGAGGTGGCATTCCGCGCCAGGCCGATCTCGCCGTCGTCGTTGGTGGTCAGCAGGCCGTTGCCGTCCAGGCCCCCCAGCGTGAAGTCGCCCGTGGTGGTGACCAGCCAGGTGTCGGTGTCGTTGTCGATCTGGCCGTCGCAGTCGTTGTCCACGCCGTCGCCCGCGATCTCCGTGGCGCCGGGGTTGATCGCCGCGTCGGTGTCGTCGCAGTCGTCGCCGCCCCAGGCATCCGAGTCGTAGCCGTCCCCGTCCTGGTCGTAGTCGCTCCAGCCGTCGCAGTCGGAGTCGATGCCGTCGTACCAGGTCTCGGTGGCGCCGGGGTTGATCGCCGCGTCGGTGTCGTCGCAGTCCACGTCGACCTGGAAGCCGTCCAGGTCCTGGTCGAAGTCGTCGTCGCCCGCGCAGTCGGAGTCGATGCCGTCGTACCAGGTGTCGGGGGCGCCCGGGTAGACGCTTGGGTCGGTGTCATCGCAGTCCACATCGACCAGGAATCCGTCGGCGTCCTGGTCGAAGTCGTCGTCGCCCGCGCAGTCGGAGTCGATGCCGTCGTACCAGGTCTCGGGCGCGCCCGTGTAGATGGTCGCGTCGGTGTCGTCGCAGTCGTCGCCGCCCCAGGCATCCGAGTCGTGGCCGTCACCGTCCTGGTCGTAGTCGCTCCAGCCGTCGCAGTCCGCGTCGATCCCGTCGTACCAGGTCTCGGCGACGCCCGGGTTGATCAGCGCGTCGGTGTCGTTGCAGTCCACGCCGAGAGCGAAGCCGTCCAGGTCCTGGTCGTAGTCGTCGTCGCCGGCGCAGTCGGAGTCGATGCCGTCGTACCAGGCGTCGACGGCGCCCGGAAAGACCAGCGCATCGGTGTCGTCGCAGTCCACGTCCACCAGGAAACCGTCGGCGTCCTGGTCGTAGTCGTCGTCGCCGGCGCAGTCGGAGTCGATGCCGTCGTACCAGGTCTCGGGGGCGCCCGGAAAGATGGCGGCGTCGGTGTCGTCGCAGTCGCTGCCCCAGGCGAGCGCGTCGAAGCCGTCGCGGTCCTGGTCGTAGTCGCTCCAGCCGTCGCAGTCGGAGTCGAGGCCGTCGTACCAGGTGTCGGTGGCGCCCGGAAAGACGGTTGCGTCGGTGTCGTTGCAATCCACCTCGACCTGGAAGCCGTCGCGGTCCTGGTCGAAGTCGTCGTCGCCCGCGCAGTCGGAGTCCACTCCGTCGTACCAGGTCTCGGGGGCCCCGGGGAAGATGGTCGCGTCGGCGTCGTTGCAGTCCGCATCCACCAGGAAACCGTCGGCGTCCTGGTCGAAGTCGTCGTCGCCCGCGCAGTCGGAGTCGATGCCGTCGTACCAGATCTCCGGGACGCCTGGGTTGATCCCCGCGTTGGCGTCGTCGCAGTCATCGCCGCCGAGCTCGGCCGCGTCGTAGCCGTCGCGGTCCTGGTCGTAGTCGCTCCAGCCGTCGCAGTCGGAATCGACCCCGTCGTACCAGACCTCGATCGCGCCGGGGTAGACCAGCGCGTCCGTATCGTCGCAGTCTTGATCGAGCGGGAAGCCATCGCGGTCCTGGTCGAAGTCGTCGTCGCCCGCGCAGTCGGAGTCGATGCCGTCGTACCAGGCGTCGACCGCGCCGGGGTTCACCGTGGGGTCGGTGTCGTCACAGTCGTCGCCGCCCCAGGCATCCGCGTCGTGGCCGTCCATGTCGGCGTCGTAGTCGCTCCAACCGTCGCAGTCCTGGTCCACGCCGTCGTACCAGATCTCGATCGCCTCGGGGTGGATCTCCGGATCGTCGTCGTCACAGTCGGAGCCGTCCTCGATCAATCCATCGATGGGTTCGCAGGAGGGGACGCCGTCGGAGGGGTCGCCCCAGCCGTCGCCGTCGTTGTCCACGTGCCAGAGCGGCGCGTCGATGGCGTCGGTGTCGATCACGCCGTCGCAGTTGTCGTCGATCCCGTTGCAGACCTCGTCGGCGTCGGGGTGGACCGCCGGATCGAAGTCGTCGCAGTCGACGTCCTGGGGATAGCCGTCGCCGTCCTGATCGTCGGTGACGGTCTCCACGGTGTGGCAGGCCTGGGCCAGGGCGAGGAAGGACAGGAACGAAAGCCACCGCATGGGAGCTCCGAGGCGGGAGAGGGGCACGGTGGGAGGCTACCGCGGGACGGTATGTTGTGTCCTGAACGCCGCGTCCGTATGTGTCAAGGACTGGTCAGCGACGCTGGGGGGCACCGCGCGCGGGCCTCGCCCACAGCGCCAGATCAGGCCCGCAGCAGCGCCTCGACCTCGGCCAGGATCTCGGCCGAATAGCACGGCCAGGCCCCCTCCAGTTCCGGGGTCATCTGATCCGAGATCACGCGGTCCTCCTTGATCTCGACCGCAAAGACGTGGATCTCGTCGTCGGGCGGCAGCGCCATGCCCAGGCGGCGCCCCAGCGCCAGGGCCGTCGCGAAGTTCGCGTCGTGGACGTTGCTCAGGTGGCAGGTCTCGGTGAGCCGCGCCGCGGTGAAGCGATACCAACTCGCCGGAATACCACCGCGGGTGCGGATCGCGTCGGTCACCACCACGCGCTGGTAGCCCTCGAGCAGCGGCAGAAGCTCGAGTCCGCCCACCGAGCAGTCGTCCACCACGTCCAGCCCGGGGCCCGCCAGGCGCTCACCGAGGAAGCGCGCCAAGCGCAACCCGACCGCATCGTCCGTCGCGATCGGGTTGCCCATCCCGAGCAGCAGGGTGCGCATGGTGCGCTAGTCGAGGCCGCGCTTCAGTTCCCAGGCCAGCTCGCCGCGACGCCAGGCCCTGACCTCCAGCGGCATCTGCCCGGGGAGGGAGTGGGTGGCGCAGGAGAAGCACGGATCGAAGGCGCGGAACGCCATCTCGATCATGTTGAGGAGCCCCTGATCGGGGGTCTTGCCCGGCTGGATCAGGGCGGTCGCGACCTTCTTCGTCGCCATGTGGATGGGGCCGTTGTTGTTCGTGGTGCCGACGATCAGGTTTGCGCTCGTGCAGATGCCGTTCTTGTCGCAGGTGTAGTGGTGGGTCAGCGTGCCGCGCATGGCCTCGACGATGCCTACGCCCTCGCCGGTGATGCGGCTCGGCACCACACGGTACTCGGGGCTGGTGATCTCCGGGTCCGCGCAGTACCGCTCCAGCATCTCGACGTTCTGCTGCATCTCCACGAGGCGGGCCCAGTGGTTCGCGAGCAGCATGCGGCAGGGTTTGCCGCCCAGGGTCTTGAACATCTCCTCCCAGGCGGCCTGCGCGCGTGGCGTGGCCATCCGGTCGGCGACGTTGCAGCGGGAGAGCGGTGTGGCGCAGTACATGGGGCTGTCGATGCCCTCGACGAAGCCCTTCCAGCCGCGCTGCTTGAGGTAGGGGAACTTGAGGTAGGACCAGGGCTCCACGTGCTCGGCCACGTGGTGCATGTAGTCCTTCGGGGCGTACCTGCAGAGCTCCTTGCCCTGGTAGTCCACCACTCGGACCTTGCCGTGGTAGTAGTTGGGTGCGTTGTTGTCGTCCACGAGCCCCATCTGCTGGATGGCAAGGTTGTAGGGGCCGTTCACGATGATGTCGACGTAGGTTGGGTTGGCCAGGACCACGTCGCGGAAGAGCTGGAGCGAGAAGTCGGCGAAGCCCGAGAGGACCTTCACCATTCCCTTGATCTCTTCCAGCTCGTGCTTGTTGATGCCCTTGGCCACGCCGCCCGGCAGGCACCAGACGAGGTGGGTGGTGCGCCCACCCAGGGTGGACTGGATCTTCTGCGCCAGCGAGCGCGCCTGGATGACCTGCCCGCCGATCTCCAGCCCGACCTTGGCGACCACGCCCAGGATGTTGCGGGTGGCGGGGTCGCAGTCGGGGCCGCAGACGAAGTCCGGGGCAGCCAGCGCGTAGAAGTGGGCGATGTGCGAGTGGACGTAGTGCGCGTGGTAGTACATGTCGCGCAGCTTGTGGGCCACCTGCGGGCACTCGTCCCCGAAGCAACCGTCGACCGCCTTGGCGGAGGCCATGTGGTGGCTGGCCGGGCAGACGCCGCAGATGCGGGTGACGATGCGCGGCAGCTCCTCGATGGGCCGCCCGACCACGAAGCGCTCGAAGCCGCGCAGCTCCGGGATCTGGAAGTAGCAGTCCTGCACGCTGCCGTCGTCGTTCAGGAAGATCTCGATCTTGCCGTGGCCTTCCAGCCGCGTGATCGGGTCGATCTTGATGGTCCGGCTCATGCGCGCATCCTCCTCTGGAGCAGCGAGTTCGGGAGCCCGAAGCGGTAGGCGATGGCCGGGAAGTCCGGGATGCCCTCCAGGATCTTCTCGATCTCGGCGGGATCCTTGCTGTCGATGATCGAGGTGAGCGCCGAGAGGAACTTGGCACCCTGATCTTCCACACCCGCCATCGGACCGTAGCAACCACGGCAACCCTGGCCGGTGTTCGGGCAGCGCACGCCGCAGCCGCCACGGGTGACCGAGCCCATGCAGACGATGCCCTGCTCGAGCAGGCACTTCTCGAAGTCCTGGATCTTCTGCCAGGGCCGGTGGAACTTCTTGACCTTCTTCTCTTCCTTCTGGCGCTTGCACTCGTCGCAGACCGCGCGGTCGGAGCAGCCGACCACGGAGCCTTTCGCGGGCAGCCTGCCCGTGGCGATCGCGACGATCGCGGCCTTGACCTGGTCGGGCGCCGGTGGGCAGCCCGGGAGGTAGTAGTCCACATCGACCACGTCGTTGAGCCGATAGACCCGCTTGTAGAACTTCGGGATGTCCAGCGTGTGCCCGTTCACCCTGGACTCGGGTTGCGGAACCGTACGGTTGCCGGGCTCGATCGAGGGGTTGTCGAGATAGGCCCTCTGGAAGATCTCCTCGCGGTCCACGAAGTTGGCCAGCCCGGGGATGCCGCCCATGTGGGCGCAGGAGCCAAACGCCACCAGCACCTTGGACTTCTGCCGCAGAAGCTTGGCCAGGTGCTCGTTCTCGCTGGTGCGGATGGCGCCGTTGATGAAGGCGACATCCAGCTCCTGGTCGGCCATCACCTCGATGTCCTCATACTTGCCGTCCACGGCGATAGGCCACAGCCGGATGTCGCACAGCTCGGCGACCGTGAGGATGAAGGCGTCCGTGTCGAGGACCGCCACGTCGCAGCCGCCGCAGCCGGCGGCCCAGTAGAGCGCGATTTGCAGCTTTGCCATGGGCTACCTCTCCACCGCGTCGGCTTCGAGTGTGGGCTTGATCCGGCTCGGGCCGAGCGGCCGCAGGCGTTCGGTCATGTCCGTGACCACGTCGGCGAAGCGCTGTCCCTCGGACGCGCTCACCCACTCCAGACGCACGCGCTCGGGTTCGACCCCGAAGTCGCGCAGCGCCTTCTGGAGCAGCGCGAAACGCCGCATCGCCTTGTAGTTCCCCTCGGTGTAGTGGCAGTCGCCGGGGTGGCACCCGCACACGAGCACGCCGTCCGCCCCCGCGCGCAGGGCCTTGAGGACGAAGGTGGGATCCACCCGGGCCGAGCACATCACCCGGATGACGCGCACATTGGCGGGGTAGTGGATGCGGCTGGTGCCCGCCAGGTCGGCCCCGGTGTAGGAGCACCAGTTGCAGAGGAATCCGACGATCCTGGGTTCGTAGCTCATGCGAGCACCCCTTCGATCTGGGCGATGATCTGGGCGTCCGTGAAGTGCCGGCCCTTGATGGCGCCAGACGGGCACGCGGCCACGCAGCAGCCGCAGGCCTTGCACACGGCGCTGATGACGTGGCTGCGCTTCTTCACGGGGTCGAACTCGATGGCGCTGTAGGGGCAGAGCTCGTTGCACATGCGGCAACCCGAGCACTTGTTCTCGTCGATCTCGGCGAAGACGGCGTCCACCTCGATCCGCCCGCGCGCCGACTTCGCCAGGATGCGGGCCGCGGCGGCATGCGCCTGGGCGACGGTGTCCGGGATGTCCTTGGGCGCCGCGCAGGTGCCGGCGATGTAGATGCCATCGGTGGTGGTGGCCACGGGGTCGAGCTTCGGATGGCTCTCGATGAACCAGCCTTCCTTGTCCTGGCTGATGTTCACCAGGCGCGAGACCTCGTAGGAATCGTTCCGTGCCTCCATGCCCACCATCAGGATGACGAGGTCGGCGGGGATCTCGATGGTCTCACCGGAGAGCTGCTCGTTCACCTCGATCAGCATGTCCACGCCGTCGTCGGGGCCCGCCTTGCGGATGACGGGGCGATCCCCCTTCTTGTACATGAGGAAGAGCGTCTTGACCTCGGAGGTCTTCTTGTAGAAGTCTTCGTGGCCCTTGCCGAAGGCGTGCATGTCGACGTAGAGGTCGCAGACCCGCGCCTCGGGCAGCGCCGAGTGGACCTCGTGCGCGTACTTGAGCGCGGTCATGCAGCAGACGCGCGAGCAGTAGCTGTGGAACTCCGGGGAGCGGCTGCCCACGCAGTGCACGAGGCAGACGTTCTTCGGGAGGCGGCCGTCGGCCATCTGGATGCGCCCGGCCCGCAGCATCGCCTCGAACTCGAACGAGGTGATGACGTTGGGGAGCTTGCCGTAGCCGTAGTGGGTGATCCGGGAGGCGTCGAACTCCTGGTAGCCCGTGCAGACCACGACGTTGCCGATGGCGATCTCCAACGGCGCGCCGCCGTTGCTGGGCACCGAGACGATCTCGGCCTTGTAGTTGCCGACGAAGCCGGAGAGCTTGCTCACCTGCGAGTCGAGCTTGACCGCGATCCGCGGGTGGGAGCGCACGCGGGACACGCGCTCGACCAAGAGATCTCGGGCCGAGGTCAGATACGGCGCCGTGAGATCGATGCGCGCGAGGTTGCCGCCCAGGGCACCGGTCCGCTCGACCAGCGTGACCTTGCCCCCGGCCGTGGCGATGTCCAGCGCCGCGGTCAGGCCGGCGATACCCCCGCCGATCACGAGCACATCGGGGCACATGTCCACCATCATCTTCTCGAGCGGCTCGTGCTGCGCCACGCGCAGGACCGCGGCCCTGAGCAGCGCCGTGGCCTTCTCGGTGGCGGCGAGCGGGTCGTCGTGCACCCAGGAGCACTGCTCCCGGATGTTCGCCATCTCGAAGAAGTACGGGTTCAACCCGGCCGTGGCGAGGGCGGCCCGGAAGGTGCGCTCGTGCATGCGCGGGCTGCACGCGGAGACGACCACCCTCTCCAACCCATGCTCCTTGATGTCCTGGACGATCATCTCCTGCCCAGGGTTGGAGCACATGTACTTGTAGGTCTTGGCGAGCACCACGCCGGGGAGCGCCGCGGCCGCCTTCGCGACCGCCTCGCAGTCCACCATCTTGGCGATGTTGGTGCCGCACTGGCAGACATAGACGCCGATTCTGGGTTTGCTCATGGTCTCACCACCTCAGGCGGCCTTGACCGGCCGGGCGCCGGCCGGAAGGGGGGGGGCCTCGACCTGGCCGATGGCCTCGCGGCGCAGCTCGGCGAAGTACAGGGCGAGCGGCCGGTACGCGAGGTGCGCCCACTTGCTGAAGGGCACCTCCAGGACCAGCATCGGGACGACGCCCATCATGTGCAGCACGTAGGTGATGTTGGCCGCCTCGTTCAGCCCGGCGCGGTGCAGGACGTGCTGGAGGATGCCGGTCACCGACACGTAGAGGAGCTGGGCCAGGAAGATCCAGTCGGACTCGTGCGAGTGCTTGTGTTGGGCTTCGGTTTTCTTCAGACGACCCTGGATCATGAACGCACTGGCCCCGACCAGGCCGATCGTGGCCAGGTAGCCGAGGACGTGCACCGGGTTCCAGGTGTCCGACTGCACGGTCCCCAGGAAGAACATGATCAGGACGAACATCGTGAAGTAGGACAGCATCAGCCCGAGGTGCAGCATCCAGGGCCGGGGCTCGCCGCAGTCCTTGTACCGCTGCTGCGTGAAGAACTGCCACGGCACGCGCCAGGCGTGCTTGAGGTAGAGGCTCAACGGCACCGGGGCCGGAGTCCCCTTCACGATGGTGAGCCACCACATCCGCGCCGAGTTGGCCACGATCAATGTGGTCAGCACCGCCGCCATGGCCCAGTCGAAGAGGTGGACGTAGTGCGAATTCAGGAAGGCGCCCTCGCCCTCATAGATGCCAAGCTGGCCGTGGGTGGAGCCCCAGGCCGCGAACCCGAGGCCCGTGAGCAGCGCCAGCCCGAGCATCGCCGCGATCTCGGCCTTCGGCGAGCGGTAGAACAGGCCGGAGATCCCGGTGACGTCGTAGCGGGCGGTGAGCCAGCGCCGCAGGCTCATCATGGTCTCGCCCGGCTCGGCCTCGCGCGGGCACTGCTCGGAGCACTGCCCGCAGTAGTAGCAGAGCCAGGGCTCCAGCCCGGTCTCCAGCTTGCGCTCCAGCCCCATCTGGAGGGAGCGCATCGAGCGGCGCGGGAACACGTAGCTCTCGTCCGCGTGGGGGCAGACGGCCGAGCAGTTGCCGCAGTGGTAGCATTTCTGGACGTCCTCGGCGCCGTAGCGCTCCAGGTCGTCGATCAGGCTTGGGTTGACGCGGATCGCCATGGCTGGCTCCTCACTGGGGGTTGGCGAGGCTCTTGGCCCGCGCCTCGATCTCGCTGAGGGAGAGGCTGCTCAAGCTGCCGATGACCCGGCCCGCGGCGATGCTGCGCAGAGCACCGGCGGCGACGGCCGAGGCCTGGGCCACGGCGTCGGGGATGTCCTTGGGGCCCTGGCACATCCCAGCGACGAAGATGCCGCCCTGCTCCGTGTCGGTGGGGCTGCCGTTGTAGTCGAGTTCGGAGAACCAGCCGTCGCGGTCGCGGGGGACGCCGAGCATCTTCGCCAGCTCCCCGGTGCCCGCGGCCGGGGTGAGCCCGACGGCCAAGATGACCATGTCTACGGGGAACTCCAGCAGGCGGTCGCCCAGGATGTCCTCGCCGCGCACGACCATCTCCTCGCCCACCTGGCAGACGGTGGCCGTGCGCCCGCGGACCACGAAGGTCCCCTCCTCCTTGATGCGCTCCGCGAACTCCTCGTAGCCCTTCCCGAAGGCACGCATGTCGATGTAGAACTCGTAGCAGGCGGCGTCGGGGAGCTTCTCCTTGACCAGGTGCGCGAACTTGAGCGAGTACATGCAGCAGACGCGCGAGCAGTAGGCATTGTAGGCCTTGTCGCGCGAGCCCACGCAGTGGATGATGGCGACCCGCCTGGGCGCCGCGCCATCAGGGGCGAAGACCCACTCGTCCACCTTCTTGCGCTTGTTGTGCTGCTTGGTGCGGGTGACGATCTTGCCGCCGGTCGGCCCGGAAGCGTTGGTCAGCCGCTCGAACTCCAGCGCGGTCAGCACATTGGGCAGCGTGCCGTAGCCGTAGCGCTCGATGCGCTTGGCATCGAAGATCTCGTAGCCGGTCGCGATCACGATGTTGCCGACCTCGACCTCGATGGTCTCGTCCCTGGCGTCGAGGTCGATGCAGCCCTTGGGGCACTTCTTGGCGCAGGCGCCGCACTTCTGCCCGCCGCTCTGCACCCAGGTGCAGTGCTCGGCGTCGATCTGGTAGACGTTGGGGACGGCCTGGGGAAAGGCGATGTAGGCGGCCTTGCGGTCGGCGATCCCGGCGTCGAACTCGCTGGACACGCTGACCGGGCAGACCTGCGAGCAGATGGCGCAGGCCACGCAGGAGGAAGCGTCCACGCGGCGGGTGTGCTTGAGGATACCGACCTTCCAGGCGCCCGGACCGCCCGCCACGCTCACGACCTCGCTCATGGTCATGAGGTTGATGAGCGGGTGCTGGCCCACCGAGACCATCTTCGGGGTGAGGATGCAGGCCGCGCAGTCCAGGGTGGGGAAGGTCTTGTCGAACATCGCCATGTGGCCGCCGATGGTCCCCGTCCGCTCGACGAGGTGCACCAACCGCCCGGCGTCGGCGATCTCGAGCGCGGCCTGGATCCCGGCGACGCCGCCGCCGATCACCAGGGTCGCCGGCTGGACCGGAGTGGTCGCCGGGGAGGCCGCCAGGTGGAAGGGGACACCGCGGCAGGCGCAGGCCACGGCCGCCTTGGCGCGCTCGTTACCCACCTCCGCGCCCTCGCGCACGGGGGCGAAGCTCGCCAGCCAGACCTGCGCGGGGTCGGCCTTCGCCAGCTCCATCGCCCGGGTGAACGCGGGCTTGAAGAAGCCCGGTTGGTCCCCGGCGATGACGACGCGCCCGACCCCCGCGGCGCGAAGCTGCGCGCCGACCGCCTCGGGGTCGATCACGGGCCGCACACCGAGCTGCTCCACGCGCTCCACATCGGGAAGGTTCGCCGCGTACTTCGCGACCGAGGCGACGTTCACGCCGCCGCCGTCCTCGACCTGGCAGAAGAAGAGTGCCGTCTTCACGTGACCTCCGGCAGCCTGAAAGGCGCGCATACAGGTCCACGGGAAATGGCCCTGCGCGGGGTCCTCCCTTCACGTGTTCTCGTGGCTTGCACCACCCTCTGGCATGACCTGGATCATTTTTCGTGGAGGCTTGCGCGCGAAACGACCGCGGGGCGACACGCCGCGGACACACCCCACCGGGAGTGTGCCGCCGCTACCAGTAGACCTGGCCGGGGTCAGCCGGATGCGCTGGCTGACCTCGCGCTCGGCCAGTCACGGTGGCAAGGCCCCCGGCCCGGCGCGGAAGGCGCGCAGGGTGACCTCGCCGGCGAAGGGGGCCAGCAGCGGGGTCTTCAGCAGCGGCGCGCCCTCGAGATCTGCCCGCAGGTCCTTGACCAGGACCAGGATGAGATCAGGGGCGGCTCCGGGGGCCGACGGGGGCGGAGCGGGACGCTCGGCGGTGGCGCGGGCCCCGCGGGCCGCGAGCAGCGGGGTCGCGAGACCAGGGGTGGTGCGGGCGGGAGCGCGGAGGAGGGCCTCCTACCAGCGCGACCAGGGGTCCAGGACGAAGACCGTGCCGGGCGGGCGGGTCTCGTCGGGACCATGGCCGTCCGTGGGGGCGCCCACCACCAGGAACGGCAGCCCGCCGTCGCTCAGCGCCAGGGCCGTCACCGACGCGCTGCCGAAATCCGAGCCCTCGGGCCCGTACAGACTGGCGTCCGACTGGGCCGTGTCCTGCTGGCCGCCCACCCCAGGGCCACCGTAGTACACCAGCACCGGGCCGTCACCCGTCTCGATGGGGGCGCCGGGCGCGCCCATCGCCAGGTCCGCATATTCATCGCCGTTGAAGCTGCCGTTCAGGGCGATCTGCGGGTCATCGGCCAAGATGGCGGTGTCCTTCCAGAAGACCGTTAGCAGGTATGTGTCGTTGGTGGAGCCGGTCTCCCGCATCCGCCAGAGGTCCCCGGACAGGACCGTGACCGCAGGCGCCGTCATGGCGGCGTTGGAACAGAGCATCGCGAGGTCGTCGTAGCCGTCGGCGTTCATGTCGCCGCCGGGGGCGAGGGCCAGGCCGACCCGGCGCAGGTCCCCGCCCTTGATCTGGTGGTCGAGGTCCAGGATGTCGAGCGTGGCTGCGGTGAGGTCCTCCCCGTGCAGGATCCCGATCAAGCCGTCGTCCAGGTTTGCCCCGGGCGCGGAGACCACCAGGTCCGCCAGCCCCGAGCCGTCCATGTCCAGGGCGACGACGGGCGCGTACCCGACGAACTCGTGATCCTCGGTGCCGGTGATCCGCACGGGGGCGTCGTCGGGGTGCCGGGTGCCGGGCTGCCGCAGGGTCGCCGCGTCGAACAGGTCGATCTCGCCGAGGTAGCGTGTGTTCAACGTGCCGACGGCGTTGGCCGAGGGTGCGCCGATCGCCAGCCAGGGGCCATCGCCGTCCGCGACGTCCGCCAGGGCCGTCAACCGCCCGAAGCCATCGCCATTCTCATCGGCCTCGAGCATCAGGGACGCGTCCGCGGTGGTGAGCTCGCGCTCGCCGGAGGGGCCCTCGCGCGCGGCGCTCCAGGCGCTGGAGGCGAACAGGTAGGCGTGGCCCAGGCTGGAGCCACCATCGGCGCTGGGCGCGCCGATGGCGACCTCGGGCACAGCGTCGCCGTCCAGATCGGGCACCCACGCCAGCGCCTGGCCGAAGTTCACCACGCCGCCCGAGTTGAAGCGCAGCGCGGTGCGCTCGATCACGTCGTCGAGCGCGAGCAGGGAAGCATCGCCCCCGGGCACGACATAGACGGCCGGGACGCCCACGGGCGCGGCGACCAGCAGATCCCCGAGGCCATCGGGATTGGGGGTGAAGTCGTCGTCGTCCAGGTCGCTGGGCCCCACCGCATCCAGCGCAGTGGGCGCGATGATTTCGCCCAACCCCCCGGTGGTGCCGGCCTGGCCGTGCAGCCCCCCGTGGATGGCCGACGCATCCCATGGGCCGTCGTCCCAGGGGAGCTCGTCGAACTCCCCGTCGCAGTCGTCGTCCTCGCCGTCGAGGGCCTCGAGCGCGCCGGGGTAGACCGTGGGGTCGGAGTCGTCGCAGTCGTCGCCGTCGCAGGCCTCGCCGTGCACGCCGTCGCCGTCCATGTCGCCGTTGTCGGCCCCGCTGCAGTCCTGGTCGATGCCGTCGCAGGCGATGTCCTCGGCGCCGGGGTGGATGCCCGCGTCGTCGTCGTCGCAGTCGGCGCCGCCGCAGGCCAGGGGGGCGAATCCGTCGCCGTCCAGGTCGCCCTCGGGGGCGCCGTCGCAATTCGTGTCCACGCCGTCGCAGGGGTCGTCTTCGGCTTCAGGATGGACCGCCGGGTCCAGGTCGTCGCAGTCCTCGGACCAGATCCAGCCGTCCCCGTCCAGGTCGTCCCCGACGGCAGGCAGGCAGCCGACCAGGGGGAGCGCGAGCAGCAGAGCGAGTTTCATGGATGCCTCCGGGGGTGCTTTATCCCGGAATGGGGAACTCTACGCGTTCGCCGGGTGTCCTCCCACCTCCGGAGGTCCCATGCGCGCCCGCGGTCCTTTGGCTTTCGCCGTCCTGCTGCTGGTCCTGGTGGGGGTGCGCCTGGCCACCGCGGGTGGGGACGACCGGGCGGAGCGGCTCCTGGAGGAGCAGGTCACCGGTTGGCTGGACGCGGAGCGCCGGGCCGCTACCCGCGCCGACCTGCGCCGCTACAACCCTGAGTGGGACTTCATGCAGCGCACCTTCCTGGTGCTCGCCCTGGCGGACGCGGCCCTGGCCGAGCCGTCGCGCCGGGACGATCTGTTGCCTGTCATGGACGACATCATCGACGACACCCTGGCGCAGATCGAGGCCCACGGTCCGCGCTGGTATCTGATGGACTACGCGGACCGGGCCCCCTTTCGCAACGCAGGCGGGCGATCCCTGTTCGTGGACGGCGAGGTGGCGCTCATGCTCGGCGCCCGCCGCCTGGTCCGCGACGACCCCGCCCGTGCCGCGGAGCACCAGGCCTGGAATGCCCTCATCGAACAGCAGTTTGCGGAGAGCCCGGCGCTGCTGCCCGAGTCCTACCCGGACGAGGCCTGGCTGTTCTGCGTCACCAACGCGCTCGTGGCCCTGCGCATGTCCGACGCCCTGGACGGCGGCGACCACGGCCAGCTCGTGGCGCGCTGGGT
>Ga0233425_10008406_pt1 | contig 13755 bp, 12 predicted proteins | sample Watercolumn_Towu_2_FD_181712 | JGI IMG/M metagenome (GOLD analysis project Ga0233425, IMG submission 181712) | Freshwater microbial communities from Lake Towuti, South Sulawesi, Indonesia - Watercolumn_Towuti2014_140_MG | ecosystem: Environmental > Aquatic > Freshwater > Lake | place...
ACATTAATTGGCTCTCTCATTTTTTTGCCCTTATATCTTGCTCCCTTCCAGTTCCCGGGTTTCAGGTTCGGATATAATAACCATTTTCCGATTTCAGGAAATCCTTCTGCTGCCGAAAAATCTTCAGTTTCAAACTTCATATTAATAAAAACTAATTCTTTCTTATAGTTTATACAATATAAAACAAAAATTTTCTTCTTTTTCACTCTCCTTTTAGGAGAATATTCGGGGGTTATGTTTTCTTTGGTAGTATGTAGTTTTCAATAGGCATATCATTTAAAATAAATTTATTTTAATTTTCTGAAAAATTATTAATAATTAATACAATATTATGCAAAATATAAAAATTGATAATGCTTTATTTATAGGCAATAGAAAAAAGCTCATAAAAGAATTAAAACCCGGTTCTCTTGCTGTTGTACAGGCTAATGACAGTATGCCGACTAATGCGGACGGAACAATGAAATTCAAACAGAATACTGATTTATTCTGGCTTACCGGTGTAAATCAGGAAGAAACAATTCTTCTTCTTTTTCCCGATTCCCCGGACCCTGCTTTTAAAGAAGTTCTTTTCCTGCGGGAGACAAGCGACTTAATTGCTATATGGGAAGGAAAGAAATTATCCAAACCCGAAGCAACGGAAGTAACGGGAATTCAGAATATTCAATGGTTATCAGAATTTCCTCGTATATTCAGGATGCTGATTACCGATGCTGAAAATGTATATATTAATTCCAATGAACACAAACGTGCAGTTATTCAAGTGGAAACCCGTGCCGCAAGATTTATTAAATGGTGTCAGGAAGAATATCCACTTCATAATTATATGCGTCTTGCTCCGGTTATAAATAAATTGAGAATGATTAAATCACAAATCGAAATTGAATTACTGAAAAGGGCGGTTGATATTACCGAAAAAAGTTTCAGGCGTGTGATGAAATTCCTCAAACCGGGTGTTATGGAGTATGAAGTAGAAGCGGAATTTGCACATGAGTTTATCCGTAATGGGGCTGGATATGCCGATTATTATCCAATCATCGCATCAGGTGCTTCTGCCTGCGTTTTACATTATGTCGTTAATGACAAACCCTGCAAAGATGGTGATGTTATTTTGATTGATACCGGTGCCGCATGGGCTAATTATAATGCCGATATGACTCGCTGTCTGCCTGTTAACGGTAAATTTACTAAAAGGCAAAAGCAGGTTTATAATGCTTGTCTGCGTGTAATGAATTTTACTATAAGTAAAGTTAAAAAGGGTGGCATCTGGAAAGAAATTCAAAAAGAAACTGAAGAAGTGATGGAAAAGGAATTGATAGGATTGAAATTATTAAAAATGAAAGATATTAAAAATCAGGATCCGAACTGGCCTGCATTCAAGAAATATTTTATGCATAACGTGTCACATTATCTCGGACTTGATGTTCACGATGTTGGTTATTTCCAGACTCCTTATCAACCCGGAATGGTATTCACTGTTGAACCCGGAATATATATCCTCGAAGAAGGAATCGGCATAAGACTCGAAAATAATATCGTAGTTACAAAAGACGGCAACCTCGACCTCTTCAAAAATATTCCCGTTGAAATAGACGAAATCGAAGAAATAATGAATTCATAAAATTTATTACCACATCCCCTTTCTTTATTGGAGAGGGGATGTGGCTAATTTATCCACTTTTTTTTTCACCTCTGACCCTATAAACCCTATAAACCCTATGAACTTGAAACTATTCGGATTTGTTATTAATAAATAAAGACTATGCCTGATTCTAATTTAAAAATAAGTCTCTCAGATTCAATTGATAAACTTAACAATTTCGGATTAGAATTTATTGAATTATTCAGAAGGGAAAAAATATCCGTTGAACTATATCGACCGGATAAGATTGACAGACAACAACCACATCTGCAGGACGAAATATATTTTGTACTTTCAGGAAAAGGTGATTTTTATTGCGGAGGGGAAACTGTTAAATTTGACAAAGGAGATTTATTATTTGTTCCCGGAGGTGTCGAACACAGGTTCGAAAATTTTACAGATGATTTTATAACATGGGTAGTCTTCTTTGGCAAAATTAAAAATGAATCTACCTTCCACTCATACCTCTAATATTGCAGATTACAGATTACAGATTGAAGATTGAATAAATGAAAACAGAAAAATTGTACATTGTAAATTGAACATTGTACATTTATCTAAATCCTATCGCACAATATCCAACCCAGTGCCTTAGATTTTCAATTGCGGACATATTGCAAACCCAATCGTATCTACCTGCTTCCTGATTTTTATTTCCTGTGAGAAAATGCATGAAATAGAAATTAAAATTAAAAATATTGAGATAATAATTTTCATAATGCTTATTATTATTTTATTCATCAAAATAACATATATAAACCATTATATTTGTTCAAAAAATTTTGCATAAAAATCGGTATTTAAAAAATATTCCGGAAAAATCGGATTTACTTCTGAAAAAAGTTTTTTCACTTTCTCCGAAAAGAAATTATAAATATAATTTTAAATCTTCCGCTTTAATCCTTGTTGATATGCAGAATTATTTCTTTTCAGAAAAATCTCACGCTTTTATTCCTTCATCAGAATATATTATTGAACCGGTTAAAAATCTGATTTCCGCTTATGAAAAAAATAAAGGATTAATAGTATTTACACGGCATATAAATAATTCCAAAAACGCCGGGATGATGAATAAATGGTGGGGAGATATAATTGTGAATAATCAATTCTCGGAAATCTTTGATGCATTTAATACAAAAGGGAAAAAGGTAATTATTAAATCGCAGTATGATGCATTTCAAAAATCCGGTCTTGGTGTCTTTTTACAAAAGAAGAAAATAAAACAACTTGTAATATGCGGTGTGATGACAAATCTTTGCTGTGAAACCACCGCAAGATCGGCTTTCGTAAAAGGTTTCGAAGTCTTTTTCCCTGTTGATAGCAATGCGACCTATAATGAAATGTTACATCTATCTTCTCTGTACAATCTTTCTTATGGATTTGCACATATTGTAAAATCAGATGAACTTATTAAAATTATAAAAAGAAATGGTCGTAAATGATGTAATAGTTATAGGTGCTGGAATTGCCGGTATTTCTGCAACTGTTCAATTGAAGCGGTACGGGTTTAATCCTTTGTTAGTCGAACGGAACGAAATCGGTGGCTTGATTTTGAATGCAAACCTGATTGAAAATTATCCGGGTTTGCCTGCAGGTATAAACGGAATTGAATTCAAAAATCTTTTATTAAAGCATCTTGAAAAATACGAAATCAATGTGTGTTTTGAAAATGTAATGAATGTAAGATTGGAAAAGAAAATTTATCTTGTTGAAACAGATAAAAATTTTTATAAATCAAAATTTATTGTTATCGCTTCCGGGACTAAACCCGTGAAATTATTTATCAAAGGAAAAGAATTTCCTAAAACAATATATGAAGTTTATCCTTTGCGAAATGAAATTGATAAAAATATTATTATAATCGGCGGGGGGGATGCCGCTTTTGATTACGCTGTTAATCTTTGCAAAAATAACAATATTTTTCTTCTGAATAAAAATTCAGATTATAACTGCATAAATTCATTATGGAAATCATTTCTCAGTTGTACCCGTATTAATTATTTCTCCGAAACAGAAGTGGAGTCGGTGGAAAATCAGGCAGAAAATATTATTATTTTTTGTTATGATAAAAAAAATAACAATAAATTTGATTTGGTTGCTGATTATATGGTTGCAGCAGTCGGACGTGAACCAAATAATGATTTTCTGTCTGAAAATCTTAAAATGTCATTAAGTGAAATTGAAGATGAGACTATATTTTTCGCTGGTGATGTGCGGAATGGAATCTACAGGCAGGCATCAATTTCTGCCGGGGACGGAATCAAAACAGCAATGAAAATAGCTGAATTATATAAGACAAAAACAAAATTTGGACAATGAGTCTTGAAGTAATTGCACAAACCGGAAATGAAAATCTTGCAACTGTATATATCGGGCAGTTTTCTGATGGAAGAATGGTCGAGTTTGTGGAATCTGTTCAACCTCCGTATTCTTTGAGTGAGAAGTGGGTTTTGATTGTTTCCACTTTATGCGGATGCCCTGTAGAGTGTGTCTTTTGTGATGCAGGTGGAAATTTTAAGGGTTTACTTTCTAAAGAGGAAATATTTCAGCAGATTGATTATATGGTTATGAAGAGATTTCCGTCAAAAAAAATTCCTGTTAAAAAATTCAAAATTCAGTTTGCGAGAGTGGGAGAACCATCATTCAATCCTGCAATCATTGATGTGCTTGATGAAATAAAATCAAGATATGATGCGGATGGATTCCTGCCGTCAATCTCTACGATTGCACCCGAAGGTTCGCAAATTTTTTTTAATAATCTTTATGAAATCAAAGAGAAAAAATATAAAGGAAATTTTCAATTGCAGTTTTCAATTCACACCACAGATGAAAAACTTAGAAATGAAATAATTCCAATAAGGAAATGGGATTTCAAAAAAATATCAGAGTATTCTGAAAATTTCAAAAAACCTGAAGACAAAAAAATTACATTAAACTTCGCTCTCGCAAAAAATTATCCTTTGGATACTAATGTATTACTCGAAAATTTTAATCCAGAGATATTTTTAATTAAAATAACTCCTGTTAATCCCACAAATAAATCAATAAAGAATAATATAGAATCGCAAATTAAAGAAGGAACGGATAATTATAAGATTATAGATGAAATTAAAAAATCCGGTTATGAAGTAATTTTAAGTACGGGTGAATACGAGGAAAACAAAATCGGCAGCAATTGCGGGATGTACATATCAAACATGAATAAAGAACAAACAGAAAATAATAAATCATATACCTACATTTTAAAAGAAAACTAACAAAAGCTCGGGCTATCCTGATATTTTACTAACTTCATCAACTTAAAGAACTTAACTAACTCAATGAACTTAATTCAGTTTTTCAGTTTTGTAAAGATTCCATTGTTTCTTTGCATAATCCAGAAAACCATCCGGTGCAGAGTTAAACGAATTATCGATATTCATTTCGCCGCCGTATGGTTTTTGATTCGTAATTTTAATAACCATTGAACCTCTGATTGCATATTTGGTTTCTCCTTCGTGCATTATTAATTTTAAGTCACATGGACTTACATCACTCCTGCACGTAAGTTTATATAGAAATGTTGATTCTCCAATACCGTCTTTATTAATATCTGTTATGCTTAATGATTTTTTTATATAATCAAGCGTTAAATCAAATTCACAGTCTTTTACAAAATCATTTATTTTCCACAATAAATTTGTATTTCCGTCATTAAAGCAATAATGATATCCGTATAATTCCTTACTTAAAAATCTTTCACCCGGATATTTTTTATTCGGTGTTTCCTTTTCTTTGGTTTCGGTAATTAATATATAATTTTCTCCGTTTTTGTCAGTCCACGTTGCTGAAGCTACAACTTTTCCTGAATATTTAAATTCCGAAGGAATATTCTTAATATTGTATAATATGTCAGAAAATTCTTCCGTTTTATTCTTGCTTTCTCTTTCCGCATCCTTTAATGAATCAATTACTCCCCTTAGAGAATCAACTTGATTATTTTTACTCTGCACCTGAACACTGTCTTTCTTCTGCGCATTACCAGATGTCTCTTTCTTCTCCTCCTTCGAACAGGATATAAAAAATATCGATAAGATAACTATTAAAAATAAATATTTCATAATAATTTTATTTTGTTTAATGTCTATTATTTTAAACACTCAGAATTTTTTAGATGACCCGTTGGGTCATCTCTACTCTCAGCACTCCATACACTCGATAAACTCCGCACTCTATTTTATCATCGGCATTCTTATCCCGAACTTCCTCATATTTTCCAATGCCTGTTCGTAACCTGCATCGCTATGCCTAACTATCCCCATTCCCGGGTCATATGTCAAACACCTTTCAAGTCTTTCCTCCGCCTCGCTTGTACCGTCTGCCACTATCACCATCCCAGCGTGAATTGAATAACCAATGCCAACTCCACCGCCGTGATGAAGCGAAACCCAGCTTGCTCCGCCGATTGCGTTCAAAGCAAAATTCAGCACTGGCCAGTCTGCAATTGCATCCGAGCCGTCTTTCATTTTTTCTGTTTCCCTGTTTGGTGATGCCACGCTTCCGCAGTCGAGATGGTCTCTCCCTATCACAATCGGTGCTTTTACTTTTCCCGTTTTCACCAAATCATTGAAAGCTTTTCCTGCTTTTGCTCTTTCTCCATAACCAAGCCAGCAAATCCTTGAAGGCAATCCCTGAAAATGAATTTTTTCTTTTGCTGCTTTCAACCAGTTATGGAGTTGTTTATCATCGGGAAATAAATTCATTATTGTATCATCGGTTTTGTAAATATCGTCAGGCTCTCCCGAAAGTGCCGCCCATCTGAATGGACCTTTGCCGTCACAGAAAAGCGGGCGGATATATTCAGGAACAAATCCCGGAATTTCAAATGCTTTTTCAAATCCATTTACAAGTGCTTCGCCTCTTAAATTATTTCCATAATCAAAAGTTATTGCACCTCTCTTCATAAATTCCCACATTGTTTTGCAGTGGACAACCGCTGTCTCTCTTGCAAGTTTCTGGTATTTTTCAGGATTTGATTTTCTTAATGAAAGTGCATCTTCGAATTTCATTCCCATCGGCACATACCCGTTCAGCATATCGTGAGCTGATGTCTGGTCAGTTAATACATCGGGAATAATTCCGCGTTTTAAAATTTCCGGTAATATCTCACCAGCATTCCCGACAAGACCTATTGATTTAGAAATTTTCTTTTCTTTTGCTTCAAGAACAAGTTTCAATGCTTCATCGAGACTTTCAGTCATTACGTCACAATATCCTGTATCCAGTCTTTTTTGAATTCTTGCTTTATCAACATCAATTCCAAGAAAAGCACCGCCGTTAAGTGTTGCCGCAAGCGGCTGTGCTCCGCCCATACCGCCGAGCCCTGCCGTCAATACAAATTTTCCGGCAAGCGTTCCGCCAAAATGTTTTTTCGCAGCGGAGGCAAATGTTTCATACGTACCCTGTAATATTCCCTGTGTACCGATATAAATCCATGAGCCCGCTGTCATTTGTCCGTACATCGTCAATCCAAGTCCTTCGAGTCTTCTGAATTCATCCCATGTTGCCCATTTCGGAACAATTTGTGAATTTGAAATTACAACTCTCGGTGCATTTTTATGTGTTTTAAAAACTGCAACAGGTTTTCCCGACTGAACGAGCATTGTCTCATCATCTTCAAGAGTTTTCAGAGTTGCAACAATTGCATCGAAACATTCCCAGTTTCTTGCGGCTTTTCCCGAGCCTCCGTAAACAATCAATTCCTGCGGCTTTTCAGCCACATCGGGGTCGAGGTTATTCATCAGCATTCTCATCGCCGCCTCCGCCTGCCAGTTCTTGCAGGACATCGTTGTTCCCGTTGGTGCTTTAATTGTGCGTGACATAAAAAAAATTTATTTATTATTTATTTTCTAAATTTTAATAATTTTTGTGAAATATTTTTTTTTATTTCTTGGAAAGTGTATTCTTTTTTAACATTTATCCTGCATAAATTATATTCCAGAAGTTTCTTGTTTTTGCATCTATATTCCTGCTGGTGTTCACTATTTCAAGAATTTCATTTCCCGACAATCTTGTTTTGAGCCACTTCACTGCATCCATATCACCGAAATTCAGCAGTCTTTCCGTGATAAAAACTTTGTAATTATCCCATTCTAATTCCTCAAACTTGCAGTCCCAGAAATATTTTTTGAATTCTTTGGGTAACATAGTACAAATTATTATTAATGTATCATTTATTAAAGCCAGATTTTTGTAAAAAATTCATTTTAAAAATTAAAAAAGGATTCAAACATACCGTTTGAATCCTTTTGAAAAATTAGTTATCTACTAACTACTTGTTACTAATTACTTTATCAGCATCATTTTCTTTGTTTCCTTATATCCGTCTGTTACTAACGAATAGAAATAAACTCCGCTTGGAAGATTCGATGCGTCGAAAATTACTTCCTTTGTACCTGCTTTCAGTTGCTGACTTACAAGCGTCTCAATTACTTTTCCGGTTATATCGTAAACTTTCAGTGTTACAAATCCGCTCTTTGGAATCGCAAATCTGATTGTCGTTGTCGGGTTGAAAGGATTCGGATAGTTCTGAGAAAGTGAATAGTTACTGGGAGTATTTCCGCCGATTTCACTTATTCCAACGGTTAAAGGATTAAACTTCTTCATAACATGGTAAACCCTGTATGTCGGAGCATTATCAGTGAAACTTTGGCTTCCGGGTCCTTTTGTTACCTGATATTTTATAGTAAATTGTGTAGGAGTGTTTCCGGTTTCGGAAAGAATAGGATATAATTCATCCCAGGTTTGTGTTGTTGTAATGTTTTTAGGTGTAATCCAGTTTGCTCCACCGTTGTCTGAATATGTCATATAAATATCATTGTATGTAAATGAATCCAGACTGTCTCCCGGTTGGAATGCAGAAAATGCTACAACAATTCTCGAACCATTGCTTGAAAAAGCTATTGTCGGATGTGATACAGGCGTAACTCCTACCTGTAAACTCTGTCTGTTGTTGAAAAGTGTTGTATTCGAAATAATGGTCATATTTATTTTTCCTGCTACTTCAACAGGTAATCCTCCGTTTATTGTCGGGGTTGCAAATAAAATTTTACATCCCTGATTAGACCCCGAAGATTGCCCTGTTGATGTTGGGTATAAAGTACTCCACACTGCATGCCATTGCGTAGTATTCGGTTTATATGTCGCATCCATTCCAAACCATGGACTGCAGGTATCTCCATTAACTACACCTCCGACACCGAAAGCAGTTTGTAGGCTTCCTACAGAGCTGAAGGATGTTCCGGCGTTGGTTGATGTCGCATATCTCATTGCATATGCAGCAGTTGTATTGTCATACCACATTACAAAAAGGTTATTTCCTCCGTCTGAAGCTAATCTGTACCTTACGTTGCCGCTGATGTTGGTTGGAGAAACTGCAAGAACCGTTCTTCCGGACATTGTATTCGTATTGTAGTTATATTTACAATAATACAAGCTGTCGGCTGAGGTTGTGATTTGTGCACTAAATACACCTCCAAACATACCACCGCTGATTAAATCTCCGAAATAATCCCTTCCAGCTTCAGGTACGTTAGCAGATGTGAATGAGCCAAGTCCAAAGAATGCATCCACCCACGCTCCGCCTCTGGAGCTCGAACCATTATATTTCCTGCCTGAAAGTAAAACACTCGTAACGTTTCCTGTCAAATAAACTTTTCTTAATTCAGGATACCCGCTTCTGTTTGGAAGTGTTGATAAAGGCAAAGGTGCATCCCAGTTTACTCCGCCGTTTGTGGTGATTACTAATTTTGCCACCCTGGTAGATGTTCCTGTCGGGTCAGTGGAATCAACTGCCGGAAAGCAGAACAAAATTGTATCTCCGAAAACCATTATTGAATTCAGGCTTGAACCGTTTGTCTGATAATCCCAGAAATTTGATGTACCGGGAATTTCTCCGGGATATGCCATTGGACTGTATAAAACAGGTGGCGAAACACTTCTTATAAATCTTTCGATAACATTCAATCCATCTTCCCTGACAGGATTGACATTATGCATAAATCTGTCCTGAGCAAATGCTCCGATACTAAATAAAATTAAAAATAGTGCAATTAAAGTTTTCTTCATTTTATCTCCTTTATTTTTTAAAATAGTAAATAATTTTAATTTATAATTATAAATATAATAACTTAAAATATCAATTAATATTGATTAAGTAAATACAACTATAATAGTATATTTACGTATATAATAGAGTTTTAGTTTCATTATCCGGATATCAAATTAAATTTCTTTTATGTTTATATTAAGAAGAGAATTTAATAGTTTTATTTTTTTAAATATTATGACAAATCCTCATTATTCTGAATTTTCTAAACACTGGGCTCTCGATGAATCAATAACTTTCCTTAACCACGGCTCATTCGGAGCTTGCCCCGTTCCTGTTTTAGAAAAGCAAACCCAATACAGGAAACAACTTGAATCCGAACCGCTTAGATTTTTTATGCGGGAATGCGATGAAATAATTGAAAAATCCAGAAAAAAACTTGCAGAGTTTGTGAATTGCAATGCTAAAGATTTGGTTTTTGTAACGAATGCTACAGCGGGAGTGAATACAGTTCTGAAATCACTCAACTTCAAACCGGGTTCGGAAATTTTATTTACAAATCATATCTATCCTGCGTGCAGAAATACGGTTTATAAAATCTGTAAGGAAAAAGATTTAATTCCTAAGGAAATAAAAATTGAACTGCCAATATTTAATCCATCGGATATTACAGAAAAAGCTATCAGTGCTGTTAATTCCAAAACTGCAATTGTTTTAATAGACCATATTTCTTCAATGCCCGGAATTAAATTTCCTGTTGAAGAAATTGTTGAAGAACTGAATTCAAAAAATGTGGATGTAATTATTGACGGTGCACACGCTCCCGGTATGGTTCCGCTTGATTTACAAAAACTAAATGCACCATATTATACAGGTAATTGCCATAAATGGATTTGCTCTCCTAAAAGTGTTGCATTATTATTTGTCAGAAAAGATAAACAGAAATTAATTAAACCTCTCGTAACAAGCAGGTTATATGGGGAAGTGCCGACTGTACTTTCAGAAATGCAGTATAATTTCAGCTGGATTGGTACAATCGACCCGACTCCTATTTTATGCATATCCGATACCCTGGATTTTATGGGTTCATTATTTGAAAACGGATGGAGCGATATAATGAAACATAATCACGAACTTGCAGTTATTGCAGGCAGAAAAATCTGCGAAGCATTTAATATTGAATTTCCATATACAGAAGATGTAATCGGCTGTTTATTCGGTATTCCGTTTTTTGAAGATGAGGCATTCACAAGGGAAGAACTTACTTTGCACAATTACAGCCCTTTGCAGGATGAACTATTTCAGAATTATAATATTGAAGTTGTTGTAAACTACTGGGAATCAAGCCCGCAAAGGCTTTTGAGGATTTCACCGCAGATTTATAATCATATTTCACAGTATGAATATTTAATCGAGGCACTTAAAGAAATACTGAATAAAAATTGATGAGGAAGATTTTAATATTTTATTTTTTAGAGACTTCTGAATAACGATGGTATTATTAAAAAGACTAATAACAAATGTGAATTACTTCTGGATTCCAGCCTACGCTGGAATGACAAGTTATAGTTTTATTATTTTTCAAATGTCTCTTTTTATTTTCCTGTTTTCATCTTTATATGCAGACACTACAAAAGTTCTTTTCATCGGTAACAGCTACACTTATGTAAATGACCTTCCTTCACTATTTAAAAACCTTTCTGCTTCTGCATGTAAAATTGTATATACTGATATGTCTGCTCCCGGAGGATATTCGCTTGAACAACATAAGGTTTTAAGTACAACCATTGATAAAATCAAACTCGGTTTCTGGAATTTTGTGATTCTACAGGAACAAAGCCAGATGCCCGTGATTGAATTTTACAGATATAATTCAACCTATCCGTCTGCTATCTGGCTTGACAGTCTGATTAAATCGTATGGACAAAGCACAATGTTTTATATGACCTGGGGAAGAAAAAACGGAGGTCAGCAGTGTATCAGTTCGTATTGTTCTCCGGTCTTTGCTGATTTTTTTCATATGCAGGATTCTTTAAAATCATCTTATACACAAATTGCTGACAGTGTGAATTCATATCTTTCACCTGTCGGGGAAGCATGGAGAACAGCAAGAAATATTAATCCAAATGTAAATCTCTGGGATGCTGACGATAGCCATCCAACACTAGAAGGTTCTTATCTTGCCGCCTGTGTTTTCTTTATTAAAGTATTTAACCAATCTCCCGTCGGACTAACATATTATGGTGGACTTACACAATCCCTCGCACAGTTTTATCAGCAGTGTGCCTGGCAGACTGTAACTTCAATTCATAACAACGAAATTACATCCATTCCTGAAATTAAATTATATCAGAACTATCCGAATCCATTCAATTCGATGACAAAAGTCAAATTTCAAATTACTTATAATCCCCCCTACCTCCCTTCAAAGGGGGAGGTGAGTGTGACTTTGAAAGTTTTTGACATACTCGGGAAAAAAGTACAGACGCTGGTGAATGCACGGTTTCAGCCCGGGATATACGAAGTTATATTTGATGGTTTTGGATTAACAAGCGGAATTTACTTTTATACATTACAAATTGATAAATACTTGCTTACCCGCAAAATGATTCTGTTAAAATAAATCATATCCCTAATTCCTAATATTGATTTTAATAGGAACTTTATTTATTTTAATAATAACAAAGACTTTTTAATTGCTTAATTTTTCAACTGTAATAGTATGAAAATATACTTTGCTACATCTATTCGCGGTACTTCTTCAAATGAATCATTCAAAATTAATACTCAATTAATAAAACATTTAAAAAATTATGGGACTGTATTAACAGAACATTTTTCTGATGAATCAATTCTTAACGAAGGGGAAACGGATATAAACGAACGCGAAATTTATGAGAGAGATATAAACTGGATTAGAGAATCTGATGTTGTTGTAGCCGAAGTTTCAAATCCAAGCCTTGGTGTAGGATATGAAATACGGTACGCAATTGAACATAAGAAAAAAATTCTTTGCTTATTTAAAGAACAAAATAAAAAATTATCCGCAATGATTCGCGGATGTGACAAAATCGTTTTAAAAGATTATGAAAATGTCGATAAATGTTTGAAACTTATCGATGAATTTTTTGTTAAATAATTAACTAATTTTTTTATTTATATTTTTTTAGCTATGAAAAAGTTTAAAATATCAATTTTATATTCGACGTTAATTTTTATGGCTTTCTCATCCTGTTCTGTCTTTCAAAAAGCTAATATAAATGTTGGGAAATGGCGCGGTAATATAGTTATGGACAGTGCAGATAAATCTCTCGTTCTGCCGTTCAATATGGTCATTAATCAGAATTATGAAAATAAATATAGAATTGTAATTACAAATTCGGAAGAAATGATACCTGTTACGGAAATTGAGTGTAATGGGAAGAATGCCGTTATTAAACTTCCGGTATTTAAGGATGAAATAAATGTAAATTGTGTTTCTAAGGATTCTTTGGTAGGCGAATATATACATTACGGAAGTAAATCAAAATATTCGATGCCGTTTTTTGCAGTGTTTGATAAAGCCGATAGATTTCCGGATGCTACACAAAAGCCATTTATGAATATTTCGGGAAGATGGGAAACCACGGTTCAGCCGGGAGATTCAAATGAATATAAAATAATCGGTGAGTTCAGACAGAAAGGTAATCATCTTGACGGTACTTTTCTAACAGCATCGGGAGACTACAGGTTTCTTGAGGGTGCAGTATCGGGAAAAGATGTGATGCTTTCCTGTGTTGATGGCACACACACATTGCTTTTCAAAGCAAAAATATCGGAAGACAGTACACTTGAAAACGGAATTCTTGTCGGTGGTCCTAAATGGAGGGAAAGATGGCGTGCGGTCAGAAACCCTGCCGCTGAACTTGCCGATCCTGAACTGCAATCACAGATAAAAGACAGTACGGAAGAAATTAATTTTTCTTTGTCCGGACTTGATGGAAAAAATGTTAGTCTTTCGGATATGAAATACCAGGGAAAACCGGTC
>Ga0233425_10008407_pt1 | contig 13748 bp, 12 predicted proteins | sample Watercolumn_Towu_2_FD_181712 | JGI IMG/M metagenome (GOLD analysis project Ga0233425, IMG submission 181712) | Freshwater microbial communities from Lake Towuti, South Sulawesi, Indonesia - Watercolumn_Towuti2014_140_MG | ecosystem: Environmental > Aquatic > Freshwater > Lake | place...
GACCCGAACATCACCCTCGAGCGCAAGCAGACCATCATGGAGGGTGCGCCCTGCTGCACCTTCCGTTACCGGTACAACGGCGCGGCATCTGAATAGTTTCGTACCGCAGCGCCACCACCGCCCGCGCCCGCGTTACGCGCTGCCGTCTCCGCATCGAGTTGCTTGCGCGCCGTCGCGGTCTTCACGAGCAACCCGGCGTAGTCCGCGCTGATCAACTCCACGCGCCCGCCGCGCAGTCCACGGTACCGCCCGGCCTTGTCGTCGAAGCTCTCGGCGTAGCCGAAGCCGTCAGCCGCCCAAGTGAGCAGCGCCACACCATCACGCATCGCCTTCACAACTACTTCAGGGCCAGCGAGCCGCGGCAAGTAGAGATACCGCGCGAAGTCTTCGACCAACTGCTTCACCGCCACCGCGTCACCCCGCCACAGCGGCACCTCGTCGAGATGCTTGCGCAGGATCGTGGCGCCAAGGCTCGCCACAAACAGCTCGTCGTTCTTGAGCTTCTTGCTCGCCCGCACCGCCAGCGCGTCGCCGCCCAACAGCCGCAGCGTGTTCCAGGTAACCGCCGACGCCGGCGTCTTCTGCTCGGGCACCAAGAGCCAGAAATAGGTCTCGGGCAAGCGTGCCACCACCGCCTGCTCGGCGGCCTGCTGCTGCGTCGCGGCCTGCTTGGCCTGGAACGGCGTCAGGTTGAGCGTCTCCTTCTCCGCCACGATCGACGACCACGCCAGGTACTTGCGCACCGCGTCATCAAGGTCCTGCAGGCTCGTCTTGTCGGCGGCGAGGAACACCAGCGTGTTGCGATAGAGCCGCGGCGTGGTGCCGCGGGATTCGAGGATCGCCTTGGCGGCCACTTCCGCCGCGTTGCACTCGATTTGAATGCGGGCGTGGCGCTGGTTGGAGGGGTTACCGATATCCCGATGGTATCGTCGTGGGGTTTGCCTGTGACACCGGGGGCGTTCTCGACAACGCATTCGGGGGCGAATGATGCATTCGTCGCCGCCGTCGACCTGAATTTCGTCTGCGGGAACGGAATCACGCTGTCGTTGCAGGGCAATGGAATCGTCGGCGACTTCAGCGTGCTGAATTCATGCGGGATCCCCGGGACCCTGTATGTTACTGCGTTGACGTTTGATCCGACGAACGGCACGAATCCCGGCGGCGGGTAGTGGGGCGGTTTGCATATCCCTCTGATCGAGTTGTCCATCGAGATCGCTCAGGGGTACACGTACGGTCCGTCCATGCCATTCGTCGGCGTCTTGGATGGCAACGGAGGTTCGACATGGGGATTGCCGCCGGGTTCAATTCCGCCCGGATTGCCGCCGCTCTACGGCGACACGAGAATGCTCACGCCGAATTGGACGTCGTTTTTGGGCGATTCAAACGTGACATCGATTACGTTCTGACGCGTTCCTGAGACCTCTTGGTTGTGCGCGATGGTCCGGAGTCGATCCGGTACCAGAGGGTTCGCGCGAATCTCGATCGGCGCGCGATGTGACCGGGACGGACGGCGACCGACGTGGTCGTTGTCCCTCGGGCGAGCGGCGGTTCGTTCTGCCTAGGGTCGCCGACCGCGCGGACTCGGCGAGGTCTCTGCACGTCTTCCCGTCGGAGGATGTCCGCTCGCTTGGAAGGTGATCGGCGGCGGACTACGCCTGGGGAATGGGGCGTCAGGGATCGCTAACGACGACGTCTTCGTACTTCGCGTATCGGCGAAGTTCGGGGCCGAATTCGCGGAGTTTTTTAAAAAGGTTTTCTTCGTCGAGCAGCAAAATCATCGTTTTGCCGCGGCCACGGTCGAACCCGGCACCGGAAGCCACGCCGCCGATGTTCGTGAGCACGTATCGGTCGTGCATGGCCCACTTGAAATCGACCTTCCTAACGACGAATCTCCATGTTCTGACGACGCCAAGAGGCGCAAGGGCCTTAAGTTCCTTATTTGCCGCGCACTTGAGTTGCGCGAGCGGGGGACTCGACCCGTCGGAACGCGGTTCGCAGACGATCAGAAGTTCCGCAGGCCGGTGCCGCGTCGCCCGCTGCAGGAGACAGCGAAGCGTCGCGCTAAGTCCCTGTCGACTGTTGTCGACGCTGGGGATGCCGTAGGGGTCGACGATGACGATCTTCTCGGACCACTGGAAGAACGATCCGAGGACCTTCGACAGGGCATCCGGATCTCGTTTGACTTCGAAGCTGGCGGGGCGCTCGCGATGTTCGTCGAAGAATTCGTCTTTAGACTTCACCCGGGGCGCGGGCGAGGCGTTACGCGACGTGGACACGACGCAGTGAAGCGGTTTCTCGGCATCTGTGCTGAGGGCGGCCGACAGCCACGGCGTCCGCGAATCGACGACCGGACCCGGCGTCCGCTCAATCGCGAGCCTCTTCAACCGTTCGATCAAATCTGGCATGCACTGGCGTGCGGGCAGGCTGTCGGGGCACGCCTTCTTCAGCTCCTCCTTGACTTGCTCGATCCACGTCGCCTTTGTGGGAATCCCGCACGGTCGCGAAACGCGGTCGTATGCGAAGATGCTCAGGAACGTCTTCAATTCGTCGCGATCCCGTAGGCGCGCAAACGTCTCCGGGGAAACGGCACATTCCGAAAGCACTGACCTACAACTCCTTCGTCCGGTCCGGAAGGAAGCCCTCGGGCCACGGTTCGGTGAACTCGCCGTTGTCGTCGACCGGCAAGTGCGTCACCCAACTTCCTTCGTCACTCGGGCTGACGAAGAGGATCGAGACCTCGGATGCTGTGATTCGTCGGTTCTCAGGAGCGTTGCCCGCCTTGGTTTCCCGGATGCGCCGGAGCAAGCGGAGGATTAGATGCTCGCTGTGGGTCTCCAAGAGGAAGTTGTTTCCTTTCCGGCGCACGGTTTTCGTCGAAGCTTCGATGAACAGGTCCGCCAGATCCGCCTGCGCCGCTGGATGAACATGTAGTTCAGGCTGCTCGATTGCAATCAGCAGACTATCGGGCACCAGAGAGTAGGCGAGCACCGGAAGCACTTGGCTGAGTCCGAAGCCGACATCATGCAATGATGATGCGCGTCGTCCGGCGTCTACGTCATTAACCAACAGAAACGGACGCGCAGGGTTTTGCGCCCGCATGAACATATCCTGACGGACCTTCGCCTCGTGATCGGGCCAATTTCCGCGCTGGTTCATGCTCCGGATCACTTCGCTGAGGGTGACCGAGTGGTCGACGTCCAATTCGAACCGGCGTCCGAGCAGTTTCCGGTCACGAAGCCAGACGTCGAGTTCGGACCTCGCCTTCTTGTCGTTCAACAGGGTTTCCCACGCAGCCGAACCTTCGGACATCGTAGGCTTGCCGTAGACGTCTTCCGCGCCGTGAAAGCGGTCGGGGATGTCTCGAATTGGGCCCAGATGCAGTGCGCGCTCGACGAAGTTGGTCGAAGCGAAGATGGCGCGTTCGACGATCCGGAGGAGCCGCCACTCGGGCGACGCCGGACCCGCAGCCTCGTCCGGTCTGTGATCAGGGTGAACGAAGTACGACCTGCTGTCCGGTCTTATGCCCGTCCATCGAAGCCGACCGAGCAGTTCCTTCTTGGACGCACGGCGGCCAGTGTCGCGGTCCTTGGCGACGAGTGGATACAGCGGGTGTTTGACGTCGACATCTCGGATGACGAAGCCGTCGATTTTCGAGGCTATGAAGACCAACTGGGCGAATGGGCGTTGGTCGAGCATTACTTCGATCGAGTCGATGTTCCCGGCCTTGGAGGAGACCTCCACTCCGATGTCGCTTGGGTATCCGTCAAGATAGTCTCCGAAAACCTCGCTGGCGGGAAAGGCGTCGTCGGTCTGGTTGAGGTTGCGCTCCGCGGTGCTGTGAAGGCCGAGCCCGAGGGTGAATCCGCGCTTCGACCGTGAATTGACGATGTTGCGGAATCCACCGAGATCGAGGCGGCGACCAGAAGTCAACGGACGCCGCACGTCGAAGCTTCGCCAGCCGGAAGCGGCGGCCTGCTTCATCGTCAGCAGACCGTGGATGATCGAGGACTTTCCCGAGCTGTTTGCGCCGAAGAGCAGCGTCAACCGATTGAGCGGTACTTGTTGGCGCGACGCGAACGCCTTGAACCGGTCAAGGATCAAATGGGCCGACATGGCGGAGGTGGACCTCTGAAGTTGCCTTGGTCGCGCGGTTCTCTCAGCGAGCCCGTACCGCGTTCGATAGGACGAAAGGGACGGTCCCGTCGCACCCGGCAGCATCCGCCGGGCGCGACAGAGGATTGCGCCACCGAACTGACTCGATGCGCTGCGACGTCTGCGCTTCGCTCCATGGCATGAAGAGTTTGAATGTCGCGACGGTCATCGGCAACGGATAGGAAATTCAAACCCACAACCACCGGCAAATGGTAAGCGCTGGGCCCGCACCCGTCAAGCACCACTGTGCGCCAACCTGCCCCGCGCCATTGCTTAGAGGTAAACGATCACACTTGTTGGATATTCCGAGAGGTACGCTCAGCGCAACAGTCGGAAATGGCCCGATTTGGACAGGCCAGCATCGGCAGCCCTGAATGTTCAGTGCGCGCTGCCAGCAGCCACACCACGCCTGCCCAAGCTGCGCCGCGTGTGCCATTCCTGCAGCGCAGGATTACCAACCTGCTGTCTGATCAAACTCCAGTTCCGGGATTGGCTCTGCATCCGCATCCCCACCCGCACCGGCACCGGCCACTAACCTATCATGCCCAGCTTCCGCTGTCAGGTTTGCCGTCTGGTCAAACTCAATCTCGGCGATTGCCTCTACTGCTTCTGGAGCAATCAGCTGCTGTGCATTCGCCTCCACCGGTGGTGAACGCGCGGGTGCGATTGCCGGTACAGTTGTTGGCTCGCCAGCCACGTCTCCAAATTCTCACGCACCACTTGATACGCCGCACTCCGCTCCAGCCGCCGGCGTACATACACCGCAGCCCGCTTCAGCTTGCAGTTACTGCCTAAGCTTGTCCCCGGCACCCCAGCAGGGCTGCTCATAATCAATGCCCAATCTAAAATTCCAGCAGCCGGGCCCGATCCTCAGAAACCCCACCAGCGCCCGCTTCCACGGCAACGCGCTCCTGCGTTGCCGGCGAGTACAGCCCGCCGGCATCGATGCGGATCGTCTTCGCACCCAGCACCTCCGCAACAATGTTCAATGCGCTCTGCCAGCAGCCACACCACGCCTGCCCAACCTGCGCCGCGTGTGCCATTCCAGCAGCGCAGGATTACCAACCTACTGTCTGATCAAACTCCAGTTCCGGGATTGGCTCTGCATCCGCACCCGCACCGGCACCGGCACCGGCCACTAACCTATCATGCCCGGCTTCCGCTGTCAGGTTTGCCGTCTGGTAAAACTCAATTTCGGGGATTACCTCTACTGCTTCTGGAGCAATCAGCTGTGCTGCATTCGCCTCTACCGGTGGTGAACGCGCAGGTGCGATTGCCGGTACAGTTGTTGGCTCGCCAGCCACGTCTCCAAATTCTCACGCACCACTTGATACGCCGCACTCCGTTCCGGCCGCCGGCGTACATACACCGCAGCCCGCTTCCGCTTGCAGTTACTGCCTAAGCTTGGCCCCGGCACCCCAGCAGGGCTGCTCACAATATTGCTAGCTGGCCTTCACCCCAGGATTTGGAATAAAAAAGAGGAATTTGTTTTGGCAGCAAATTGAAGCGCCAGAAAAAGATTGCCAGCATCAAACAATCAGCAATAAAAATCAGCCTGATGGCCTTGATCATAGGTCTATTATACAACTTAAACAAAGGGAATTGCTAATTTTTGTCCCTCGCTCGATACCATGTTTTTGTTGCTAAGCGGGACCCCTTCCGTTCACTTTGTTCACGGTTCCCGAATCGCACAAAAAATGGTATCTTCGCTTGTTTTTACTGAATTGTTTTCTACCCTCTGAATCGGAGGGGCTACTGCACGGCTGAGTAGTTGAATAGCCGATCTTACGGTATTGGGAAGCGAAGCGCCATTTTTTTTACTTTGGTCTGAAGTGCTTTAATTTCTTTGTTATTTCGGATTTCTTTTTTGAATTTAGCAAGATATTCTTTGCGTGATTCTTTGTCTTTTGGTAGCTGATATTTTTTGATTAGATTCAAAACTTGGATCATGGTCTCACCGATGAATTTCATCTCCTTTTCTTTCATGCCGCGACTGGTTGCGGCCGGAGTGCCCAATCTGATTCCTGAAGGATAAAATGGCGACCCCAATTCTCCAGGAACAGTATTTTTATTGAGAGTCAACCCGGCCAGATCAAGTGCAAATTCGGCAAAGAAGCCATTACCCGTTCCATGAGTCGGAGTCAGGTCAACAAGAAGAAGGTGATTTTGGGAACCATTGCCCACTAATTTAAAACTGCCTTTTTTGATTGTTTGGCCAAGAGTTTTGGCATTATTGACGATTTGTCTGGCGTAAGTTTTAAATTGCGGCTGCATGGCTTCAAAAAGGGAGACAGCGATTGCAGCAGTCGTATTGTCATGAGGGCCCCCTTGAAGACCAGGAAACACGGCTTTATCAATTTTTTTTGCCAGTTCAAGATCTTTCTGCAGTCCTTTTTTAGTGACCATAATCATCGCGCCGCGCGGCCCACGGAGAGTTTTATGAGTCGTCGTGGTGACGATGTGGACATGGGGGACAGGGGAAGGATGGGCTCCGCCAGCGATGAGACCGGCCACATGAGCGATATCAGCGACAAGATATGCTCCGACTTCGTCAGCAATTTCTGCAAATTTTTCGTACTTAAACTTGAGTGGATAAGCAGTTGCTCCGACCCAGATAAGCTTTGGTTTGTGCTCTTTGGCCATTTTTAAAATCGCTGCGTAATCAAAAAGATCACCATTTTTAAGATCAGGAAGGACAGAATACTGTAGGCTTTTATAAAAAATTCCGGTTGCAGAGACTATGTGTCCGTGAGTAAGATGGCCGCCAGCCACGAGTGCCTGACCCATGATCGCATCGCCCGGCTGACAGGTCGCCAAGTAAACCGCCAGATTGGCCGGCGAGCCGGAATAAGGCTGGACATTCACATGTTCGACTTTAAAGATTTTTTTGGCTCTTTCCTGAGCTAGACTTTCGACGTCATCGATGACTTCATTGCCGCCGTAATATCTTTTGTGCGGATAACCCTCAGAATATTTATTGACAAGCGCCGAAGACAATGCGGTCCGGACGTGTTTTGAGGCGTAGTTTTCAGAAGGAATTAGTTCAATACCGGCTTTTTGTCGCCTAGTTTCTTTGGCAATTAGATCGTAAATTTTTTGATCTTTTTTTTTCATTAAATTTTGTCGCTACCAAGATATCATGTTTATTTTCAAAAATCAATCCATTTTTTTCTGTTAAAATGCAAAAAAGAATATGCTGATTCGTGATATGGGTGAAGCCGAAACTTTTTTAAAAAAATTTGTTCAGGTCGCAAACGACAGTGCAGATCCGGAATTCCGGTTTCACCGTGCCAAAAAACTAATGTCTTTGCTTGGCAATCCTCAGAATAAAATTAAAGTCATTCATGTTGCCGGCACTGCAGGAAAAGGTTCGACTTGCCATTATCTCAGTTCGATACTACAGGGTCAGGGATTTTCTGTTGGTTTGACGATTTCACCTCATATTATTGCTTTGCTAGAAAGAATTCAGGTCAACAACAAAATAATTACTGAGTCAGACTTTTGCAGTTATCTGTCATTTTTGGCTCCTATTATTAACAAGATGGAAAGTACCAATTTTGGCCTGCCAAGCTTTTTTGAGGTGATGATGGCCGCGGCTTATTTTATTTTTGCAGAAAAAAAAGTCGACTACGCCGTGATTGAAACCGGGATGGGGGGGAGATTTGATGCTTCAAATACGGTAATCGCTAAAAATAAAGTGGCAGTGATCACAAAAATTGGTTTTGATCACACCGAATTTTTGGGCAATACATTGAAAAAAATCGCCAGCGAAAAAGCCGCTATTATCCAAAAAGGAAACAGCATAATCTCTTCGCAACAGTCAAAGAGTGCTTTGGTTGAGATTGAAAAAACTGCCAGGCTAAAAAAGGCAAAATTATTTCTTGCAAAAACCCCAAGAAAAATTTTTATAGATGGAAAAAAAATTGAATTTAATTTCAACTATCAAAAGTTGAATCTTGAAAAAATAAGATTAGCTACACCAGCCAAATATCAAGCAGAAAATTCTGCACTGGCGCTGACAACAATTTATGAATTATCGAAGCGGGACGGATTCAGACTAGATCTTGATAGATTGAAACAGTCATTGTCAATTACCATTATTCCTGGCAGATTCGCAGTCCATAAATTTGGGAAAAAAATGGTAATCATTGACGGCGCGCATAATCAATCAAAAATGTCAGCGTTTGTCAAAAGTTTGTCAGCGGTTTATCCCGGAAAAAAATTGCCATTTTTGATTTCGATCAAAAAGGAAAAAAATATCACTGAAATTGTAAGGCAGATTATTCCAGTCGCTTCAGAAATAATTGTCACCGAATTTAAGGCCGACGATCAGGGGTGGCCTTTGCAGCCGGAATCGGCTGAGCAGATTATAAAAAAGTTTTCAGCTCTAAATTTTCACAAATGTATTAAAATACAAGAAGTAAGGCAAGCTTGGGAAAAATTGCTGGCGACCAATTCCGAAATTGTAGTTGTCACCGGTTCTTTATATTTAGTTTCACAAATACTTAAAGAAAATAGTTAGGAGTCATTAAGTTACGAGTTTGTAAGTCGAGGATAGAGAAGAAAATTAATAGTTTTTATTGCTCGCTTGATACCGTTTTTTTCTCGAAAAAGGTATCTTCGCTCGCATGAAAAAGTTAGTTAGTAAGAGAGTAGATATTAAATTAAAAAATTAAATATAGAATAGATAATTATTGACCTAAAAATTATTAAAATTTATCTAAAAAAACATGTTCAAAGTCAAAAGAATGGATTTTTTAGTCAGCCTTTATATTTTTGGAATATTAGTGGCCGAACTGCTTGGTGCCAAAACCTTTCCTTTATTAAAAATAGGTACTTATACCCTCAACGCTAGCGTTGCCTTTTTTATCATTCCGCTGTTATTTACCATCAACGATGTCATCGTCGAAGTCCATGGTGCCGCCCGGGCCCGCAGTGTGGTCCGCTCCGGATTAATCATGATTATTCTATTGTTTTTTTATATCATGTTTGCCATGTATTTACCGCCGTCAAAAAGATTTGCCGAAAGTGAGGCGGCCTATGATTCGGTGTTTGGGAAATCCGCCCGAATTGCTTTTGCCAGTCTGACCGCCTTTGCGCTGGCTGATTTTTTGGATATTTATCTATTCAGCCAGATTCGAGAAAAAATGGGTAAATCCAAGCTCTGGCTACGCAATAATTTATCAAATATCATCTCGTCACTCATTGACACTGTCGTATTCATGACGCTTGCCTTTTACGCCCTTGACAAGACCCCTGCTGACAACTGGACTTTTCTCATCAGTTTAATAATCCCTTATTGGTTGCTGAAATGCAGTATGTCTGTGATTGAGACGCCGTTTGTCTATCTTGGTGTCCGTTGGCTGAAAGAGGAAAGCAAGGAGAATAAAAAATAAATGCAGCTAAAACCATTGCGTTTTTCCAAATCGAAAAACCGACCCTTTCTTTTTACTAGTTTTGTCGGTAGCATTGACGGCAAAATTATTGTCAAAGAAAAGGGCTATTGGCCAATCGGCAGCAAAGAAGATTATCATTATTTTACATTCCTTCGCGCCCACGCCAATGCAATCGTTGATGCCAAAAATACAGCTCTTCAGTTTGGCAAATACACAATCCGGACGATTCATGATTCATTATTTCAGAAATACCAGCAGCAAATTGGCAGGACTAAAACCCCTGAATATATTATCCTGACGACAACACCAGATGCAGCACTTGCTGCGGTTCTGAAAAATGAATACTCCTTCAAACCGACGATTCTGACGATTGAAAAAGTTGAAGCGGCAGAGGAGCTACGTGCAACGTGTAACATAAAACATGTAACAACAAATACAGAAAAAAATCACACGCGTGTTGGTGTTGGCGAGCTTATAAATTACCTTAAATCACAGGGGCACGAATATGTTTTTATTGATGGCGGGCCGACATTGATTGCTCAGCTTCTTGCTGCCGATTTTCTAGATGAAATTCATCTCACCATTGCTCCCAAAGTTTTTGGATCTTTGCCAGGCAAAACACTCACCATGTGTGAAGGGATTCTTTTTCCACCTGAAAAAGTAAAAAAATTTCGCTTGATTTCTCTTGAAAGAATCGGTGATGAAGTACTTTTGAGATACGGGCGCCAATAGTTTACTGCCACGCCTCGCAGATCATCCGAAAACTGCAAAAATCACACCATGGTCCGACTTTGGCCGGAAATTTGCCGGCTCTGATCTCCGACACAACACTGCGAACCCTTTTATCAACATCAGAGATTTCTGCTTTTGTTCTCTGAAGAATGATTTTTTCGCGACTTTGCAAATAATAAAAAGAAAGATTAATTTTAGTCACGGGCTTGCGGTAAAGACCAGCATCAGATGCGGCCAGTGCATAAATTGAGAGCTGCAAATCTTTTCTGATTTTTTGCTCATCTGGTTTTTTACCGGTTTTGTAATCAATAATTTCAATGACTCCGTTTTTTTTGCGGTCAACCCGATCGATTTTTCCGGTCAAAAAGATATCGGTACCAATTTTGATTTTGAAGGCGCGCTCAAGATCATAAATATCAACGCTTTTATCATGAAAAGAATGGTAATAATTTTCAAGCATCATCGCCGCTTCTTTTTTCATCCTTTTTTGCTGTGATGTTGAGCTATAACCGACCGGAATCCACGATTCATCAAGGAGCGTCAGCAATTTTTCGACCGGCAAATCACGGTTTTCTAAGAAATTTTTGTAAAATTTATAAAGCACGTTGTGAATCGTACTGCCAAAAGATGCCGCCGGTGCCGGAGCTGTCGGAATTTTGAGAATATATTGATATTTATACTGTAGGGGACAAAGTTCATAAGTCTGAATCTGACTGTATGAAAGTTTTTTGACTTCAACTGGAGGCAGTAAAACTGGCTCGCTTGATTTTTTAAAATCAAAAATTGAGATCTGCGCTTTTTCTTCTTGATGCATTGATTGCATTGTCCTGATTTTTTCTTCACCAATTGTCTCAAAGACAAAGGGAGAAATTTTTTGCTTCCGCACTCCACTACCATAAATCTCAGCCGCAGAAAGATAGACCAAATCCATCGCTCGAGTCAAGCCGACATAAAAAAGCCGCCGCTCTTCCTGCAGATGATAATCGCCCTCGGGCAACTTTTCTTTGATGAGGGAATCCGGTATCGGAATCTGATCGCGACGGCGGTGTGTCGGAAATCGGCCGGTCGTCAGATTGGGCAAAAAAACAACGGGGAATTCAAGACCTTTGGCAGAATGGATTGTCAGAATGTTGACTGCATTGATCTGTGAGAAATCAATCTCATCAACAAGAGGGGACTCCCCAAGCTCCATACTCATATTAATATATTCATTAATTGCAAAGACCGATCTATCTTCTTGTTCTCTTTCGATCTCTTTCAGTTTGCGGAAAAATTTTGAGATGTTTAAAGTTTGTTTGTGTTCTATTTCTGTTTTTGGCTGGCTGAGTTTCTCTAGATATTTCGTATCTTCAAGAAAATAAAACAGGATTTCACCGGCCGAATCCTGACTGACGCGTGCTAGATGTCGTTTGATCATTTTGAAAATGCCGATCAGTTTTTTGATTGAAGTTTTGGTGACAAGTGGCAAATGGTCACGGTATCGGTCACTTTTTATTTCCATTTTCAGTTCTGGCTCATTCTCAACATAAAAAGAGAGGAAAATTCTGATCGCCTGATAATAAGAAAGGGAAATTTTTTTGGCAAAGGAGATAAGTAATATCAAATCTTCAGGATCAATTTCAAAGATTTTCATACTGAGGACTCGATAAAGGGAGACCGGATCGTCAAGATTGCCAAGCAGCTGAAGATAAGCAATCAGATCTTTAATCTCAGGTTGTTTAAACAAAGTTCCCGGTCCAAGAAACTGGAAAGGAATGCCGTTTCCTTTCAATGAATCGACGATCGGCTCACTGTGATGATTGGCCCGGACAAGCACAGCCATGTCGCGAAATTCATATTTGTTATTTTTTGCTAATTCTTTAATTTGAGAAGCGATCGTATCAGCTTCATTGTCACCTTGATGATGAAATTCAAAATTTATCGGATTTTTTTGTCTGATTTTTGGCTTTTCAGTTCCTTCGAAATGCCAAGTTTGCTTTCGAGTGTATCTGGATTGTTATTTTTTATCAGGCGGTAGGCATGATCAAGGAGGGTCTGATTTGATCGGTAATTTTCGTTCAAAGTAATTTGTTTTGCCTTGGTGAAGTCGGCCATAAAATTGAGGATGTTTGAGACTGAGGCGCCACGGAATTTGTAAATTGACTGGGAGTCATCGCCAACTACAGTCAAATTTGGTTTTGAATTTGGAGGGCAAAGCAGTTTGAGCATTTCGTATTGGGCGATATTGGTATCCTGAAATTCATCAACAAGCACATATCTGAATTGTCTTCGATACTTTGCAAGGATGTTTTTTCGCTGTCTAAATAGACTGTTGAGATAATAAATAAGATCGCTATAATCCATAGCGTCATTTTCAATTTTTATTTTTAGATACTGGTCGTAGGCCAAAGTTAATTCCTGAAACTGAGCCAGCTCTTCTTTTGAGATTTTTTCTTTTTTAGCCTTTTGCGCATACCATTTTTGATATTCTTGGGGCGAGATGTCTTCATCCTGAAGACGGGAAAAATGCTGGAGCAAGCCGGTCAGAAATTTATTCGGATTGCTGAGCGGACGGTAATATCGAAGATTGAGCTTTTCCAAAGATTTTTGAGAAAAAGTAAAGATTGGGCTTCTGTCATCAGATGATATGAAGGATTCAGACCAATGTGATGGATATCTTCGCGAACGGATAGGAAATTCAAACCCACAACCACCGGCAAATGGTAAGCGCTGGGCCCGCACCCGTCAAGCACCACTGTGCGCTAACCTGCACCGCGCCATTGCTTAGAGGTAAACGATGACACTTGTTGGATATTCCGAGAGCTACGCTCAGCGCAACAGTCGGAAATGGCCCGATTTGGACAGGCCAGCATCGGCAGCCCTGAATCTTCAGTGCGCTCTGCCAGCAGCCACACTACGCCTGCCCAAGCTGCGCCGCGTGTGCCATTCCTGCAGCGCAGGATTACCAACCTACTGTCTGATCAAACTCCAGGTCCGGGATTGGCTCCGCATCCGCATCCGCCCCCGCACCGGCACCGGCACCGGCCACTAACCTATCATGCCCGGCTTCCGCTGTCAGGTTTGCCGTCTGGTCAAACTCAATTTCGGGGATTGCCTCTACTGCTTCTGACTTCCGCGCGCTTCGAGAGCTTCACGACCGCCGCTCGCCATGGGCGATTCAACCCAGCGCCGACTGTTCGCCAGGGGGCGGGATCGACATCCACCCGGCGCGCAACGTCAGCCGGAGGCACGGCTGCCTCCGAAAGCAACGCAATGTCGGCGTCGGTATCCAGGAGGTAGCGCCACGCCTCATCTCGGCGAGCAATGTTCCAGGCGATTATCTTCACCATGGCTTGGGCCGTCTAACGCTACGGTTCAGCGGCGGACCGCGCAGCGGACCGTCCGCTGCAACCGGTTGTTAGCCCGCCTGCCGCCTGGGCCTTCTCGCGTTGCAGCAGCACGGCTCATCACGCCGTCTTGAGATACAGA
>Ga0233425_10008408_pt1 | contig 13742 bp, 11 predicted proteins | sample Watercolumn_Towu_2_FD_181712 | JGI IMG/M metagenome (GOLD analysis project Ga0233425, IMG submission 181712) | Freshwater microbial communities from Lake Towuti, South Sulawesi, Indonesia - Watercolumn_Towuti2014_140_MG | ecosystem: Environmental > Aquatic > Freshwater > Lake | place...
GGGCTCGCCGGCGGCGAGCCCCCGACCGCCAAGGGCTACACGCCCACCGTCTTCTCCGAGCTGCCGCGCCTGCTCGAACGGGCGGGGCCGGGCGTCGGGGAGGGAGCGATCTCCGGGCTGTTCACCGTGCTGGTCGAGGGCGACGACCACAACGAGCCGGTGGCGGATGCCGTGCGCGGCATCCTCGACGGCCATATCGTCATGGAGCGGCGCATCGCCGAGCAGGGGCGCTATCCGGCGATCAACGTGCTGCGCTCAGTCTCGCGCACCATGCCGCGGTCCTGCGACCCGGCCCATCTCCCGACGGTTCGCCGAGCGCGCAAGGTGCTGGCGACCTATTCCGACATGGAGGAATTGATCCGGCTCGGGGCCTACCGCGCCGGCTCGTCGCCGGAAGTGGACGAGGCGGTGGCTTTGATGCCCGATCTGACGGCTTTTCTGGGGCAGGGTAAGGAAGAAGCAACCTCCATCGGCGAGGGTTACGCCCGGTTGGCCGCCATCGTCGGCGGCGGGTGAGGCGGCTTCGAAAGCGCGTCGGGTCACGGTCCGGAAGGATCGCGGCGCCGATCGGGCCGCTTTCCAGCGTAGCGTGGAGTGGATGGCCCGACATGAAATCGCGTGACACTCTGATCCGGCTGCGTCGGTTCCAGGTGGACGAGAAGCGCCGCCGGGTCGCCCAGATCGAGATGATGATGGCCGACTTCAACCGCATGGCGGCCGAACTCGACCGTGAGGTCGCGCAGGAGGAAGCCCGCGCCGGGATCTCCGATCCGGCCCATTTCGCCTATCCGACCTATGCCCGCGCCGCGACCGGCCGCCGGGACAACATGCGCCAGTCGGCCGCCGCCCTGGAGGGCCAGCTCGCCGAGGCCAAGGCCGAGCTCGGCGAGGCGTTCGAGGAATTGAAGAAGGTCGAGATCCTGGAGGACCGCGAGCGCTCCGCCGAGCGCGCGGCCGAGGCCGCCCGCGAGCAGGCCGAGATGGACGCGATCGGGTTGCGCGCCCGGGCCTGACCGGCTGGATCGGGTTGGGCGTCGGCGGCGAGGCCGGCGACGCCGCGCGCGCCGGCGGTGAGCCTGTAGAACGGCCGGATGGGGCGTTGCGCAGCCGCGTGCTGCCTGCGGTCTGTGGCTTCGGCCCGTCGACTGCCGTGCGGCTGCCCCATGGAACCGTGAAGCGACCCTTCGGTTTTAACCTATGTCGTCGGCATCGCGCCGCCCTCGCGCGCTCCGCTTCTTCATAGGTGCGACATGCGGCAGTCTGGAACCGGGATCCTGCTCGCGGCTCTCCTGACCGGCGCCACTCCCACGCTCGCGTTTTCGCAGAATGTCATGGCCCTGGATGGCAGCGGTTCTCGAGCGACCGTCTCTGCTGCGCGCGAGGTGACGGCGACGGCCGTGGCCCGGAGCGTGATCACGCCGGACGGCATGGGCTATCGGGTCGACGTCTTCGGCGCAGCGCCCGGTTCGCGGGTCGTGGCTGCTCAGAACCTCATCACCCCGAACGGGGCGGCCCCCGTCCCCAACGTGAATGATTGCACCTTCATCCGGGACCCGATCGCCTTGCGCGATTGCATCAATCTCTACGAGGGCCAGCGCCTCGCGCCGGGACCGCGTGCCGGCGCGCTTCGCCAGGGTCTGATCACCGATGAGGGACTGATCGAAGCCGCCGGTCCCATCCCGGGCTCGAACAGAGGTCGGTCCGGCAACCGGGAACGGGCAGTTGCACCCGACGCGAAGGGGTCCAACCCCGTCTACATCCAACAGGTCGCGCCTTAGCTCCTGATCGCCCATTCACGGGATCGGCCCGGCACGATGCCGATTCGGCTTGTTCTATTTGAAGTTGTGTATCGAACCCGGTACTCTGTTCAGCTGCGCATAATCCTCTCTGAACGCGACTCTTCGGCATGAAACCGTCATGATCGGGCGGCAAGACCCGGTTGCATCGAGACGGTCGCCCCGGTTCCGCTTGCGATGCGCGCGGCCGTGGCGCAGGAGAGACCGCTCCCGAGGAGGCGGCCGGCATCCATGAAAAAAGTCAGTGAAATCTTCTGGGGGCTGGTCGGCCTCGCCGCGGTGGTGGGATCCTGCTACCTGCTCTGGGGCGAGTTGAAGACCCTATCCTGGGCCAGCATCGAGGCGGCCTTCGCCGCCATCCCGATCCACCACTTCCTGCTCGCGGCCCTCTCCACGCTCGTCGCCTACGCCGCGCTCGCCTGGTACGACCGGATCGCGCTGCTGCATCTGGGCGTGCGCCACATCTCCTGGCTGTTCGTCTCGGTCTGTTCCTTCACGACCTACGCGCTTTCCCACAATATCGGCGCCTCGGTGTTCTCCGGCGCCCTGGTCCGCTACCGCGCCTACACCTCGAAGGGGCTGTCGGCGGCGCAGGTCGCGGTTCTGGTGGCGCTCTGCTCCTTCACCTTCGGTCTCGGCACGATCCTGCTGGGCGGCTTCGTACTGGTCTACGATCCGGGCCTGCTGGCGCGGCTCGACAACCTGCTCCCCGCCGCGCTCACCAACCCGGCCACCTCGCGGCTGGTCGGTTTCGGTCTGCTCGCCTTCGTCGCGCTCTACGTCATCGGCTCGGTGCTGCGCTTCCGCCCGCTGACGATCCGCAATTTCAAGATCGAGTATCCCCGGCCCGGCATCATGGTGCGCCAGCTCATCGCGGCGCCGCTCGAATTGCTGGGGGCCGCCGGCATCATCTACTTCGCCCTGCCGGACGCGTTGAATCCCGGCTTCATCGCCGTTCTCGGCATCTTCCTGGCCTCGTTCTCCGTCGCGCTGGCCTCGCACGCGCCGGGTGGGCTCGGCGTGTTCGAACTCGTGTTCTTCACCGCCATGCAGCTTCAGACCGATGCCGAGAAGGCCCCGGTCCTCGCCGCCGTACTGATCTTCCGCCTGTTCTACCTTCTCATCCCCTTCGCGGTGGCGATCGTGGTGGTGCTTCTCTTCGAGCGCTCCCGACTCTCGAATGCCTTGGGCAAGAACACCAAGGCAGCGCCGGAGCCGCCGCTGGTCGCACCGGGTCTCGACAGTCACGTGATCGAGCAGCGGTTGGAGAAGAAGGCGGTCTGATCCGCAGTCCCGAGCCGGTTTGCGGCGGTCGCCTCCCGGAGGCGGCCGCCGCATGCGTTCCCGTCGATGGAAGGTTCCGTGCACAATTCGTCGCAGTGACGAACGGCGTGCCGATCCTTACGTCACGCCGCCGCAGTGGACGAATGAGACACGCGGGCTTGCCGCCCTTTCAGGAACGGTTAAGCTTCGACGGATTGGGGGGCATTGAGGCTCCCGGATGGATATCATGGCTTCGATCAAGATTCGGGTTGCCGAGGACGGCACCTGCTCGATCTGCCGCAACGGCACGATCATCAGCAGCGGACTCACGCGTTCGCAGGCCGACCAGATGGTCGCCGTCCTGCGCGCCATCGAGGGACACGCCTGATCGGCCGCGAGCCCTGAGCGAGCCTTCGCGAGGTTCCTGGGCAGCCCGGTCGGCCCAACCCTCCGAGAGCACCTTCACCTTAAAGACCTGAAACCGAGCCCGCCCTCGCTTGAGGGCGGGCTCGGTTCTTTCTCGTCCCCGCCGAGCTGAGAGCTTCACACCGAGCCGACCGTCCGCAGGCGTGCGCGGGAATGGATCTCCGCTTGACTCATCACCGGGGTCTCGCGGCGGAAGCGCTCGATGATCGAGCGGACGAAGGGGCGAGCCTGGACGGAGGTGACGAGCACCGGCATCTCGCCCATGCGCGCCGCCTGCTCGAAGCGGTCGCGCACCGTGTTGACGAACTCGGTCAGCTTCGACGGCTGCATCGCGAGGTAGCGCTCTTCCCTCTCGCCGACGATCGATTCGAGGAAAGCCTGTTCCCAGGCCGGCGACAGGGTGATGATCGGCAGCGTCCCGTCCGGCCCCTGGTACTGCGCGCAGATCTGCCGGCCGAGGCGGGCGCGGACATGTTCGACGATGTCGCGCGGGTTCTTCACGTGGCCCGCGACCTCAGCGATGCCCTCGACGATGGAGCCGAGGTCGCGCACCGAGACTCGCTCGGCCAGCAGCAATTGCAGCACCCGCTGGATGCCGGTGGTGGCGATCTGCGAGGGCACCACCTCCTTGAGGAGCTCGGTGTGCTCCTTGGGCAGCTCGCGCAGGAGCTTCTGCACCTCGACATGGTTCAGGAGCTCCGAGACATGGGCCTTGATCAGCTCGGTCAGGTGCGTCGAGATCACGGTGGCCGCATCGACCACGGTGTAGCCCTTGAGTTGGGCCTGATCACGCAGGCCGGCATCGATCCAGGTCGCGGGCAGGCCGAAGGTCGGCTCGAGCAGGTGCTGGCCGGGGAGCTGCACCTGCCCGCCCATTGGGTCCATCGCCATGAACTGGCCGGGGAAGACCTGGCCGGTGCCGGCCTCGATCTCCTTGACGCGCACCACGTAGGTGTTGGCCTCGAGACTGACGTTGTCGAGGATGCGCACCGAGGGCATCACGATGCCGAGTTCCGACGCGAGCTGGCGGCGCAGAGCCTTGATCTGATCGGTGAGCCGATCCTGGCCCTCGCCGTTGACGAGGGCGAGGAGCGCGTAGCCCATCTCCAGCTTGAGGTCGTCGAGCTTGAGCAGGTCGGTGACGGTCTCCTCCGCCGGCGCCGCGCCGGGGGCGGCGGAGCCCGGCATGCCCTCCACGGCGGCGGGCGGGGCCTCGCGCTGCGTCTTGGCGATGCGCCAAGCCGCAAAGCCGGCGGCGCCGCCGAGCGCGAGGAAGGGCAGCATCGGCATGCCGGGCAGGAGCGCGATCAGGAACATCACGCCCGCCGACATGCCGAGGGCCTTCGGATAGTTCGCCATCTGCTTGCCGAGCGCCTTGTCGGCCGAACCCTTCACGCCGGCCTTCGAGACGAGGATGCCGGCGGCCGTCGAGACGATCAGCGCCGGCACCTGGCTCGCCAGCCCGTCGCCGATGGTGAGCAGGGTGTAGGTCTTGGCGGCCTCGGCGAAGCCGAGCCCCTGCTGGGCGACGCCGATGATGATGCCGCCCACCACGTTGATGCCGGTGATGAGGAGGGCGGCCACCGCGTCGCCGCGCACGAATTTCGAGGCGCCGTCCATGGCGCCGAAGAACGAGGATTCCTCTTCGAGCGCGGAGCGCCGTGCCTTGGCCGCCTTCTCGTCGATCAGGCCGGCGGAGAGGTCGGCGTCGATCGCCATCTGCTTGCCGGGCATGGCGTCGAGGGTGAAGCGGGCCGCCACCTCGGCGATGCGGCCCGAGCCCTTGGTGATGACGACGAAGTTCACGATGATCAGGATCGCGAAGACGATGATCCCGATCACGAAGTTGCCGCCCATCACGAAGTGCCCGAAGGCCTCGATGACGTGACCGGCCGCCGCGGTGCCCTCGTGACCGTGGCCGAGGATCAGCCGGGTCGAGGCGAGGTTGAGCGCCAGCCTCAGCATGGTCGCGATCAGGAGCAGCGTCGGGAAGACGGTGAATTCGAGCGGATTGTCGATGAACAGCCCGGTCATCATGATCAGCACGGAGAGGATGATCGAGACGGCGAGCAGGAGGTCGAGCAGGACCGCCGGCAGCGGGAAGATCAGCACCACGAGGATGCCCATCACCGCCGTGGCGAAGAACAGGTCGGAGCGCTTCGACAGCGCCTGCAGGCTCGACCGGTCCGGCAGGCGCAGGGACGCGAGGCCGCCGAGCCCGCCTGCCCCCGCCGGTACGGCCTTGGCCGCTTCGCTCATCGCGCCGAATCTCCGAAGACGAATCGCGCCGGCCATCCGCAGGCCCGCACCCGGCAGGATTTGCCGGGTTCAGGGTTAGCGAGACGTTAACGCCGAGGCATGCGGAACCTCGGCTGGCGACAGGGCTTGGTCAGGCAATCGGTCCGGCCCTCGGCTTGGCATCCTGCGGACGAGCCTCGCTCATGCGTTTCCTTCCCCTTCTCTGCATTGCCCTCCTGATGCCGGCATCGGTCCGGGCCGCGCCGGAGCCCGGGGCACCGGCCGTCGCCCCGGCGGAGAAGGCCCACGGGGCGGTGGGGACGCGGCTCGAGCCCGGCGCCAACAGCTTCACGGCCGCGCAGGTGCGGGCCCGGCTGGCCGAAATGGGTTTTCCGGAGGTCGCCGACCTGCATCTCGACGGGCAGGGTATCTGGCGCGGGCGGGCCGAGCATGCCGGCCGCACGCTGCGCGTCGGCATGGACTACCGGGGCGAAGTCTCCGCCGAGTGAGACACACAGATTAAGGCACGCCGGGTGAAGCCGGTCGATGCCCGGGACAGACGAGAGGAACGACCATGGCAGCACGCGCCGTCACCGCCCTGTTCGACAGCCAGGAGGACGCCGCCCGCGTCATCGACCGCATCGAGGCCGCGGGCGTGACGCGGGCGGATATCGGCATCGTGTCCCTCAACGCCGCGGATCGGCCGGCCGGCTCGGTGTCCGTGCCTTCAGCCGACGCGTCAGGCGTGGCGACGCCCGAAGCTTTGGGCGGGCACGAGAGTTCGGCGGCGGAGGGGGCGGGAGCCGGTGCCACCGTCGGCACCGTGCTCGGCGGTGGCGCCGGATTGCTCGCAAGCCTCGGCCTCCTCGCGATTCCCGGCGCCGGTCCGGTCATCGCCGCGGGATGGCTCGTCGCGGCCCTGTCGGGCGCCGGGGTGGGGGCGGCCGCGGGCGGGCTGATCGGTGCCCTGACCGGCGCCGGCCTGAGCGGAGCCGATGCCGAAACCTATGCCGAGGGGATCCGCCGCGGCGGGACCCTGGTCACCGTGCGGGCCGACGGTGACGTCGCCGACCGGGTCATCGCGCTCATGCAGCGCGGCGGAGCCATCGATCTCGATGAGCGCGCCGAGGGTTGGCGGGCGCAAGGGTGGACCGGCGGTACCACCGGGGCACCGCCCGCGACTGCAACGCCCGCGCCGGTTCCGGAGCCCGCCCTGGCACCTGATCCGAGCACCCCGGCCGATCCCACAGCCCCGCACCCGACCCGTCGTCCGCCCAACGAGATCCCGTGAATCGGCAGGATCAGCTGTAGAGATACTTCCGGATCACGACGCTGAGGCCGAACACCGCCATCGCCACCAGCGCGACGATGCTCGTGATGAGGTGACGGCGCGGCTCGATCGCCGAGATGGGAACCACCGGGCTGACCACGGGCGTGAAGAATTCGATCTGGCGGTTGGCGATGATGCGCGCCTGCTCGCTCGCGGCCAGCACCTTGTTGTAATAGAGCTGAGCGTTCTTGCGCTCGTTCTCCAGCCCCTCGAACTCGGTCATCGCCTCCGACAGCAGGCGCCGCTGATCCGGATCGGTGCTGGTCATCTGCCGTTCGATTTTCTCGATGTTGTCGTCGAGATCCTGGATCTGAGCCTTCAGGTCCTGGATCGGCCGCCGCTCGGGCGAGAGGTCGCGCAGGCTCTGATTGAGCTGGACGGAGAGCTCGATGCGCTTCTTGCGCAGCTCCGCGATAACCATGAGGTTGTTCTTGTTGGCCGATTGCGCATCCAGCACGCCGGCGCGGTTGCGCAGGTCGCGCATGGCGCGCTGTACGGTGAGCAGGCGTTCCTCGGCATTCTTGAGCTCGCGCGTGCTCTCGGCGAGGGCAGCGTTGCGCGACCTGACGCTGAGCTCGTTCACCATCCGCTCGCTCTCGTCCATCAGCGCTTGGGCGAGCCGGTAGGATTCCTCCGGATCGAAGGCGGCGACATTCAGGGTGACGATGCCACCGTTCGAGTCGACATGGGTCGTGACGCGCTTGCGCCAGTAGCGCAGGAACAGCTCGATCGGCTCGTTGGCATCGAAGCGCGAGAAGAAGTCGATGCCGTCGCGCGAGTACATGTCCCGCAGCGGCATCTGCCGCTCCATCGCCTCGACCATCTGCCGGCTGGCGATGTAGCTAATCGTGATCAGCGTGTCCTGAGCGATCATCTGCTTGGACATCGAGCTGTTGCTGCCCGTCTCGTCGCTCTGCACCTTGTCGACGTTGCCGAGCGCCGGCCGCAGGGCGAAGCGCGCCTCGGTGATGTAGCGGTCCGAGGCGATGAGGTAGAAGTAGCCGGCGGTGACGAGCGTCGGCAGCAGGAAGAGGAGCAGGAAGAGGGCGGGGATCCACGGATCGCGCCGGATATGCGTCTGGTAGGCGCGGATGCCCTTCTTGTGATCGGATTGCCGCGCGATGCGCGCGAACCGCTTGAGCGATTCCGCGACGGCGGTCGAGCGGTCGGCGGTGGTCAGCGGTGCGCCGCTCGGACTGCTGATCTCGGTGCTCATGGTCTCGGTGCCCGCACGCCCCCAGCGGTTTGCCGCGCGGCGCTCAGCGCCGCGGCGGACCGCATGATTCCGTCTGTGACCCGCCCTCGCGGCGAAAGCGTGTCCGATCTGCCGATGGAGGTCGGCTCGACGCCGGACACGCGGCCGGTGCGGTGGTCGTCAGCTGTTCAGGCGGCGATAGGCCGTGATCGCCTCATCGACGTCGTCGTACACCACCGCCTGCCCGTTGATCAGGATGAGCGCCTGACTGCAGTACTCGCGGATCTGCTCCATGCTGTGGGAGATCAGGATCACGTCGGCGGTCTCCCGCCGCTTGTTGAACACGTCGGCGCAGCGCTTCTGGAAACGCGCATCGCCCACCGAGAGCGTCTCGTCGATGAGGTAGGTGTCGAAGGGAATCGCCATGCTCATCCCGAAGGCGAGCCGCGAGCCCATGCCGGAGGAATAGGTGTTCACCGGCATGTTCAGGTAGCTGCCGAGTTCGGAGAAATCCTCGACGAATTCAAGCACGCGGCGCGGATCCTCGCCGTAGATCCTGGCAACGAAGATGACGTTGTCCCGTCCCGTCATCCTCGGATTGAAGCCGCCCGCGAAGCCGAGCGGCCAGGACACGCGGAGGCCCCGGGAGATGCGGCCGCGGGTCGGCTCCTCGACACCGGAGATGAGCTTCATCGTGGTCGACTTGCCGGCCCCGTTGATTCCCATGATGCCGTAGCTGATGCCGGGCTTCAGGGTGAAGTTCACCCGGTCGAGGATGGTGCGACGCCGCCCGTAGGTGGAATAGACCTTGGTGACGTTCTCGAAGCGGATCACGGGTCGATTGGCTCCGTCGGCGAACGATGCGGGTCGGCCCCGCGGCCTCGGGGCCCCCGCCTAACGCCCATCGCCCCGCCGATAACCGGCGAGGCTCGGCACTTTGCGCCGGGCACAAAGCCGGAAAAAGCGGCGAATCTGGGGATGCCGTCCGCATCCCCCCATGGGCGATCCCGCGCATTGCCGGCCGCCCGCGACTGTCACCGGGTGCAGGTGACTAGACCACCGGATCTCCGTTCGTCGGTCACGAACGCTTCGGTGACGCGACGCCGGCGCGCCGCAACGCCTCGGCGAGGGCGCCGTCCTGCGGCGGGGCCGCGGGGGCGGGGCGGCGGGACGGTGCCTCGGAGCGGGGGGCGCCGCCGCGCGGCGCCGGCGCGCCGTCGACGGGGTCGTCCAGCCGCATCGAGAGCGAGATGCGCTTGCGCGGCACGTCCACGGCGAGCACCAGGACCCGCACCACGTCGCCGGTCTTCACCACCTCGGACGGCGAGGCGATCCGCTTGCGGGCCATGGCCGAGATGTGGACGAGCCCGTCCTGATGCACGCCGACATCGACGAAGGCGCCGAAGGCCGCGACGTTGGTGACCACCCCCTCCAACTGCATGCCGGGCTTCAGGTCGCCGATCGTCTCGACACCCTCCTGGAAGCTTGCCGTCCGGAAGGCCGGGCGCGGGTCGCGGCCCGGCTTCTCCAGCTCGGCGATGATGTCGCGCACGGTCGGCACGCCGAACCGCTCGTCGGCGAAGGCGTCGGGGGAGAGCTGGCGCAGCGCCGCCGCGTTGCCGATCAGCACCCGGATGTCGCTCTTCGTCGCCTCCAGGATGCGCCGCACCACCGGGTAGGCCTCCGGGTGGACGCCGGAGCGGTCGAGCGGGTCCTCGCCGTCGGGGATGCGCAGGAACCCCGCCGCCAGTTCGAAGGTCTTCGCTCCGAGGCCCGGCACCTTTTTCAGACCGGCGCGGGTGCGGAACGGGCCGTTGGCATCGCGGTGGGCGACGATCTTGTCCGCCACCGACGCGCCGAGTCCCGAGACCTGGGCGAGCAACGGTCCGGAGGCGGTGTTCACATCCACCCCCACCGCATTCACCGCGTCCTCCACCACCGCCTCGAGCGAGCGCGACAGCTTCTGCTCGGTCACGTCGTGCTGGTACTGGCCGACGCCGATGGATTTCGGGTCGATCTTCACCAGTTCCGCCAGCGGGTCCTGCAGGCGCCGGGCGATGGAGACGGCGCCGCGATGCGACACGTCAAGATCGGGCAACTCGCGGCTGGCGATGGCCGAGGCCGAGTAGACCGAGGCCCCGGCCTCCGACACCGTGACCTTGGCCATCTTGAGATCGGGGTTGGCGGCGAGGATCTCGGTGGCGAGCCGGTCGGTCTCGCGCGAGGCGGTGCCGTTGCCGATGGCGATCAACGCCACGCCGTGCTGGCGGCACAGGCGTGAGAGCGAGGCCACGGCCTCCTTCCAGCGACGCTGCGGCTCGTGCGGGTAAGTGGTCTCGACGGCCACCACCTTGCCGGTGCGATCCACCACCGCCGCCTTCACGCCGTTGCGGTAGCCGGGATCGAGCCCCAGCGTCGCGCGCCCACCCGCGGGGGCGGCGAGAAGCAGGTCCTTGAGGTTGCCGGCGAACACCTTCACCGCCGCCTCCTCCGCCCGCTCGAACAGACGTGCGCGCAGATCCGCCTTGATGCCGGTGCGGATCTTGGTGCGCCAGGCGGTGCGGACGGTCTCGAGGAGCCAGGCATCCGCCGGGCGGCCCCTGGCGGCGACGCCGAACCGGCGGCAGATCGCCAGTTCGAACGGTCCCGGCACGCCGGGCGCGGCATCCTCGCCTTCGGCGGTGAGGGCGAGATCGAGCACCTCCTCCTTCTCGCCGCGGAACAGCGCGAGCACCCGGTGCGACGGCATGCGCTCCAGGCGCTCGCGCCAGTCGAAATAGTCGGAAAACTTCTGGCCCGCAGCCTCCTTGCCCTTGCGCACCTTCGACGCGGCCTCGCCGCCGCGCCAGACATCCTCGCGCAGGCGGCCGATCAGGTCGGCATCCTCGGCGAACCGCTCGATCAGGATCGCCCGGGCGCCCTCCAGGGCCGCCTCAATGGTCTCGATCCCCTTGGCCGCGTCCACGAAAGCCTGCGCGGCCCGCTCCGGTGCCGTCTCCGGTCGCGTCAGCAGCGTCTCGGCAAGCGGTGCGAGGCCGGCCTCGCGGGCGGTCTGCGCCTTGCTGCGGCGCTTCGGCCGGAAGGGCAGGTAGATGTCCTCCAATCGTGCCTTGGTGTCGGCGGCGGCGATGGCGGTGGAGAGCTCCGGCGTCAGCTTGCCCTGGGCGCGGATGCTCTCGATGACGCTGGCGCGCCGGTCGCGCAGCTCGCGCAGGTAGCCGAGCCGCTCCTCCAGGCTGCGGAGCTGCGCGTCGTCGAGCGAGCCGGTCGCCTCCTTGCGGTAGCGCGCGATGAACGGGACCGTGTAGCCGCCGTCGAGCAGGTCCACGGCCGCGGCCACCTGCCCCTCGCGCACGCCGAGCTCCTCGGCGATCAGCAGATTCACGCTCTTCACGGGATCGGGCCTCGGTCGCGGTGGCGGGGAACGTCGTGCGGCCGTCCTTCTCCGATCGGGCCGGATGGCGCAAGCGACTCCCTCGCCCGGGGATGCCGCGGCTCAATCGTCCGAGCTGTAGACGCTGTCGCCGACGAAGATCATGTCGCGGTCGATCTCGGGCGGGTCCTTCTGCGAGCCGTAGGCGAAGAACAGGCGGCGGCTGCGTCCGTCCGCACCGGTCAGCGTCAGAGTATGGCGGTCGAGGCGATACTGGCCACCCTCGGGGCCGCGGCGACGGCCGATCGTCGTGCCGACGCCGGTGCTCGCCCCGGAATTGATGGCGCCGACCGAGCCGCCGCGCCCGTAACGGCCGTCGGCCCTGAAGTCGTAGCGGCTCTCGACCGCAACCGCGACGTCACCGCCCATGGCACTGTTGCCGCCGCCCGACAGGCGCCGGTAGGCGCGCGCCACGCGCTCGTCCGAAGCGGCCGGAAAGGCGCGGAAGAAGCTGCCGTCGCCCAGGGCGTAATCGGCCGGCTTGCCGTCCGCGCCCGTCAGCACGAAGCCCTGACCCTTACGGGTCCAGCGACCGAAGCGGCGCGGCTGTGCCATCCGCTCGGCAGCGAGGTCGACGTCTTCAAGCGCCGTCTCGCCGATCTCGTAGGTGGTGCCGTCCTTGAGGACGATCAGCGGCTCGAAATCGACGATCATCATGCCGCCGACTCCGAAGCCGGTGGTAGAGCGAAAATAGACGCCCTCCACCGCGTCCCAGTTGGCGGCGTGACGGGGCGGGGCCGAGGCGTCCGGAACGGGGCCGGGCAAGGAAGGCGGTGCCGGCCGGGGATCGGCGACGGGCGGACTGACATCCCTCGACGCCGTCGGCGACGGTTGAGCGGAATTCGGCGAGGGCTCGGCGCCCGCCCGAGCCTTCGGCACCAGCCCTGCCTCGGTCAGCGCCAGCGCCCGCAGCTTGGCGGCGGGAATGAAGGCGTTCGAGAGAGTTGCGAGGAAGCGGGGCACGACGCCGAGCTGCCGCGCCGCCTTCCAGCCCGCGTGGTGAAGCACGGCGCGCAGCTTCACCTGCTCGGCGAAGGCGGCCCGGCTCGCCACCTGCGACAGCGGCGGCTTCTCCGCCAGCGGCATCACGAAGCGGCGGCGGACCGCCTGAAGCGCCTCCGGACCCGGTTCCGCCGTCGCGTCGTTGGCGACCATCCATTGCAGGACGATGAAGGCGGTGAGCACGTCGCCGGCATCGGCCGGGTCGAGACCGGTCCCGTCAAGGAAGCTGCGGAAGATCGCGTCGTAATCGTACTTCGCGAGTTCACGGCCGGCCTCGGCCGCCGCGATCGGGTTGGTCGTGCGTAGCTCGCCCAGGTGGCGCTCCACGGTCGCCCGGCGCAACTCCGGTGTGGAGGCGAAGGGGAGGCGCCGGTCCGTTCCCGCTGGCTCAGCATCGCGTTCCCCCGGCGCCGGGACGGTCTCGCGCAGCGATCGGGCGTCGAAATCGGCGCTGTGCCTCTGGGCCTGCGGCGGGCGGAGATCCTGGCGGAGGCCGGGCGCGGCATCCTGAGCGAGCGTCGGGCTCCCCAGCAGCAGAAAGGCAGCGGCGAGACCGATCCTCGGCCCAGGCCGTGCGGGGAGGGCGGCCCAGGCGTCGCAGCTCGACGCGCTTCTCGTACTGGAACGGACGCTTGCCGCCGCGGTGGCGCGCGGGCTCGTCCGCGCGGCCGGATACGGGGGGCACCATCGCGCCGGAAGACCCGCGGCATGTGCCGCTGACGCTGCGCGACGGGCGCCGCGGCACAGCTTTCGGAACCAGGGTTCTGCCGGTCGGGACCGGGACGTCAGCAGCCGCGGCGACACGGGGGCTGTCGAGGCGAGGTGAGGAGGGCTGAGGCGCATGGTCAGTCTCGGGGCCGCTCCGGCCCGCAGGCGGAGAGGGGCAGGCGGGCGAGGAGGAAGACGCGGTTCTGCGCATCCGGCGGAACGAAGCGGCCCTTTTCCCGGCACGCCGCGTCCGGGCTGAAGCCGGGCTCGCGCACCACCGGCTCGGAGAGCCGCGAATCCGCGTCGTCGTTGACGATCCGCAGGCGGCCGTCGGGAAGAAGATCGACGGCG
>Ga0233425_10008409_pt1 | contig 13742 bp, 12 predicted proteins | sample Watercolumn_Towu_2_FD_181712 | JGI IMG/M metagenome (GOLD analysis project Ga0233425, IMG submission 181712) | Freshwater microbial communities from Lake Towuti, South Sulawesi, Indonesia - Watercolumn_Towuti2014_140_MG | ecosystem: Environmental > Aquatic > Freshwater > Lake | place...
GGCGATATCGGGCAGGTCCTTCACGCGGGAGTTGGGTCGATTGCGCGGCAGCGTGTACGCGTGCAGCTTTTCCGCAAGGTGCGTCTCCAGCGGGTAGACCGCGAGCGTGACCGGCGGGATGCCGACGAAATCCAGAAACGACGTGCCGGTCAGCAACTCGGGTTGACCGTACAACGGCTCCGCGAACGCGATGTCGAGCCCGAACGGGCCGCCGTAGCGGCGTCCCGCCATGCGCGCGTCGGCGCGGAAGCGCAGCCCTTGGTATTGCATGCCCTCGGCGTCGATGTCGGGATGGTCCGGGTCAGCCTGGATCTCGAACACGAGGAAGTCGCCGAGGTCGAGACGCCCCGCTTCCTGGAGCCGACCAAGGAGCGCGTCGGGGTCCCCGACCATGCGCAGGTCGATGTCCTTGGTGGTGCGGGCTCGGTCAAGCCGAAGCTCGATGGCCAGTCCGCCCTTCAGGACCATCGCGTCCTTGAAGACCGTCTCCAGCCGGGCGAGGTACCGGTCGAACACGAAGAGCTGGCGCTGGCGGTTGACGTCCAGGCTCGAAGCCTTCGCCCGGTCCAGGAGGCGGCGCTCGATGGCTGTCTTGAACGCCAGGGGTGACGCGTAGGTGCGAGGCGGCATCGGGCTCTCCTTCAGCCAAACGTGGCCAGGTAGCGCTCGACGGTCTCGACGTCGGCGCGCGCAAACAACCCCCGGCGACGGCCTTCGTCCACCGCCTGCCGCACCAGGTCTGGAGCCACGTGCGCGGTCGCGCAGTCCCGGATCGTGCGTGCGGGCGCTGTCACCGGGAAGCAACCCACCCAGGCGCGGTCACTGTCAGCGACATCGGCGTGTACGCAGACGACTCTCGCGGGGACGCGCAGCCTCCGACCCCTCCACGACTCGGGCAGGATCAGGTGAACCCGGGAAGGAAGCACATCCGACAGCTCGTGCAGCGCCAGCGCGGTCTCGAAGCCGAATACCCCTTCGCGACCGGACCAGAGCCATAGAGCGACCAGGTCCTCGTGCTCCCCGGCAGGGAACTGCACCAGCCGGTAGACGCCGCGCAGGACGCGGACGAAACGCCCCTTCCGAAGGTGGTACGCCACGAGCGGCGCGGAGTACCCCGCCTCGCCGGCCTGGGCCGTCGTGAAGTGACCGTCCTGCCCGGCGGCGATCTCGTAGAGGGTGTTCCAGTTGGGCTGCTTCGTCGCCATGGCGTCCTCGCTCGCGCACAAAACCTAAGCCAATTTTAAGTTTCATGCAAGAAGACCATCCACGGGGCGCAAAAGCTCACGGCGTCGACGTCCGCCCGCATGTCGAAGCAGTAGCCTATCAGCAAAGAAGTTGGCCGGCAGCGCCGTTTCCTCCACCGGACCGGGCGCGAGCAGCGTCAGGTTCATGAGCACGCGCGATCCAACTCCAACCGGTCGGCCAGGTCGTTCATGGTCGGGAAAGAGCCCTCGGGATGGTGGCTACACCTTCTCCTGGATGACCGTCGCACCCGGGAAGCCGAGGAAGTGCGGATCCTTGGTCACGATGGGGACCTCGCCGGACGCTTCGGCCGTGGCTGCGATGAGCGCGTCGGCCATGTGAAATCCCCGCTCGCGAGCAAGGCGGGCGGCTCTCGACGCGATGGCCGCGTCGATGGGCACCACGTGGCACCCGGTCAGCAAGGCCAGCACCTGGTCGGCTCCCGCGTCACCGGCGGTCGCGTGTACGCGCTTCACGACCTCGTAGATCACGATCGCCGGGACCAGGACCTCCTCGGGGTCCTGCAGCGCCGGGGCGAACCGCTCCGCGAGGGGACCATCGGCCAGCACCTCGATCCACGCGCTCGAATCCACCAGGATCATGCGCGGTCCTCCTCATGCTCCCGCGGATCGGAGGTGTCGAGGCCCTTGAACAGGCCGCGGGCCTTCGAGAGCGGGATGGCGCGCACCAGACGGATGACCCCGCCGTCAGCGAGCACGATCATCTTCTCGCCCGGACGGAGGTGGAGCTCGTCCCGCACCTCGCGGGGGATGACGACCTGGAACTTCGACGAGACGGACACCGTGGCTTGCATCGATGGTCTCTCTTCGGCTATCGATGAGTGAATCGTACAACGACCCATCGGACCCGTCAACCAGCGGTGGTTCGTCACCCTCCCGAAACGGGCGTGAGGATCGTCACCTGGTCGCCGTCCGCGAGCCGGGTCTTCGCGCGCCCTCGCCCCGTGACCGGCGCCCCGTTCACCAGCAGCGTCAGCGGCTCGGGCACGTCGCGGAGCAGCGCGTGGGCCTCGGGGTCCAACTCGCCCCGGCGTCGAAGCGCGTCCAGCGCGTCCCGCAAGGAGGCGCCCCCGGGCACCTCGATCGTGGCCAGCACCGACAGGTAGGTCGTGCCCAGCAGGCCCTGGACCGTGAGCTCGACGCGCACGGGGGGCGCGGTCTTCCTCTTGCCGAAGATCACGTGGCCCCGATGGCGTCGGCCACGTCGTGCAGGCCGAGCGACTCGAGCTTGGCGCGCGTGGGCTTGCCCGTCTCGGGTTCCCAGCCCAGGCCGTTCAGGTAGTCGTCGAAGAGCCGTTCGTGGGGTAGCGTGACGCCCTTCAGCGGCCCGCGCTCGAGGGGCGGCAGGCCCAGGGCGCGCGGCGGCAGCGCGAAGTCGCGACGCGGCACCAGGCCGTGCTTGAAGTTGAAGGCCTGGCGCAGGTTCTGGATGCGCTCGCCGATGGTCATCCAGTGCGCGACGGGGTGTTCGGCGCCCACGGTGGCGTTCAGGTACTGGAAGATGGGCAGGTTGCCGCCGAACTGCGCGCCGAACAGGCAACCGCCGCAGGCGTTGAAGAGCTGCATGTAGAAGGCGGCCAGCACCTGGCCCCGCCACTTGCCTTCGGGGTCGTACTTTCGGGCCGTCGTGGTGAAGCCCGGCGGCTTGGGCGCACCCGGCACGATCCGCGACAGGTCGAGCCACTGGTAGCCGTGGTTGGTGTGCCGCCCCGGCGTGGGCTCCAGCGCGTAGCTGACGGCGAAGCCCGGGTCGAAGCGCGAGTCGTGCATGGGCAGCTCCTGGCCGCCCGCGTGCATGGCCCAAGCCTCGGAGCCCTTCCCGATGCGGGCCGCCGCACGCTTCACGCCGTCGGCCAGCAGGTCGCCCACGCCGTCGCGGGCCACCATCTTGCGAAGCAGCTCCAGGATGGCGTCGCCGTTGCCCCAGGCCAGGTCGAGCCCGTCGACCTCGTCGCGGGACAACAGGCCCTGCTCGACGCACTCGATGGTGAAGGCCACCGTGGCCCCCGCCGAGATGGTGTCCATGCCCGCGCGGTTCAGGAGGTCGTTGGCGGCGTACACGGCGTCCATGTCGCGGTTGAGCAGCAGCGTGCCGAACGCGCAGCACGTCTCGTACTCGGGCTTGTGCGTCTCTCCCACCGGGTGCCTGCCGTCGGTCACGTTGACGATGCCGCCGCAGCCCACGGGGCAGGTCCAGCAGTGGTACTTCTTCACCTCGCGGTCGATGATGCGCCGGGGATCGAGCGCGATGGCGTGGGTGCGGATGGGAAAGTCGTGGTGGCCCGAGCCCTTCCAGTTCTTCACGGGCGAATCGCCGCTCTCGGCCGACATCACGTTGGTGATGATGGTGCCATAGTGCTTCTGCGTGACCTTGGCCCCGCTGGCCATGGTGGGGATGGTGACGGGCGAGACGCGCATGAGGCGCCCCACGAAGCGCACCAGGCCCGGCCGCAGCATGGCCTTGCCGGCCTTCTGGCCCGCGCTGAACCAGGCGTTGAAGCGCTTGTTCTCTGCCGTGATGCGCGCGGGGTCGGCCACGGCCACCTTGGGGTTGCCCCGGATCGCCACGGCCTTCAGGTTCTTCGAGCCCATCACCGCGCCCAGCCCCGAGCGCGCCGCGATGCGCCCGCCGTCGTTGACGATGCCCGAGATCAGGCTCTGCCGCTCGCCGGCCTGCCCGATGAGCGCCACGCGCGCTTTTCCGCCCAGCTCGGCCATCAGGCGCTGCTCGGCCTCCACGGCGTCCAGGCCCCACAGGTGTCGGGCGTCAACGAGTTCGGCTCCCTTCTCGGTGATCTTGAGGACTACGGGGTGCTCGGCGCGGCCCGTAAAGAAGATGCCGTCGACGCCCGCGGCCTTGATGCCGGCCGCGAAGGTGCCGCCGCAGTTGGCCTCGCCCCAACCGCCCGTCAACGGGCTCTTGCCCACCGCCATCCAGCGGCCCATCAGGAAGGCCTTGGTGCCGCCCAAAAAGCCGCTGACCAGCCCCAGCACGTTGTCGGGGCCGAGCGGGTCGGCGCCGGCCGGGATGCGATCGAACAGCAGCCGCGCGGCCAGCCCCGCACCCGAGAGGACGGCCTCGTAGACCGCGTCGGGCACCGGCTGGCGCTCGATGGTGCCCCGGGTCAGGTCGACCCACAGGATGGCGCCCATGCATCCGTAGCTCATGCTGTCCTGCACCGGCTCGTTCGGCGAGTACGCGAGGCAGTATATCGGCGTGCGATTCTGCCGTCGATCGGGTATCTTGACCGCGGTTCGCGCGACAAATCGAAAGCCGGGGAGGTGACCATGGCCGGACGCAAGCTCTCGTCGTATCGGGGTGTTCGAGCCCTGGTCACGGGCGCCTCGAGTGGCATCGGGCGGCTGCTGGCGCAGCGCCTGGCCGCGGGGGGCGCGCGGGTGGCCCTGGCGGCACGGCGGGCCGACGAGCTGGAGGCCCTGGCAGCCGAGATCCGGTCCGCCGGGGGCGAGGCGCTGGTGGTGCCCTGCGACGTGGGCGAGCGCGCCTCGGTCGAGGCCGCCTGCGACGAGGTGATCGCCGCGTGGGGCGGGGTCGACCTGCTGGTGAACAACGCCGGCTACGGGGCCCACCGCACCTTCCTCGAGTGGGACTACGACGACATCGAGCGCATGATGCGCGTGAACTACCTGGGCTCGGTGCTGTTCACCAAGCGGCTCTTGCCCGGCATGGTCGAGCGCAAGAAGGGCTGGGTCGTCTTCGTGTCCTCCATGGCCGGGCACGTGGGCACGCCCGAGGAGGCCCCCTACGCCGCCACCAAGTTCGCGCTGCGGGGCCTGGCCGAGGGGCTCTCGATCGAGATCGAGGATGCCGGCGTGCACGTGCTCACCGTGTGCCCGGGCGTCATCCAGACCCCCTTCTTCGACCAGGAGATGCTGGCGCGCATGCCGCCCGTGGCGCTCAAGCAGTTCGTGCCGGTCGAGGGCATGGTCGACGCCATCCAGAAGGCCCTGGCGAAGGGTCAGCACCACTTGACCTACCCGCGCAACCTGGCCGTGGCCTTCGTGGTGAAGGCCATCGCACCCACGTTCTTCCGCGGGCAGGTCAAGAAGAACACCTTCGATGCCCTGCGCAAGGCGCAGCGCGCGAAGGGAGAGTGACATGAGCGACATCCTGGTCCTGGGCGCCGGCATGGCCGGCATGTCGGCGGCGCGCGAGCTGACGCGTGCGGGGCTCTCGGTCACGGTGCTCGAGGCGCGCGACCGCGTGGGCGGGCGCGTGTGGTCCATCCGCGACTTCTGCGACGAACCCGTCGAGGCCGGCGCCGAGTTCGTGCACGGCGTGGGCGCGGTCACCTTCCCCGACATCCGCGACGCCGGCTTCACGGTGCGGCCCTGCCCGCTGATCCGCCACACCCTGTTCAACCTGGCCGGCTCCACGAAGTGGCTGCCGTTCCAGCTGATGCACCCGGGCACCTGGCAGACCTTCACCATCATGCAGCGCATGAAGGGCCTGAAGGCGCCCGATCGCTCGGCGCGGCAGTTCTGCGACGAGCGGCGCTACCGGGGCCGCGGGCGCGAGCTGGCCGAGATGACCTGCACGGCGCACCTGCCGGGCAGCATCGACGAGGTGGGCATGCTCGGCCTGCTCGAGGACGGCGTCTTGACCATCGAGAACGGCCTGAACCACCGCATCGCCGAGGGCTACGACAGCCTGATCCAGTACATCGGCCGCGGGGTCACGGTCGAGCACGGCTTCCAGGTCGAGAGCGTGCGCTGGGACGCGGGCAGCGTCACGGTCACCGCCACCGACGGCCGCGAGCGCTCGGCCCGCGCCGCCGTGTGCGCGCTGCCCCTCGGCGTGCTCCAGGCGGGCCGGGTGCGCTTCAGCCCGGGTCTGCCCGAGAGCAAGCTCGCGGCCCAGCAGTGCCTCAAGGTCGGCCCCGTGTCCAAGGTGCTGGTGCGCTTCAAGGAGCGCTTCTGGCCGAAGTGGCTCGCGAACCTCTGCTCCGGCACGGGCCCCGTCACGCTCTACTGGCCCATCGGCTACAACGGCGGCAAGGACGTCGACGACCGTCCGGCCGTGCTCATCGCCTACGCCACGGGGCCGCGCGCCGCCGCGCTCACCGCCATGAGCGACGACGAGGCCGCCGCCACGGTGGTGGCCGACCTCAAGCGACACTTCCCCAAGGCCGATCCGGCCGGTCTGCTGGTCGCGCACCGCAAGATCGACTGGGCGGCCGACCCCCTGGCCCTGGGCGGCTACAGCTTCGTCAAGGTGGGCGGCACGGGGGCCCGTCCGAAGCTGGCCGCGGCCGACACCGGGGCCCTGTTCTGGGCCGGCTCGTACACCGAGACGCGGCCCATCGCCGAGATCGTCGAGGTGGCCTTCAAGAGCGGTCGGCGCGCGGCGGCCGAGGTGGTGCGCAGCTTGTAGCGCGCGCTCTGCCCGTCACCGTCGCGGCGCCAGCCAGCCGGCCTGGTCGAGCACGGCGTACCACTCCTCGGCCATGCGCGCCTGCATGGCCTCGGTGGGGTGGCAAGCATCGAGAAAGAGTCGCCCGTCGGGGATGCCGTCGGCCACGGCCTCGCGGAACACGCGATCCTGGTCGACCAGCCGCACGCCCGGCTGCTCGGCCGCCAGGCGCCGCACCAGGGCGTTGTAGGCGGAGAAGGCCCGCGCGGGGCAGTCGTCGACCTCCAGGGCGCGCTCGTAGGCGGCGCGGGCGCCCGCCGGGTCCCCCAGCGCGTCCCGGGCCTGGGCCTCGCGGTAGTGCAGGCCGGCCGCCTCGGGGTGACGGGAGGCCAGGGGCGACACCAGCGCCAGGGCCTCGGCGGCCCGGCCCGCGTCGAGCAGCTCGCCCGCGCGGGTGATGGCGGCCTCGCCCTCCACGCGGGCCTCCTCGGGCTCGAAGCGCGTGGCGAACGGCGGATAGCGCAGGTTGGCCGGCACGGTCGCCAGCGCCACGGGCACGCCCTGACCCCGGCAGGCCTCCACGATGGCGCCGAGGTTCCGCTCCGACGCGGCCAGCAGGTCCGCCCGCGCGGCGGCACCCCCCAGGCGCGACTCGGGGCGCACGAAGGCCGCCCGCAGCGCCCCGTCGCGCGCGGCCAGTTGCCCCAGCGTGAGCCCGCCCCCCGCGGGTCGCAGCCAGGTCTCGAGCGCCCACACCAAGCGCACGTCGGCCAGCCAGCGTCGACGCCGGACCTCGGCGCCGAGGTCGTGCTCCAGGTGCTCGCTGGTGCCCACGTTCACGAGCAGCACGTCGGGTCGCCACGCCAGCGCCTGCCGCGCCACCCCGGCCACGCGCCCGCTGCCGAAGGTGCGCGCCCCCAGGTTCACCACCACGTCGCGGCCCGGGGATCGGCGTTGCCGCAGCAGGGACTCGAGTACGTCGGGCCAGGCCGCCAGGGGTTCCGGGAACTCGTTGCCGCGGTGCCCCCAGGTGACCGAGTCGCCCACGGCGAACAGGCGCAGGACGCCCGGCGCGGGCTCGGCCGGGAACGGCTGCGCGCGCCAGGCGCGACGGAGCTCGGGCAGCACCTCGACGCCGTCCCCCGCCCGCGCCAGGATGGGCTGGTCGGGCTCGAAGCCCGCCAGGTAGGGCGCGTCGGGCCGCGGCAGGCCGACCAGGCGCAGCACGAGCTCGATCGCCAGGAAGGGGGCCACCCCCGCCGCCACCAACCCGAGCCACCGGAGCCCCGCACGCTGCATCTCTTCACCTCCTGCCGGTCGTCCTGGGGTCACCAAGGCCCGTAGATGAAGCGCGCCAGCGGGCGGTCGTCAGCCAGGAGCCACAGCGCCGCGAGCAGGATCAGCATGACCCCCAGGGGCACCAGGAGCCAGCGGAGGCGCGCCAGCCGGGGCGCCAGGGCGCTCCTGGGTGACGGCGAGGGGTGGGGCGGCGTCATGGGGGGCCTCCCGGATCGGTGGCGGGCGGGGGGGCGAGAAAGACCGGCTCGACCGGGGGCGTCCCGGCGGGCGACCCCGCTGCGCGGTCGGCCTCGGCGATGCGCGCGCGCAGGGCCGCCGCGTCGGCGGGCGGCACGGCCAGGAGCGCGATCTCGACCGAAGGCGCCGCGGGCAGGGGGTAACGTCCCCAGGGCCGTGGCGCGAAGCGCTCGCGGGCCAGCGGGACCAGCCCCGGCCGGCTGCGGAGCTCGGCGCACAGGGGATCCTCGGCGCCGGTCAGCGTGGCGTAGCAGTCGAGATCGAGGAAGAGCACCACGGGCCCGGACCACGCGAACGCGCGCGCGGCCCACTGGCGCAGGCCCAGGCACGCCCGCGGCCGGCCGAACAGGGCGCTGGTCGTGGCGCAGAGCGACGGCGTGCGCGAGCTGAGGTGTGCCAGACCGCCGTGGGCCCCTTGGTTCTCGGAGTAGATCAGGTGGTCGGGCAGGAGCAGCAGCGCGTCGTCGGGCAGCGCGGGGAACGCTTGACGGACGAACCGGTAGCGCCGCTGCTGGTCGAAGTCGCGGTCGGTGAGGATGGCGCGGTGCGTGGCGAGGGGCGACAGCATCCACAGGGCCGCGAGCGCGCCGGCCAGCCAGCCCCACGGGCGGGTGCGCGGGACGAGCTCGACCGCCCGCTGGGCCCCCATGGCCACCACCAGCGCGATGAGCCCGGCGGCGGGCAGCATGTAGCGCGTGCCTTCGGCGATCAGCTCGCCCGACTTGGCCATGCAGGTGGAGGCCATCAGCCACCAGAAGGCGGCCAGCGCCGCGAAGCCCGGGGCGGCGGCCGGGGCGGCCGGGTGCGCCTGGGCTCGGCGGGACGGCAGCAACCCCAGCGCCGCGGGCACCAGCCAGGCAACCGGGAAGATCCAGGGGTCGTCGAGCCGCGTGCCGTCTGGGAAACCGTAGTTGGCCACCAGCACCGGCGCGTGGATGAAGTTGGGGTCGAGGGTCAGGCGGGGGCTCCACTCGGGCGCCAGGATGCTGGGCCCCAGCTCGGCGAGCAGCGTGCGCGCCCAGACGGCCGCGGCGGCGGCCAGCCCGGCCGCGACCAGGGCGTGGGTCGCGGGTCGGTCGCGCAGCGCGGCCGCGAGGCGCCGCCCCGCGAAGCCCAGCAGCAGGAGCCCGGGGACCACCCACAGCAGGTTCAGGAGCGCCCGTCGCGCCTCGCCCGCGTGCTGCGCCGGGACGTGGGCCACGGTGAGCAGGAGGAAGGGCCCGCCCAGCACCAGGGCGCCGGCCACGCCCCACCGGACGTACGGATCGAGCAGGAAGCGCCGGGCCTTGCCCGCGGCCGGGAGCAGCGCCGCGAGCACGGCCAGCAGCGCCGGCACCTCCAGCAGCCCCTCGGGGCGCATCTCTGCGAACAGGAAGAGCGCCAACACCAGGCGCAGCGCGTCCGCGGGGCGCTCGTCGTCGAGCCAGGCCAGCGCGTGCTGGAACGTGGCCGCCACGCAGTAGGCGGCCGCCGCCTCGGCCATGACGCCGTTCGAGAACACGACCGACATGGGCAGCGTGGAGGCGGCCAACCCGGCCAGCAGGCCCGCCAGGCGCGAGCCCCCCAACCGCCGCCCCACCGCGAACGCCGGCAGCGCCAGCAGGCCGCCCACGACGGTGGTGACGGCGAACGCCGCCTCGAACGAGGGCCTCACGGCCCCGAAGACCCCGAACAGCAGCGCAGTGAACCCCGGCGGGTAGCCGCCGGGCGACCAACGCGCGCCGTCACGGAGCCAGTCGAGCGCACCGTTCAGGTACGCCAGGTCCGCGAACTGGGCGATCATGGGCAGGCGGGGCGACACGAAGAAGCGCAGCGCCACGGCAAACCCGGTCACCCCCAGCGCGAGCAGCGCGTCGCGGGGCTCGCGTCGCAGCGCGCGCGCGCCACTCGCCGCCTGCAGCAGCGCGTAGAGGCAGAGGGCCAGCAGCGCGGCCAGCCCAGACAGCCGTCGCAGCGTGGCCCCGGGTGGCTCGGGGCCCGCGGGCGGGAGCGCCGCGGCCGGGGCGACCGTCGGGCCCGGGGCGGGGAGGGTGTCGACGGCCCGGGTGGCGGCCTCGACGGCCGGGACCCCCACGCCGCCGATGTCGTCGGCCGAGGCCTGCAGGGGCGCGCAGCCCCGCAGGTCGCGCGCGGCCTCCAACCGCGCCTCGGCCGCGCGCAGGCGCTCGATCCGAACCGCCTGCAACTCGGGCGCCGCGTTGCGAACCGCCCACGTGCTGACCAGGTCGCCCGCCGGGCGAAAACCGAACCACAGGGCGGCGACCGCCAACCCCTCGCCATCGGTCCACGCGAGCAGGGCGCCGCGGGGGCAGGCCTGCACCGAGACGTCGCCGTCGATCTGCGACGCCATCGCGCCCAGGCACCCCGGGGCGGGCGCGGACGTCGGGGGCGGGGGAGCGGCCCGGCAGGCCGCCACGAGCACGACCAACGCGAGCGCCGCGACCAGAACGGACGCGCGCCCCGGTTGGGCCGGCCGATCTTCGGGCCTGCAGCAGGAGACGCCGCCGGGCGTCATGGGTCCACCTTCGCGCGATCGTGGCGGGCGCCGCCGAGTATCGTCGAGGCAGGGGTCAGAGGCAACGCGGGAGGAGCGTGCCCCCGCGTCACGCGGCGTCGGTCATGTCCTTGGCCACGAACATCGACACCAGCACGATCCCCACGCCGAGCAGGGCCACCCCTGCCGCCTGGGCCAGGGTGAAGCGCTCGTAGTAGCTGACGATCCCGCCCACCGCCGGCACCAGCATGTACCAGGATTGGTAGGCAGGCACCACCGTCACGGCCTTGGCGCGCGTCAGCGCCACCTGGGTGACCAGGAAGTCGCCGACACCGGTGAGCGCGAACAGGTAGAAGAAGGGGTTCCGAAGGGCCGACGGCACGTCATCGAAGATGTCGGCGCACTGGCAGTGCAGCATGGCGGCCTTCTGGTAGAAGATCGAGATGCCGCCGCAGAAGCCCGAGATGCTGCCGAAGACCACGCCGAACCAGCGGTACTGGTGGCGCACGGACCAGGCGGCCGCGCCCACCGCCAGGGCGGCGATGACGCACGAGAAGCCGATCAGGCCGGGCAGGGACATGGGCGCGGCGGCGGGGTTGTCGAACCCGTAACTGGCCAGCACGGGCCACAGGTCGGACCACCCGGCGAACACGGTGCCCACCACGATGCACACGATGCCGGCCAGCTCGGCGTGCCCCACGGGCTCCTTCAGCACCAGGGTGCTGAACAGCCACAGCGCCACGAGCCCCGTGCCCGACAGCGCCGCGGCCAGCGACACGGGCCCGTAAGCGCAGGCGGCGAACATGAAGAAGGCCGAGGCCACCATGCCGCCCGTGCCCAGCAGCCACATGAAGGCCTTGAGGTAGTGCCCGGCCGCCAGGGTCTTCCTGGGGTGGGCGATGAAGTCGACGCCGTACTTCTGGAAGCCCTTGCCGAGGCACACGGCCACGGCCGAGCAGATGCCATAGAGGATGGCCTTGGCGAGGGAGGGCTCGACGCCGTTCATGGGGTCACTTGCCCCACTCGAGGTTGCGCACCGTGAACAGGTCGTCCTTCAGGCCCTGGTCCTGCTTGGTGGCCACGATCTCGATCATGGTCGAGTGCTTCTTGATGTGGTCGGTCATCAGCACCTTGGTCTGGGTGTAGACCCCGTCGAGCATGGTCGCGCCGCCGCGCTCCTGGGTCTTCAGCTTCACGCCGTCGGCGTTGTAGTACTCCATCTTGGTCTGCAGGCCGTCCTTCGCGTCGATCCACATCAGGATGGAGGCGAAGGCGAACTCCCGGCCCGGCTTCGGCACCAGCTTCAGCACGTACTCGTTGCCCTCCTTCTTCACCAGCGTGGGGTCGAAGTCGGTGTCGTAGCGGATGATGTCCATCTCCTGCTCGGTGAAGTCGGTGCCCATGAAGCTCTGCTTGCTGGTGTGGGCCGCCACGCGCCGCGTCTTGTTGAACTGCGGCAGGTACACGTAGGTGTTGCCGCTCTCGACCAGCACCGACAGCCCCTTCACGTCGCCGGGCTTCAGGAAACGCACCAGGCGCTTGTCGTTTCCCTTCTGCTGGATCTTCATCTCGATGACCTTCTCGACCTTGCCGTCGGCGGCCAGGAGGGTCATGCGCGTGGTGTACTCCTGGTCCTTGAAGTTGTTCACCTCGTCGTCGCTCTTCTTCAGGATGGTCGCGGCCGACTTGGCGTCCTCCTCGGTGATGGGCGTGATGCTGCACAGCAGGGCCGAGAGGGCCAGGATGGCGGTGGTGATCATCGGGTCTCCTCCTTTGCCTCGGTGGGGTTTTGGTTCGCGACCTTGCCCGCGAGCCAGGCCGACAGGGCCGCGCCCGCGATGCCGATGCCCGACAGCCCCATGACCGTTCCGACCGGCCCGAAGGGGCAGAGCGCCATGACCAGGAGCGGCCCGGCCGTGAGCAGCGTCGCTGCCAGGGTATCGCGCCCGCTTCGGCCCGTGAGCGCGACCAGGCCCGCGCCCCCCGCGGCCGCCAGCGCCACGCCGCCCGCCAGGAACGACGAGACGTCGACCGCCCACGCGTGGCCCTTCAGCCACAGGATCTGCCAGGCGACCGCGCCCAGCAGGGCGAACAGCGGCAGCCGGGTGCGGGCGTCGAGGCGGGGCCTCCGCACCAGCGTGGCCAGCACCGTGAGCAGCCCGGCCACGATCAGCGCCAGTTGGCCCAGGCGGCCCAGGTCGGCGAAGGTCACGTCGGCCAGCACCGGCGCGATGGCGGGGTAGCCCGTCAGCTCGAAGCCGGCGCCGGTCTCGGTGAGGGGTGTCGCCGACGTGGCCTTCGCGTCGATCACCACGTAGGGTGACATCACGTCGCAGAGCACGCCCAGCGCCTCGGCCCCCAGCACCACGTCGGCCATGCCGGCGGCCTTCAGCGTCTCGAGCGCGCGGGCGGCCAGCACCTTGTCCTGCACGTCGCGCGCCTTGTCGAGCAGCGCGCCGGCCACCTTGCCCTGGCCCTCGGCGTCGTCGGTGGGGAACCAGCCCCGGAGGAGCCCCAGCGCGCCCGCCCGCCCGCGCCCCTCGGCGGGACCGGCGTCGGCCAGCAGGGCCTGCAGCGCCAGCGCCGCCTGCTCGGGCGTCAGGGTCAGGGGGCCGCTGCCGTCGGTCAGCCAGGGCGTCAGCGCGTCGCCCACGGCCTGGGCCAGCCGGGTGCGCCACGCGTCGCGCACAGCGGCGTCGGGCTCGGGCGAGGCCGCGGCCAGCTCGAGGGGGGCCACCTGGCCGAGCAGGGTCGCGACGGGGGCGGCCGCCCGGGGGCCCAGCACGCGCGCAAGGCGCAGCGCGGCGCCCTGCACCTGCCGGAGCCGCACGCGTCCGGCCTCGTCGGCCGGGAGGGTGCGCAGGTCGACGATGGCCGCGCGGGCGGGGACCGCGTTGACCGCGCGCTGCAGCTCGCCGAGCACCGTGCGCTTGTCGCGCGAGCCCGCGGGCGTCAGGCGCACCTGCATGAGCCCCTGCTCGCGCTGGTACATCAAGGCCGACAGCTCGGCCTGGCCGTCCAGGAAGAACCACAGCGCCTGCATCTGCTCGACGGTATCGGGGATGCGGTAGGGGCC
>Ga0233425_10008410_pt1 | contig 13741 bp, 5 predicted proteins | sample Watercolumn_Towu_2_FD_181712 | JGI IMG/M metagenome (GOLD analysis project Ga0233425, IMG submission 181712) | Freshwater microbial communities from Lake Towuti, South Sulawesi, Indonesia - Watercolumn_Towuti2014_140_MG | ecosystem: Environmental > Aquatic > Freshwater > Lake | place: Indonesia...
GCGGGCCTGGGGGGATTTGAACCCACGGCATTTCGGTTAAGAGCCGAACGCTCTACCTAGCTGAGCTACAGGCCCGCTGAGCGAGCCGCTGATTACGCTTCCCGTTTTTATACCTATCGATGGGAGAACCGGGCTCCGTGAACCGTGATCCGTGAGCCGTGAGCCGTGAGCCGTGAACCGTGATCCGGGACGGGTCCCGCGAGCCGGGGACCGTTACGGGCGGAGTTGCCGGTTCACCCACCTCCCGCTCCCGGCTCACGGTTCACGGCTCACGGTTCACGGAGTCTCAGCTTCCGCACCACAAATTAAAATAATCCCAACCGACATGCCATTCCGAGGATTGGCTTGGCCGGTGGCTCGAAGCTCCGCTGGATTTTTGTCCGCGGGAAGGTGATGGCCCACAACCGGGAGGGCACGCTGCTTTTCCACGAGCACAAGTACAAGGAGGCCGAGGCCGAACTGCGCCGGGCGGTCGATGTGTTCCCCGAAAGCGAGATCTCCCACTGCAACCTGGGCATGGTGCTCATGGCCCAGGGCCGGGTCCGCGAGGCTGAATCCGAGTTCCGCCAGGCGGTGCGCATCAACCCGCAATACCCCGAGGGCCACGCCGAGCTCGGGCGGCTGTTCCACAAGCTCAACCGGAAGGCGGACGCGCGCAAGCACTACGACGAGGCGCTCCGGCTGGACCCCTACAACGCCTTCCACCACATCAACCTCGCAACGCTCCTGCGCGACGAGGGCGATTTCTCCGGGGCCGACCGCGAATACAAGGCGGCCCTCGCCTGCCCGATGCTGGACGAGGAGACCCGCCACCACCTGCACGAGCTTCTGGGCGGGGCGTGAAAGGAAGGTGCAAGGCGCACGGCGCATGGCGCACCGTTGAAGACCGCAACGGCGGTCTTCTCGGCCGAGACGACCGAAGGTCGTCTACGGAGGCCGGAAGGCGCAAGGGATAAGGCGCAGGGGGCAATGTCGGAAGGAGCGCGCGATATTGCCCATGGGTCTCCCAATGCCGCCCGCTCTTGACCGCAGATCCGACCTTGTGCCTTGCATCTTGCACCCTGGCCCTTCGCTCCTTGCGCCCCCGGGCGACCTTCGGCCGTCCTCACCTTGACGAGCTTCGCTCGTCTACGGTTGCACCGCGAGCCTCGCGCCTTGCGTATTAAATTATAAATAGTCTAACTATCATACTCGCCCTGCGCCCAATCGGCGCCGAAGAATCCACCAGTTATCACGGGGGAAAACGGATGGCGATTTGCCCGAAGTGCTCAAGCTTCGTGAAGGCCGGACTGGACACCTGCCCCAAGTGCGGGACCAAGACGGGGGCCAAGGCCAAGGCGGGCGGCATGGACGCCGGCGGACTCATCGGGGACAGCGTCCTTACCCGCAAGCGGCCGGCCCAGCCCAGCGCGCTCATCGGCGTAGGGCCGACCACCTACGGCGACCAGGTGTCGTTCGTGGGCGGCGCCGACGCCATCCAGCAGGTCAAGAACATCAACGTCAAGGACCTCTCTGAGGACCAGTTCGCCTCCATCACGAACCAGCTCAACACCATACTCACGCAGATGAACATACCGACGGCGATAGACAAGGACACCAAGATAAAGCTCACCAAGGCGGACCGCTCGATGGTCGACCTCATCGGTGACAAGCTCCACGAGTCGAGGTCGCGCTACTCCAAGTACGTCGGGAACCCGGAGGCCTTCCTGCGCATGGGCAACGCCGTGTACCTGACCAGGCGGGGCCGCGACCAGGCCCAGGCCGCCGGCGAGATGCTGCCCTTCGAGCCCAAGGAGTACACCTACGAGCAGGCGCTCTTCTACTACGACGGCGCCGTGGAGCTCCGGCCGGACTACGAGGAGGGCTGGAACAACCGGGGCAACGTCCTGGACGCGATGGGCAAGTTCGAGGACGCGCTGAAGTGCTACGACCGGGCCATCGAGATAAGGCCGTACGGCGAGGAGGCCTGGAACAACCGGGGCAACGCCCTCGACGAGCTGGGCCGGTACGAGGAGGCCATCAACTGCTACAACAAGGTCATCGAGCTCAAGCCCGACTACGAGGAGGCGCACAACAACAAGGGCTTCGCGCTGGGGTGCCTGGGCAGGTTCGAGGAGGCCATCGCCTGCTACGAGAAGGCCATCGAGATAAACTACGAGTACGAGGTCGCCTGGAACAACAAGGGCTTCGCCCTCGGCTCATTGCGCCGCATCAACGAGGCCATCGAGTGCTACGACAAGGCCATCGAGATAAAGCCCACCTACGCCGAGGCGTGGAACAACAAGGGCAACGCCCTCTACACGCTGGGCAAGGTCGAGGAGGCCGTGAAGTGCTTCGACAAGGCCCTCGAGATAAACCCGAAGTACGAGAAGGCGTGGTACAACAAGGGCTCGGCGCTGGGCGCGCTCGGGAAGGCGGAGGAGGCGATAGCCTGCTACGACCGGGCCATCGAGGCGGCCCCCGACTACGAGAAGGCGTGGAACAACAAGGGCAACGCCCTCTACAACCTCGGGCGCGTCAAGGAGGCGGTGGAGTGCTACGACCAGGCCATCAAGCTCAGCCCGAGCTTCGAGCAGGCCTGGAACAACAAGGGCAACGCCCTCTACACGCTGGGCGAGGTGGACCGGGCCATCGAGTGCTACGACAAGGCCATCGAGCTTGCGCCCGACTACGAGAAGGCGTGGTACAACAAGGGAAACGCCGTCTACAACCTCAACCGGGTGGAGGAGGCGATAGCCTGCTACGACAAGGTCATTGAGCTCAGGCCGAACTACTACCGGGCCTGGAACAACAAGGGCTACGCCCTGGCCAACCAGGGCAAGCACGCCGAGGCGCTCAAGTGCTTCGACCAGGCGATACGGCTCAGCCCGAGCTTCGAGCAGGCCTGGAACTACAAGGGCGAGGCCCTCTACAACCTCGGCAAGGTGGCCGAGTCCATCACCTGCTTCGACCGCGCCATCGAGCTTCGGGGCGACTTCGACGAGGCCTGGAACAACAAGGGCATCGCCCTCCACGACCTCGGCAAGTACGACGAGGCCATCATGTGCTTCGACAAGGCCCTCGAGGTCAAGTCCGCATTCGACAGCGCCTGGTTCAACCGGGGCTCGAGCCTCATGCACCTCGGCAAGAACGAGGAGGCCATCAAGTGCTTCGACAAGGTGATAGAGATCGACCCGAAGCACGAGAACGCCTGGTACAACAAGGGCAACGCCCTCCGGAAGATGGGCAAGCTCGAGGCCTCCCTGCGCTGCTTCGACAAGGTCATAGAGATAAACACGAACTACGACCAGGCGTGGTACGGGAAGGGCATGGCGCTCCTGGACCTGAACCGCGCCGAGAACTCGCTTTCGTGCTTCAACAAGGTCATAGAGATAAACCCCTCGATGGAGGCGGCCTGGTTCTCCAAGGGCCTGGCGCTCTCCCGGCTGGGCCGGCTCAAGCAGGCCGAGAAATGCTACGAGAAGGCAATCGAGCTCAAGCCCGACCACGAACAGGCCTGGTTCGAGAAGGGCCGGCTCCTCGACACGCTGGGACGGCAGGAGGACGCCATCCAGTGCTACGACAAGGCCATCGGCATCAACCGCAAGCTCGGCGAGGCCTGGAAGTTCAGGGGCAACGCCCTCCAGGCGCTGGGCCGGACCAAGGAGGCGCTCGCAAGCTACGAGGAGGCCATCGGGGCGAGCGGCGAGGACGAGGATGTCTGGATAAACAAGGGCGCGGCCGCCGATTCCGTCGGCGAGCTTGCGGAGGCGCTCCGGTGCTTCGACCGGGCCATCCAGCTCAAGATAGGCTCCGAGGCCGCCTGGTCGAGCCGGGGAGGCACCCTCTTCAAGATGGGCAAGTTCGAGGAGGCCATCAAATCGTATGACCGTGCCATCGAGATACGGCCCCAGAACGAGCAGGCCTGGAACATGAAGGGCGAATGCCTCGTCCAGCTTGGGCGCCCCGAGGAGGCCGTCCAGGCCTACGAGCGCGCCATCGAGATACGGGGCGACTACGACACCGCCTGGTACAACAAGGGCCTGGCCTTCGACCGCCTCAAGCGCTTCGACGAGGCCGTCAAGGCCTTCGACCGGACCATCGCCATCAAGACCACCCACGAGATGGCCTGGAACAGCAAGGGCCTCTCCCTCGTCAAGCTCAACCGGCTGGACGAGGCGGTGCTCTGCTACGACCGGGCCATCGAGCACCGGCCGGCGTTCGAGGAGGCCTGGTTCAACCGCGGCGTGGCGTTCAAGCTCCTCAAGAACACCACCGACGCCCTCTCCTCCTTCGACAAGGCGCTCGAGATAAAGCCCGAGTACGGTGCGGCCTGGCACGAGCGCGGCCTGACGCTGGGGCTCATGAACAAGCCGGGCGAGGCGGTCAAGTGCTTCGACCGCGCCATAGCCATCGACCCGCGCTCGTTTGCCGCCTGGAAGAGCAAGGGCGAGATGCTCATGCGGCTCAACGACATGAACGGCGCCGTGGGCTCGTTCGACCGGGCGCTGGCGCTCGGGGACGGGGACTTCGGCGCCTGGGCGCTGAAGGGCGAGGCGCTCGTCGCGCTGGAGCAGAGCGAGCCGGCGCTGGCCTGCTTCGACCGGGCCATCTCCATCGACCCCGCAAGCGAGCCCGCCTGGCTCAGGAAGGCCTCGGTGCTCTTCAAGCTGGAGCGGTTCGACAAGGCGTTCGAATCCTACATGCGGGCCATCGACATCAACCCGAAGAACGCCGCCACCTGGATAACCGTCGGCTCCGTGCTCGTCAGGATGGGCAAGGCGGACCGGTCCATAGACTGCTACGACAAGGCCATCTCGATAGAGCCCAAGAACGCCGATGGCTGGTACCAGAAGGGCGGCGCCCTCGCCTCGCTGGGCCGCCACGCCGACGCCCTGCCGGCGTTCGCGAAGGCCGTGGAGCTCTCACCGAGGAACGAGCGGGCCTGGAACGACTACGGGCTGGCCAACTACCGCCTGTCGAAGAACAAGGAGGCGGTCTCGTGCTTCGACAAGGCCCTCCAGGGCAAGATGGACTTCCCGGAGGCCTGGTTCAACAAGGGGAGGGCGCAGGAGGCGCTCGGCCTGCACGAGGAGGCCATACGGTCGTTCGACAAGGCAATCGGCATCCGCGAGGACTACGACGAGGCCTGGTACGAGAAGGGGCGCCGCCAGGCGCACCTGGGCCAGCTCGAGCCGGCCATCACGAGCTTCCAGAAGGCCGCCAAGCTCAACTCCCGCCACCACCTGACCTACAACGAGATGGGCCTGGCCTATCTCCGGCTGGGGCGGCTGACGGAGGCCCTGGGCGCGTTCGACCGGGCCATAGGCATCAAAAACGACGACCCGGCGCCCTGGAGCAACAAGGGGCGGGCGCTGCTTGCGATGGCGCGCCACCAGGAGGCGGCCTCGTGCTTCGACCAGGCGCTCTCGCTCGACGCGAAGGCCGCCGACGCCTGGAACGGGAAGGGCCTGGCGCTCGCCGGGCTGGGCCGCTTTGCCGAATCGATCCCGGCCTACGGGAAGGCCATCGACCTTCGGCCCGAGGACCGCGACATCTGGAACAACCTCGGCGAGACGCTCTCGCGCCTGGAGAAGCACGCCGACGCGCTGGCCTGCTTCGAGAAGGCCATAAACATAGACAAGAGGTTCGAGAGGGGCTGGTACAACCGCGGCGAGGCGCTTTCGCACCTGGGGCGCGACAACGAGGCGGTGCCGGCGTTCGAGGAGGCGCTCGACCTCAATCCGAAATCGGAGCTCGCCTGGAACGGCAAGGGCGCGGCGCTCCACCGGCTGGGGAAGTTCGAGCCGGCGCTCACGTGCTTCGAGAAGGCCCTGGCCCTCAAGGCGGATTTCGCCGAGGCGTGGGACCGCAAGGGCGCGGCGCTCGCGGCACTGGGCCGCCACGAGGAGGCGGTCGCCGCCTACGACCGGCTCATCGCCATAAGGCCCGATGTCGAGGGGCACAACAACCGCGGCCTCATGCTCTACAACCTGAAGCGCTACCCCGAGTCCATCCAGGCCTACGCCAAGGCCCTCGACATCACGCAGGCCTACCCGAAGACCTGGTACAACATGGGCAACTCGCTCAAGAGGATGGACAAGGCCGCCGACTCCGTGCAGTGCTACGACAAGGCCATCGAGTACAAGACCGACTACGACTCGGCCTGGTACGAGAAGGGCGATTCCCTCGAGTCGCTCGAGAGGTTCGAGGAGGCGCTGGCCTGCTACGAGCGGGCGCTCGAGATAAACCAAAAGCACGCCGACGCCTGGTTCCGCAAGGGCTCGGTGCTCGAGAGCCTCGAGCGGCACGAGGAGGCCGTGGGCGCCCTGGACCGGGCGATCGAGAACCGGCCGGGCTTCGCGGAGGCCTGGCAGAAGAAGGGCGGGGTGCTGCGGGCCCTCGGGCGCTTCGACGAGGCGGACATCTGCCTGAACAAGGCCATCGAGATAAACCCCGAGATGGGCGACGTCTGGAGCCAGCGGGGCATCAACCTCGCCAAGCTCGGCAAGGCCGAGGAGGCGCTCGCCTGCTTCGACAAGGTCGTCTCGATGAACCCCAGGGATTCGGAGGGCTGGAGCTACCGGGGCCAGATACTCAACAAGCTCGAGCGCTTCGAGGAGGCCGCCAAGTCGTTCGAGCAGGCGACCACGGTCAACCCGCAGATGTTCCAGGCGTTCAACCTCTGGGGCACCGCGCTCTACAGCCTGGGCCAGATGGAGCCGGCCATCGAGAAGTTCAACCGGGCCATAGAGCTCAATTCCGATTTCTTCAACGCCTGGCAGAACAAGGAGGTCGCCCTGCTGGAGCTCGGGCGGTTCGAGGAGGCGCTGCCCGTCTACGACAGGCAGATAGAGCTCAACCCAGACGACCCGCAGACCTTCTTCAACAAGGGCGTGGCGCTCACCCAGCTCAAGCGGCTCCAGGAAGCCGTGGGCGCCTACGACCAGGCGCTGAAGCTCGACCCGGCGATGGCGGACGCCTGGGCCCGGAAGGGCTCGGTGCTCTACGACCTGAAGAACGTCCAGGGCGCCATCGGCTGCTTCGACAAGGTCATCGAGATAACGCCGGAGAACGAATGGGCCTGGAACAACAAGGGCTCCGCGCTCCACACGCTCAAGAAGTACGACGAGGCGGTCAAGTGCTACGACCGGGCGCTGGAGCTCAAGGGCGACTTCTCCGACGCCTGGAACAAGCGCGGCGTGGCTCTCTTCAATTTGAAAAAATACGCCGAGGCCGTCAAGTGCTACGACCGGGCAATCGAGTCCCAGCCGGGCTTCCAGGAGGCCTGGAACAACAAGGGCGCGGCGCTGGGCGCGATGAAGAAGGGCGACGAGGCCATCCGGGCCTACGACGAGGCCCTCAAGATAGACGACCAAAGCGAGATAACCTGGATATCGAAGGGCAACACCCTGCGCGACCTCAAGCGCCTCAAGGACGCCATCAACTGCTACGACAGGGCCCTCGAGATCAACGCCGAGTCGGTCAACGCCTTCCGCCAGAAGGGCAACGCCCTCCAGGCGCTGGGCAACGGAAAGCTCGCCATCGAGGCCATGGACCGGGCCATAAAGATAGACCCCTCCGATTCGCAGACCTGGAACAACAAGGGCTTCGTGCTGACCTCGCTCGGGCGCGTCACCGAGGCGCTGGAGTGCTACGACAAGGCCATCCGCAACAGGGACGACTACGAGGACGCCTGGAACAACAAGGGCAACGCCCTCTACTCGCTGGGCAAGGCCCAGGAGGCGCTGGGCTGCTACGACAAGGCCATCGAGATAAAGCCGGACTACGCCGAGGCCTGGAACTCCAAGGGCACGGCGCTCAAGAAGCTCGGGCGCGACGAGGAGGCCATCCGGTCCTACGAGCGCGCCATCGAGATAAAGTCCGACTACGAGGCGGCCTGGAACAACAAGGGCACGGTCTTCTTCGGCATGGACAAGCCCGCCGAGGCCATCAAGTGCTACGACGAGGTCATAAAGCTCAACGACGAGAACGACGAGGCCTGGACCAACAAGGGCAACGCCCTCCGGGCGCTGGACAAGGTGGACGAGGCGAAGAAGTGCTTCGAGAAGGCCCTGGAGATAAACCCCGACAACATAGAGGCAAAGAACGGGAAGGCGATAATCGAGAAGGCCGGGAAGAAGTGAGGCCCGGGCGGGGTGTTGGGCCGTGCTCTCCGACAAGGTGGCAAAGGCTCTTCGCGGCGAGCTGGCCGATTCCGACCTCTGGCTCCAGGAGCGGATGGAGCCGCTCTCGGCGCTCTCCGACGCGGCCGTGGCGCTTTCGAACTCCCGCGGCGGGCTCATCATCGTCGGGGCGAAGCGGGGGGCGGGCGGGAGGCCCGAGCCCGTCGGCATCCAGATAGCCGCCTCCGCCAAGCGCGAGGAGGCCCGGAAATACGACCTCGGGCGTTTGACGGAGCTCGGGTCGCAGGCCCGCCCCGCCATCGCCCCGAGGGCGCGCTCCGAATCCGACGATTTAGGGCGGGAACTCTACATCGTCGAGGTGGACGAGGGAGCCGAGAAGCCCTACTGCAACAAGGCCGGCATCTACCTTCGGTTCTCGGACGGGGCGCCGGCGCCGATGTTCCCCGCCGAAATGGCCAGGCTCTTCACCGGCGACCTCCTGGCCGCCTACCCGAATCTCTGCTCGGACTGGCTCAGGCGCGGCGACGGGATGATGCAGAAGGGCGACTTCCCCGGCGCGGTGAAGTGCTTCGACGCGGCCACGAGGCTGGACCCCGGCAGCTTCGAGGCCTGGACGCGCAAGGGCGCGGCGCTCCGGGCCTGCGGGAAGCCGGAGCCGGCGCTCTCCTGCTTCGAGCGGGCCATCGCGGCGCGCCCGGACGAATCCGAGGCGCACGTCCTCAAGGCGCAGGTGCTGCGGGAGCTCAAACGCATCGACGAGGCCCGCCGGGCCGTGGGCCGGGCGCTAGAGCTGAATGCCGAAAACGAGGAGGCCTGGGTGGAGAAGGGCGAGCTCGCGCGGCTCGAGGGGAAGCTCCCCGAGGCCCTCGAATCCTACGAGAGGGCGCTCGAGCTGCGGCAGGGTCTGGGGGAGGCCTGGAAGGGCAAGGGCGCCGTGCTCCAGCAGATGGGCCGGAACGAGGAGGCGGCGGGCGCGTTCGACCGGGCCCTCGCCGTCCAGCCCGAGGACTCCCAAACCTGGGTGCTCAAGGGCCGGGCCCTCGAGGGGATGGGGCACCCGGAGAAGGCGCTGGAGTGCTTCGTGCGCTCCATCGCCGCCGACCCGGACAACGAGGAGGCCTGGCTCAGCCGCGGCCGGGCCCACGAGGAGATGGGCCAGTTCGACCAGGCGATGGCGGCCTACCACAAGGCCCTGGAGCTCAACGCCCAAAACGACGCCACCTGGACGAGCATCGGCGGCATGCTCTTCACGCTCGGCAGGCACGAGCAATCGCTCGCCTGCTACGAGAAGGCGGTTGAGATAAACCCCGCCTCGGACGCGGCGTGCTACGGCAAGGGGCTCGCGCTGGACCGGCTGGGACGCCTGGAGGAGGCCGTGCTGGCCTTCATGAAGGCCACCCAGATACGGCCGTCGCACGAGCGGGCCTGGAACGAGATGGGCTCCATCCTGATGCGCAAGGACCAATACCAACAAGCGGTGGAGGCGTTCGACCGGGCGATAGCGGCCAAGAAGGACTACCAGGCCGCCTGGTACAACAAGGGCCGGGCGCTCGTGGCATTGGGCAGGCACGCCGAGGCGGTCGAATGCTATGACCGGGCGCTGGCCGTCAAGCAGGACGCCGAATCCTGGAGCGCGCGCGGGGCTCTCCTGTTCACCATGGGCCGCTTCGAGGACTCGGCGGAGAGCTTCTCCCGGGCCGTGGGCATCGACGAGAAGCGCCAGGACGCCTGGTTCTCGATGGGCGCGGCCCGGATGAAGCTCGACCAGCACGGGGAGGCCGTGAAGTGCTTCGACCGGGCGATAGGCCTCAAGGTCGATTTTGCCGAGGCGTGGTTCCAGAAGGGCGAGGCGCTGGGGAAGCTCGACCGGCTGGAGGAGGCCATCCGCTGCTACGGCCGCACGATAGAGCTGGACCAGAAGCACGCCGGCGCCTGGTGCGCCATGGGCATGGCCCTCGAGACCATCGGCAAGCTCCCGGAGGCGGCGGCGTGCCTGGACCGCGCCACCTCGCTTCGGGCGGACTTCGCCGAGGCCTGGAACCGCAAGGGCGGCGTGCTCCGCAAGCTCGGCAGGTTCGAGGAGGCCGAATCGGCCCTGGAGAAGGCGGCGAAGTTCGCGCCCGACCAGACGGGCGTGTGGACCCAGCGCGCCCTGACATTGTACAAGCTGGGCAAGGCCGACGAAGCGCTGGACAGCTTCGACCACGTGCTGAAGATAAATCCCCGCGATGTCGAGGCCTGGAGCAACAAGGGCACCATCCTCCACCTGATGGGGCGGTTCGAGGAGGCGCTCTCGGCGCACGAGCAGGCGCTCTCGCTCAACGGCGAGTCGGAGGTCTTCTGGCTCAACAAGGGCAACACGCTGTACGAGCTCGCGCGGGCCGAGGAGGCCCTGCGTTGCTACGACAGGGCGCTTTCATTGAACTCGAACTACCTCGTGGCCTGGAGGCACAAGGGCATCGTGCTCGAGGATTTGGGCCGCTGGTCCGAGGCCATCCCGTGCTACGACAACGAGATGAAGCTGAACCCGGACGATTACATGCCCCACTTCAGCAAGGCCAAGGCGCTGAAGGGCATAGGGCGGAAGGAGGAGGCGCTCTCCGAGCTGGACCGGGCGATAATGATGGAAGCGGGCTCGGCCGAGGTGTGGTCCGAGAAATGCTCCCTGCTCTATTCGATGAACCGCGTCGAGGAGGCCGTCCGCTGCTACGACAAGGTCATCGGCATAGACCCGAACGACGCCCTGGCCTGGAACAACAAGGGCTCGGCGCTCTACAGCCTCAAGCGCTACCCGGAGGCCATCGAATGCTACGACGCCGCGCTCAAGGTGAAGCCCGACTTCGACCAGGCCTGGAACAACAAGGGCTCGGCGCTCTACAACCTGAAAAGGTACAAGGAGGCCGTGGCCGCGTTCGAAGAGTCCCTCAAGTACAATCCGCGCTTCGACCAGGCCCTGAACAACAAGGGCAACGCCCTCGTCCAGCTCAAGCGCTACGACGAGGCCCTCGCCGCCTACGACGAGGCCCTGCGCGACAACCCCGACTCCGAGATAACCTGGAACAACAAGGGCAACGCCCTGCGCGAGCACGGGAAGCTCAAGGAGGCGCTCCAGTGCTACGACCGGGCAATACAGATAAAGAGCGACTACGACGGCGCCTGGACCAACAAGGGCAACACGCTGGGCCAGCAGGGCGACTACAAGGCGGCGGTCAAGTGCTATGACCGGGCCCTGGAGGCCAACCCGAACTATTCTTTGGCCTGGAACAACAAGGGCTACGCGCTGTCGCAGCTGGGCGTGACGAACGAGGCCATCGCCTGCTACGACAAGGCGATAACCCACCGGCCCGACTACGAAGAGGCGTGGAACAACAAGGGCAACGCACTCTACGTGCTGGGCAAGGCCGACGACGCCATCAAGTGCTACGACCGGGCCATAGAGATAAAGCCGGCCTACGCCGAGGCCTGGAACAACAAGGGCACCGCCCTGCGCAAGAAGCAGCGCGACGACGAGGCATTGCGGTGCTATGACCGTGCAATAGAGATAGACGCCGGGTACGCAGACGCCTGGATGAACAAGGGCAACGTCCTTTTCAACATGAAGAGGTTCGACGAGTCTCTCGCCTGCTACGACAAGGTCCTCTCGCTCAACGCCGACAGCGACGAGGGGTGGACGAACAAGGCCAATGCGCTGAGGCTTCTGAACAGGGCGGAAGAGGCGGCCAAGTGCTATGAGCGGGCGCTGCAGATAAATCCGAACAATACTGACGCAAAGAGCGGGAAGGCGGCGCTCGGGAAGAAACAAAGCTAGAAACCCCGGATTTGAATCCGGGGTCGCATCACCATAAGAAAGCGTTGATACCCCGGACCTTGGTCCGGGGAGCTTTCGCAAGGCGCAGGGCGCAGGGCGCAAGGATGGAAGGGGTAAAGCGCAAGGCGCAATGCCACGGCCGGGGCCGCTATTTCTTGCGCCTGTACAAGAGGACGAGGACCGTGATGGCGATCGCCGCCGCGGCCGTGATGCCGGCGATTGCGGCGGCCGCCTCCGGCCGTTCCGGGCCCGACCCGCCGCCTCGTGAGGCCGGGGCCGCGGCCTCGGCGCCCCCGTCGAGGAGTATTGCGGCCGCCAGCGTCAAATGGGGGTGCGGGCTTCTTTTTGCCATGGGTCCACCCGGAACACCACGCATACTTGGACCATAGCCACGATATACTTTATGGTCGGGGTTTTGTATAAAAAGGCAGGCCACCGGGCGGCCGGCCGCCCGTCGGGGTGTATGATGAATAAACCACAATCTATAAATCCAGCCAGCCCTCTGATACCTAGTAGAGGCGTGAAAATGTCGGAGACAGCTGAGGCCGCGGCCGACCAGACGGTGCCCTATCCGGCGCCCGAGCAGAGCTACTCGGAGTACCCTGTCCAGGACTACCAGGCCCCGGCGGCTCCCCGGACTTTCATGCAGAGGCTCATGGCCAACAAGATAATGTTCTTCGGGCTCATCGGGATTATCGCGGTGGTCGTCATCGCCGCGGCCGTGATGGCCGGCGGGGGCGGGGCCGTGTTCGGCGGGGGCAAGGCCCCTCCGGCGCCCATGAAGATGGTCCCCCTGGACTCCTCCTACGACCTCAAGGGCGACCAGGTCCCGGAAAAGCAGACCAAGGAGTACCCCATAAGCTTCGGCGACGCCAACGACTCCGAGGTCAGCAACGTCTACGAGGTCTCCGCGGCCTGCTCCTGGTCCGACGATTACTCCGGCTCGGAGCCGGATTCCATGACCTTCGAGCTCGTGAGCCCCGCGGGCAAGAACATGAGCTCGACCTCCGAGGGCAGCTCGGGCAACGCCCAGCTCACCGTGAAGGACGAGAACGTTACGGACAAGAAGATGGTGGACAACACCCAGGGCTGGGTGCTGCGCGTCACCTGCAACTTCGCCGGCCACAAGGACGTCGGCCCCCTCGGCTTCCTCATCTACGTCGACGCAGGCAACAACTTCAACGCCAAGATAACCTACAAGTACTACGGGCACGAGGGCGCCGCTAAGACCAATTCGACGAAGTGAGCAAGTTGGCATGTTGACAAGTTGACAAGTTAAGAAACCTGCCAACTTGCCCACTTGCCTACTTGCCAACCTCACTTGACAACTTGCTAACTTGCTAACCCGTTTCCCTCGTCGTCGCCTCGTCCGTCTCCGCCATCGCCTCCGGCCTGAGGAGCATCCTTCGCCTCTCCTTCGGTGGCAGGCAGTACTCCCGATCGCACTCCTTGCCGGACTTCTTGCTGGTGTAATGGTACGGGAACCCCATCAGGTACTTCATCGGCGCCCCGATCTTGCGCCCGTGCTTCCAGAAGAGGTACGAGAAGAAGTACAATGACGCCGCCACGCCCACGGCGCGCCTTATCTGGGGCATCCAGAAGTCCATGTTGTTGCGCCAGCACTTCATGATGAACTCCCACTGCAGGCTCGAGAAGTTCTTGAGGTCGGAGCGCTTCGCCTTCGAGAGGACGGCCTCCTCGAGCGGGATGAATATCACGGGCGTGTAGAACATCTTCGCCCCGGAGGCGCGCAGGTCGTCGACGAGCTCCAGCGTGGCTATCACGTCCGCCTCCGTCTCGCCGGGCA
>Ga0233425_10008411_pt1 | contig 13737 bp, 9 predicted proteins | sample Watercolumn_Towu_2_FD_181712 | JGI IMG/M metagenome (GOLD analysis project Ga0233425, IMG submission 181712) | Freshwater microbial communities from Lake Towuti, South Sulawesi, Indonesia - Watercolumn_Towuti2014_140_MG | ecosystem: Environmental > Aquatic > Freshwater > Lake | place: Indonesia...
TGTAGGCCGACTCTGCGAGTCGGCGAAATCCTCAACAAAACCGCCGCTTCGCAGAAGCGGCCTACAACCTCGGCAATCGGAAATGGAGTTACCGGAGGTCCCCTAATGAACTACGCATTGACAGGACTGCTGATCACGATGTTGTCCGCGTCCACGCTCACGATAGCACAGACCACGCGTGACGGATTCGTGGAGGCATTGCCCGTGTTCACGAGCGGCGTTCACACCGGCAAACACGCGGTCTATCTAAACGAGAAGTTCACGGCGTGGTTCGATGCCAAGGGGATCCTTTGGGTGCAACCGCTCGACAAAGGGAAACCCGTCGGCAGAGCGTTCACCTGTCTCGCCGTCGAACCGTACTACAGCGACAAGGGTACGACGTGGGTGCGCCCGATGAAACGGTTTCAAGACGTAACGCCTCCCGCCGTCATCCCCAGCGGCGGGAAGTTTCGGATCAAAGGACGGCTGGAACTGAACGTCCCGTTCACGGCCGACTACACGTTTTCCGGCAACACCATCAAGGCGACCGGCGGTTGCGCCGATCCGCCGGCCACCAAGCCGCCGACGAGTTTTCGGTTGCTGTCGCGTTTCTCACCGTCGCACGGTTTTCCCGCCACCACTCCGGTTGACCAAGTCGAAGCGGCCACGAAGGGCATGACGCTGGAAGTGCGCCCGAAAGCTTCCGGTCTCGGGCCGACAGTCTATCCGTACTCAAAGAGCATCCCGATTTTGTACGGACCATACACGGTGATGATCGCGCGCGGCGCCTTTGGGCCGCGGGTCATCACGCACAAGCCGACCGGCAAGGAAGGACAATTGCACGGCTACATCTATGAAGGGAACAGGCCATGGCAGGGGTTTTGCGCGCAGTACATCACCCAAGGCAAGAAGATCAACCTCTCCCAAAACGAAGCCACGATGACGGTCGAGTGACCTACGGATACTGGCGGGCTTGGAGAATCTCCAGCGCGATCAGGCTGTAGGCGGTGCAGAGCACGGGGTCATTCTCCCACCAACGATTATTTTCGTTCACCCAGAAACCGTCGGCCTTCTGGAGCGTGACAAACTTCTTCATCAACTCGTACCGCCAGTCGTGCTTCTTGCCCTTCACATCGGTGAACGTGTCGTCGCCGTACACCGTCAACGACTTCGCGACCGTGTGGAAGTAGTAGTACAAACCTTGCGCGCCCATGCCGGGGTTTTCGTCGAGCGTGTAGTTGCGGCGCAGCCACTCGACCGCCGCCTTCACGCGCGGGTCGTCTTTCTTCAACTCCGCATAAATGTAGCTCTTCAACCCCGCATAGCCCATCGAGCCATACGACCGCAACGGCGTCTTCTCGTCCGAGGCCGGCTCCTCGTCGGCGAAACTCAAACCCGGCATATAGACAAACCCTCCGGCATCGGATTCGCGGACGTTCTTCGCCCACGGCTGGTCATTGGCCGACGGCAGGTTCTGGCAACGCTGGAGGAATTTCACGGCCTTGTTCCAGTGCAGCCGCGAGCCTTCGTGCGGCGACTCATCCGTGGCGCGCGTCTCCAACGACTCGGTAAGTCGGATCGCTTCGAGCGCCCATTGCGTGTTCGACAAATCCGGGCGCTCCCGTTTGCCGTAGCCGATCCCGCCGTAACTTTTGTCGTCCTCCTTCACGTTCTCGCCGGCGTCGAATTGTGAGTCGAGCAGGAACCGTCGGGCGCGCTTGATCGTGTCAGTCAACTCCGGCCGTCCCATCGCCAGCAACGCCATCGCGCAAATGGCTGTTGAGTAGTTCGGGTATTTGTCCGACTCGCCGCCGCCGTAGATGGCGCCGTTGGGTTTGACGTTGCTGAGGATGAACTTCACCGCGCGATCCATCACGTCCTTTGGCGGTTTCTCGCTCCGCGCCAGCGCGGTCAACGCCAGCCCCGTGATGGCGGGATGTTTCCGCCACGAGCCGTCGGCTTCCTGTTGCTTCAACAGCCACGTCATCGCGCGGTCCTGCGCGCGCGCGACCTCCTGCAACAGCGAGATGTCCTTCTGGCTCGGTAGTTCCGCCGCCGTCGCGACCCCGGCGACCAGCAAGAAAAAGGGCGATAAAATCTTCATGATATTTTCACCTTATGCTGTCTGTTCTCACCTTGTCAAACCCAGCTTTGACGAACAAAACGGGATTGACTTGGTTGGGCAGAAGGAGCATGATGCGAACATCTGATATCGGTTTCACCAAGGAGGGAACCGTGATCAAATTTCGTTGCCATTCGTGTCGGCAGAAAATTGCCGTCAACATTGAAGGTGCCGGAGCTCGCATTCATTGCCCGAGCTGCGCCACTGGTTTGACCGTGCCCGCAGAGACTGCGCCGGAGTTTGCTCTCGCCGTGCCGCTTGTGCCCGCGCCGAGGATGGAATTACTGCCGCCGACTCGCCCCGCGACAGAGAACCATCCTCCTTGGTGGCCGCACATGGCGCGGTGGTTGTCGGAGCGGTTGACACAGACGTTGTTCAGCCAGCGCCGGCAGTTGTTGGACGCGCAGGCTCTCACGACGGCGCGCGTGGAGGAATTGCAGCAGCGGCTGAAGGCGGCACGTGAGAATCTTCAACGGCGCGAGGCTGGTTACCGTGCGCGGATTACCGAGTTGGAACGGGAACTGGCGATCGCCCGGCGCGAGAACAACCATCTGCAATCCCGCTTGGCAGCCTCATGCGGAGCGGAGCTTCTCCTGAGCCAGTAGCGCCCGTTCATAGCAGGCGACCGCCTCAGGGTGTCGCTCCAGACGATTCAGTACCCCGCCTTTGCGAAGATGTGCCATGAGCGACCGCTCGTCCAAACTGATGGCCTCGTCATAGGCTGCCATAGCGTCGTCCAACCGTTCCAATTTCTCCAGTGTCATACCCTGCAGCACAAAGGCGTCGGGATTGTCGGGATTGAGACGGATAGCTTCCTCAATACAGGCCAACGCTTCCTCGGTTCGTTGCATCCCCAAGAGAGATTGTCCCTTGCCGAGCAGCAGTTCAACCTGTGTGCGCGAGTCCGCCTCGGCGGTGGCCGGTAAAGATGGCGTGTGGCTGGCGGTTTCTAACTCTTCGAGCCGCTGTTCCAGTTCATTCACTGCATTGAGCAGGCGGCTCGTGGACGGCTCGACAGGAGCAAGATTCCCCGGTGCCACGGTGGCAAGTTGACTTGGCGCAGCCTTTCGGGACATTCCTCGCAGGAACAACAGCGCGAAACTGACGACCACCAGAAACGCAATCGCGGCCACCGCACTGACGGCCTGCAATGTGGAGCGGTGGGCATCGCGGAGCGTAGCGATCTCACGTTCGTGTTGCCGACGCAAGGAATCCTCGATCTGTTGGACGCGCTCGTTGAGTTGCTGTGCGTTTTTTTCGGCGGCAGCGGCAGCAGCCATTCGCGCGTCGCCCAACGCGCGAATGGTGGTATCATGTTGGGCTTGCAACTGCGTGAACGCCTCCAGTAGGCGCGGCACAAGGTTTGTTTCGCCGGCTGTCTCGACGCGAGCAACCGCACCGGTTTGCGCCCACAAGCCGGTGGTGAAACCGCAACAAACAATCAGCACATGGAAGCAGCTTCTCATCTCGCCTTACTACTGTACAAGATAAGAGAATGGCGACGACAGAGCAATCCGAAAAACGGCAACAGAACCAGTGTTGACTGCGAGCGGGGAAACCCTACACTTGCACCTGAAATGAAAAACTACATGGTCAGTCAACTGGACGAGCTTCCCGCGGTTGAAGATCGTCAACGTGCCGGTCCCGCCGTTTGATCCCAACGATGAATGGTTCGACAGAATGAAACTCGCCCTTGCCTTTACGTTCCTCGCCGCCGCTACAGCATGGTCGGGACCGACCGTATTGTACGTCTCCGAAGGCGGAGACAAACGAATCGCCGTTTACACCCTGAATGAAACGACAGGCGAACTGACTCGCGCGGGCGCGCTCGATCTTCCCGGCGCGCCGGGCAGCCTCGACATCAGCAAGGATCGCAGGCACCTCTACGCCTCGGTGCGTTCGGCGAAACAGTTTGCGACCGTCTCGGTGGACCGCAAAAACGGGTTGCTTTCCAACCCCGTCCTCAGTCCCGCCGGCTTCAACGCTGCGTACGTCCACGTTGACAAAACCGGCAACTGGCTGCTGGCTGCCGCCTACGGCGAGGGAATGGCCGGGTTGAGCCGGATCAAGAACGGCGTGGTCGAAGGGCCGCCCGTCATCACGCTCGAAACCGGCAAGAAAGCCCACTGTATCCAGACCGACCCCGCGAACCGTTTCGCCTTCGTGCCGCACGTGGGCGAGTTGAACAAAGTCGAGCAACTCCGTTTCGATGCTGTCACCGGCAGACTGACGCCGAACAATCCGCCCTCAATGCCCGGCGGCGAAGGACAAGGCCCGCGGCACATGCAATTTCATCCGAACGGGCGCTGGGTCTATCTCGTCAACGAGCAGGGCAAGAGCGTGACCTTGTGCGATTACGACAAACAAGCCGGCACCTTGAAAATTCGCCAGACCGTTACGACGATCCCCGCGGACTGGGACAAAGCCAAAGGTTCCTGTGCCGACATCCACGTCAGCGCCGACGGACGTTTCGTCTATGCGTCAAACCGTGGCCACGACAGTCTCGCCGTGTTCTCCGTCAACCCCGGCACCGGCGAACTGAAGTCGCTCGGCCAGACGCCGACGGAGAAGACTCCACGCTCGTTTTGTTTAATCCACAACTTCGTCGTCTCAGCGGGAGAAGGCTCGCACCGTCTCATCGTGTTTCGTCGCAACCCGAAAACCGGCGCTCTCTCGCCGCTGAAAACCTACGACTGCGGCAAAGGACCGGGTTGGGTGTTGGGCGTGAAGTTCGATTGACCAGACGGTCAGAACCGCACGTCCGCCGCTACTATGAAATTGCGGCCGGGTTCGTTCACGCCGGAGCCGTGGACGCGGTAATCCTTGTCGAGAATGTTCTCCAGCGCGACCGTCAGGTTCGCGTGCTGGTTGATCCGCCAGCCGCCGCGCACGGTGAACACCGCGTAGCCCGGCGTGCCGCCGGGCGGAAAACGGTTGTCGGTCAGGTCGCCGGAGGCAAGCTTGTCGGCGGTGTCGGCCATCAACGTCAAGGCCTCGGCCCAAAATCTCTTGTTCTCCGTCTCCCAACGCACGCCGACTTCGCCACTGAGCGGCATCACGCGGCTCAAATATTCGGTCTGCGCCACCGATGATGAGGTCGGGTAACCGTCCACTTTGCCTTCCATCCAGCTCACCCAGCCGAACACCGACCATTGCGGCAGGAACCGATATCGCGCGCTCAATTCAATGCCGTGCAGGTAGCCGGAATCGGCGTTGCGTTTGATGACCTCGTAAGTGGTGGCGTCAATCATGTTGCCCGTGGGAGTCCGCACAATCATGTCCTCAATGGCGCTGTAGTAGTACGACAACTCCGCTTCGAAGTTGTCGTAGCGCGTCTTCAAGCCGATTTCGCCGGTGATGAATTGCTCGGGACGCAATCCCGGCGAGGGAACCTCGCCCTCGCCGGTGCGGGCGACATCGTAACGGGTCAAGTCGGAGAGATTCGGCGCGCGGAATCCTTGCGAGACGCCGGCGAAGATGTGCCAGTGGTTCTTCTCGTCCAACTGATAGATGACCCGGCCACTGCCGACGCCGGAATGCCACTCATCGCTGATGGACATTCGCGCCTTGGTGACCGTGTTGGAAACCTTGCCGGCGGAAACACCAGCATAGGTGTAGCGGCCGCCGAGGATGAGTTTGCAGCGTTTGGTGAGGTCAATCTCGTTCTGCACGTAGAGGCCGAAGAGATCGTAGGTGGCATCGTCGGCAACGGGGCCTTGATAGCTGACGGCCCGAAGGGTGCCGTTGCTGTTGTAGGTGGTCTGGCCGGAGTTGACCCAGTCGCGGTAGAACTCCGCGCCGTACGTCCACGTCCCGACCGGGCTGGGCGAGACGAATTGCGCCCACAAACCCATCGTGTTCACGTCCACGTTCGACAACTCGCGTCGGAAATTATCGCCCCGCCACCGGTTCAACTTCTCGCCTTGGAACTGATACGAGCCGCTGAGTTTGAACGAATCAATCACACCGCCGATGTCGTCGGCGTGATATTGCAGGTAGGCGAGATCGCGTTCCTGATCGTAGATCACTTCGCGATCTTTGCCGATGGCCGTGCCGTGGAACGGAACAGCGTAAATCGTCCGATGCGTCCGCCACGCGTCGTCTTGATCCACGTGTTGCCACGCGGCAACCAGCTTGTGATTGTCGCTGATGCGATATTGCGCCTTCAAATCGAGATCCCACTCGTCGTAGCCGGTTTTCGGCTGGTCGTTGAGGTTGCCGTACGATTTCGCTGAAACCCCTGCCAGGAATGAGAACGGCCCGGCTTTCCCGCCACCCTCAGCGCGACCCGTGTGCGAGTCCTCGGCGCTCGCAAACCGGTAGTAGGCGTGCCCGCTCAGGTGATCTGGCGGTGCGAGCGTCAGCGCGTTGACCGTGCCGCCGATGGCGTCGCTGCCGTACAATACCGAGCTTGGCCCTTTCACCAGTTCCAAGCGATCAACCGAGAACGGGTCCACCGTGTTCCAGTACTGGTTCGGCCCGTCACGAAACGTCGAGTTGTTCAGTCGAATCCCGTCAATCAACATCAACGTCCGAAACCCGGTGAACCCGCGAATGTACGGCGAGCCTTGGCCGTGCGCGGTTTTCTGGATCATCACGCTCGGAATCTCCCGCAACGCCTCCGGCACGGTGCGCGACATCCGTTCGTCTTGGAGTTGCTCGCGCGTCACCGTCTCCGCCACATACGGCACATCGAATGTCGCCGCCTCGCTCCGCGTCGCCGTAACGACGACCTCGGGCAACCGCACCGTCGAATTGCTTTGCGCATGGACAACCCCGGCCAATGTGATAGCTAAGAAGATGTATTTCATGTCGCAAACGCATAACAAGACGCGTGCCAGCACAACAAAACTCCATAACCGCCGTATTACCAACCAAAACACATTCTTGGAGTTATCGTTGTTCTGGATAAGTCTTGTGCATCCCGTGCGTCCCATTGTATAAACCCCAGCCATGCAGCAATCCCAACTCTGGCTCCGCGTCGCCGCGCCGTTCCTCCTGTTCGTCGCCGCCGGCACCGTCGGCATTCTCCTTCTGCTCAACGCCGCCTACCAACAACGCTCCTCTTCCGACTTTGCAGCGCTCGCTCAAGCCAACGCCGAGTTCATCCGTGCCGCCCACATCCCGCCAACCGACCGCTTCGCCGGCTACCTGAGCCAAGTTCTCGGCGTCGAAGTCCAGTTCCAACGCGTCGCTGCGACCGATTCACGTCACGAGGTCGTCACTGTCACCGTCCAGCCCGGTGTCGATCTGACGTTGATCCGCAAACGTTCGACGTTGTTGCTCCGTCCGGCCACGCTGGGAGCGCTCGCCGTATTTTGGGCGCTCTCGTTTGCGCTCGCGTGGGCTGTCGTCGTCCCGTACTTGAAAGCGCAACGACTCGCCATGCTCGGACGGATGGCCACGTCACTCGCTCACGAAGTCCAGAACCCGGTCGCCGCCATCCAACTCCACGCACAACTCGACGGTAACAAAACCATCCTTGGCGAAGCCGCCACCATCGAGAGCCTCGTCAACCAGTGGATGTTCCTCGCCAAACCGGAACCACCACAGAAAAAACCGGTTGCGCTCGATGCGCTCCTCGCCGACGCCATCGCCGCGCTCAACCCGATGGCCGAGTACGCCCACGTGAAGATCGTGCTCAATGTGGGGCAGGTTTCCAACCTGCCCAATCCATCATCAATGGCAGGTTGCAAACCTGCCCCACATTGTACCCTTGTGGACGCCGACGCCCGTCGTCTCGGCCAGGCGTTCCGCAACCTGATTGTCAACGCCATCCAAGCCATGCCTACCGGTGGCTCGCTCACGATCAGCGCCCACGACCGCATCATCACCTTCGCTGACACCGGCCCCGGTTTCTCCGCGACCGCGCTGGCACGTTGCCCCGCGATGTTTTACTCCGAGAAAGAAGGCGGCATGGGCATCGGACTGGCTGTCGTCAATGAAGTCGTCAAAGCCCACGGCGGCCGCCTCGCCCTCGCCAACCAACCCGCCGGTGGCGCCGTCGTCACCATCACACTCTAATGAAATCCGAAGCACGAAATCCGAAATCCGAAACAAATCCGAATAGCGGCAATGTTCAAAACCGTTTCGGTCATTCGGATTTCGAGCTTGTTTCGGATTTCGATATTCGGATTTCGGATTTTTCACCATGAAGATTCTCATCATCGAAGACCAACACGCCCTCGCTGGCGCCCTCGGTGAAGTCTGCCGTCAGCTTGGCGCGGAACCGACGCTCGCGCACTCCGGCGCAGCGGCGAAACAAGAATTGGCCGCCACCAAGTTCTCCGCCGTCATCCTCGACATCGGCTTGCCGGACGTAAACGGGCTGACGCTACTCGAAACGCTCGGCGACACGCCCGCGCTCGTCATCACCGCGCACGGCACGCTCGACAACGCCGTCGCCGCCAAACGTCTCGGCGCAACCGCGTACTTGGTAAAACCGCTCGACCTGCCGCAACTCCGCGAGATGCTCCAACAACTCCTCGCCGGTTGTCGCGGCGCTTCTCCGAAGTGCCGTGGCCCCGATTCGGCGGCTGACACAGCCGCCGCGACAACTTCGGAATCGTCGTCGCTGCTCATCGGCGCGGCTCCGGCGATGCAGCGCGTCTTCGTTGAGATCGCGCACGCATGTTACGGAAATGTCCCGGTTCTCCTGACCGGCCCCACCGGCACGGGCAAAACGCTCGTTGCCCGCGTCATCCACGCCAACAGCGCCCGGCGGGACGGGCCGTTCGTCTCGCTTCACTGCTCGGCGTTGCCGGAGACGTTGCTGGAGAGCGAACTGTTCGGCCACGAGAAGAACGCGTTCACCGGCGCGACCGCCATGCGACACGGCCACATTGAGCGCGCGGCGGGCGGAACGTTGTTGCTCGACGAAGTCGCCGACATCCCGCTGGCGACGCAGGCGAAGCTGCTGCGGTTCGTCGAGGAGCGGACGTTCGTGCGCGTCGGCGGGCGTGAAGACCTGCACGTGGACGCCCGCCTCATCGCCGCGACGAATAGAGACCTGCAATCTGAGGTGGCCGCCGGCCGGTTCCGGCAGGATTTGTATTTCCGGCTGCGGGTGCTGGAGATCGAGTTGCCGGCGTTGACGGCGCGGAAGGAGGATTTGTCGGCGTTGTGCGCGTTCTTTCTTGGCAGCCTCGCACCGGAGCGGAAGGCGGAGATGTCGGCGGATGCGCTGGCCTTGCTGTCGGCGTACCCGTGGCCCGGCAACGTGCGCGAGCTTCGCAACGCCCTCGAACATGCGCTGGCCGTCTCGACCGGCCAAACGATTCTGCCGCAACATCTCCCGCGGCACTTTCGCCCGGCATCGGTGGCGGGTGACAAGTTCAACGCGGCGCTGGCGAGCTGGCTCGACGCGCGGCTGCGCAGCGGCGCGACGTACAAGGAGATCGCCGCCGAACTGGACGCGGCGGTGTTGAAGCACCTGATGTCACGCTTCGATCACAGCCCGACGGCGTTGTCGCGCGCGCTGCAGATGAACCGGGCGACATTGTTGAAGAAACGTAAAGCCGCCGGTCTTCCGTCAGCATGACGATCACTTGTGCTGCGATAGAACACTGCTGACAGAATCCGGTTCGCTTGATATCCTCGATGTTGTCATGGCAGATTCCGATGAGCGCCGAGATTCCGTTCCTGCGGGCGTACGGCAATTCGTGACGACGCACTGGAGCGTCGTCGTGCGCGCCGGTGGTGAATCGGCGGCGGCGCTGGAGGAACTCTGCCGGACATATTGGTATCCGCTTTACGCTTTCGTGCGCCGGCAAGGACACGCGCCGAGCGACGCGCAGGACCTGACGCAGGCGTTTTTCGCCCGGCTGCTCGAAAAGAACTATGTCGCCGACGCCCAGCAGGAGAAAGGCAAGTTCCGCACGTTCCTGCTCATCGCGTTGAAACGGTTCCTTGCCGACGAGTGGGGACGGCAACACGCGCAGAAACGCGGCGGCTTCCAGACCGTCGTCTCGATTGACGCGGAGCAGGCCGAGTCGCGTCTGAGCGCCGAACCGGCGCACGACTTGCCACCCGATGTTGTCTTCGAGCGTCAATGGGCGTTGACGCTGATTGAACAAGCCCGTCTGCGGTTGCGCGACGAGTATGCGGAGTCGGGCCGGGCGGTGTTGTTCGAGAATCTGGAAGGCTGTCTTACCAAGAACGAGACAACGGCGCCGTATGCGGAGATCGCGACCCGGTTGAAACTCACGGTGCCGGCGATCAAGATGGCGGTGCAACGGCTCCGCGCCCGTTACCGGGAACTGCTGCGCGAAGAAATCGGCAAGACCGTCGCCACGACCGAAGAGATTCATGAGGAGATACGTCATCTTTTTTCGCTGTTTGGTCCGTGAGGTTCAGAGCGCATCTGCGCCACCGCCGTCCGGGAAGATACTTTCTATCGAGTCGGTAATCAGGTTTTGCGAGTTGGCAGGGCTATTCAAGCGGTTCCTCTCAGGAACAGGATGCGCGACCTAGGATTCAAGGTGGCGGCGACTAGGTGATTGCGCATGACAACAATTACGTTGCACGTGCAACATAATTGTTGACACGTGGTGCATCGGCGCTTACGCACGTCGCTCTTCCCTGAATTGGCAAGTGTTGCACGGCGTTTTTCTGGGGAATCTCATCAGAGAGTCATGGTGCCTTTTGGGTTTGAGAAGCCTTTGTGGATGGCGCGGTGCTTGGATGCGCCCGTGTTCGGTTCCCGTGGAGAGGTTGCTTGCCAGACGGAAACGACTGCGGGATAATCCGACCGCGATGAGGAGGCTGAGTCTCATATGCTGCAGCGTGTGCGAGCCGCCTGCCGCCGCTGATCCCTGAGGCGGACAGGGTCGTTTGCAGATGCCAGCGCAGTTCTTCTTGCCGCGTTACTTTTCGCCCCGGATTTCTAAGTAGGGGTGGAAAGAGAGAACCATGAACACGAATGACACCACTCGCCACTGCGCCAAGTGCGGCACGGAACTCACCAATGGTCGTTGCCCCAAGTGCCTGCTTCAACTGGCCGAGACGATGGCCTCGCCAGACAAGACGGAGCAAAGCCGGAACACAACGTTCCCGCAAGAAGGAGAGCAGTTCGGACATTATCAGATGGTACGGATGCTCGGCGCGGGCGGAATGGGCGCGGTGTATGAGGCGGAAGACATCGAGAACGGACGGCGGGTGGCGCTAAAGGTGTTGAGTCATTCGCTCGATTCGCCGGAGGCGCGGAAACGGTTCTTTCGCGAAGGACGCATGGCGGCGTCGGTCAATCATCCGAACAGCGTCTATGTATTCGGCACGGAGGAGATCGCGGGGACGCCGTGCATCACGATGGAATTGGTGATGGGCGGGACGTTGCAGCAGCGCGTGGCGGAACGCGGGCCGTTGCCGGTGGGTGAGGCGGTGGACGCCATCCTGCAAGCCATCGCGGGGCTGGAAGCGGCGCAGCAGATCGGAATTTTGCACCGCGACATCAAGCCATCGAACTGTTTCGTGGACGCCGACGGCGCGGTGAAGATCGGCGACTTCGGGTTGTCGTTGTCAACGGCGGTGCGGACGGAATCGAACCTGACGGTCGAGGGCGCGTATCTCGGCACGCCGGCGTTCTCGGCACCGGAACAGTTGCGCGGCGATGAGTTGACGGTGCGCTCGGACATCTACGCAGTCGGCGTGACGCTGTACTACCTGCTGACCGGCAAGATGCCGTTCGAGTCGAAACACATGGTGCAACTGCTGGCGACGGTGTTGGAGAAACCGGCGGAGTCGCCGGCAAAATACCGGCGCGAGATTCCGAAGGCGTTGTGCGCGGCAGTGCTCCGCTGCTTGGCGAAGGATCCGCTGGCGCGATTCAAGGATTACGCCGAACTGCGTGCGGCGCTGATGCCGTTTGCGTCCACGGCGCCGACGCCGGCGACGGTGGGCCGGCGGCTGCTGGCGGGGTTTGTGGATTTGATGGCTTGGATGATCCTGGGCAGCACTGTTGGCTTCAGCGCGATGATGGGGTCGGGGCGAGGTCTTTCGCTCTGGCAGGATTCGTCGCTGCACTGGTTGTACACGGTCGCTTCATCCATGTTGTTGATCCTCTACTTCACAGTGCCGGAAAGTCTGCGTGGCGCGAGTCTGGGCAAGTGGATTTGCGGGTTGCGCGTGGTCGGGCCGGACCGGAATCCGCCGGGCTTGCTGAAGGCGTTCGTGCGTGCGGGCGTGTACGTGTTGGTGCCGCCGTTGCCGCTGTGGATTTGGGCGGGGTTCGATTTGTCGAAGTTCACGAACCCGACCATGACGTGGTGGGTGATCGGACTGGCGTACAGCCAATGGGTCGTGCAGGCACTGCTGTTCAGTACGATGCGCCGGCGGAATGGATTCGCGGCCGTCCACGATTTGTTGACGCAGACGCGCGTGATCCAGAAGCCCGCGTATCAAGCGCGGCCCGTTGTGTTGGTATGCGAGGAAGCGCCGGCGGCCACGGACTCGCTGCCGCTGGTGGGGCCGTATCACGTGCTGGAGACGTTGGAGAAGGATTGGTTGCTGGCGTACGATGGCCGGCTGCTGCGCAAGGTGTGGCTGCGTGTCGTTCCGTCGGGCACGCCACCGCTCGATGCGAAGTTCCAGGCACTCGGACGAGTAGGGCGATTGCGTTGGATCAGCGGACGGCGTTCGGAGCAGGAGAACTGGGATGCGTTTGAAGGCGTCGCGGGCAAGCCGTTGGTGAACCTGCTGGACAAGCCACAGCCGTGGAAGTTGGTCCGGTACTGGTTGCTCGACCTCGCGACGGAATTGACCGCGGCGGAAAAGGACGGCACATTGCCGACGGTGCTGGCGCTGGATCGTGTCTGGATTACGAGCGACGGTCGGGCGAAGCTGCTGGATTTCCGTGCGCCGGGCGCGGTCGCTTCGACAACGTCGCCGGCGTCCGGGCCGAATGAGTTTCTGACGATGGTGGCTCGCGCGGCAGGCGGACCGTTACCGTTGCACGCGCGGACATTTTTGGAATCGTTGCCGAAGATGACAGCGGAGGCAACCGCGGCGGCGCTGAAGCCGTTGTTGCAGAGCTTGGCGGAGGTCACGCGGACGCGGCGTGCGGTGCTGCTTGCGGGGTGTCTTGGATTTCCGGTGTTGATAAGCGGCGTCATGTTGATCAGTACCCGGCTGATGAGCCGTTGGCAACAGAGCCAGCCCGAGATCGTGCAACTGGCACAAGTCCTAAACCACCGCACGGCACAACAGATGGGATTCTGGCCGAAGTCCCTGCCTAGAGTGGAGGATCGGCTGTTCGCGATTTACATCGCCAGCCATTATCGGGCGGCGATTACCAACGCCGCCAGTTGGAACAGCAACGTTGCAAGTTTCATGGTGCAAGGCCCGAACCGCAAGTTCGCCGAGAAGAGCCTGGCGGATTATCCGAACCCGGCATCGAACGAAGTCGCCGAAGCCACTGCGGCGTTGAAAATATACATGCCGAACGCCGAAACGCCGGTAACGCAAAAGAACCTTCAGCAGGCAGCGTGGGTTCCCTTCGTGTCGGCCGGCATGTTATTGGTGGTGTTCGTGTGCATCCCGGCAATGATCGCGGCGCTGGCGTTCCGTGGCGGTCTGCTGATGCTGATGTGCGGCGTGGCCGTCGTGCGCAAGGATGGCCGGCCGGCGTCGCGCGGACGAGT
>Ga0233425_10008412_pt1 | contig 13736 bp, 17 predicted proteins | sample Watercolumn_Towu_2_FD_181712 | JGI IMG/M metagenome (GOLD analysis project Ga0233425, IMG submission 181712) | Freshwater microbial communities from Lake Towuti, South Sulawesi, Indonesia - Watercolumn_Towuti2014_140_MG | ecosystem: Environmental > Aquatic > Freshwater > Lake | place...
TGTTTGGCACCGACCTGTTTGCCCAAACCAGTGCCACCACCCTGAAAATTTCCCACCAGTTCCCCGGTGGCACGATTGACCAGGGCGATTTTCGTGATCGCCTGTGCCGCCGCTTTGCCGCTGAAATCGACAAGCGCAGCAAGGGCGCGCTCAAGGGCGTGGTCTATCCGAATTCGTCACTGATGAAAGTCAACGCCCAGTTCAGTTCGCTGCGCAAGGGCGCGCTGGACATGACGCTGTTGCCGATTTCATACGCCGGTGGCGAAGTGCAAGAGCTCAACATCATGCTGCTGCCGGGGCTGGTGACCTCCTACGAACAGGGTTATGCCTGGAAAAATGCAGAAATCGGCAAGGCGATTACGGCCTTGCTGGAAGAAAAGGGGCTGGTGATTTTGTCCTGGGTCTGGCAGGCCGGTGGTGCCGCCAGCCGGGCCCATCCGGTGATCAACCCGGAAGATGTCAAGGGACTCAAGTTCCGTGGCGGCGGCAAGGAAATGGATTTGACCGCCAAGGCCGCCGGTGCCTCGACCCTGTCGATTCCCTCGAACGAAACCTATGCCGCGATGCAGACCGGTGCGGTCGATATCGTCACCACTTCGGCAACGAGCATGATCTCGTTCCGGCTTGAGGAAGTATCAAAACACCTGACCATCAACAAGCATGGCCGTGCCTACTGGTACCTGATGGAACCCTTGCTCATTTCCCGGGCGGTGTTTGACAAGTTGCCCAAGGAGCAGCAAACGCTGTTGCTGACGGTTGGGGCCGAGATGGAGAAATTTGCCCTCGATTCGGCGCGCGCCGATGATCAGCGCGTCATTGAGGTATCTGCCAGGGCCGGGGTCAAGGTACACGACTTGCCCGACTCGGCCCTGAAAAAATGGGAGGCGGTGGCGCGGGAATCGGCATGGAAGGATTTTGCCGACAAATCGCCCAACTGCGCACGCCTGTTGAAGCTGGCCGAAAAGGTACGCGCATGAGCCATGGCCTTGAACTGGGCCTGGCCCAGCCCCTGCCACAGCCAGGCCAGCACCACCCGGTGCTGGCCCTGCTGGAGCGCTTGCTTGGCAGCGTGAACCGGGCCATGATGGTGCCATGCATGCTGGCTCTGGCCAGTGCCGCACTGATCCTGTCCTACAGTGTGTTTGCCCGCTACTTTTTCAAAATCCCGACCGAGTGGCAAGACGAGAGTGCGATTTTCCTGCTGGTGGGCGCGACCTTCTTTTCCGGTGCCTATGTCCAGTCGCAGCGCGGCCATATTGGCATCGATGCGGTGGCAGGCTGGCTCTCGCCTGCGCAAAACCGGATCCGGATCCTGTTTAACCATCTGGTGTGCACGCTGTTTTGCGGCTTTTTTTCGTGGAAGTCGTGGGCCCTGTTTGCCGAAGCCCTGCACGAAGGCCATACCACCACCTCGACCTGGGGGCCACCGATGTGGATTCCGTATGCCATCATGGCAGCGGGCATGAGCTTGCTGGCCTTGCAGTTTTTGCTGGAATGGGTGCTGCATCTGGAACAGCCGGGGAGGGCCAAATGACGCCAACCCTGCTCGGACTGTGCTTTGCTGCGGCCACGCTGGCAATGATGTTTACCGGCATGCCGATTGCCTTTGCCCTGGGTTCGGTGGCAGTGGCATTCATGTATTTGATCCTTCTCAGGGCTGGTACTGGACCAGAGAATGGCAGAAAAAGGAAGCCGAGGCCGAGGCTGATCTTGAAAAGGGATCTCTTTCTCCTAAGTTTAAGACCGCGAAAGAAGGCCTGAGATGGTTAAAAAAGTAATCGACTACCGGATTACTCAACGATTTAAAAAAGATTATAAGGTCCTTCCCAAAGAAATTCAGGGATCATTTGAAAAGAAATTGATTCTTTTCCTTGAGGACGTTAATCATCCTTCACTTAGAGTAAAACGCCTTCAAGGGATGGCCAATCGTTGGGAGGGATCGGTAACCATGAACTACCGTTTTACCTTTGAACTTATTGGAACTACAGCCGTTTTGATGACCATTGGAACCCATGACATCTTAAGCCGTTAAAACTTATTAACCGTTTGCGGAAAAACTCATTATTCACAGGGTGCTCAAAAAGGTCCAGAGACAAGACGCCCGAAATCTTGAGGAATGAGGCGTACATAGAAGTACGTTGCAATGACGAAAGATGAGGGCAACGCAGTAAATGGGCCTTTTTCAGCACCCTGTTAACCGTCTCATTGTAAAATTGACTCGGTAGAGCTGTATTTTCTTTGCCTGGGAATGGCTTTCAAGTTTCTTCGTAGGTCTTGATAAAATCGTCTCTATGAATACCCGCTTGGGTGCAGATTGTCCTTAAGGTAGAAGCCTTTATTTGTGGGTGATTCGGAAGGGTCAAGGGTGTTTTACTGCTGTCTGGGTTTTCTCGTTCCATGGAAATATGCTCCCTTTCACGAACCATTCGAAAACCCAACTTTTCAAGTGTATTGATGACATTCCGTTTCGGTGCATCAACCGGGAATTTGGACACGATTATTTAAACCCCTGTTTCAGCGACAAATGCCTCAAGAATGGGAGGCTCAATATAGAAGTCCTCTTCTCCAAAGGTTTCTATATGGAAACGAATGGCAGATTTAACATCTGAAAGGGCTTCTTCATAGCTGTCGCCTTGTCCAACAACGACCCCTTTAATGCCTAAGGGATAAGCCACATACCCATCGGGGTGTTTTTCAACCACTATTTTATACTGTTTCATAATGACTCCTTTCTTGTCATTAAATTGTACCTGACAGATCCAATTATTTTCATTGGTTGACATCTCTCCCTTCCAAGGGCAGACTTTATGCCGGGGAGTGGTTTTTCAGCCAATCCCGTAAGGCGGTATCCACGCGGCTTTGCCAGCCTTCTCCCGTGGCCCGAAATTGTTCCACCACTTCCGGCGAAAGGCGGATAGTAATGCGCTCTTTGGTCGGAGTCTTTTGGGGGCCTCGCTTGTGGGTGGTAAGTTTTGTCTGTAAGGTTGCGGTCAGCACCTCTGATGCCGGTCGGAAATGTTTAAAGTCCTCGGTTTCCAATTCTCGGACTTCCCCCTCTTTATTGGTCAAAGGTTTTTTGTTTTTCATATTTTTTTACCTCTCTGAAATTGGCTCTTCGGAAACTGATCACCCGAATGCCGGTTAACGTCTCTACAAAACACATGATATGTAATCGGCCATCCAGATCACCCAAGGTTACGATACGGTCTTCGCCATAATCGTGTCTCCGGTCGATGCTATAAACCGCCGTTTCAAAATCAAAATCTGCTGCCCGCTCAAAAGACAGGCCCCGCTTTTGAATATTCCGGTCATTCTTCGCCGGATCAAAAGTAATTTTCCTAGAATAAATTGTATGTACAATTTGATTAAATGTCAAGTTTTTAAAAATGGGAATCGGCCGCCATAAGATTAAATTCCAGTCCTATAGCCTGGTCCTGAGGGATGTCCTATTTCAAAGGCAGAACCTGCATGCTTAGGGATGTGGGGTGATGGCAATGATCGTAATCTGTTTTGTAGCCGGACCGTAATACCAGAATATTCTGTAAGCGGCTGGAGTGGATTGTTCGGCATAGGCTTCGAAGATTTTTTCTCCTTTGGGTCCTATGAGACTGGTAAATTCGTGAGTTTGGAGGCTGTTGTGTCTCGGATTATCTGAAAGAAATTGGATAGCTTTTTTAACGGCCAGATATCTTTTTTCAAGACTCTTGTCCCTTTTCAGCCGTTTCAACTGATCTTTAGCTGCATCGGTTAGATAGATGTCGAACAATGGCCCCTCTAAAGATCTTTAAGATTTAATTTTGATATGTTACCTGAGGAGGCATCCTTTAATCCTGCTTTGACGTTCTCCAGTGCCAGTTCATTCCGGAAAAGCCAGGCTTCGGAGGCAGGAATTTCAACAACAGGGCGCAAGAGGAGTTCTCCGAGATCATTTTGGTATAAACGGACCCTTTTGGACCCCTTAAGGAGTTCTCCAAGGGTCAGCCTGTTTCGATCGTCAATCGTTCTCGTGTCAACCTCTTTGAATTCGTCCTGAACTTTTAAGATATAGCCTCGCATTGCTATCACCTCCTCATCTAATTCTAATATACCCGAAAACCCATTATGGGTCAATAGGAAAAACCCACCCCCAACCCGATATAAAAATTTTAAATGGGCACTGTTCCCAGGTTAAGACGCCCGACTTCTCCTTGTTTCCCTCTCTTTTTTGTCCTTAAGCAGGTCTCTATACTCTAATCAAGCAAAAGCAAAGCCTAATCAAGAAATCCTTAAACCGGGGAGTGGTTTTTCAGCCAATCCTGTCGGTGACCTGGTATAGTAATTGTGGATTCTTTAAGGAATCAATCAAACAAGCCCCCGGATTTTCCGGGAGTCTGCTTCAAACCTACTCTCCTAAAATTTGCAGAATTATTTTCCTAGTTCGGGGACGGTTATCAAAATCCACCAGAGCGATTTGCTGCCAGGTGCCCAGAAGAAGCTTTTTCCCGGTAAAGGGAATGGTGAGGGACGGTTTACATAGGGCGGCGCGGACATGAGAGAAGCCGTTGCCGTCACCCCAGCGCACGTTGTGTTCATAAGGGATGTGCCGGGGAACCAGCCGTTCAAAGGCCTTTTGTAAATCCTGAACCACTCCGGATTCAAATTCAATGGTGGTTACCCCGGCCGTAGAGCCGGGGATAAAAACGGTGACGATTCCATCCGTCAGAAAGAGATCCTGAAGGGCGTCCTGAATCTGATTAGTCAGATCAAGAACCTCCGGGTCACCTAAGGTATTGATGGAAATCTCTTTGGTGACTACGGCCATGAGACCTTTCTCATTTCTCCAGAGGGAGAATCACGGCTTGACCGGGGTAGGCATCTCTAAAGCGTTGGGCATCGGTAAGTGATCCAATCGGACCGCCGACATGCATGGGAACAGCCAGTTTGGGCTGGATGGCTTTGGCCGCTTCGACGGCCTCAGCCGCGGTCATGACATAGATCCCACTGACCGGCAGCAGGGCGATATCCACTCCTAATCCCTGCATTTCGGGGATGAAATCTGTGTCTCCGGCATGATAGAGGCTTTGTCCGCCTACCTTTAGGATGAACCCGACATAGTTTGATTCTTTGGGGTGAAAGGGTACCCCCGGACTACGGAATTTATTGATATTGTAAGCCGGGATGGTTTTAAGGGTGATTCCCTTAATAATTATTTCCTCTCCGGGTTTGATTAGTTTTATTTGACCGGTCAATTTTTCTGCGGCTTGGGCTACCGTGACGATCAGGGTTTCCGGTTTTTGGATTTTGGCCACATCAGCCGGAGAGCAATGATCAGAGTGATTATGGCTGATCAAGATTAAATCGGCCTTGGGGCCTCCGGTCAACTGAAAAGGATCCAGATAGATCACCTGTCCCTCGGCATCGATTCGGAAACTGGCATGCCCCAGCCAGTGGAGGTTGGCGGTCATTTTTTGCAGATCGGAATCTTGGGAGATCTTTGAAGCGGAGGCCCGAGCCGAATCATTAAACCAGTCAGCGGCCAGGAAAGACAGGGCCAAAGCCAAAACCAAAATAGTCGAAGAATGTCTCAATCGTTTCATTCGGTTAGCTCCTTTTTGGGTTATTTTCAGTGAAGGCCCTTTGGGCCTATTAGAAATAAATCATAGCAATTCTAATAAGTTATAAAATCAGAACTAATAGTTTCCGGTGGATTTCTCTTGACAGAGAGGAGGTAGTCTCCTATATTTTTCTCAGACTTATATACCCTAAAATTTATTTTTAATCAAGGAGGGAGAGATGTTTCAGAAAGCATATATACCTTACAAAGGCTATTGGTCTTCACCTTTTTCTCGCTGGCAGATGTCTTTTCAAAACATTAATGCCATTGAATTAGCGGCTAATACAACCCGCAAGTTTTTAGAAATGCGTAACCTGTCTGCGGATATCTTTGATGGTTGTGTGTTTGGGATGACCATTGGGCAACCTTCCTGGTTTTATGCCAATCCCTGGTTTTGTGCCTTAATGGGAAACGATAAAATTAGCGGACCGACGCTGAGTCAGGCCTGTGCCACCAGTGCCACGGCCATTTATACCGGGGGACTTTGGGTGGAATCGGGGATGTATACTAATGTCCTAGTCGCCACGGCAGACCGTTGTTCCAACGGTCCTCATACGATCTGGCCTAATCCGAACGGCCCGGGAGGAGAAGTCCTCAGCGAGAATTGGATGATGGATAATTTTAATCGGGATCCTTATGGAAAGGAGGCTATGATCAAGACCGCTGAAAATGTGGCGGTCATGTATGGAGGGGTCACCAAAGAAGAATCGGATGCCATGGCCATTAGGCGCTATGAACAGTATTTGATGAGTACGGCCAATGATCGGGAATTTCAGAAAGGGTATATGGTCCCTGTGGAAATCCAAATCAGCAAGAAAAAAACAGTCCTGGTCGAAACGGACGAAGGCATTTCCCCCTGTACCCCAGAAGGCTTGGCTCCCCTTAAACCAGTTATTGCCGGGGGTTGTATTTCCTTTGGAGCCCAGACCCACCCGGCCGATGGGAATGCCGGTCTGATCGTTACTACCAAGGAGAAGGCCCAGGAACTGAGCAAAGATAAGGGTGTAACCATTCAACTGCTCAGTTACGGTTATGATCGGGCTAAGAAGGCCCATATGGCCGCTGCGGTCACCCCGGCAGCCGAAATGGCCTTGAAGAATGCCGGAATTACGGTTAAAGATCTGGCAGCCGTTAAAACCCACAATCCTTTTTCAGTTAATGACGTAGTTATGGGTAAATTGATGAAAATACCTGAAGGAATATTTAATAATTACGGTAGTTCCTTGATTTTCGGTCATCCCCAAGGCCCGACCGGGGCCCGGTGTACCGTTGAACTGATTGAAGAGCTAGTGAAAATCGGCGGAGGTTATGGGCTCTTTGCCGGTTGTGCAGCCGGAGACACGGGGGCAGCCTTGGTGCTTAAAGTCAATTAACCCTCCCCTTGGTGCGCCGGTCTCCCGGCGCACCCCCTTCCCCTAAATTATTTTTTACAAAATGAAAAGATGAAGTCTTCCAGGAGGAAGGCCGGCGTTGCCGCACTTATTTTGAGCCGTCGATCGGCTTCATGGAGGAGTTTAAGGGCCGAAATCAATTGGGAGGAAGAAAATTTCCCGGCTGTCTTTAGGGTTTGGAACAGGACAAAAGGATGGGCTTTCGAGAGGATTTCCGGAGGGGGTGTTTCCTTTAGGCGGGGCAGGATAGTGGCCGAAAAAACGCCGAAATCCTGCCAGGCCCGTCCAGGGATCCCAGATAGGTTTTCCAAAAGTTCCTTGGCTACCAACAGCCGTCGCAAAGCATTGGTGATACCAGCCAAAATCTGTAGGGGATTGTAGCCTTGCTCCCAAAGTTGTTTGAGCTTTCGGAGGCCTTCTTCCAAATTTTGCTCCCCTAAAACCGTCGTCAGTTCATATAAGGGTTCTTCTCGATTCACCGCCACTAATTCGTTAACATCTTTAGGAAGAATATGATTCCTGTCTCCAAGATAGGCCAGTAATTTCTGGATCTCCATTTCCAGAAGATAGACTTCCGGATCGATCCTTCCTAATAACAGAGACTCGGCCTGGGCTTGAATGGTCTTTCCCTCTTGCGAGAGACGGTCTTTTAAATAGGCCCTTAACGTTTCCAGTTGTTCTCCTTTTTTATTTTGTCGTAAGGATAAATTGAGGAACACGCCGTGCTCGGAAATGGATTTGACAATCTTTTTTGAAACCGGAGGGCCTTCAACCAGGAGGATCAGGATATGATCTTTCGGGAAACCCTTTTGGAGGGCCTTTTCCAAAAGCTGTTCAGGACTGAGGGGACCGCATTCTTCAAGGAAGAGATCTTTTAAATCGATCAGAGCTTCTTTAAACCATTCGGGTAAGGGGGTCTTGCTTTCGGGAAACAATTTTTCTCGCAAGGCTTCACTGTTTTCATTGATCCCTTCCTTGATTATTTTTTTTGAGATTCCTGCCTGTTCTAAAAGGGCTCGAATGATTCGCAGACAGGTGGTCTGATTTCCCTTTTCCCAAGCCTCCTCAGCCTTTTTCCAAAGACGGTTTTCCTTGCCGGAAGAAAAAATTTGGAGGGGATTTTTTACTGAAACCACTTTTCGGCCGGGCAAGAAGGGAAAGGTTTGCAGCCGTTCCAGAATCGCCAGGATATCTTCCTTTTCACCTTCGACCACTTCCCAGTTAAAGGAAAGTCTTTCTTCTGGAAGGAGTTTACTGATCAATTGTTTATGAAACGCATCGGAGAGATAGGGATCTCCGGCTATAAGATAGATGGGTGCCGGGAGATTTTTTTCAACCTGGGCCAGAATTTGGGGGATATTTTTATAAGTGTAAATAGGCATTGGAATCAACAATCAGGAAACGGCTGAAACAGAAAGATGAAATAATGAAAAAGGCCCCTTTCGGGGCCTTTGGAAGTGTGAAGGCCGGTCACTAGGACTCTAAAATAAAAATTACTTCCAGACGCACTCGGTATTCGACGATTTTGTTGTTTTCTACGGCGACTCTTTGCTCAATGATCTTAATCCCGGTAATTCCCCGTAACGTTTTCGTAGCCCTTTTGAAGCCCAAAGAAATCGCATCTTCAAAACTTTTTTGTGAAGCTGAAATAATTTCAGTTACTCTGGCAACGCGGGCAGCCATGTAATCACCTCCTTTCCTAGTTGAAAAGTCTCTTTTGGGAAATCTCTTGCCCGGATTCAGGCCTACTTATCTGACCTTTTTCCGAATTCAACACCTGATCGCCTAGGACTCAACTGGAGTGTATTATTGTCATTTTTTATAATTTTATCATGACCAACCATGGTTAGCAAGGAGAAAAAAGTAGGACCGGGGATAAGAGTAGTTGATATTTAAAGACAGTTAATTACTCCTTGACTTTTCACTTTAATCCAAGCTATTATTTTCTCACAAGAAATATCATCTTAAAGGACCCAATGGAGTGGCAAGTGTTTGAAATTTTAGAAGAAAAAATTGACAGGATGGTTAAGAAACTCGAGGCGGTCACTCAAGAAAATCAGCAATTCACCAAAAAAATTAAAGAAAAAGAAGAAATTATCCGTAGTTCTCAAGAACGCATTGATGCCCTGGAGGAGGAAAAAGAACTCGTTAAGGGCAAAATTGAAGGGATTATCTCCAAAATAAATCACGTGTTGGGATAATGTAATAACTAGTGGCAGATATATATAAAGTTGACATCTTAGGGAATGAGTATACCCTAAAAGGGGATCTCGATCCGGAACTTTTGGAAAAAGTTTCAACCCTGTTAAATGAAAGGATTAAAGAGGTTGAAACCTCGATGCCGTCAACCAATAAAATCCATCTGGTCATCTTAACGGCTTTGAATATCGCTTATGATTATCTCCAGGCCAAGGAAGAAATTGAACGGATGGAAAAGCTGATGGAAACCAAAACGCAACAATGGTTGACAAAGTTGGATTCTTTAAATCCCTAACCATTCTTCTTCGTCGGAAGAGTCATTATATATTTTTTTAAGAAGGAATAAAGGCTAGCTATTCTCAAGAAGGTTTGGGTCAAAAATATACATCTAATTATGTTTCATTTAATGTTTAAATTAACGCTATAAACCCATCCCTTAACTTTGCTCGCCTTTTCGGGGAAACACCCCGGAGTACTCCTTCATACGTGTGATTGTGCCCAACCGTTCATCGAATTTTCGATAACCCATAAAGTTATTTATTTAGTAATAAGGAAATCATGGCTATCTCAACCCAATTAATTACTCTGATCAGCGGAATTCTTTTGGCCCTTTTCTGTGGAATCCTGATCGGGTTTTTTGTTCGAAAAAAATTTACCGAAAGTCGGGTCGAATCGATCGAGAATTTATCTAAAAAGATCGTCGAAGAGGCTAAAAAAGAGGCCGAAACGGTAAAAAAAGAGGCCATGCTTCAGGCTAAAGACAGCCTCTATCAAATGAAAATGGAATTTGAAAAGGAAACCAAAGAACGTCGACAAGAGATTCAAGATCAGGAAAAACGCATTCTGACTAAAGAACAGAATTTAGATCGGAAGATTGAACTGATCGACAAAAGAGAGTCTGAGTTCGAGAAAAAAGAAAGATCTCTGGCCCAAAGAGAACAGGAGACGTTGGAATTAAAAGAGAAATACGAACAATTAAATAGTGAAAAGAAAAGGCAATTAGAATATCTGGCCGGAATATCTTCCCAGGAAGCCAAAGAGATGTTGCTCCAGACCATGGAAAATGAAGCCAAACACGAAGCGGCCAAGACAATTCGTCGTCTGGAAAACGAGGCCAAAGAAACAGCCGATAGAAAAGCTAAAGAAATTATTTCCTTGGCTATTAAACGGTATGCCGGTGATTACGTAGCGGAAAAGGTGGTCTCCTATGTAAACCTGCCAAACGAAGAAATGAAAGGTCGCATTATCGGCAGAGAGGGAAGGAATATCCGAGCCATTGAGGCGGCTACCGGCATTGATTTGATCATTGACGATACTCCGGAGGCGGTTATCCTTTCGGGTTTCAACCCGGTTCGCCGGGAAGTGGCCCGGCTTTCCCTGGAGCGACTCATCAGTGATGGGCGTATCCATCCGGCCCGCATTGAAGAAGTGGTTAAAAAAGTATCTCAAGAGATGGAAGTCTCCATTCGAGAGGCTGGGGAAGCGGCCACCTTTGACGTGGGGGTCCATGGCATCCATCCGGAAATGATTAAATTGATCGGAAGATTAAAGTACCGCTCCAGTTATGGACAGAATGTCTTGCAACACTCCTTAGAAGTGGCTTTTCTCTGTGGAGTCATGGCCTCGGAGTTAGGTATCAATATTAAACAGGCCAAACGGGCCGGGTTGCTTCATGATATCGGAAAAGCGGTGGATCATGAAGTCGAAGGATCTCATGCGATCATTGGGGCTGATCTGGCCAAAAGGTATGCCGAGTCCAATCGGGTCATTCATGCCATCTCTGCCCATCATGAAGACATCCCTTTGGAGTCTATTTTAGATGTCCTGGTTCAGGCCGCTGATACGATGTCGGGCGCTCGGCCCGGGGCCAGAAGGGAAATGCTCGAAACCTATGTTAAGCGTCTGGAAGATTTGGAGAAGATTGCTAAATCCTTTGACGGGATTGGTAAGACCTATGCCCTTCAGGCTGGAAGAGAGATTCGAATTATTGTAGAGAGCGAGAAAGTCTCTGACAACGACATCTATGTTCTCTCCAGGGATATCGCCAAAAAGATTGAAGAAAGCCTAACCTATCCTGGGCAAATCAAAGTCACAGTCATTCGAGAAATCCGAGCCGTAGAATACGCTAAATAATAGAAAGGTGTAAGGGACAAGGAAAAACAAGGCAAGGGATAATCCGGAATTAGGATTTGTCTTAACCTTAAACCTTGTCTCAAGGAAGATCATTGTCCGTTAACATCCTGTTTATTGGGGATATTGTTGGAAAACCAGGCCGAAAGGCCATAAGAGAAATATTGCCCTCGCTAAAGGATCGTTTTCCGATTGATTTGGTCGTGGCTAACGGAGAGAATGCTTCCGGGGGAATTGGGATTTCAGTCAAGAGTGCCGATGAACTATTGACCTCCGGGATTCAAGTTTTGACTTCAGGAAACCATATCTGGAAGAAGAAAGAAATTCTGACGTACATTGAACAAAATCCGGATTTGATTCGACCGGCCAATTTTCCGCCTGAGACCCCGGGAAACGGGTTTGTGATCAAGGAAACGAAGTCCGGATGTCGAATTGGAATTCTTAATTTAATGGGGCGGACTTTTATGGAGGCCGTAGACTGCCCTTTTAAAAAATCCATAGAAGCGATTAAACGGTTAACCGAAGAGACCTCGGTGATCTTGGTGGATTTTCATGCCGAAGCCACTTCGGAAAAGATGGCGCTCGGTTGGTATTTGGATGGAAAGGTCAGTGCCGTCCTGGGAACCCATACTCACGTTCAAACCTCTGATGAGAGGATTTTCCCCCAAGGAACGGCCTATATCACCGACGTGGGGATGACCGGCCCTATGGAATCGGTCATCGGGGTAAAAAAGGAATTGGCTGTTGAACGGTTCCTGACCCAAATGCCCTACAAATTTGAGGTGGCGACGAGGGAGATTGTCTTGGAGGGGGTTCTGTTATCCATAGATCCGGTGAGTGGGAAATCTTTAAACATATCCCGAATTAGGGAAAGGTTATCAACCGAAGGCTAAAATTATGGCGGATAATTTCTACAATGTCCTGATGGAAAGGGGATTTATTGAGCAGTCAACCGATCCCGAGGAAATGGAAGGTCTTTTTAGCCAAAAGACCATTTCGGCCTATATCGGCTTTGATCCCACCGCAGAGAGTCTCCACGTCGGTAGTCTGGTTCCGATCATGGCCCTGGCCCATTTACAGCGGACCGGCCATTGTCCGATTGCCCTGGTCGGCGGCGGTACGGCCTTAATCGGGGATCCGAGCGGCAAAAAAGAAATGCGACCAGTTTTGAGCCGGGAAAAGATTCGCCATAATGCCGAGGGATTGAAGAAGCAATTGGCCCGGTATATGACCCTGGATGGACAGCAGGGATTGCTCCTGAATAATATGGACTGGCTGGTTCCCCTTAATTATATTGAATTTCTGAGGGACATCGGCCGGCATTTCAGCGTCAACAGGATGTTGACCGCCGAGTCGGTCAGACAGCGCTTGGAGACAGGCTTGTCCTTCATTGAATTTAATTATCAACTTCTCCAGGCCTATGATTTTTTGCATTTGTTTAATCATCATGATTGCCTGCTCCAGATGGGCGGGGCGGATCAATGGGGAAATATCGTTGCCGGGATTGACCTGATTCGACGGATGAAAGGGGGTAAGGCCTTTGGGTTGACCTTTCCTCTGATTGTAACCAGCTCAGGGGAAAAGATGGGCAAAACCGCTAAGGGGGCGGTTTGGCTTGATCCCGATAAAACAAGTCCCTATGAATATTACCAGTTCTGGATTAATACCGAAGACCAGGATGTGCTGCGTTTTTTGGCCCTTTTCACCTTTCTCCCCCTGGCCAAAATCCGGGAACTGACTCTAAAAGAAGGAGCCGAAATACGGTCGGCCAAAGAGGTTTTGGCTTTTGAAACGACGACCATCACCCATGGCCTGGACGCTGCTCAAAAGGCCCGGGAGACTTCCCGAAATCTTTTTTATGGTCAGGGGCAGGAGTCCGAGGCCGTACCCCTGGCCCGTTTCCCGAGAGAGAAATTAGAAAAAGGGGTCGAAGTGTATTTATTGCTGGTGGAGGGGGGTATTTGTCAAACCCGAAGCGAAGCCAGGCGGTTAATAGGCCAAGGGGGGGTCAGCCTGAATGATTCGCGGATTACTGCTTTTGATCAGAAAATCTCAGTTGAGGATTTGAAAGGAGATTCCCTTCTGTTTAAAATCGGCAAAAAAAGATTTTATAAAATCATTTCTTTTTAATTTTTTTGCTTGACATATTTTTTAAAACAGTTATAATATTATTTTTTCGTTGCTTGGGGGAGAGAAATCCTCCTTGACAAAAAAAGAAAAATAGATTATATAAATAGTTCCTTGATCTTTGAAAACTAAATAGTGAGACGATTTTGTGGTCCCTTTATAAAAAATGTTTTGAGTTTAATTGGAGAGTTTGATCCTGGCTCAGAATGAACGCTGGCGGCGTGCTTAACACATGCAAGTCGTACGAGAAACCCCGGCTTGCCGGGGGAGTAAAGTGGCGCACGGGTGAGTAACGC
>Ga0233425_10008413_pt1 | contig 13736 bp, 6 predicted proteins | sample Watercolumn_Towu_2_FD_181712 | JGI IMG/M metagenome (GOLD analysis project Ga0233425, IMG submission 181712) | Freshwater microbial communities from Lake Towuti, South Sulawesi, Indonesia - Watercolumn_Towuti2014_140_MG | ecosystem: Environmental > Aquatic > Freshwater > Lake | place: Indonesia...
CGAAGGGGTGAGGCCGACGAGGTTGCAGAGGCGCAGGCTGTCCGGAATCAGGCGCGGCAGATCATCGCCCGCACCGTCGCCCCAGTATTGGCTGATCTCGTTCCAGTACGGCTCCATCCGAGGGGGAACGGGCGTCGTCACACGCTGACGTGTGCGTCCGGTGCGGGGGTCGAGGACCTCCAGCGAAGGCCCGAAAGCGGCGACGACCTCCATGCCGCGCCCGCGGTCGGCGGCCTGCACCGGGAGGTCGCAGGTGATGGGCACGGCGTTCGCCGGGAACGCGCCGCGTTCCCAGAGCACGCGCCCTTCCACGGTCAGCGCCGACAGGCGCACGAGTTTCTGGTAGGTCCAGCGCCGGCCGGTGTGCGGCGCCGGAGCGGCAAAGAGCAGTTCGCACCGGCCGTCGCCGTCCAGGTCCGCCAGCCGCAATTGCCGGCCCAGCGCGTGTCCGCGCACGTCCACTTCCGCCATCAAGCGCATGGGCGGCCAGGCCTGCCGCGCCCGCGCCGCGCGCCGCGCGACGGATGCCGCCTCGTTCGCCAGCCGGCGCCGTTCGGCCTCGCCGATGCTCACGGTGATGGCGCCGCACGTGAGACCACCCTCGGCCCAGATGCCGATGCCGCCGCAATCGAACGAGCCGTCGCGCGCGTGCAGCGTGGCGCGCCCGACGCGGGCGGTGATCCGGTCGCCCGCCACTGCCAGGCGGACCTGCGTCAGGCGGCGCGGCGGCACCATCGGCTGGGCGACGAGCACGGTCGGCACGCCCTCAGCCATGCGCACCAGCTTGAACATGCCGCCTTCGAAGGTCGCCGCCACGAAGTCCCGCGCAGTGCGGTAGCGCGCCACGAGTCCGACCGGTTCGTGTCCTCGCACCGCCAGTCTCGCGGCGACCTCGTAATCGCGCCAGGGCCGCGGCCCGGTCGTCAGCACCAGCGCCACGCCCCACGGCGGCGTGCCCGGCGCCTTGGTCAGACACGGCCGTCCGCCGGCCCGTGCCACCCGGAAAGGCGAATGGCGCCTGTCCGGATTGCCCCGCCAGACGGTGCTCGCATGGTACCAGCCGTGGAGATTGGCGGGCGCCACGCCGGCCATGTACTCGCCGCAGGCGGTGTTGTCCCGGTGCAGCGGGCCGGCGGGCGCAGCGCCCCAGGTCTCGCGAAAGAGGATGGATTTCATAGGCCTATGGTCTGGTGGGACCGCATCGACCTCTTTGACCTTGTTGACCATGCGGTCAACAAGGTCATCCCGGTCACTGTGGTCAACATCATGCTTCCATTCCCATCGTCACCTTGACCTGCACTTCTCGACGCTCCGACGTCAGGGGGATCTTGTTCCCGGAAACACGCCGTCCGTTCACCAGCATATCGCGAACGCCCTTCATCACGCCATCCGGGTTACGGACGGAGATCCGATGAATGACACCGCGGAAGACTCGCGTCACCTCGAACCGCCGCCAGGCGGCAGGAATGCACGGGTCAATGACAAGACCGTCGAAATCGGCGCGGCACCCCAGGATGTGCTGCAAGGCGCCGATGGCCATCCAGGCAGCCGAACCGGTGAGCCAGGCGTTGCGGCCGCGGCCGACGATATGGAACGGCGGTTGGCTGACGAACTGGCACATGACGTACGGCTCCGCCTCGTGCCGTTCGGCGTTGCGGCTCTTGCCGGCGGCGCAGAGGCGTTTGAAGTACGCCAGCGCCTTGTCGCCGCGGCCCATCATGGCTTCGGCCGTGATCATCCAACTCGCCGCATGATGAAAGACCGATCCATTCTCCTTGATGCCAGGCGGGAAGATCCCCGCCGAACCGATCTCGTCCATGTCGAAGCGCGTGAAGGGCCGGTCCATGATCTTGTGCCCGTAGGGTGTGCCCAGTCGCGCCTCCGCGCTGTCGAGCGCCGCGCGGCCGCGCTTGCCCGTCGCGTAGCCCGCCATGACCGCCCAGGGCTGCGGCTCGAGGAAGATGCGGCCATATTCCGGCGTGCGTTTGGACCCCAGCACCAGGCCGTCGGCCTTGATCAGCCGCTTGTACCAGGCGCCGTCCCAGCCGGCCGTGTTGATGCGCCGTCCAACCTCCCCGTAGCGGCGCTCGAGGGTCCGGGCATACGCCGCGTCGCCGCGCCGGCGGGCCAGTTCGAGCAGCGCCCGCGTCGAGGCGCCGTAGAGCGCCGACGTGAACACGCTCTCGCTCCGGCGGTCGCCCGGGTTGAGCGAGTCGTTCCAGTCGGCGGCGCCGATCTGCATCAGGCCATGCCGCCCGCGCAGGCGAAAGGCGAGGTCGTTGCAGCGCTTCAGGTGTTCGTAGACCGTGCCGCGGGCTTTCGACAGGGCGTACGGCAGCACGCGATCCAGGAAAGCCTCGTCGCCGGTTTCCTTCACGTACAGGCTCACGGTCATCGCCGGCCAGTTGTGATCGTCGTAGAACCCGTTCGCGCCCCAGGCGTTGGTCAGCGGATTGAAGTCGTGGCAGGCCGAGCCATCCGCGCGGATGGCCGACACGATCTTCTCGATCATGTTGCGCGCCGCCTCGGGGAAGGCATGCAGCAACCCCATCTGGTCCTGCGACGAATCGCGGAAGCCGATCGAACGGCCGATGCCCCATTCGTAAGACGAGATCGAGCGCGAGAGCCGCATGGTCACGGCCGACTGGTACTGGACGAACCCGTTGACGAGGGCATCGAATTCGGGGTCGGGAGTGCGGACGGTGAAACGCGAGAGGCGTTCGCTCCAGCCGCCCTTGAGCGCCGCAAAGGCACGGTCCACGCTCGCGAGGGTGCGATAGCGTGCGGCATCGCGCCGCCAGGTCTTGTCGCTTTCGCTGATGCCCGTGCGGTAGACGATGCGCTTGCTCTGGCCGGGCTTGAGCGTGAAGCGATGTTCGAGCGAGCCGATCGGATAGCCGCCGTTCTCGCAGTAGTTCGTGGACTTGCCGCTTTCGAGAACCGCCGGATTGCGCTCGTCGCGGTAGCGGCCGAGGAAGCGGTCGCGGTCGCCGTTGTAGCCGTGCGGCTTCTCGGAACTGACGTGATAGCCGCAGTTCTGCACGAAGTGCATGTCGTGCAGGCCGCTGCCGATGTCGTTGTAGCTGTAGTGGAGGATGGCCCCGGCCTCATGGCGCTGCCGCGAGACATTCGGGCAGTTGTCGATGTTCATCAGGTCGCGCATCGCGCCCCAGAAGGCGAACTCGGCGTAACTGAAGGTTTGCAGCCGCCGCGTGCGGCGCGTGAGGTTGGTAACCGTCAGGTCCCAGACCTCCAGCCGGCCGGCCGGCGGCACGAAGTAGGTGAGCGCGCTGCGGATGCCGTCATACTCCAGCGTCACCACGGAGTAGCCCGTGCCCACGCGGCAGGTGTAGCGCACCTCCGCCAGCGGCATGTGCACCGGCGCCCAGGTGGCGGACCAGTAGCGGGCCGAATCCCGGTCGCGCAGGTAGAGGTAACGGCCGGGCCGGTCGTAGGGCACGTTCTGGTAGCGGTAGCGCAGCAGGCGGTAGACGCGCGGATCGGTGTCGTAACTCACGCCGCCGCCGGTGTTGGAGATCATGGCGACGTACGTGTCGTTCATCAGGTAGTTGAACCACGGCCGCGGCGTGTCCGGCCGCGTGATCACGTACTCGCGCGCCTGGGCGTCGAAGTGGCCGTAGGGGCCTGGAGCAATCGTATTCATGGCACCTGCTCACCTCTCTGACAGTGACTCGGCCCGGAAGACTACGGCGGCAGCAGTTTCGCCGGCGGTGTTGTTGCGGGACCGGCGCCAGCCGGCGGTGTGCCCGCGTTCATCGCTGATCTCCCGCCGGCTCCCGTGCAGCTTGCGGCGCTGCGTCCCGGGGCACGGACGGCACGCGCATCTCGATCGTGTGGCCGCGCGGGTCCCTGCCGCACGGCACCTCGTAGACGGCGCAGCCGCGCGGCGCATCGAATGCGCGCGCGTCGGTTCCTTCGCGCCAGCGGTGCGTGATGCGCAGCTCCCCGGGCGACGGTGGCTCTTCCAGGTGGCCCGCGCATTCGAGGGCGATGGCGCCCGTGTCACTCGTCACGCGGACCCAGACCGCCGCGGCGGGCTGCGGCAGGACGACCTCGGCATCGAGGCCGGCATCCCATTGCAGCGGCGTGTTCGGGATCGCCAGCGCCGCGCCGCGCGTCCACGCGGCGCCGTCCGTGCTCCACTCCAGCACGGCCTGCCGCACCGTCGCGCCGGCTGCCGGCGCAGGGGCGACCGGTGCGAGCACCACGGCGGCCCCCGCGGCGGCCAGGCAGGCGCCCGCCGCCCGGCGGCTCTCTGGACCCGCGCCAGCCATCACTTGATCTTGTGGCCCGTCAGCTCGTTGCGCACGCTGCGCGTGTCGCGCTCCTCGACCGCCTCAACGATCTTGCCGTAGAGGCTCGGGCGGCGCGCCTTGAGATGGCCGCTGGGCACGGTGCGCGCGCGCGCCTCGCGGCTCAGTGGCGCCAGGATCATGTCGTCCCCGGCCTTCTTTGTCTCGGCCAGCACGAGCCCCTCGGGGTCGAGGATCATGCTGCACCCGACGCGCACCTCCGGGCCGTCGATGCCCACGCCGTTGGGGAAGACGTAGAACAGGTTGTTGTCGTACGGACGCGACGGCAGCCACTTGGCGATCCACTGGTAGCCCTTGGGCCCCTCGATCGCCTGTTGCAGCGCGGCCGGGTCGCTGTCGCGATTGCGCCAGAGCTCCAGCGGGATGCGCCCCATGCCGCGCGAGGACATGTCGAAGGCTCCCGTCTGGTGCGGCGCGAAGATCACCTCCGCGCCCTTCAGGCAGAGAACGCGCGGGTTTTCCGGCAGGTTGTTGTCGTAGCAGATCAGCACGCCCATCTTCCAGCCGAAAAGATCGAACACCTCCAGGCGATCACCCTGCTTGATCGCCGAGTTCTCGAAGGCGTGGATCTTGCGGTGCTGAAAGATCGTGCCGCGGTCGGGCGTAACGACGACGTAGGTGTTGAACATGTCGCCGCCCGCCGCGTGCTCAAGCATCCCGAACATCACCACGATGCCGTGGCGGCGCGCCAGTGCCTGCACGCGGCGCACGGACGGCCCGCGCGCGGTGTCCTCGGCGATGGCGCGCAGCTTCCGCGGCGTGCACTCAAAGAGGTAGTTGTAGCCGGTCAGGCACATCTCGGGGAAGGCCACGATGTCCGCGCCCTCCGCGGCGGCGCGCGCCACGAAGCGCTCCATGACCGCCAGGTTGGCGGCCTTGTCATCCTGCCGCATCTCAAACTGCACGGCGGCGACCTTGAGCACTGGCGTGGTCCTGTCTTTCATCTCGTCTCCTCGGCTGGTTCACCCGGATCGCGTGCAGGCAGGTCGCCCTTCCGATCCACGCCTGCTACGGGATTCGCGTCGTCGCTACTGTAGCGCGGCGCTGTGCGGCGCGGCCAGCCGCAAAACGCGCACGTCAGCAGTTCTCATATGGCCGCCTGAAGGGGATGGGCGGGCTAGAAGCCCGCCCCCACGGCACAGAATCGGCCCAAACCCGCCGTCGCCGAGGCGCGGGGAAAAGGCTGGCCACAATCAGGTAGTACTGAGTAGTTACGCAGCTTCTTCACGGCGCACCAGCATCGGTATATCCCCGTCCTCCTTGTCCTGTTGGCCTATCGCTCCGAGATATCCTCGAACGCCGATTCCGGGTCGCCGCACATGCGGTCGCGCTGATAGAACCGGTCCGGCCCGATGGCCTTGCGGCTCTTGCCGGTCACAAACAGCTTAACGACGGCACAGTTCGTGTAGTCCGGCAACGGCACCGCGATGAATGTGCCGTCGAACTTGAACGGCGTGTCCCGCAACACGGTTTCGCCCGGCAGGATCACGCCCACGCGCCCGACGTTGTGGCCCTGCTTCACGCGGAAGAGCGCGTAGGGCGTTTTCGCATAGCGGATCGTGTCGCCCGCGTCGATGTGCTTGTTGAGGATCCCTGCCACGTAGCCGTCCGCGACGGTGTAGAGTTTGCCGAGCGAACCCCGGGGCGGGCGCAGAGGGTCGGGTTCGAAGCAAAGCACCCGCTCACGGAATTGAGCGAAGAGCGGCAGGTATTTGCGGTACAGCGCGATCTCCTCATCGGTCGGCTTGTACGAGCAGGTCGGGTAACAGCCGTGCAGCACGCAGCGGCGCAGGCATTCGTCCACCGACATGCCGCAGTTGCGTCCCCAGAGGTAGAAGAGCGGCGAGGCGATCGAGGCCCAGAAGAACTTCTCCTCGTACATGTCGCCGTCGCCCTCGAGAAGCTGACCGTCGCAGTAGCGCATCGAGCGGATGCTCATGGGCTTGTTCGCGAAGCTGGTGAGGTTGCGCGGCCGCATGATCGTGGTCTTGATGATCCGCTCGATCTCGTCATAGCTGTGGTTCATGCTGTAGGCGCGCTTGCCGTTGACCACCGTCACGCCGTCGTCGTGCGCGAAGTCGATCTCGTAGTGCCGGAAACAGTCGAGGAAGAAGCCGTCCAGCAGATCGCCATAGTCGTCGAAGATCTTGCGGGCCGACTCGATCATGAACTTGCCGAACGACCAACGCGGATCGGCATTCATGTTGTGGGACATGTACCAGCCGCTGGGCATGGCCGATCCATCCTCGTTCCTGGCGATGGAGTCGGGCCAGCGTTTCTCCACCAGCGGGCGGTACCCGTCGGTGTAGTTGAAGTACCAGTGGTTGGAGATGCCATGCTTCTTGAGCACGGCCAGGCGGCGCTTCAGGTCCGCGCGCTCGTGGAACCAGCCGGCGCGGAAGGCGTCGGCGACTTCGCCGGCCTTGTATCCGCACGCCGCCATGCACTCCTCCGGGGTGTGGCTGGCAATGAACGCCTCCATCGCCTCCGGGGTCACCTCCTCGGCCTTGCGCCCCTCCGCGACCGCCTGGCGGCGCAGCGCCTGCCACAGCGGCTCCTTGCTGCGGATCCAGCGCTCCTTGCCGTCCTGGTAATAGTCGCCGTAGTCCTGGAAGTGGCCATGCACTTCAAACGTCTTCAGGCCGCAGGCCACCAGTTTGTCCACGTGTTCGTCCACATAGGCGGTACCGCAGAGAAAGGTGCCCTCGCGGTTGTAGATGGCCCGGTTGAACGGGTCGAAGAACTCCTGCCAGCGCTGGTAGACCCGTCCCAGCCCCGGCCGCCAGTCGCCCTCGTGGAAGAACAACATGACCTCGGTCCGCATCGGCCGGTCGCCCACCAACCCGATGTAGTAGTTCACGGCTTCCAGCACCGGCGCGGTCTTCGCGTCCTTCGCCATCGAGCCCCAGTTGTAGCACCGCTCCAGGTTGTTGAAGCCGAACTTGGCGGCCGGCACGTTGGCGTCGATCGGTTCGACCATGGAATAGCCGACGTCCAGTTGCCGGTTGAAATGGCTCACCATCGGCAGGATGACCTCCTGCTCGCTCACGTACGGGATCTGGGTGTACATGAACTCGAACGGCGTCATGCCGTCGAAGGTCTGCTGCCCCCATTTGCAGGGCGCCCACACATCCCAGCCGGCAATGAGCGGAAACATGAAGTGGACCCGCAACGAACGGTCCGCAACCCTGCGGTTCTTCTTCTCCGCCGCAACCTCCCAATGGAGGGCGCTCTCGTCCATGCGCAGCGACAGGGTCACGGTGAATGGGGCGCCCTGGTACTGGCGGATGACCGTCACGCCCTGCCCGTGCTTGACTGCCCGGGTGACGGTGAACGGCGTCCGCCAGTCGTCGTACCAGCGATCGTCGCGCTCATCGTAGATGCGCAACCCGCCGATGTAGCCGGGAATGCCGCCGCGCGTCTGCCGGAACAGGTCCAGCCCGGTCCGGCGCCAGGTGCAACCCCGGATCAGGCCCGTCGCCTTCTCGACGGCCAGCATGGCATCGGCGTTCTTCAGGAACCAGCAGGTGGCACGGCTCGGAACGAACGGCAAAACCGAAGGAACGTGAGGCTTCATGGGGCTTGCAGACATCCTTTCCGTCTCTCGTTCGAGAATCGCAAACGTCCAGCGACCCTCCGCGCCTACGGCGCACGGAGAATCGCGCCGCCCCGCGCCGGGCTCGCGGCCAACACTTCCGCGAGCGCCATGCCATCGCGCGGCACGTGGCGGCGCCAGTAGACGACCGACTCGGCAACCGCCTCCAGCTCCGCGCGTGCGTGTGCCGCCGTGGGCAGGAAGGGCTCCAACGTCAGGTAGATGTGGTTGGCTGGCGGCGGCAAGCCAGCCGGCGCTGGCGCGGAGAAGCTCGCCGCGAGCGCGCGGATCACATCGGGCGGATGGATGACACCGCGAGCGTTGTGCTCGGCCGTAAAATTCCTGTGCCCGCTTTCGTGGCCATTGGTCTGCTGCAGGTGAACGATCGGCGACCAGGCCCCGAAACGCTCCAGCCAGCGGTAGGGATCGCCGTCGCCCGGCGCCGCGAACAGATGGGGATGCGACACGCACAAGGCGTCGATCGCCGCCCGCACGTCCGCCGACGCCGCCCCCGACGCCGCCAGGCGGCGGATCGGCGCGTGACACTCGACCGGCCCGAGGTAGAGCGTGTCAGCGCGCCCGGCTCGCGCATCCTCGACAAATCGCGCGACCGCCTCGTCCGTGGGCGGCAGAAAGCGCGCCTGCCCGCAGGCGTGGCCGGTGTCGATCGTCAGATACGCAGACGGCGTGCCGGAACCGCCGGCGTTCAGGTCGCGCAGGAATGCTTCGGCGCCAGCGAGGGTCCAGGGGACTTGGTGGGGGGTGTACATTTGCTCGATGCCGAACGAGGACGTCCCCGCCTCGCGCGCGTCCGCGGCGAGATCCCGCAAGTCGGCCACAAGCGCCTCGTACGCGGCGCGGTAGCGGTTGGGATCGCGCAACACGGCTTCGGAGAAGGCGTGGGCGAAGAAGCCGAGGCCCGCGCCGAGACGTCCGGCCAGGTGCAGCATGGGGCGGACCCACGCATCGCGGATGTGCGCGCGCACCCGCGGGTCGTGATGGCCGAGGCCCAGCGTGGCATACGTGCCGTGGCCGGAGTAGCAGTTGACGACGCGCACGCCGGTACGATCCGACTCGCGCCGGACATCGGCGAGCCAGTCGTCAAGATGGCCGGGCACGGAGTAGAGCGGATCGATCTCATTGTCCGCGCTGGCCTCCACGCATTGCAGGCCGAGGTCGCGCACGACCCGCATCCACTCTGCCGGCTCGCACCAGCGCTTGGCGGCAAAGCAGTTGTCGATCGCCAGGGAAATGTGGGGCGATGTCATGGCGTGTGCGTATTCTTTAGCAATTCTCGCATCACCGACAACTCCTTTCGGCGGGCGCTGAGGCCCGCCCATCCAGATCAATCCCCTGCTTTCCCGGTCGCAATGGCACGGTTTCCGTGCCCCAGATCAATTCCCCGGTCGACTCGTCCGGCAGGATGACTTCCCCGCGGCACCCTCCTGTTTCCGGGAAGGCCAGATCGAGACCGATGAACCCTTGCGGGTGTGGCATCTTGCTCGTGATCCGACGCAAGCCACCGGGCGCGGGCGCGATGCGCACGCGCCGGAAGCCGGGAGCGGCGGGGCGGATGCCCGCCACCGTGGCGTGCAGGTGGAAGAGCGGATGGCTGCCCCAGGCGTGGCAGTCGGAGCGGGATGGCTCGAACATCTCGTAGGGCGTGTGCAGCCCAAGGTCGTCCATCAAGCCATTCCAGTGTGGCAGGTGGTCGAGCACGAGTTCGCCGCGGCCCAGCCGGTGGTAGGCCTCGAAGAGGTAGAACATCCAGTACATCGGTTGCGCCTGAGCCAGCCCCGGCGTCTGCCGCAGGGCATCGAGACAGGCCGCTTCGCGACCGGCCGGAACGGCGCCCGTCAGCAACGCCATGATCTGCGCGTGCTGGCTCCACACGTCGTGGCCGGGATGGTCGGCCATGAGATTGCGGCCCGCGTCCCAGCAGCGCGCGGCGATGGCCTGCACGATGATGTTGGCGCGGCGGCGGCAGCGGGCGGCAAGTTCGGGTTCCTCCGCGGCGTCCTCCAAGTCCGCCGCGGCCAGCAGGGCCAGTACGTGCAGCAGGTTGAAGGTGCTGCTGGGACCGCGCGTGCTGTCGGGCGAGTACAGCGTGCCGATCCACTCGGGCACGGTGTCGATAAAGGCCCAGCCGGGCGCGTTGTCGGCGAGGCTGTCCGGACCGCAGAGCGCGGCAAAGGCGTCGAGGTTGGCACGCACGCCGGGCAATCGCGCGCGCACGAACTCCGGATCGTCGCGCCACCAGGCGTAATCGCGCACCATCATGACCCAGTAGAGCGGAAAGCTGCTGATCAACTGCGCGTGGGCGTACGGATAGGAGGAGTTCGTGAAGCCGAAGAAGCGCCGCGACCAGTCAAAGAGCTCGATGCAGCGCCGCGCCAGGCGTGCGTCGGCGGATAGGACGTAGTTGATCAGGTTGTGAAGCCGCGTGTCGCCCCCGTAGAGGGTCTGCTCGTAGTGCGGACAGTCCATGAAGGTCTCGTGCGCGCACATCTGCAGGCCGCGCAAGCAGAAGGGCAGAATGCGCTCCACCTGGGCGTCGTCGCAGACGAACGCGGACTCCGCCTCCAGCGGGTAGCGTGTCTCGCGGAAGGAAAGCGCGTTGATCGTCAGCGGTTCGGCTTCCGTGCGCACCGTGACCAGCACGAGGCACCCCGCCCGCCACCAGCAGGCGGTGTAGGCGCGCTTCTGTCCGCCATCATTGCGGAAGCTGTCGCGCGGGCCGCGGATGTACTTGCCGGCGTGCTCCCGCCGTCGCCCCTTGTGCTTGGACGCCTGGCTCAGCGGCCGCTCGAAAAGCGCCTCGGCCCAGGTCATGGACAGTTCCGAGCCGGCCCCGCCCGTGAGCACCGCCTGGCTGTACCCGCAGTAGTAGTCGCCAAGCTCCCACAAGACCGAAAGCGTCGTGCGCGGCGGCACCTGCACCGCTCCCCGGCCTTCCAGCATCGCCTGCCATTCCGCGATGCCGGAATGACGGAGGCCCTCGACCGGCAGCGGGGTTTCGCCATCGAGGCCGCCGGGAATCAGCGCCACGATGCGGCCGGGGCGGCGCGTTACGGCGACCTGTTCCGGCAGTGGGCTTGGGCGCAGCGCCCAGCCGGGGCGGACGCCGTACCATTCGGCCCGCTCCAGCGGCCCCAGTACGACCTGCGGTTGCACCCACACCACCGGCGCGAACCACTTTTCGCCATGGATGGTCTGATGATCGCCCACCAGGCGCGCGGGCAGTTCACCGGGGCGGTTTTCGAAGGACCAGGCGGTGCTGAGGTCGGCGACCCGCCAGTTGCCGCGTCCGGTATCGAGCACGGGCGCCAGAACACCTTCAGCCGCGAGAATGAACCCACCACGATGGCTCATCTGCGCGGCCGGAGCGTGGGAGCCGATCCACCAGACGGTCGCCTCCAGGCGGTGTTCGCCGGGCGGCAGCGTCAGCGCGTAGGAGGCGAAACTCCAGTGCTCAACATCGCAACGGTCCGGTCCGCGGGAGATGAGTTCGCCATCGAGGCGCAGTTCGTAGCGTTGGTCGGCACTGACGTGAATGCGCGTCTGCGTCTCGGTGTCCAGCGTGAACGCGTTGACGAACCGGAGGACGGCGAACTCCTGCGCCGCACGCTCCGGATGCCAGAGCCAGACGGCATGTTCGATCACGTAGCGCGGCCGCAGGTTGGCCTCGCATTCGGGTTTCGCGACCAGCACACTCTCGCGTTTCGTCATGATGCTGTCTCCGTCAGTGGATTCCAGTTTCCCAAACAAGGGGCGTCGCGACCGGAACATCCCGTTGCACTCTCAGCGCGCGATCATCTCCGCCAGCCCGCCCCTCAGGCCGGAGATCCTCCAGTCCGGCAGCGCGCGCACTCTGAAACACGACACCGTGCCGTCCTGCGTTGTCACTCGGGAACCCAGGCCACGGCGATATCGCCCGGCTGCCTCAGGCGCCAGGATTCGCCGCCGCCCGCCGGCCGAATCAGCAGCCGGTCGTTCGGACCGTGGCGCAGCAAAACGGGTTTGCCGCCGACCAGGAAGTGGAAGACCAGCCGCCCGGCGCCTCCCTCCGGCCCGCGCTGCCGAGCCCCGCTGACCTGGTAGTAGCCGGTGCGGTCGGCGTGGATGCCCACGCAGCGGAGGATCGCCTGAAGCCCCCGCCGCCTCTCCTCCGTTCCCGGGTAGAAGCCCAGGCGAATTGCGGCGCCCTTGCCGGCGGCCCGGCGCGTCGCGACCGGAAAGCGACGCCCGGAGGCCTCCGCTTCCAGCAACACCTCGGTGCGTCGGGAGAGGGGCCGGAGTTCCGCGTGGAATGGTCCGGCGGAGAAGCGTGCGCGCACGCCCGGCCCTGCCGCGATGGACGCGGGTGCGCGCCGGGGGTAGCGGACTTGCGCGGCGCCGAAGATCGCATCGATGTTGTCCAGCTCCGACGCCGGCCGCAGCCAGAGATTCGCGGCGCGCTCCCCAAGGCCGGGGCCGGCGATGACGGTACCGCCTCCGCGGACGTACGCATCCAGGATCCTCTCCCACTCCGGCGGCACAAACCGCATGTCGGGCAGAATCCAGATCGGCGTGACGTCCGGATCGGTGGGGGCCGGCGCCCGCGTGATGTCGGTGAAGATTCCCCAATCCCACAGGGCCGAGTACAGCGCCTTCAGGTTCTCCTTATATGGATAATGGCAGGAGTTCCGGAAGAAGCCGCCGGGCGCGGGATTGCTGATCGCCGAGAACAGGTCGGTGTCGAGGTCGTGATGGATGGCCACGCGCGCGGGGGCCGGGCGGAACCCGGCGAGGTACGGGCGGAGCGCGCGCAGGTCTGCCAGGGTCCGGCGGACGATCTCCAGCCGCGGGGTCGGCCGCCCGTCGACGTCGACCAGGCCGCAGGCGGCGGACTCGTTCAGAAACCGCTCCTCCTTGAACTGCCAGAACAGCAGGCCGTCGGCCCCGCGCGCGATGGAATCGAGCATCATCCATCGCAGATCCGTCGGCGGCAGGTCCGCTGCGGAGTAATGGTGCGAGTTCGTGTAGACTTCGTTCACCCAGAACCGCCGGGGATGCAATGCGGCCCGCATCCAGTCGCACTGCAGGCTTGTCACATAGAAATGGCGGGCGGAGGCGGCCGTCGCGAAGGAGGCGTAGTCCTCCATATCGTCCTGCTCGCGCCAGTCGCCGGCGACGGGCACGAGACTGGTGCCGTAACGCTCCACGGCCTGGGCATTGGCGAGGTCGTCCGTGATGTCCGCCAGCGGATTCTGCACAATGAGGTTGAACCCGCTGTGCGCCACGCACGGGCGCGTCGCGTCCTCGCGCCGCACGGCCTCGCGGATCGCGTCCAGGTTCACGGCCACCCGGTGGGCGCAGAACCGGCGCCAGTGGAACCAGAAGACGTAGTCGGTGGGGCTGTCGCTGGGAAGAATGGTTTCGAACGATTCCGCCGCCAGGCCGAACCGGCGGTTGAACTCCCCGACGTCGCCGTACTGATCCGCGAGCCACGCGCGGAAGAGGCGCAGGCCGTACGGCCCGGCCATGTCCATCGGCGGGCGGCTCCGGGGCTCGTTCCACAGGTGCCAGGCCGCGACGCACGCGCGGTCGCGGTAGCGCGCCACGCAGCGCCGGACGAAATTCGCGGCCCGGTTCATAACCGCCGGGTTGTTGAAATCCGGCTGCCAGCCGCCCACGTAGAACGCCCCGTTCGCCTGGGGCGGAAACGGCCGGCCGTGAAAATCCACGCGCATGCCGCCCAACCGGTGGTACACGTAATCCGGCGCCGTCTCCACGATAAACTTGACCACCACCTGCAAACCGCGGGC
>Ga0233425_10008415_pt1 | contig 13731 bp, 14 predicted proteins | sample Watercolumn_Towu_2_FD_181712 | JGI IMG/M metagenome (GOLD analysis project Ga0233425, IMG submission 181712) | Freshwater microbial communities from Lake Towuti, South Sulawesi, Indonesia - Watercolumn_Towuti2014_140_MG | ecosystem: Environmental > Aquatic > Freshwater > Lake | place...
CTCGGCCTGCTCGCGAGCCACGACCTCACCGCTTTCATGACGGGCGACGCCTCGCTGCGCCGCCGACCGATGGGACGCGTCGCGACGCCGCTCGCGCGGATCGGCGCGAAGATCACGCTCCGCCGCGGCGAGCGGATGCCGCTCGTCATCGTCGGCGCCAAGGACCCGCTGCCGATCGAATACCGCCTGCCCGTCGCTTCGGCCCAGGTGAAGTCGGCCGTCCTGCTCGCCGGCCTCAATACGCCCGGGGAAACCACGGTGATCGAGCCCGAGGCGACGCGCGATCACACCGAAAGGATGCTTCGCCATTTCGGCGGACAGGTCCGCGTCGCGGCGCTGCCCGACGGCGCTCGACGCATCGTCGTGTCCGGTCATGCCGAGTTGTCGGGCCGGCGCCTGACGGTGCCGGGCGATCCGTCCTCCGCGGCCTTTCCTTTGGTCGCGGCGGCGATCGTTCCCGGATCGCAAGTGACCATCGAAGGCGCGCTGATCAACCCGCTTCGCGCCGGGCTGTTCCGGACCTTGCGCGAAATGGGCGCCGACATCGCTTTCGGCAACGAGCGCGAACTCGACGGCGAGCCGGTGGCCGACATCGCGGTCGCCGCCTCGCGCCTCAAGGGCATCGAGGTCCCAGCCGCGCGCGCACCCTCGATGATCGACGAATATCCGGTCCTCGCCGTCGCCGCAGCCTTCGCCCAAGGCAAGACCGTCATGAAGGGTCTCGGCGAACTCCGGGTCAAGGAAAGCGACCGCCTGAGCGCCATCGCGACGGGCCTTACCGCTTGCGGCGTCGAAGTCGAGGCGAGCGAGGATACTCTGGTCGTTCACGGCAAGGGCCGCCCGCCCATCGGCGGCGCGGCGATTTCCACGCAGCTCGACCATCGCATCGCGATGGCGTTCCTGATTTTCGGTCTTGCCTCGGAGCGCCCGGTCGCGATCGACGACGGCGCGCCCATCGCCACGTCCTTTCCGGGCTTCGTCGACCTGATGCGCGGCTTCGGCGCCAAGATCGAGAGGACGGCGTGAACCCCGGTCCCAAGTCTCCGGTCGTCGCCCTCGACGGTCCCGCCGCCGCCGGCAAGGGCACCATCGGGCGCATGATCGCCAAGGAATTCGGTTTCGCCCATCTCGACACCGGCGGGCTTTACCGGGCCGTGGCCGCCCGCATGCTCGCGGGCGATCAAGATCCGGCCGATGCGGCCGCGGCCGAGCGCGCCGCGCGCGAGCTCGAAATCGGCGATTTGGGGCGGGCGAACCTTCGGGACGAAGAGGTCGGCCGAGCGGCTTCGGTGGTGGCCGCCATCCCGGGTGTGCGCGCCGCACTTCTCGCCTATCAGCGCAATTTCGCCGCCAAGCCGCCGGGCGGCGCCGAAGGGGCGGTGCTCGACGGGCGCGACATCGGCACGGTCGTCTGTCCTGACGCGACCGTGAAAATCTACGTCACCGCCTCTGCCGAGGAGCGGGCGCGCCGACGCATCGCCGAGCTCAAAGCCAAGGGCGAAAGCGCCGATCCGGCGACGATCCTGGCCGACATCAAGGCGCGCGACGAGCGCGACATGAACCGGGCCGACGCCCCCCTCAAACCGGCCGCCGACGCCCACTTGCTCGACACCACGGAATTGGCTATACCCGCCGCCTTCGCGAAAGCGAAAGCGATCATCGCCCGGCGGCTGGGAACCCGGCCAAAGGGCTGACGTCGCGAACCGAGGTGCCGGCCAAGGCCGGGCAAGCCGCAAGGACCCGAGGTTTTGCGACGATCCCGTCTTACGAAAGAAGAGAGAACATGGCCAAGTCCGCAGCCGCTTCCGCGGCCAAGAAGAGCGTTTCCGCGTCCAAACCCGCCGCCGCCCCGGCGCCCGCCGGCGCCGAGAGCGAATTCGCCCGGCTTCTGAAGGAATCCTTCGGCGCGGCCGACGGCCTCGAGGGCTCGGTCGTCACCGGCATCGTCATCGGGACGGAGAACGACGACGTCGTGATCGACGTCGGCCTCAAGTCCGAAGGCCGCGTGCCGCTCAAGGAATTCGTCATGGGCGGCCAGGGCGCGACGCCCAATCCGGGCGACCGGGTCGAGGTCTTCCTGGTGCGCATGGAAAACGCCAACGGCGAAGCCGTGCTGTCGCGCGAAAAGGCGCTCCGCGAGGAGGCCTGGACCGTGCTCGAGAAGGCCTTCACCAAGGGCGAGCGCGTCAGCGGCGTGATCTTCGGTCGCGTCAAGGGCGGCTTCACCGTCAACCTCCAGGGCGCGGTCGCGTTCCTGCCGGGCAGCCAGGTCGATCTTCGCCCCGTGCGCGACGTGACGCCGCTCATGGGCTCGCCGCAACCCTTCATGATCCTCAAGATGGACCGCCGGCGCGGCAACATCGTCGTCTCGCGCCGCTCGGTCCTCGAGGAGAGCCGCGCCGAACAGCGCTCCGAGCTGATCGCCAACCTCAAGGAAGGTCAGGTGCTCGACGGCGTGGTCAAGAACATCACCGACTACGGCGCGTTCATCGATCTGGGCGGGCTCGACGGCCTGCTCCACGTCACCGACATCGCGTGGCGCCGGATCAACCATCCCTCGGAAGCGCTCTCGATCGGCCAGACCGTCAAGGTCCAGGTCGTGCGCTTCAACTCCGAGACCCAGCGCGTCTCGGTCGGCATGAAGCAGTTGATGTCCGATCCCTGGGACGGCGTGCGCGCCAAGTACCCGGTCGGCACGCGCTTCACCGGCCGCGTGACCAACATCACCGACTACGGCGCCTTCGTCGAGCTCGAGCCGGGCGTCGAGGGCCTGGTTCATGTTTCGGAAATGAGCTGGACCAAGAAGAACGTCCATCCGGGCAAGATCGTCTCGACCAGCCAGTCGGTCGAGGTGATGGTGCTCGACGTCGATCAGGACAAGCGGCGCATCTCGCTCGGCCTCAAGCAGTGCCAGGAGAATCCGTGGGAGGCGTTCGCGAACAAGCATCCGATCGGCTCCGAAATCGAGGGCGAGGTCAAGAACATCACCGAGTTCGGCATCTTCCTCGGGCTCGACGCGACGGTCGACGGCATGGTCCACATGTCCGACATCTCGTGGGAGAAGTCCGGCGAAGAGGCGATCAAGGACTACAAGAAGGGCGACATGGTCAAGGCCAAGGTCCTCGACATCGACGCCTCGAAGGAGCGCATCAGCCTCGGCATCAAGCAGTTGATTGCCGATCCCTTCGCCACCGGCGTCTCCGCGCTCAAGAAGGGCGACGTGGTCACCTGCGTCGTCTCGGCGATCCAGGACAACGGCCTGGAAGTCGGCTTCGGCGACGGCCTGATCGGCTTCATTCGCAAGGCGGAACTCTCGCGCGAACGTTCCGAGCAGCGCCCCGAGCGCTATACGGTCGGCGACAAGGTCGACGCGACCATCGTTTCGATCGACAAGGCGGGGCGCAAGATCGCGCTTTCGATCAAGGTGCGCGAGATCGCGGACGAGCGTCAGGCGATGGCCGAATACGGTTCGGCCGATTCGGGCGCCTCGCTCGGCGACATCCTGGGCGCGGCGCTCAAGGATCGCGCCCGCAAGGAAGCCGAGAAGAAGGGCGACGACGCCTAGCCGTCGCCCGCGCTTCGAGGTCTGCGGATGGCCTTCGATGCCGACGCGGTGCTGGACAGGCGGCGCCTCAAGCGCCGCCTGAACTTCTGGCGCGGCGTCGGCCTCTTTGCGACGCTGGCGGCGATCGTCTTCGCGCTCGGCGAATTCGGCATCTATCCCGAACGCGCGCATGTCGCGCGCCTGACGATCGACGGCATCATCGTCGACGATCAGGAGCGGCTCAAGGCGATCGAACGGGCCGCCGAAGATGGCGCGGTCAAGGCGATCCTGCTCCGGGTCAACTCGCCGGGCGGCACGACCACCGGCGGCGAGACGCTGTTCGTCGCGCTTCGACGCGCCGCCGAGAACAAACCCGTGGTCGCGGTCATGGGCGGACTCGCGGCGTCGGCCGGCTACATCGTCGCGCTCGCCGGGGACCGCGTTTTCGCGCGCGAGACCACGGTTACCGGGTCGATCGGCGTGCTGTTCCAATCGGTCGAGGTCACGCGCCTGCTCGACAATCTCGGCATTCAGCCGCTTACCATCAAATCGGCGCCGCTCAAGGCCGTGCCCTCGCCGCTCGAGGCGCTCGATGCCGCCGGGCGCGCGATGACCCAGGCGGTGGTCGACGACACTTTCGCCTGGTTCGTCGAGTTGGTCGCGGCGCGGCGCGGTTTTTCGCTCGATCGCGCGCGCCAACTCGCCGACGGGCGGATCTTCACGGGACGCCAGGCGCTGTCGGAAAAACTCGTCGACGAGCTCGGCGGCGAGACCGAGGCGCGGGCCTGGCTCAAGAGCCGAGACGTCCCCGAAACGCTGCCGATCCGCGAGCTCAGGGTGCGCGATCCGCGGGGCGAACTCCTCGAGGACCTGTTCGGCCGGGCCGCAAAAGCCATTGGATTGGAACGACTTGCGCTTGACGGCTTGGTGTCGCTCTGGAATCCTGCCCGCTGACCCGGGGGGCCTATTCGCATGACCAAGTCCGAACTGATCGCGCAATTGGCGGCGGCCAACCCGCACCTCTATCAACGCGACGTCGAGCGCATCGTCTCGACCGTGTTTGAGGAAGTCACGCGAGCCCTTGCCCGGGGCGACCGGGTCGAGCTTCGCGGCTTCGGCGCGTTTTCGGTCAAGCGCCGGCCGCCCCGCGTCGGGCGCAACCCGCGCTCGGGCGCGGCCGTCCAGGTCTCGGAAAAGACCGTGCCCTTCTTCAAGTCGGGCAAGGAACTGCGCGCGCGCCTCAACCAGCCGGCCGCGCCGTCCACGACGCAGAGCTGAACCGGCCAGGGAGCATGCGGCTCCTCGGCTGGATCGTCCTCGCGCCCCTCGCACTGATGGCCGTGGCCTTCGCCGTCGCCAACCGAGCGCCGGTCGTCGTCTCGCTCGATCCCCTGCCCCTTCGCCTGGACCTGCCGCTCTATCTCGTGGTGTTCCTGGCGCTCGCCGTCGGACTGATCCTCGGCGGGACCCTGGTTCGGATTTCGCTTTGGCGGCGCGCGGCGAGCCGCCGTCCACCGGCGGCGCCGGCCGGGCCTCCGCCTGCGGCGGCAGCTTCGCCGACGCCCGCGATCTTGCCGCCACCCACGGTCTGACATGCGTTTTTTCGATGCCGCGGCGGTCGAAGCCGCGCTGAGCGATCTCGCGATGGTCGACCGCCTGGCACGGGTTTTCGCCGAAGGCGGCCGGGTGCCGCTGCGCCATCATCACAAGATCGCCGTGCCCGGCGCGCCCGATGCGACGCTCCTGCTCATGCCGGCTTGGCGCGAAGGCGGCGCGCTCGGGATCAAATCGGTCACGGTCTTTCCGGGCAACGCGGCGCGCGGCATCGACTCGGTGCTCGGCGTCTATCTGCTGCTCGACGGCACGACCGGCCGGCCGCGGGCCCTGCTCGACGGGCGCATGCTGACGCTTCGGCGCACGGCGGGGACTTCGGCGCTGGTCGCCCGCCATCTCGCGCGCAAGAGCGCGAAGCGCCTGGCGGTGATCGGCGCCGGCGCCCTGGCTGGCCATCTGGCGCCCGCCCACGCGGCGGTCCGCCCGATCGAGACGGTGACGATCTGGAACCGAACGCCGGCCCGCGCCGAGGCGTTGGCCGAGACGCTGCGCGCCAAGGGTCTGGATGCGCGAGCCAGTGCCGATCTCGAAAAGACCGTTGCCGAAGCCGACATCGTGACTTGCGCGACGCTCGCCCAGGAGCCGTTGATCCGCGGAGCCTGGCTTCGTCCCGGCACGCATGTCGATCTGGTCGGCGGATTCACGCCGAGCATGCGCGAGGCCGACGACGAGACGGTCGGCCGCGCGGCCGTCTATGTCGACACGCGCGAAGGCGCGACCCAGGAAGCAGGCGACATCGTCATTCCGCTCGCGAGCGGCGTCCTGAAGCCCGACGGCATCCGGGGCAACATCGCCGAACTCTGTCGCGGCACGGCGCCCGGGCGGCGAAACGAAGAGGAAGTCACCTTGTTCAAGTCGGTGGGCTACGCCCTCGAAGACCTGGCCGCGGCCGAGCTCGTCCTGGAGCGCGCGCCATGAGGATCGCCGTCGTCGGCGGCGGCCTCATGGGACTCTCGGTCGCGTGGGCGGCGATCAAGGCCGGGCATAAGGTCGTGCTGATCGAGCAGGGCAAGCTTCCCAATCCGCTCGGCACTTCGGTCGACCAACACCGCTTGATCCGACATCCCTATGGCGCATCGCTCGCCTATTGTCGGTTGATCGATCCGGCTTTCGCGGCCTGGGAGGCGCTTTGGTCCGATCTGGGCGAGCGGCTTTACCACCAGACCGGAACGCTCGCGCTGATTTACGACGACAGCGATTGGGGCGCCCAGTCGCGCCGGAACCTCGCCTTGGCCGGCGTGCCCTTTCACGACATCGATGTGGCGGACGTGCCGCGGCGCTGGCCGCAGATCTTGCCGGGCCAAGCGATCGGCGCGTTTTTCGTCGAAAGCGGCGGGGCGTTGCTCGCCGGACGGATCATCGAGCGATTGGCGCGCTGGCTTGGCGCGCAGGGCGCCGAGATACGAACCGAAACCGCGGTTCGGGCGGCCGAGGCGGACACGGGCGCGTTGGTCTTGGCGGACGGCGAGCGGATCGTCGCCGACCGGATCGTCGTCGCGGCCGGCGCCTGGTTGCCGCGCTTGGTGCCGCGGTACCGGGGCCGCGCGGTGCCGTCGCGCCAAATCGTCGTCTATGTCGAACCGCCCGAGGAGCTCCGCGCCGCCTGGGCCGCGTCGCCGATGTTTCTCAACATCGACGAGGCGCACGGGTTTTACGTCGTGCCGCCTGTGCCCGGCACCGGACTGAAGATCGGCGATCACCGGTTCAGCCGCGTGGGCGAGCCCGACCGCGACCGGACGGCCAGCGAAGCCGAAGGCCGGGCGGTACTCGCCGCGTGTCGCGGCCGCCTAGCCGGGTTCGAGCGCTTTCGCATGGGCGAGATCAAGACCTGTTTTTACACCGTGACCGAAGACGAAAGCTTTCTGGCCGAGACCGAAGGTCGAATGATCGTGCTCTCGGCGTGTTCCGGTCACGGTTTCAAGTTCGGCGCGGTGATCGGCAAAATGACCGTTGAGGCGCTCGAAGGCCGACGCGCGCCGGACCAACTTCGCGCTGTCCTCGGCGGCCGGGGGACCTAAGGACGGGGTCGCTTTCCGCAGCCCTTACGGTGGGCTATAACGCGCCTCGAATCGCGGCCGAGGAGGCCCTATGTCGCTGCCGGTAAAGCTCTTTTGCGCCCTCGACGTCCCGACCCGGGCCGATGCGAGCCGCCTGGCGCGGGAGATCGCGGGGCCCGGCGTCGGGCTCAAGCTCGGCCTCGAATTTTTCGTCGCCGAAGGCCCGGAAGGCGTCCGCGCGGTCGCCCAGGACGCGCCGCTGTTCCTCGATCTCAAGCTCCACGACATCCCGAACACGGTCGCAGGCGCCATCCGGTCGGCCTGCGCCGTCGGACCGACCTTGATTACCGTCATGGCCGCCGGCGGACGCGCCATGATGCGGGCGGCGGCCGATGCGGCGCGCAAGGCGGGCGGACGCAACCGGCCGCGCATCGTCGCGGTCACCGTGCTGACCAGCCTCGACAAGGCCGACCTGATCGAGACCGGCATCGAAGGCGCAATCGCCGATCATGCGCTTCGCCTCGCGCGCTTGGCCCGCGAATCGGGGCTCGACGGCGTCGTCTGTTCGCCGCACGAGGTCGCGCTGCTGCGCGGCGCGCTCGGCTCGGACTTCCTGCTGATCGTGCCGGGCGTCCGTCCGACGGGCTCCGCCATCGGCGATCAGAAGCGGGTGATGACCCCGAGCGACACGCTGCGCGCCGGCGCCGACGCCTTGGTCGTCGGCCGACCGATCACCCAGGCGAGCGATCCGGCGGGAGCGACCCGCAGCATCCTCACCGAAATGGCAGCGTGATGGCCGTGCTGGCCAAGATTTGCGGTCTCAATTCCCCCGAAGCCGTCGAGGCCGCGCTCGACGGCGGCGCCGGTTATCTCGGTTTCGTCTTCTACCCGCCTTCGCCGCGCGCGGTGACGCCGGAACAGGCGGCGGCGCTCGCCCAGCCCGTGCCGCCCGGCATCGCCAAGGTCGGCCTGTTCGTCGACGCCGACGACGATACGATCCGTCATGCGGTGCGGACGGTCGACCTGGACATGATCCAGCTCCACGGCAAGGAGAACGCGCGGCGCGTCAAGGCCGTGCGCAATACCTTCTTCAAGACCGTGATCAAGGCGATCAAGATCAGCGCCAAGGCCGATTTGGCGGCCGCCAAGCCTTTCGAGGAAATCGCCGACTGGCTGATGTTCGACGCCAAGGTCGAACGCCGCGGCGCGCTGCCGGGCGGCAACGGCGTGGCCTTCGACTGGACCATACTCAAAGGCGCGCAAGTCGACTGCCCCTGGATGCTGTCGGGCGGCCTCAACCCCGGCAATCTGGTCGAGGCGGTACGCATGACCGGCGCTATGGCGGTCGACGTCTCTTCCGGCGTCGAGGACAGCCCGGGCATCAAGAACCCGGCCAAGATCAAGGCCTTCCTCGACGCCGCGCGCGTCGCCGAAATGCTATAGTTCCCGCGCCACCTCATCCGAAAGCCGCCATGAACCAAGTCAATTCCTACCGCACGGGGCCGGACGAACGCGGCCATTTCGGCGCCTACGGCGGACGCTTCGTCGCCGAGACGCTGATGCCGCTTATTCTCGACCTCGAGAAGGCCTATCGGGCCGCGCGCCAGGACCCGTCGTTTCAGAATGAGCTCGACTACTACCTCGAGCATTACGTCGGCCGGCCCTCGCCGCTCTACTACGCCCGGCGCCTGAGCGAGCATCTCGGCGGCGCCAAGATCTACTTCAAACGCGACGAGCTCAACCACACGGGCTCGCACAAGATCAACAACACCATGGGGCAGATCCTGCTCGCCCGGCGCATGAACAAGTCGCGCATCATCGCCGAGACGGGCGCCGGCCAGCACGGCGTCGCGACCGCGACGGTCGCCGCGCTCTTTGGCCTGCCCTGCGTGGTCTACATGGGCGAGACCGACATCAAGCGTCAGGCGCCCAACGTCTTTCGCATGCGCCTGCTTGGCGCCGAGGTCCGCCCGGTGACGTCGGGCTCGCGGACGCTCAAGGACGCGATGAACGAGGCGCTACGCGACTGGGTCACCAACGTCGCCGATACGTTCTACATCATCGGCACCGTCGCGGGGCCGCATCCCTATCCGACGCTGGTGCGGGATTTCCAGTCGGTCATCGGCAACGAGACCAAGGCGCAAATCCTCAAGGCCGAGGGCCGGCTGCCCGACCTACTGGTCGCTTGCATCGGCGGTGGCTCCAATGCGATGGGCCTCTTTCATCCCTTCCTCGACGACCCCGGCGTTTCGATCGTCGGCGTCGAGGCCGCGGGCGAAGGCCTCGATGCGCGCCATGCCGCCTCGCTGTCGCGCGGCCGTCCGGGCGTGTTGCACGGCAACCGCACCTACCTGCTGCAGAACGCCGACGGTCAGATCGAGGAAGCGCATTCGATCTCGGCCGGGCTCGACTATCCCGGCATCGGCCCCGAACATGCTTGGCTTCACGACGTCGGGCGCGTGACGTACGAATCCGCGACCGACGAAGAGGCGCTCGCGGCCTTTCAGCTCTGCTCCAAGCTCGAGGGCATCATTCCGGCGCTCGAGCCGGCGCATGCCCTCGCCTATGTCTGCAAGGTCGCGCCCAAGATGGCGAAGGACAAGATTTTGGTGATGAACTTCTGCGGCCGCGGCGACAAGGATGTCTTTGCGGTCGCCGAGCGCTTGGGAGTGACGTTGTGAGCGACAACCGCATCGACCGGCGCTTTCGCCAGCTCCGCGCGCGCCACCGGGCCGGGCTCGTCACCTACATCGTCGCCGGCGATCCCGATTTCGACACCTCGCTCGACCTGATGCGGGGCTTGGTCCGGCACGGCGCCGACGTGATCGAACTCGGGATGCCCTTCACCGATCCGATGGCCGACGGTCCGACCATCCAGGCGGCGGGACTTCGCGCACTCGCCTCGGGCATGACGCTCGCGCGCACGCTCGACCTGGTCGCGCGCTTTCGCGCCGGACACCGGATCGAGGACAAGGAAACGCCGATCGTCCTGATGGGCTACTACAACCCGGTCTTTTCTTACGGCGTCGCGCGCTTCGCCGCGGACGCCGCGGCTGCCGGCGTCGACGGCGTCATCTTGGTCGACGTGCCGCCCGAAGAATCGGACGAAGTCCTGCCGGTCCTCAAGGCCTCCGGCATTCATACCATCCGCTTGGCGACGCCGACGACCGACGCGGCCCGACTTCCGGCGGTGCTCGAGGGCGCCGGCGGTTTTATCTACTACGTTTCGATCGCCGGGATCACCGGCGCGGCGGCGCCCGACATCGCGGATGTCGCGCTTCGTGTCGCCCATTTGCGTCAGGCGACGAACATACCGATCGCCGTCGGTTTCGGCATTCGCGAACCCAAGCAGGCCGCGGCGATCGCCGACATCGCCGACGCCGCCGTCGTCGGCACGGCCCTGGTTCAGGCGATCGAGCGCCAACTCGACGCGAAGGGTCGCGCCAAGCCGGGCTTGGTCGATGCGGCGCTGTCGCTCGTCGCGCGTCTCGCCGAAGGCGTCGCCAAGGGCCGCGCCGGTCGCGCGGCATAGGAGGGGTCGATGAACTGGCTCACCAACTTCGTTCCGCCGCGCATTCGCGATTGGGTCCGCAAGAAGGACCTCCCGAACAATCTCTGGCAGAGCTGCCCGGCCTGCAACCAGATGATCCATCATCGCGATCTCAAGGCGAACCTCAACGTCTGCACGTCCTGCGGCCATCATTTGCGCGTCGGCCCGACCGAGCGCTTCGACATGCTGTTCGACGAGGCGAAATACGTCCGCCTTGAACCGCCGTCGGTGCTCGCGGATCCCCTGAAGTTCAAGGATTCGAAGCGCTACGGCGACCGGCTCAAGGACGCGCGGAGCGCGGGCGAAAAGGAAGCGCTGATCGCGGCCTACGGCAAGATGGGCGGGCGCGATGTCGTGGTCGCCGCGCAGAATTTCGGCTTCATGGGCGGCTCGATGGGGCTCGGCGTCGGCGCCGCTTTCGTCGCCGCGGCGCGGCACGCGGTCGCCTCCCAGGCGCCGCTCGTCGCGATCACGGCTTCGGGCGGCGCGCGCATGCAGGAAGGCATCCTGTCGCTCATGCAGATGCCGCGCACGACCATCGCGGTCGACGAAATGCGCGAAGCCGGTCTGCCCTATGTCGTCGTTTTGACCGATCCGACGACCGGCGGCGTGACCGCGAGCTTCGCCATGCTGGGCGACGTCCAAATCGCCGAGCCGGGCGCGCAGATCGGCTTCGCCGGGCCGCGCGTCATCGAAAAGACCATTCGCGAGCAATTGCCCGAGGGCTTCCAGCGCGCCGAGTACCTGCTCGATCACGGCATGGTCGACATGGTCGTCGCGCGCCACCAATTGCGCGACACGCTGATCCGCCTCGTCGATCTCCTGATGCGGCCGAAGCACGATCGACTTCAGAGCCTGCCCCCGTCCGAAGGCCATGCCGCCGCTTGAGCACATCGTCGAGCGGCTCAAGAACCTCCATCCGAAGGCGATCGACCTCTCGCTCGACCGGCTGGAGCGCCTGCTCCGCCGACTCGGCTCGCCCGAGCGTCGCTTGCCGCCCGTCATCCATGTCGCCGGCACCAACGGCAAGGGCTCGCTGGTCGCCTTCATGCGCGCGATCTTCGAGGCCGACGGCCGGCGCGTTCATGTCTACACCTCGCCGCACTTGGTGCGCTTCAACGAGCGCACGCGCCTCGCCGGACGCCTGATCGAGGACGACCTGCTGCGGGACGTCCTGCTCGAATGCGAGGCGGTGAATGCCGGCGACGCCATCACCCAGTTCGAGATCACGACCGCCGCGTCGTTCCTCGCCTTCGCGCGCGTGCCGGCCGACGTGCTGCTGCTCGAGACCGGACTCGGCGGCCGGCTCGATGCGACCAACGTCGTCGAGCGTCCGGCGCTGACCGCGATCACGCCGATTTCCTTCGATCACATGGAGCGTCTCGGCGACACCATCGCCAAGATCGCCGGCGAGAAGGCCGGCATTCTCAAGAAAGGCGTGCCGGTCGTCGTCGGTCCGCAGACCGACGAGGCGCTCGGGGTCATCGAACGGCGCGCGCGCGATCTCGACGCGCGGCTCGTACTCTGGGAGCGCGACTACCGCGTCAGGCCGGCGACCGACGGCTTCAATTTCGCCTCGAACGCCGGCGAGCGCGCCTTGCCGCGCCCCGGGCTCGCCGGCCAACACCAGATCGCCAATGCCGCGACCGCCGTCGCCTGCGTCGAGACCCAGACGATCTGCCGCATCGCGTCCGAGGCGGTTGCCGCCGGTCTCGTTCGCGTCGAATGGCCGGCACGCCTGCAACGTCTCGCGCGCGGCGCGCTGGCGGACGCCCTAGCTCCGGATTGCGAACTTTGGCTCGACGGCTGCCACAATCAAGGCGGCGCGGAAGCGATCGCCGAGACGCTCGCCTCGTGGCGCAAGGCCGATGCCCGACCGATCCGCCTGATCGTCGGCATGAAGGAGACCAAGGACGCGACGACCTATTTCCGGCCCTTCGCCGGCATTGTCGCGTCGGTCGCGGCCATCCCGATCCCGGACGAGACCCATTACCCGCCGGAGGGCCTGGCGGCGGTCGCGCGCGGTCTCGGGATCGAGGCGAGGGCCGCCGCCTCGGCGCGCGAGGCGCTCGCGGGCCTGCCGGCGGGCACGCGCGTCCTGATTTGCGGTTCGCTCTACCTTGCCGGCCGCATTCTCGCCGACAACGGCTAGAGCAAGATCCGATCGAATGGAAGCGAAGCAGCCATTCGATCCGATCGCGCTCTAGAGGACCGACTGGACCCAGTTGACGAGCTGGCTCTTGGGCAGAGCACCGACCTTGGTCGCGGCGACCTGGCCGTCCTTGAACAGGATCAGCGTCGGAATGCCACGCACGCCGTACTTGGTCGGCGTCACCGGATTTTCGTCGATGTTGATCTTGGCGACGGTGACCTTGCCCGCCATGTCGCGAGAAATGTCGTCGAGCGACGGCGCGATCATCTTGCAGGGACCGCACCATTCGGCCCAGAAATCGACCAGCACCGGCCCTTTGGCCTTGAGCACGCTGGTCTCGAAATCGCCGTCGGACACCTTCACCGTCATCGGAAACTCTCCTCGCCTATCGGAACAACCTATCTAGGGACGCGAAACGGGGAGGTCAAGGCGGACAAAGCCGCGCCTCAGCCATGCGGCGTTGCCGCATCGAGCAGGGCCCCAGGAAGCTCCATCAGCCTCGGCCCGACGGTCCACAGCAAGAAGCAGCGGACGACGCGCCCGGGATAGATCTTGGCGAGGCACGCTCGATATGCCGCCAACTGCGCGACATAGGCCTTTGGCGTGGCCTCGACCGCCGCGGGCGGCGCGCGGTTGGTCTTGTAGTCGACGATCAGGACCTCGCCTGCCGACACTGCCAGGCGATCGATTTGGCCGGAAACGACGAAGGCGCCGAGCAGCCCGGCGACGCCGACCTCGGCGCGCGATCCCGGCGCAAACAGACGCATCGCCTCGGGGTGATCGAGCACGGCCATGGTTTCTTCCAGAATCGAGCGCCGGGTCGCGCCGTCGAGGTCCGATGCGACGCGCTCGAGCAACGCCCGTCCGGCGCCGG